>Ga0335070_10000076_pt1 | contig 107341 bp, 105 predicted proteins | sample Lox_Sample_13_FD_206722 | JGI IMG/M metagenome (GOLD analysis project Ga0335070, IMG submission 206722) | Soil microbial communities from Loxahatchee National Wildlife Refuge, Florida, United States - Lox_Sample_1.3 | ecosystem: Environmental > Terrestrial > Soil > Wetlands | place: USA... | reverse complement strand
GAACCATCGACCCTCTGATTAAAAGTCAGATGCTCTACCGCTGAGCTACGGGCTCGCCAGAGGCGGGCGGACGGTATAGGGGCGGGTTGCCGCCCGGTCAATCAAGGCTCCGCGGCATTTTGGGCCGTGAACCTGGCGCCTGTGCGGCCTGCTCTATTTCGCGACCGAAGCAGGCGGCGAAATCAGTGCCCACACCTCGCCGGCCTTTTCCTTGGGGCGAAAGAACAGGGCGTCTTCCGGCGCGCAAGCGCGCGTTTTGGTGTTTCCCGGATCGACGCAATAGCGCCGGAATGTCCGTTCGATTTCGTCTTCGAATTTCTGGCCGATTTCGCGCGAAGAGCATTCGCGTTCCTTGCGGATGGTGCGCATCACCGACCAGCGGCGAAGCCCGTCCTTATGCGGTGCAAGCGCCTTGATGAGTTCAAGCACGATCGGCCGGTCCTGATGCATTTGCCGCGAATGCCCTTCCGAATCCAGCCCGGTTTCCAACCGCTCGACATGTTCTTCGTAGGTCATCGGGTTCCTGCAGTATGGGGGACAAAATGGAACAGGCGGGGGCGCATGCCCCCGCCCGCCCGTAACAAAGCCGGTTTAAACGGCCTTCAGATTGGCGGCTTTGGAGCCGCGCGCATCCGGCTGGATGTCGAAAGAGACCTTCTGGCCTTCCGACAGCGAGCGCATGCCGGCCGCTTCCACGGCCGTGGCATGGACGAACACGTCCTTGCCGCCATCATCCGGCGCGATAAAGCCGAAGCCCTTGGAGGTGTTGAAGAATTTTACGGTTCCGATAGGCATGAAAACTCCTGCTAGTGATAGTGCCCAGGCACCTGCCGGGGCGTTTGAACGGAGCATCAGGTCTGAAAGTTCGGCTGTCTCGGCCAGGCGCGCAATGCGATTGGAGGGAGTACAACAGTGCGCTTCATCTGACGAACGCCGTCGGCCCCTCGTATAGGCCTTCTGGCGGCTGTAAACAACCCACAGGCAAAACCGCCGGTTTTCCCGGTCATTCTGTCGGGGCGGCCCCCGCCGCCCCTCTGGGATAGGCCGCGAACACCTTCCGGGCGCAGTCTGCCACCGTGCCGGAAGCGATCGCCGCGCGCAGGTCCGCCATCAGGTCCTGGTAGTAGGCGAGGTTGTGCCAAGAGAGCAGCATGGAGGCGATGATCTCGCCCGCCCGGACGACATGGTGGAGATAGGCCCGGCCGAATGTGCGGCAGGCGGGACAATGGCATTCGGGGTCCAGCGGGGCCGGATCTTCGGCGTGGCGCGCATTGCGCAGGTTGAGCGGGCCCTGCCGCGTAAAGGCCTGCCCATTGCGCCCCGAACGGGTCGGCAGCACGCAATCGAACATATCGATCCCGCGCAGCACCGCGCCCGCCAGATCGTCCGGCTTGCCCACGCCCATCAGATAGTGCGGCCGGTCTTCGGGAAGATGCGGAACACTGGCGTCCAGAACGTCGAACATCACGTCCTGCCCCTCGCCCACCGCGAGACCGCCGAGCGCATAACCGTCGAAGCCGATCTCCTGCAGCTCACGCGCCGAACGCTCGCGCAGATGCGGATAGACGCCGCCTTGGACGATACCGAAACAGGCGCGCCCCGGCTGTTCGCCGAACGCCGCCTTGGAGCGCGCGGCCCAGCGCATCGAAAGCTTCAGAGATTTCTCGATCGCCGCTTCGTCCGCCGGATAGGCCGGACATTCGTCGAGCACCATCTGGATGTCGGAGCCCAGCAGACGCTGGATTTCCATCGCGCGTTCCGGCGAGAGAAACTCCTCCGCTCCGTCGATATGCGAACGAAAGCGCACGCCGTCTTCGGAAATCTTGCGCAACTTCGACAGCGACATCACCTGAAACCCGCCGGAATCGGTAAGGATCGGCCGCTCCCATCCCATGAATTTGTGCAAACCGCCGAGCTTGGCAATGCGTTCCGCGCCGGGACGCAGCATCAGGTGATAGGTGTTGCCGAGAACGATATCGGCACCGGTTTCGCGCACGCTATCCGGCAGCATCGCCTTCACGGTCGCGGCCGTTCCCACCGGCATGAAAGCGGGCGTGCGGATTTCGCCGCGCGGCGTCGAGATGACGCCGGTGCGTGCGCGGCCGTCTCTCGCCTGTATGTCGAAACGAAAACTCATCCGGCCCGCAATAACAGACAGGCATCGCCATAGGAATAGAACCGATAGCCTTCGCGGATGGCTTCCGCATAAGCCGCGTGCATCACGTCCGTCCCGGCGAACGCGCAAACGAGCATGAACAGCGTCGAGCGCGGCAGATGGAAATTGGTGAGCAGCGCATCGGCCGCTTTGAAGCGATAACCCGGCGTGATGAAGATGTCGGTATCGCCTTCGAAGGGCCTTATCTCGCCGCTATCCGCCGCCGCCGTCTCCAGCGTGCGCAGCGATGTCGTACCCACCGCAACGATGCGCCCGCCACGCGCGCGCACCGCGTTCAGCCGCTGAGCTGTCTCGGATGGAAGCACGGCCCATTCCGAATGCATCTTGTGGCCTTCCGTGTCGGCCGCCGTGACCGGCAGGAACGTGCCGGGGCCCACATGGAGCGTCAGCGTCTCGCGCGAAATGCCGCCTGCTTCCAGCCGCGCCAGCAGCTCGGGCGTGAAGTGCAATCCGGCCGTGGGTGCTGCAACCGATCCCGGCACGCGCGCGAACATCGTCTGGTAGTCGGCCGAATCGCTTTCGTCGGCGGCGCGCTTTCCGGCGATATAGGGCGGCAAAGGCATCTCGCCTTCCCGCTCGATGGCCGCATCGAGCGCCGACCCCGAAAGCGCGAACGAAACGTCCACCTCGCTGCCGCTGACGTGACCGATCACGGTCGCTTCGACGTCCCGCCCGAGCCGCAACCTGTCTCCTGCCGCAAGCTTGCGTGCCGGACGCGCAAAGGCCCGCCAGCGATCGGCCCCCAACCTGCGATGGAGCAGCAACTCCATCTTCGCCGGCAGCCCATCGTGACCCCGCGCCAGTCTGTGCCCTCGCAGCCGTGCAGGGATGACTTTGGAATCGTTGGTGATTAACGCGTCGCCAGACCGCAGCAAATCCGGCAAATCGCCGATAAAAGCGTGTTGCAACCGACCCGTATCGTGTACAACCAAAAGACGAGCCGCTTCCCGCGGAACGGCAGGGCGCAAGGCAATAAGCTTTTCGGGAAGCTCGAAATCGAAACGGGAGACATCCATGGGAGGCGCACTATATCGGCATCGGCGCGCGATCCAGCCATCGGCCAACTTTTAAGCGGGCGGGAAAGATACTGTTTAGCAACATATGGACACTAATGTTTGCACCGGGAACCCATTCAAGCTTACAGCCTTGACATATAAGGGAAGTTTTGTTCCTTTGACGCAACCAAGAGATGCGCTGCCGCATCGCAGCGTAGACCAAAAAGGGCACAAGCCCCGCACAGTTCGGACGGTCCTCGTCCTTTCTGTCTCTGGTGGACTTCAAGGGAGAGCGAAAACGGCCCAGTCGTGATTGGGCCCGGCGAAGTTCTGTATCCGTCACCGGTTCGGCGGGGGAGTACGTAATGAATATGGATGTGCGTAACGCTCTGCTCCCCGCAGTCGCGTATGTCCCAAGCGAAGCCTTCCCCCCGGCGGCAAGCCGCTTCAAACGTTTGATCGACTGCGTCCTGTGTTTCCTGGCGATGCCGGTTGTCCTTTTGATCGGATTGCCGGTCGCGCTCCTGATCATGCTGGACGGCGGCAGCCCCTTCTTCGTACAGACCCGCATCGGGCGCGGCGGCGACCGTTTCCATTGCCTCAAATTTCGCACCATGGTGCCGGATGCCGAGCGCAAGCTTTGTGAGATATTGGCGAGCGATCCAATCGCCCGCGCCGAATGGGACCGCGACTTCAAACTGAAGAACGATCCGCGCGTGACATGGATCGGCCGCGTCTTGCGCAAGACGAGCCTCGACGAACTGCCGCAATTCCTGAACGTGCTTGCAGGCGAGATGAGCATCGTCGGCCCGCGCCCGGTGACGCGCCAGGAGCTGAACCTCTATGGCGACAACGCCCAGCTTTACCTCGCCTGCACGCCCGGTATCACGGGCCTGTGGCAGGTGAGCGGTCGCAATGATGTCAGCTACGCCAACCGCGTGGCGCTCGACGTGCGTTATGTGCTGACGTGGACGCCGATGCAGGACATCAAGATCATGTTCCGCACGCTGCCCGCGATGCTCTCCCGCCGCGGCGCTTATTAAGCGGTTCCAGGAAAAGTGTGCAGCGGTTTTCCGTCCGGAACCGCGACAACAAAAACTACACGCTTTCGAGCACCGCTTCGATGATGCGGTCCTGCGTGGCCGCATCGAGATAGGGGTGCATCGGCAGGCTCACCACCACCTTGCTCAATTTCTCGCTCACGGGGATCGGCGCGCTCGGGAAATGGCGATAGCCTTTCTGCAGCGACAGCGGGATCGGATAATACACCGCCGTCGGAATCTCCTTCGCCTTCAGATCGGCCTGCAGCCTGTCGCGATCCGGCACCTGGATGGTGTATTGCGCCCAGGTCGATTGCGCGCCCTTGATCACATGCGGCACGACGATGCGGTTGGAGCGTGAGAGCGCTTTGGAATAACGCTGCGCCACCGCTTCGCGCATCTCGATCTCTTCGGGAAAGATCTTCAGCTTCTCGAGCAGGATCGCCGCCTGAATCGTATCGAGCCGCGAATTCACGCCGATGCGCACGTTCTCGTATTTGTCGGTGCCCTGCCCGTGAATGCGGATCGAACGCAGCAATTCCGCAAGCCCATCATCGTTTGTGAAGCTCGCCCCGCCATCGCCGAAACAGCCGAGCGGTTTGGCGGGAAAGAAACTGGTCGATGCGGCATCGCCGATGCCGCCGGAGCGCCGCCCGTCCAGCAAGCCGCCGAATCCTTGCGCCGCATCGCACAGCATCTTCAGCTTCTCGCGCGCAACGATGGGTTCGAGGCTGCGATAATCCGCTGTCTGCCCGAAGAGATCGACCGGCATCACCGCGCGCGGTTTCAGCCTGCCCTCGCGTTTGACCATCGCAATCGCCGCTTCGAGGCTCTGCGGATCCATATTGAACGTGTCTTCGCGCACGTCCACGAACACGGGCTCCGCGCCCGCCAGCGCCACCACTTCGGCCGAAGCCGCAAAGGTGAACGCCGGCACGAACACCGCATCGCCCGGCCCGATGTTCCAGGCACGCAGCACGATGAGCAGCGCATCGGTTCCATTGGCGCAGGCGATCGCATGTTTGACGCCCGCAAATTCGGCAAGCTGGGCCTCCAGCTTCGCCACCTGCGGCCCCATGATCCACTGCCCGCCTTCGACAGCTTCGGAAATGGCGCGCGTCAGTTCCGCACCCAGACGGCGGCGCTGTGCCTGCAGATCGATGAAGGGAATCACGAAGGGGCTCCGGCGGTGTGCAAGGCGTTCTAGGGGCCGGGCCTTCCCGCAGGCGACAAACTTAATGTTGCAGAATGCGTCAGTGCGCCAGCGCCGCTTCTCTGCGCTTGACGAGCCCCGCGTAGAAGCTCGCCGCCATCAACCCGTACAATATCCAGGAAAAGGCATCGTTGACGGAATCGGGCAGCATGAATCCACCGATGCCGAAGCAGAGCCCCGCCATCAGATAAATCTGACGCCACGGCACGCGCGACAGCCGCGTGCGCATGCGCTCCGCTTTCCAGGCTTGCAGTTCTTCCTCGGGAGACAATTCGCGTGCGGGCGGCGCGACGCCGCCTCTATCCGGTTCGACGGCCAAAACCCGTGCAACCTCGACCGGCTCGCTGCGCGAGACCATGGCGTCGCGTTGCGGGGCGTAGCGTTGCGGGACGTGCCGCGTCACGCTGCGTCTGCCGAATGAACTTTCTTTCACGTTGAAACCGCTCCGTGAGTCAGTCCCCGATGTTAGCCGGAGCCGATTTAGGGATGGCTTAACGGAATCCTACAATTTCGTTGTATTGAGGTTTCAACCGTCCGCTTCGACGCGGGCTTTCAGGATTTTGTCGGGTTCGCCGGCGATCGCGCCGTTGTTGTGATCGCCGCCCTTTTTGATAGCGTCGATATGTTCCATCCCTTCGACCACCTGTCCCCAAACCGAATATTGCCGGTCGAGCCAGGGCGCCGCATCGAAGCAGATGAAGAACTGGCTGTTGGCGCTGTTGGGATTGGCGGTGCGCGCCATCGAAACGGTGCCGCGCTTGTGCGGCGTCGCCGAAAACTCGGCCTTCAGGTCGGGCAGATCGGAACCGCCCGTTCCCGTGCCGGTGGGATCGCCGGTCTGCGCCATGAAACCGGGAATGACTCTGTGAAACACCACGCCGTCATAGAAACCCTTGCGCGCCAGTTCCTTGATGCGCGCCACGTGACCGGGCGCCACGTCCGGCTTCAATTCGATGACCACGGGACCTGATTTCAGATCGAGAATGAGCGTGTTTTCGGCGTCGCGGGCCATGAACTAATCCTTCCTGCGTTCTTTGCAGCGTTTGACGAGAAGTTTGGAAACGTAAGGGCTCGTGAACTGGCTCACATCGCCGCCCAGCATTGCGATTTCCTTCACCAGCCGCGAGGCAATCGCCTGATGGCGCGGATCGGCCATGAGGAACACGGTCTCGATCTCGGGATTGAGCCGCTGGTTCATGCCCACCATCTGGAATTCGTATTCGAAATCGGAAACGGCGCGCAGGCCCCGCACGATCATGCTTGCGCCCACTTTCTGCGCGAACTGGATCAGAAGGCTCTCGAAGGTCTCGACAGAAATCGTTGCCCGCCCATCGCCCTGAAGGGCGGCGGTTTCGTGGCGCACCATTTCCATGCGTTCCTTGAGCGTGAACAGCGGCATCTTCGACGCGTTGGTCGCCACACCGATCACCAGATGATCGACGAGCTTCACCGCACGCTTGATGATGTCCAGATGCCCAAGCGTGACCGGATCAAACGTGCCGGGATAAAGCCCGATACGGGGTTTGCGCTCCGCCACCGCGACCTTTTTCGTTGCCACTATGCGTCCCCATTTTCGGTATCTTCGATACGCTCGACGGACACAACGCGCTCATTCCCCTCCACCCGGAAAATGGTCACGCCACCGGAGCCGCGTCTTTGAATACTCACGCCTGCCACCGGCACGCGGATGATCTGCCCCTGATCGGAAATGAGCATCAGATCGTCGCCCTCTTCCACCGGGAAGGCCGCGACGATGGCATGGTTCTTCTTGCCCATGTCGAGGGCGACGATGCCCGAACCGCCGCGTCCCGTGATGCGGTATTCGTAGGAACTGGTGCGCTTGCCGAAACCGCTTTCGGAAACCGCGAGCACGAACTGTTCCTTCGCACCCATCGCCGCATAGCGTTCGGGCGTCAGCGTGGCTTCCTCGCCACCCTCATCGTCGTCGACGACATCCTCGATCGGTTCTTCGCCGGTGGCGGCACGGCGAGCCGCTGCGGATTGCTTGAGATAGGAACGCGCTTCCGCCGTCGTCGCATCGCTGTGATGGAGCAGCGACAGGCTCACCACCTCGTCGCCTTCGGCAAGCTTGATGCCGCGCACGCCCGTGGAGTCGCGGCCCTTGAACACCCGCACGTCGGTCAACGGAAAACGGATGCACTTGCCGAGCCTGGAGGTCAGCAGCACGTCGTCGTTTTCCGTGCAGGTCGAAACCCCGACAATCCCGTCGCCCGTTTCCTGCAGCTTCATCGCGATCTTGCCGTTGCGATTGATGTTGATGAAATCGCCCAACAGATTGCGCCGCACGTCGCCCTGCTTGGTCGCGAAGACGACGTTCAGATTCTGCCACTCGTCCTCGTTCTCCGGCAGCGGCAGGATGGAGGTGATGCGCTCGCCCTCCGACAGCGGCAGCAAATTGACCATCGCCTTGCCGCGGCCCTGGATGCGCGCCTCCGGTACGCGCCAGACCTTCATCTTGTAGGCCATGCCGGTGGAGGAGAAGAACACCAGCCAAGCGTGGCTGCTGGCCGAAAAAATGTGCGTGACGAAATCTTCCTCGCGCGTCGACATGCCCGCGCGGCCCTTGCCGCCGCGGCCCTGCACGCGGTATTCCGCAAGCGGCGTGCGCTTGATGTAACCCGCATGGGTGACGGTGACCGCCACGTCCTCGCGCTCGATCAGCGCCTCGTCTTCGATCTCCACATCGGCATCGATCAGTTCTGTCAGGCGAGGCGTCGCAAACTCTTCCCGGATCGCCGTCAATTCTTCGCGCACGATAGTCAGCACGCGCGCGCGGCTGCGCAGGATGTCCAGATAGTCGGTGATCGAAGCGGCAAGCTTCAAAACTTCCTCGGCGATCTCGTCGCGGCCCAGTCCCGTCAGCCGCTGCAGGCGCAGATCGAGAATGGCCTTGGCCTGCTCGTCCGAGAGCCGGATGGTTCCGCTTTCCGACAGCAGATGCCGCGGATCGGCGATCAGCGCGATCAACGGCGCCACGTCTTTCGCGGGCCAGTCGCGCGCCATCAATTGTTCGCGCGCCACGGCGGCATCCGGCGCGGCGCGGATCAGCGCGATCACTTCGTCGATATTGGCAACCGCAATCGCAAGGCCCACCAAAATATGGCCCCGGTCGCGCGCCTTCTTGAGCTCGAAGCGCGTGCGCCGCGTGACGACTTCCTCGCGGAAGGCGACGAAGGCGCCGATCATGTCTTTCAAATTCATCAGCCGCGGGCGGCCGTTGTCGAGCGCCAGCATGTTCACGCCGAAACTCGATTGCAGTTCGGTGTAGCGGTAGAGCTGGTTCAGCACCACGTCGCTCGAAGCCTCGCGCTTCAGCTCGATCACCACGCGCATGCCCTGACGGTCGCTCTCGTCGCGAACGTCGGAGATGCCTTCGAGCCGCTTGTCGCGGATCATCTCGCCCATCTTTTCCTGCAGGCGCGCCTTGTTCACCTGATAGGGCAGTTCGGTGACGATGATCGCCTCGCGGTCCTTGCGGATTTCTTCCACATGGCAGCGTGCGCGCATCAAGACGCCGCCGCGCCCGCGCGCGAGTGCGCCGCGCGCGGATTGCTTGCCGATGATCATGCCCGCGGTCGGAAAATCCGGCCCCGGCACGATCTCGGTCAGCGCTTCCAGGTTGATCGACGGGTCTTCGATATAGGCGAGGCACGCATCGATCACTTCGCCCAGATTGTGCGGCGGAATGTTGGTCGCCATGCCGACGGCGATGCCGCTGGAGCCGTTGACCAGAAGGTTGGGAAACCGCGCCGGAAGCACGGCGGGCTCGCGCTCGCTCGCGTCGTAATTGTCCTTGAACTCGACGGTGTCCTTGTCGAGATCTTCGGTCAGCGAATGCGCGAGCTTGGCCCGGCGCACTTCGGTGTAGCGCATGGCAGCCGGCGGATCGCCGTCGACCGAGCCGAAATTGCCCTGCCCGTCGATCAGCGGCGCACGCATCGAAAACGGCTGCGCCAGACGCACCATCGCGTCGTAGATCGCCTGGTCGCCATGCGGGTGATATTTACCGATGACGTCGCCCACCACGCGGGCGGATTTGCGGTAGGCCTTGTTCCAGTCGTTGCCCTGTTCGTGCATCGAAAAAATGATGCGCCGGTGCACGGGCTTCAGCCCGTCGCGCGCATCGGGAAGCGCGCGCGAAACAATCACGCTCATCGCATAGTCGAGATAGGAGCGCCGGAGCTCCTCTTCGATCGCAATGGGGCTGATGCTCGAGCCGCCCGTGGGCGAGCCGGCCTCCGGCTGATCGCTCAAAAATGGCTCCCTAAAAGAGGTTCAAAAAGCCCCGTTCGGGAGGGGCAGAATCTGGGTCCAAAAATAGCATTTTTGCGAAGGCCGAGGCCAGCTTTTAAAGGGCCTCAATCGTGGCCGAAATCCCGCGAAATATCCTTCAGGTCGTTGCGAAAATTCTTGGCCTGAAGCTCCTTGTACTGGTCCATGATGTAATCGATCCGATAGGCCAGCATTTCGCGGGGCCCGCGTTTCTTGGGCGCGTCGTAATAGGCAAATGTTATCCCCACCAGATGCCCGTCCTTGGCATCGACCACAGGCCCGCCGCTGAATCCCGGCCCTGCATCGGCAGTGATGGTAAACCGGGCGTCGCGAACGTCTTCCACAGGCCCTTCGGCCTTACGCAGAGAACCGCCCGCGCCCTGTCCATAAAGGATCACATCCTCGCCCAGTTCGGGTGCCGCCATCTCCAGCGGCCCCACGCCGCCGATGGCCTGATCGTGCACGCGGATGAACATGATGTCCTCGCCCGAAGGCGCGTGGCCCAGATCGTCCTTGTCGTCGATGAGATTGGCATTGTGCGCATTCGTCACAGCGATGCCGGACAGGATGATGGTCGCCGCGCCGCGCCGCATGCCGGGAAAGGTGAACGTGTGCAGCGGAATGTAGGCGGCCGCGACTCGTGCGGTCACGAAGGTGTCGGTTTCCACGCCGGCGCCAACCCAGTTGCCATCAACCGAATTTGTACACGCGGTCAACAGAACCGCCGCCACCCCGGCAATCGTCCAACGCATGTCCAGAACAATGAGAACGCGAATAGGCGATTATCAGAACGGGATTTCGTCGTCCATGTCGTTGCCGCGGTCGAAGCTCACGGGTTCCGAACGGCCGCCGCCGCCGAAGCTGCCTTCCGAGCGTCCGCCGCCTTCGCCGCCGCGGCCATCGAGCATCTGCAATTCGCCGCGGAACCGGTTCAGCACGATCTCGGTGGAGTATTTCTCCTGCCCGTCCTTGTCGGTCCATTTGCGGGTGGCGAGTTGACCTTCGATATACACCTTGGCGCCCTTGCGCAGATATTGCTCGGCGACCTTGGCGAGGTTTTCATTAAAGATCACCACGCGGTGCCATTCGGTTTTTTCCTTGCGTTCGCCGGAGCTTTTGTCGCGCCAGCTTTCCGAGGTCGCGATCGACAGGTTCACCACCGGCTCGCCGCTCTGCATCCGGCGGACCTCAGGGTCTTTGCCGAGATTGCCCACCAAAATGACCTTATTGACGCTGCCCGCCATCGTTCTTGTCCTTCCACTACCGGGGCGCACCCTAAAGGGCCCGTCCCGCCGCCGTCACGGTTGCCAGCTCCCGATGTTCTTATTATGTTCTTATCGGCCCGAGTCAATCCCCAGCAATCGTGCGATGGACGATCAAAGGCACGGCAACGTAAGGTGAAGCCATGGTGAGCCTGGACGAAAAAGACAGTTCTGCTCCCGGATTGGCCATCGCCGAATGGATTTCCATGGCGCTGATGTTGCTGGCCGGTCTCGCCGCCGTGGTTGGTTTCTGGCCGGCGGCCAACCATATACACGGCACGGCATCCGGCATGTGGTTCACCGTTTCGCTTGCGCTGGCCTTTTTCTGTCTGGGCTTTGGTGTGGCCTATGTGCTGTTTGCCCGCTATCGCACCGCGCAATCCCGGCAACTGGCCCGGAATTTCGACAGGCTTGCCTCGGAAGCGGAACGACTGGCCGCCCGCGCAGAACAAAGGCTGTCGGAACGAGAGGAAATGCTGACCGCAAAAGACTCCGATTAGCGAGTGGCGCGGTCGATGAAGGGCATTCCGGACATCCATCTCTTGCCGGACGTCGAACTCGTGGCGTTGTCCAGGGAACTCGCCGCTGAGCTTCGCGGGATTGCAAGAATGCTGGAATCCGAAGCGGCGGTGAGGAAGCGCACGCGGCGGATATTGAGGGGTACGGTGTTCAATTTCGTGGGACTGGCGGCTGCGGCCCCGACAGGGGGATTGTCCCTCATATTGTGCGCTGCGGGTCTATTCGATTGGGCTGATGGATTGGTGGACGACGCCAGAGCGATGAACGAGCAACTCTGGAACCAGCGCGCCTACCTTGAAAAAGAAGAGTTTCTTGCCCATGTGCGAGCGGAATTGGAAAAACGTGGACTTTCCTGAGAAGGCGTAGACTTTGCTGAAGAACATCTCCATTCGCGGTGCGCGCGAACACAATCTGAAGAATGTCGATGTCGAGATTCCGCGCGACACGCTGACGGTGCTGACCGGCCTTTCCGGTTCCGGCAAATCGAGCCTCGCCTTCGACACGATCTATGCCGAGGGTCAGCGCCGCTATGTGGAATCGCTGTCGGCCTATGCCCGCCAGTTTCTGGAACTGATGCAGAAGCCCGATGTGGATCACATCGAGGGGCTTTCGCCCGCCATCTCCATCGAACAGAAGACGACCTCCAGGAACCCGCGTTCGACCGTGGGCACCGTCACCGAGATTTACGATTATCTGCGTCTTCTCTTCGCGCGCGTTGGTGTTCCCTATTCGCCCGCCACCGGCCTTCCCATCGAAAGCCAGACCGTCAGCCAGATGGCCGATCGTATCCTCGCGCTCTACGAAGGCACGCGCCTGTTCCTGCTCGCCCCCATCGTGCGCGGCCGCAAGGGCGAATACCGCAAGGAATTTGCCGAGCTTCAGAAAAAAGGCTTCCAGCGCGTCAAGGTGGACGGCAAGTTCTACGACATCGCCGAGGTGCCCGCGCTTGACAAGAAGCTGAAACACGACATCGAAGTCGTGGTCGACCGCATCGTGGTGAAGAAGGACATCGGCAACCGCCTGCCCGATTCCATCGAGACCGCGCTCAATCTCGCAGATGGCCTCGTCATCGCCGAATTCGCCGACCAGAAGGAAAAGGGCGAGCCCAAGCAGCTTCTGATGTCGTCGAAATTCGCCTGCCCGGTTTCGGGGTTCACGATTCCCGAAATCGAGCCGCGCTTGTTCTCGTTCAACAATCCGCACGGTGCGTGTCCCGTCTGCGACGGCCTCGGCACGCAGCTCTATTTCGATCCCGCCCTCGTCGTTCCCGATGAAACGCTCAGTCTGCGCAAGGGCGCCATCGCACCGTGGTCGAAATCCTCTTCGCCCTATTACCTCCAAACGCTCGAAGCGCTCGCCCGCCATTACAAATTCTCGCTCAACGATGCGTGGGAAGACCTGCCGAAAAAGGCGCGCGACATCGTCCTGAACGGTTCGGGCGAGGATGAAATCAAGTTCATCTATGACGACGGCCTTCGCAGATACGAAACCAAGAAAGCGTTCGAAGGCGTGATCCCCAACATGGACCGCCGCTTCAAGGAAACGGATTCTTCGTGGGTGCGCGAAGAACTCGAACGCTTTCAGGACACAAGCCCCTGCGAAGCCTGCAAGGGCTATCGCCTGAAACCGGAAGCGCTTGCCGTGAAGATCGGCGGGCTGCATGTCGGCGAAGTCTGCGAACAGTCGATCAAGAATGCCGACGTCTGGTTCCGCGATCTTGATAAAGACCTGAACAGGCAGCAACGGGAAATCGCCGCGCGCATCCTCAAGGAAATCCGGGCCCGCCTGAAATTCCTCAACAATGTCGGCCTCGATTATCTGACGCTCTCGCGTGCCTCCGGCACGCTCTCCGGCGGGGAAAGCCAGCGCATTCGGCTGGCCTCGCAGATCGGTTCGGGGCTCACGGGCGTGCTGTATGTGCTGGACGAACCGTCCATCGGCCTGCATCAACGCGACAATGAAAAACTTCTGGAATCTCTCAAGGGCTTGCGCGATCTCGGCAACACCGTGCTCGTGGTGGAACACGATGAAGACGCGATCCGCACCGCCGATCACGTGATCGACATGGGCCCCGGTGCAGGTATCCACGGCGGACACATCATCGCCGAGGGCACGCCCGAAGACATCATGCGTTCGCCCAAAAGCCTGACGGGCAAATATCTCACCGGCCTCGAACAGATTGCCGTGCCCGCCAAGCGCCGCAAGGCCGCGCACAATCGGTGGGTGAAAGTCGTCGGCGCCAAGGGCAACAACCTGAAAAACGTCACCGCCGAAATTCCGCTCGGCACCTTCACCTGCATCACCGGCGTTTCCGGCGGCGGCAAATCAACGCTCATCATCGAGACCTTGTTCAAGGCGGCCTCGCGCAAACTCAATCAGGGCCGCGAACATCCCGCCCCGCACGACCGCATCGAGGGCCTGGAATTTCTCGACAAGGTGATCGACATCGACCAAAGCCCCATCGGCCGCACGCCGCGTTCCAATCCCGCGACCTATACGGGCGCGTTCACGCCGATCCGCGACTGGTTTGCCGAACTTCCCGAAGCCAAAGCGCGCGGTTATCAGCCGGGCCGTTTCTCGTTCAACGTCAAAGGCGGCCGCTGCGAAGCGTGCCAGGGCGACGGCGTGATCAAGATCGAGATGCACTTCCTGCCCGACGTCTATGTTCAATGCGACGTCTGCAAGGGCAAGCGCTACAACCGCGAAACGCTGGACGTGAAATTCCGCGACCATTCCATCGCCGACGTGCTGGACATGACCGTCGAAGCGGGCGCCGACCTGTTCAAGGCCGTGCCGTCGATCCGCGAAAAACTCGACACGCTGACGCGCGTGGGCCTGGGTTACATCTCCATCGGCCAGCAGGCGACCACGCTCTCCGGCGGCGAAGCCCAGCGCGTGAAGCTCTCGAAAGAACTGTCCCGCCGTGCCACCGGCCGCACGCTTTACATCCTCGACGAACCGACCACCGGCCTGCACTTCCACGACGTGAAGAAGCTCCTCGAAGTGCTCCACGAACTCGTCGACAACGGCAACACGGTGGTGGTGATCGAACACAATCTCGAAGTCATCAAAACCGCAGACTGGATCGTCGACCTCGGCCCCAATGGCGGCGACGGCGGCGGCGAAATCGTGGCCAGCGGCACACCGGAAGACGTGGCGAAGGTCGCACGCTCCTACACCGGCCAATATCTGAAAACGCTGCTGAAGAACCGCGCCCCGGAAAAACTGGCGCCCGCGCGCAAGCTGAAGGCGGCGGAGTGATATTGTTTCGGCGATAGCCGGAATGTGCTAGGGTTTGCCTATGAGCGTTGAAGAGATCGAAAAAGCCATCTCGGAATTGCCGCCGGACAAATTCGCGAAACTCAGCGAATGGTTTGAGGTGTTCAGCGCCAGCCGCCCCTATTCCGCAACGGCGGAGGAGTTGCGCGGCATCGATCGCGGCCTGCGGGATAGCGCCGAAGGCAAGTTCGCATCAGCCGCCGACGTGGAAGCGGTATTCGCCAAACATCGCCGCTGATGGCAGTCGTTTTCACAGATTCGGCTACTGCCGATCTTGATGAAATTCTGACTTACACAAGCCGCCATTTTCCGATGCAGCTATCGGCGCTGGAAGCACGCATCCGCGACGTCCTTACGCGAATCGAACTTCGCCCGAAGAGTGCGCGTGCTGTGATCCAACGTCCGGGCGTACGTGTGGTGCCTTTGCTTCGATATCCTTTTCGCGTTTTCTACCGTGAGAGCGATACGGGAATCGAAATCTTGCACATCCACCACACCGCCCGCTCGTGGCCTGAAGGATAAACAAAGGGCCGGAGGTTATCCGGCCCTTTGCATTTTCAGAATCGGCAAACCTATTTGTTCGCCATCACTTCCACGCGCACCGAGTCGCCGCCGACCGGCGAGCAGCGCATCGCCACTTCCTTCACGTTGCGCTCGTTGCCCGGCAGGTCGAACGTATAAGCGCGGCCCTGTTCCATCCGCATCTGGCTGTTGACGTCCAGTTCGCGCCGCTTGCCGTTGCCGAACTGCGCGGTGATGGAGTTGCAGCGCGCATCGCCGTTCACCGGCTTGAGCGCAATGCGATCGACCTGTCGTCCGCTCCAGCCCGCGAACGTCACCTCCAGATCGTTGCGGCTGTCGAAGGTTTTCGAACCCACGCGCACCCAATCGCCATCGTTCCAGCCAGGGCGGGCGGGCGCCGCGTCCCAATGGAATAGGCGCGACCACATGCGGCTCCAATCCGGGCTGCGGCGCCATTCGTCGCGATGCGAGCCGATATCGGCCATGATCGAAATGGTGCCACCGCGTATCGAACCCGCACGGCAATCGAACATCAATTTGCGGATGCGTCGGTTGTCGCCCGGCAGATCGACAACGGCGGAGCGCCCGGCGCGGATGGAGCCGCGAAAGATCTGCTGCGTGCGCCCGTTTTCGAATGTCGCGCTCACGCTGCGGCAACTCACGTCGCTGGCAGATGCATCGAGCCGTAAACGGTCAATGCCGCCGCCGAAACGGGTGTAGGTGACATCGCGATCCCTGCGATGGGACACATCGACACCGCCGATATGATCCCAATCGGCCATCGCCGGCACGGCAAGCGCGCATGAAAATGCGCTCGCCAGCAGGAAGGTTTTGGATAGTTTCTTCATATTGTCTCTCCCGAAAAATCGCACGCGCGCAAAAAACTGCACGCGCCTGAAGCGGTGCCCCTCGTCTGCGATAACGGATGTGCAAGGAACTTTGTTCCCGGGGGGCGTTCAGGCGGCGGATGGAACCGCGTGGCCTCGCAACCATCGAAGCGCAATACCGAGTGCAATCAGGAACACTGCTGCGGACGCGAAAAAAGCGGCACCCGGAATAATGACCGGCGCTTGCGGGCTCACGAAATACCCAAACAATCCCGTCCAGATCGGCGGACCGATAATGCTCGTGAGGCTCGTCAGGCTTGCGGCGGCACCTTGCAACAGGCCCTGCTCGTTGGCCGGAACGCTTTTCGACATCAGCCCCATCGTTGCGGGCTGCCCGATCACCCAGCCGAACAAGCCGAACACCATGATCGGATAAACCATCCAGCCATACGGAATGACGCCATAGGCCGCCGTCAGCACCGCGCTGACGAACAGGCCCAGCAATATGGCGCGCCGTTCGCCGAGCCGCGGCACGACGATGCGCACCAGAAACCCCTGCCCCACCACGAACATCAGGCCGACACCGGCAAGCGAAATGCCGGTTTCGAGCGGCCCCCAGTGGAAGCGGTAAGAGGTGAACAACACCCACGTCATCTCGGCCACGCGGTTGGCGAACATCGCCAGCACATAGACGGTCATCAATCCGGTGACTTCGCCATAGTGTCCCAATTCGCGCAACGCGCCGATGGGATTGGCGCGCGCAAACGAGAACGGTTTGCGATGCGCATCGTCCAGCGATTCCGGCAGCACGAAGAACGCGAACGCAAGATCGGCGAAACTCAGCACTCCCGCAACCAGGAACGGCAGGTGCAAATCGATGGCGCCCAACAGGCCGCCCAACACCGGGCCGGTGATGAACCCGAAACCGAACGCTGCCCCGATCAGTCCGAAGCTCTGTGCACGCTTCTCGGGCGGTGTGATGTCGGCGAGATAGGCGTTCGCGGTGGAAAAGCTCGCGCCCATCGCGCCGGAAACAAGCCGCCCCACGGCGAGCCAGATCAGATTGGGCGCAAAACCGAGCAGCATGTAGTTGATGCCCATGCCGAGCAGCGAGAGCAGGATGACCGGCCTACGTCCGTAACGATCCGACAACGCCCCAAGCACCGGCGCAAGCAGGAACTGCATCAGCGCATAAAAGCCCACCAGGAGCCCGAAGACAAAGGATGCGCGGCTGACATCGCCATGTACGAATTGCTCGATCAGTTTGGGCAGGATCGGATAGGCCAACCCGATGCCCAGCATGTCGATATAGACAACCGCCAGAACGGCGATGGTGCGAACCCGCGTCGACGCCATGACCGCCGTACCCGTTAACCCCGAAACTATCTATACGATTCCTCGAAACGCTTCTGCATTTCCTCTGGGCTGACGTTTTCCTTGCGGGTGGCGAGAAACCATTGATGGCCGAACGGATCGGCGATCATACCCGCCCGGTCGCCGTAGAATTGATCCTGTGCGGGACGAAGAACGGTTGCGCCCGCGTTTTCCGCCTTCTTCATTGTGGCATCGACATCTTCGACATAGAGATGCAGCTTCACCGGCGTGCCGCCGACGGATGCAGGCGCGAGCGCGCCGAAATCGGGATATTCGTCGGAAATCATCAGGCGCCCGTCGCCGATGCTGATCTCCGCATGACCGATGCGCTTGTCCTGGTCTTCCAGCCGGAAGTCCTCTTTCGCGCCGAACACCTTTTTGTAGAAAGCAATGGCGTTCGCAGCCCCTTTGACGGCGATGTATGGCGTCAGGTTCATCGAATTCGAGCCTGCCATGGGAGCCTCCTGTTGCGTTCTTCGATTAATTACGTTACGTATCGTAACGTAATAAAAGATGTCCGTCAAGCATGCCAGCGAAAAAAACCGCCAGAGGCCGCCCGCGCGATCCCGCGATCCGAAGGAAAATCCTCAACGCCGCACGCGAATTGCTCAACGAAGGCGGCATGTCGGCGGTCACCATGGAAGCCATGGCGGCGAAAGCCGGTGTCGGCAAACCCACGATCTACCGCGAATGGCCCAATGCGCAATCCGTCGCGATGGAGGCTTTTCTCGAAACCACCAAACCAAAGGAGCAGGAACGCAAGCGCGGCAGCGCGTTGGGTACCTTGCGCGAGCAACTTCGTTCGATCATCAAGACGTTCTCCACGCCCATTGGCCGGAACACCGCGATGATGATCGCGGCCGCGCAGAACGACAGCGAACTTGCCAAGATCTTCCGCAACCGCTTCATCATGGGGCGGCGCGAAGAGGGTCGCGGTATTTTGCGCGCGGCGGTTCAGGCAGGCGAACTGCGTTCCGATATCGACTACGAAGTGACGCTCGATCTCATTTACGCACCACTGTTCTTCCGGCTGCTCATCGGCCACGGCCCGCTCGACAATGCTTATGCCGATGCCATTCTCGATGCGTCGCTGAAGGGCCTTAAGGTGCGTCGAGGATAACGCCGCGCGCCGCAGGCGGCGGCACCAGTGCGCGGTAGGCGAATGCGCTGCCGCTCAGCAACAGCCCGAACATGAACGGCGACAGCACGAAACTTAAGCCGTAGAGCACTGGCAGATGCGGCCGCATCCGCTCCATGCGCGCGGCGGTGTCGGCGAAGCTGCCGTCGCTTTGCATCGTCATCGCATCCGGCCCTACGACGAACGCCTCGCAGATCAACACCAACAGGAAGACCGGCCCGATGGTCGCGACAAGAACCAGAAACAGCCGCCAGAAATTCTTGGCCGTCAACTGCCAACCGCGCCCCAGGCTGATCTGCTCCTCGGCCACCGTCACCGGCGCAAGCAGCGAGAACAGCCGCACGAACACATAAACCCCCGCCACCATGACGAAGAGCGAAATCAGCGATCCGACCGCCGTCACCGCCGGGCTCATCACCTTGGGCGCGGTCCCCGTCTTGGCAACCGTCGCAATCTCGGGCGCAAACCCCGCCGCACCCAGCGCCCCGATGGCGACGCTGCTCAACAGCACCGCCGCCAGCACGATCAGGAACATGACGATCGCAAACGCGAACCCGAACGCGATCATCGCGCCGTACATCCGCCATTCCGCGGCCCCCAGCGAAAAGTGGAAAAGCGAATGGCTCTGCGAAATCCCCAGCGCCTCCCTGGTCAGCGCCACATAGATCATCGCGTAGAACACCAGCGAGATCAGGATGTAGATCATCAGGGTCGCAATCGCCTGCTCCACCAGCGCGGTGTTGTCCTGCGCCACGGCCTGCGAGAAACTTTCGTAATAGGGCGAGACCACAAAGAACCCGCCAAGCGTCAAAAGCAGCATCGGCAGCCACACCTTGCCGATGATCGCGCCGATATGGCCGAAGGTGAATCCGTAAGAAAACGCAATGGTCTTGCCGACCGGGATTTTCGCCATGGGGCCTCCGAGAAATGTGACCATAAGGGCGGGGATTTGCACCCGCAATCGTGCCCGCTAAGCTACGGTTAAGGATATAGACAACGGGGTAGGAACATGGCGATCACCGATTACGGCAGTTACGACGCACTTGGCCTCGCAGAACTCGTCGTCCAGCGCGACGTCAAGCCGAGCGAGCTTCTGGAAGAAGCGATCAATCGCGCCGAAGCGACGAACCCCAAACTGAACGCGATTGTCTACAAGGATTATGACAACGCGCGCAACATGGCGAAGTCCGAGCTGCCGAAGGGCCCGTTCACCGGCGTGCCGTTTCTCTTGAAAGACATCATGGCGATGACGACCACGATGCCCACGCGACAGGCATCGGCCTTCATGCCGCCGATCCCCTGGTTGCACGATTCCGTGCTGACGGCGAAATTCAAGCAGGCGGGCCTTGTTCCCTTCGGCAAGACGAACGTGCCGGAATTCGGCCTCGTCGCCACGACGGAGTCCCGTCTTTACGGCGCCGCCCACAATCCGTGGAATTTGAATCATTCGACCGGCGGTTCGTCCGGCGGTTCGGGTGCGGCCGTTGCCGCCGGCATCGTTCCGATGGCGCATGCCAATGACGGCGGCGGCTCGATCCGCATTCCCGCCTCGTGCAACGGCCTCGTCGGCCTCAAACCCACGCGCGGCCGCATCAGCCAGGGCCCGGATGTGGGCGAAGCGGTCGATGGCCTCGCCATCGATCTCGTCGTCTCGAAAACGGTGCGCGATACCGCCGCCGCGCTCGACATCGCTTCGGGTCCGGTAGAGGGCGATCCTTATTGGGAACCGCCGAAACCGAAATCCTATCTCGAAGCGATCAGGACCCCGCTCAAGAAACTGCGCATCGCGATTGCGTTGAAGAAGCTCGACGGCGCAGCCCTTCACCCTGATTGCGTGGCCGCCGTTCAGCAGGCCGCAAAAATCTGCCGCGACCTCGGCCATGAAATCGAGGAAGCTTCGCCTTCGCTCGATCAGACCATGCTCATCCCCGCCTTCACCGCGCTGTGGACGGGCAATCTTGCCGCCGGCATCGACACGATTGCGATGCTCACCGGTCAGACCGCGAGCGAAGACAAATTCGAAGGCACCACCTGGGGTCTCTATCAGGCGGGCAAAAACGTCAGCGCCAGCCAGTATCTGCAGGCGAAGGCGCTTATCCAGCGTGCGGGCCGCGACGTCGCCAAATTCCATGAAACCTACGATGTGTGGATCACACCCACATTAAGCCGCCCGCCCGTCGCGCTCGGCACCTTCGACATGACGGAAAAGAACGTCGAGAAAGCCTTCGGCGCACAGATCGATTACGTGCCGTTCACCGCCATGCAAAACGCCACGGGCGAACCCGCCATCAACCTGCCGCTTTACTGGAACGCGGAAGGATTGCCCGTCGGCACGCAATTCGTCGGCCGTTTCGGCGATGAAGAAACGCTGCTCAAACTCGCGGCCCAGATCGAACAGGCCGCGCCCTGGAAGGATCGCTACAAATCCGTGAAGGTGTAAAATGGCCTTCGCGGAATACGACCGTTACGACGCGCTCGGCCTTGCGGGGCTGATCGCGAAGAAAAAACTTTCGGCGCGCGAAGCGGTGGACGAAGCCATCGCGCGCGCCGAACGCCTCAACCCCAAACTCAACGCCATCGTCTTCGAAGCTTTCGATCGCGCGCGAGACGCCGCAAAAAGCAGGCTGCCCAAAGGCCCATTCACCGGCGTTCCCACGCTATTGAAAGACATGCGCGCTGGCGCCACCGGAATGCCCACGCGCAACGGTTCGCGCTTCATGCCGAAGGTGCTGGCCGATCACGATTCAACGCTCGTCGCGCGCTATCGCGCGGCGGGCCTCGTTCCGCTTGGCAAAACCAACGTGCCGGAATTCGGCATCCTGCCGACGACGGAACCCAAACTCTATGGCCCCGCGCGCAATCCGTGGAATCTCGATCATTCCACCGGCGGCTCCTCCGGCGGTTCGGCCTGCGCCGTCGCCGCGGGCATCGTTCCCATCGCGCACGCGACGGATGGCGGCGGCTCGATCCGCATTCCGGCGGCGTGTTGCGGATTGGTGGGCCTGAAAGTCTCGCGCGGCCGCATCACCCAAGGCCCGGACTTCGCGGATTCCACCAGCGGCCTGTCGGTCGACAATGTCGTCAGCAAAAGCGTGCGCGACACCGCAGCAGCGCTCGACATCTCCTGCGGCATCGATTTCGGCGATCCCTACACGGCACCTCCGCCGGAAGGCAGCTACCTCGAAGGCATCAAACGCAAACCGAAACGCCTGCGCATCGCCGTTTCCTACAAGGCGCTGAACGGCAAGCAATTGCATCCCGATGTCGTGGCCGCGGTGAAGAAAACGGCCAAGCTCTGCGAAAGCCTGGGCCATATCGTCGAAGAAAAATCCCCGCCGCTCGATGCCGCCGTTCTCACGCCCGCCTTCATGACCGTGTGGGCGGCAAATGTGGCCTATGGCCTGGAAGGCTTGGCAAGGCTCACCGGCCAGCAACCTTCGGCCGAAGCGGTGGAAGGTCTCACCTTCGGTCTCTATGAAGCGGGCAAACGCATCACCGCCATCGAGTTGATGGCCGCCAAGCAAGCCATGGATCGCGCCGCCCGCGCGATGGTGCAATTCCACGAGACCTACGACCTCTGGCTCAACGCCACGCTTGGCGCGCCGCCTATCAAGCTCGGCGTTATCGATGTCGATGAGCAAAATCCGGTCGCGGCCTTCGCGCCGATCCTCGACTACGTGCCTTACACGGCGATGCAAAACGCCACCGGGCAGCCGGCCATCCAGCTGCCGCTCAACATGAACAAGGCCGGTCTTCCCATCGGCGTGCAATTCGTTGCGCGCTATGGCGGCGAGATGTTGCTGCTCAAACTTGCCGCCGAACTCGAAAAGGCGTCACCATGGGCGGATCGCCGCCCCAACCTGAAAGACTGAAAGCCATGGCCTTCGCGGAATATGACGAATATGACGGTTTGGGCCTTGCCCATCTCGTGCGCCGTGGCGAAGTCTCGCCGCTCGAATTGCTCGAAGAAGCCATCGGCCGCATCGAGCGCCACAACCCGAAACTGAATGCCGTCGTCTTCAAGGCGTATGACGAGGCGAAAGCCACCGCGAAATCCAGACTGCCCGATGGTCCGTTCAAGGGCGTGCCGTTCCTCATCAAGGATATCGGCATGGCGGTGAAAGACTGGCCGATGACCAACGGCTCGGCCTATTTGCGCAACAACGTCACCCGTTACGACGCCGAACTGACGCGCCGTTATCGCGCGGCGGGCGTGGTGCTGATGGGCAAAACCAACACGCCCGAGTTCGGCATACCCGGCACGACCGAAGGCCGCCATCTGGGCGTTTGCCGCAATCCCTGGAATCCCGATCACAGCTCCGGCGGTTCGTCTGGCGGTGCGGCATCCGCCGTCGCGTCGGGCATGGTGCCGATGGCGCATGGCAGCGACGGATTGGGTTCCATCCGCATTCCCTCCGCGCAATGCGGATTGTTCGGCATGAAGATCACGCAATACAGAAATCCCGGCGCGCCGGACGATCGCGGCCGCGCCCATGGTTTCGTGGTCGATCACGTCCTCACCCGCAGCGTGCGCGACAGCGCGGTGATGCTCGATTGGACGGGTTATCCCGAAGACGATGCGCCTTATGCGCCGCCGCAGAAATCGCGTCCCTATGCCGATGAAATCCAGACATCGCCGGGCCGTCTGCGCATCGCGTTCTCGACCGAGAACCCGAGCAACACACCGTTGCACCCCGATGTGCAGCGCGTGTTCGACGACACGGTGAAGCTGCTCGGCGAACTCGGTCACACGATGATCGAATTCCCGAAATTCGGCATCGATTGGCGCAAGCTCTACATGGCGCAAGGCTGCGTCTCGGGCGCGATGTTCGCGGCTTCCATCGACGAATTGAAACTGACGCTCGGCGAACCGCAGGAAGCCGATATGGAACCGCTGGCCTGGGCAAGCTATCGCGCAGGCAGCAGGCTCACCGCGGGCCAGGTCGGCTGGGGGCTGCAGACGCTGCGCCATATTTCGCGCGAGATTCTTGCCAAATGGCGCGATTTCGATGTGCTGCTCTCGCCGGTGACGATCACAGCCGCCCCGCCCATCGGCCATCTCGATCCGGTGAATGTGGAGCCGCGCGAATTCAACAAGCGCCAGGCCCGCGTCTTCGGCTATACACCGCCCTACAACATGACGGGCCAGCCCTCGATGTCGGTACCGCTCGGCATGTCGTCCGACGGCCTTCCCATCGGTATGATGTTCACCGGCCGCCTGAGCGACGAAGCCACGCTCTATCGCCTGGCCGCACAACTGGAACAGGCCAATCCCTGGATCGACCGCCGCCCGAAGGTTTGGGGGTGACGGGTTTCAGGCAAGCAGCGGATTCATCCATTTCAGATTCGGGAAACGTCCGAAGTCCATGTCGTTTGTGCAAAGCGTCAGGCCGTGCTCGATTGCGAGTGCGGCCAGATGTGCATCGGGAACGAGTTTGGGCCTTTGGGAAGCCGCTGGCATCAATCGGTCCAGAATATCCGCATGCCTGTCGGTGGGCAGAGGAATCCAGACATTGTCCCGCTTGAGCCACCCGCGCACTTCGCTCCACGCCTGCGAAACGGAAACAGGCTGCGGATAGATTTTGGGGTTGGCGATGAGACGCGCGAACGCCAGCAGCGATGGCCAGGGAAGACCGACCGGCATCGCGCCGTTGATTTGGTGCTCAAACCACCGGCGCGCGCGTGCGTGCTCATCATAAGTTGGAACGTAAGCGTAGAGCAGCAGGTTGGCGTCGATCAGGATCACTTGTGATCTTCGCCTTCGGCAAAGGCGAGCGCATCGGCGATGCTATCTACCGGATGGAGCGGCTTGCCGACCTCGAAGGGTTTTACGCGAAAGGTCTCGCGCTTTTCCGGCGCATCCATTTTCGCCAGTCCACGACGCAAGACGTCGTTCACGATCTCCTTCCAATCCAGATCGCGCTCCTTGCGCATCCGCTCCAGGCGGATCGCCACATCGTCATCGAGGGTCAGGGTCGTTCTCATAAAGCCAGTGTGGAGAATCTGATGCTTTGATGTCAATAAGAAAACATCAAAGCATCAGCTTGAAATCCTCCGAATTTAGACTATATTCCTTGATCGCGCCTTGTTGCCGGTCGGCGGCGAGGGGCGTAACAGGGGGAGACCCTCTCCCCCTCTTCAAAAAAACGCGAAAACAACCTTCTGGCGATTATCTTTATGAATCAACAGGATAGGAAAATTCGCGTCATCGGCGGCGGGCTCGCCGGCAGCGAAGCCGCCTGGCAGGCGGCTCAAGCGGGCGTCCAGGTGACGCTCCACGAGATGCGCCCGATCCGCGGCACCGACGCCCATGTGACCGACGGCTTGGCCGAGCTCGTCTGCTCCAATTCCTTCCGTTCCGACGACTGGGAGAACAACGCCGTCGGCCTGCTGCACGAGGAAATGCGCCGCGCCAATTCGCTGATTCTGCGCGCCGCCGACACCCACAAACTCCCCGCAGGCGGCGCCCTTGCCGTCGACCGCCACGGCTTCTCCGCCGAAGTCACGCGCGCCCTGGAAGAACACCCGCTGATCGAAATCGAACGCGGTGAAATCGCAGGCCTTCCCCCCGAAGACTGGCAATCGGTGATCGTGGCGACCGGTCCCCTCACCTCGCCAGCACTTGCCGAAGCGGTTCGCAAACTCACCGGCGAAGACTCGCTCGCCTTCTTCGATGCCATCGCGCCCGTCATCCATCGCGAGTCCGTCAACATGGATGTGGCGTGGTTCCAGTCGCGCTACGACAAGAAAGGCCCGGGCGGCGACGGCGCGGATTATCTCAACTGCCCGATGAACGAAGAACAATATCGCGCCTTCATCGCGGCGCTGCTGGCGGGCGAAAAGACCGAATTCAAGGAATGGGAAAAGTCCACGCCCTATTTCGAAGGCTGCCTTCCCATCGAAGTGATGGCCTCGCGCGGGGAAGAAACCTTGCGCTTCGGCCCGATGAAACCGGTTGGTCTGCAAGACCCGCGCAGCGAACGCCGGCCTTATGCCGTCGTGCAATTGCGCCAGGACAACGCGCTCGGCACGTTATGGAACATGGTCGGCTTTCAGACCAAGCTGAAGCACGGCGAGCAGACACGCATCTTCCGCATGATCCCCGGATTGGAGGAGGCTCAATTCGCGCGCCTCGGCGGCCTTCACCGCAACACCTTCCTCAACAGCCCGCGCGTACTCGACGCATCGCTACGCCTGAAAGCGCAACCGCGATTGCGTTTCGCAGGGCAAGTAACCGGCGTCGAAGGCTATGTCGAAAGTGCTGCCATCGGTCTGCTCGCAGGCCGCTTTGCTTGCGCCGAGCTGAACGGGCGCGAAATCGTGCCGCCACCCGTAACAACCGCCTTCGGCGCGTTGCTCGCGCACATCACGGGCGGCGCGGATGAAAAGACATTCCAGCCGATGAATGTGAATTTCGGTCTCTTCCCCGTTTTGGACGAACGCGCACGCGGCAAGGATCGCAAGAGACTGATGGCTCATCGCGCCATCCGCGATCTCGAAAACTGGCTCGGCGAAAAGCGGCAAGCCGCCGAATAGTCAGAACTTCCCGCGCGTCGCTGCGGAAAGCAGGGCCCATTGCTTGCGAGGCTGCGCCACCTGCGCCGGATCGCGAAATGGATCGAAGCCTGGGCGCGCCATCAGCTTGAGATAGAGCGGCGTCAACGCCGCCGGCAAAAACGCCGCCAATACGCGCCGCGGCCTGCCGAAACCGCGCGCGGCTTTCAGATGATCGTGCGCGCGATGCGAAAGCTGCGCCATCACCGCTTTCAACTTCTCTGCCCCGCGCCCCGCAAATATGTCTTCCGGCGACAGGTTGACCGTGTTCAACAAATCCGTCGGCAGAAACAGCTTGCCCCGCGCCGCATGATGCGGAATGGCGCGAAGGATTCCCGTCAACGCATACGCAATCCCCGCTTCCCGCGCCTGTTCGTCATACCGCTCGCCGCCGCCCAATATCCGCGCCGCCAGCCCGATCAGCGATCCAACCGTTTCCGCGCCATAGGTTTCCATCGCGCCGATGTTCTCGAACGCGCCGGACGATACGTCGAAACTGCGCGCATCGATCATCGCGTCGAACAATCGTTGCGGCAGTTCGTGGTGCTTCAACACTTCGGCCAGCGCCAGCGCCACGTCGTGCGTGCGCGGCGTTCCTTGCCGCGCGCCTTCCGCCGCCTCGCGCCACCATTGCAGCCTTATCTCGCCCATCATCGGCTCGCGGATATTCTCGCCCACCCGCGCGATCTCGTAATTGAAGGCATAAAGCGCAATCAGCGGCAGGCGCAAATGCTTGGGCGCGAACAGCACCGAGAAATAGCGATCCGGATCGTGCCGCCGCACGACATCCACACAGGCCGCAAAAGAAGGGCTCGTATCCATCGACCGCCAAAGAAAAGGCCGCCCGAAGTCCGGGCGGCCGATCCTAGTCCAATTCGGCTTCGATCAGAGAATGTTCTGCGCGGCAACCATGCAGAACAGCATCGGGATCGAAAGCAGCGTGTTGATGCGGCTGAACTGCCCCGCCGTCTTGCCCGCTGCGGCTTTGTCGGCCGCGGCCAGATCGGGATAGCGATTGGCGATGTTCAGCGCCTTCTGCTGGTTCGGCCAGATCACGAACCATACGTTGAACCACATGATCGTGCCCAGCCACATGCCGATGCCGATGATGATCGCCTTGGGCGACACGAAGCCTTCATTCGAATCCAGCGTGATGGCTTGCAGCAGATAGCCATTCAGATAGGCCAGGATCAGTCCGAAGAAGATCGTGCCCATCGCGCCCCAACGGAACCAGAACAGCGCCGCAGGCGTGATGAACTTGCCAAGCGCCGGACGAAGTTCTTCCGGGATCTTCGGCGTGGTCGGCGTGGAGACGAAGTTGAAATACCAGAGCAGCCCGATCCACATCACGCCGCACAGAACGTGGCACCAGCGAATGAAGAACGGCCAGAACGAAGCCGCATCGTAGCCCTGAGTTTTGGCGTAGATGATGAAAACACCGATCGCGAGCACAAACCCCGCGATCACGACGTTACGCAGATTTCCAAGAAACGCAGCCATGACGTTAGCCCCCAAGCACGTTATTGAGTCCTTGCGGCAGTTTACCGCGAGTTCCCGGAACTGGCGAAGGGAATTTGCCTAAATCGTGAGCCGCTTGGGCCGGGCAAAATTCAGCCATCCCACCACGATCAGCCGGGTCACCATGACCGCGGTGAAGAACGAGGTGATGATGCCCACACCCAGGGTCACGGCGAAGCCGCGCACCGGGCCGGATCCCAGCTGGAACAGGATCAGCGAGGCGATCAGGTGGGTCATGTTGGCGTCGACAATGGTGGCCATCGCCCGCCGAAACCCGGTGTCGATGGAGGCGATCATGCCCCGCCCGTTCCTCTGTTCTTCGCGGATACGCTCGTAAATCAGCACGTTCGCATCCACCGCCATGCCCATGGTGAGCACGATGCCCGCGATGCCCGGCAGGGTCAGCGTGGCGCCGAACAGCGTCAGCGCCGCCATGAGCAGCACGATGTTGAGCGTCAGCGCGATGTCGGCAAACAGTCCGAACAGACCGTAACGCAGGATCATGAACAGCGCGACCAGCGCCAGACCGGCCATGGCAGAATAGCGCCCCGCCTTCACCGAGTCCGCGCCAAGTTCGGCTCCCACGGTACGCTGCTCGATCACCTTAAGTGGTGCGGGCAACGCGCCTGCACGCAACAGTACCGCCAGATCGTTGGCCGTCTCGCTGGTGAAGCTGCCGGAGATTTCGCCCTGCCCGCCCAAAATCGGCTCGCGTATCACCGGCGCCGAGATGATCTTCTTGTCGAGTACGATGGCGAAACGGCGTCCCGTATTGGTCTTTGTCACGTCGCCGAATTGGCGCGCGCCGACGGAATCGAAGCGGAAGCTGACGTTGGGTTCGCTTGTCTGCTGGTTGAAGCCTGCCTGCGCATTGGTCAGGCGATCTCCCGAAACCATGATGCGCTTCTGCACCACCAGCGGCGGAAGCGGCGGTTGTCCGGCCTTGGTTTCCTGCGGCAGCAATTCGTCACCGATAGGCACAATACCGCGCGCGGCCTGCGCGGGGTCTGCACCTTCGTCCACCAGTTGGAACGTCATTTTGGCAGTGGTGCCCAGAAGATCGATCAACCGCTTGGGATCGGAAAGGCCGGGGACCTGCACCAGAATGCGGTCTTCGCCCTGCCGTTCGATGGTGGGTTCGCGCGTTCCCATTTCGTCGATGCGGCGGCGCACGACTTCAATCGATTGGTTGAGCGTCTGCGTTTTCGTTTGCGCCTTGTATTCGTCGGTCAGCTTCATCGAAAGCTGGTTGCCGCTTTCGGTGATCGCGAATTCCTTGGTGCCCACGCCCAGAAGCGAGCTTGTCAGCACCGGATTGAGATCGCCGATGATCTTCTTGGCCGCATCGTATTGCTGCGGATCGCGGATCTTTACCGTGATCGTATCGTCCTTCGCCGACACGTTGAACGCGATGCGCGGCTTCCTGAGACCAACGCGGACATCGCTCATCACCGATTCGAGCTTGTCCTTCTGCACCTGGTCGAGCTGCACTTCGAGCAGCAGATAGGAACCGCCCTGCAGGTCGAGGCCCAGGCTCACCGTGTTGTGCGGCAGCCAGGCAGGCAGTTTGGAAAGCACGCTGTCGGGCAGCGCATTGGGGATGGCGACCAACAGGCCTATCAACACCACGACGCCTGTGACGATGCGACTCCAGAGAGAGACCTGCAGCATCTACGCGCTCAGTCCTTGTTCTCGGGGCTTTTGACGCGCACTTCGGTCAGCGTCGATTTCAGCACGCGGACCTGCACGTTGTCGGCGATGTCGACCATGATCTCCTGATCGTCCTTGACCTTGGCCACCTTGCCGACGATACCGCCAGCGGTGACCACCGTGTCACCGCGGCGCACATTCTCCACCATCTCGCGGTGCTGCTTCACACGCTGCTGTTGCGGACGGATCATCAGGAAATACATGATCGCGAAAATCGCGATGATCGGAACGAAAGACGTGAGAAATTGTGTGTCCATAATGGGGTCCGGTGCGGCGCGGGCGGACTATAGCGGCGGCACCCCGCATTGCAACCGCACGGGCAAAAGAGGCTAACCCTATGGCGAAACAACCGAAAAAGGCCAAAACCGGGGGCTCTCCCGACCATATCGCGCGTATCGCCGCGGCGCTGGAGCGGCTGGCGCCCACATCGGTTCTCACCTCGGCGCCAGCCACGGGAGCCGCTTTCGTGTGGGAGCCTTCTCATGGCGGCCTTGTGGCCGTCGAACAGGTTGCCCACATCCCGCTCTTCCTGCTGAAGGGCCTCGATCAGGCGCGCGACACGCTGCTCGAAAACACCCGCCGCTTCGCCGATGGCCTGCCCGCCAACAACGCGCTTCTTTGGGGCGCGCGCGGCATGGGCAAAAGCTCGCTCGTCAAGGCGGCCCATGCCGAGGTGAACAAGACGCGCAAAGGCAAGACACAACTGGCGCTGGTCGAAATCCATCGCGAAGAGATCTCCACCCTACCGGTGTTGCTGAGACTGCTGCGCGAATCCGACCGCCGCTTCCTGCTCTATTGCGACGATCTTTCGTTCGACCGCGACGACACAAGCTACAAATCGCTCAAGGCAGCACTCGAGGGCGGCATCGAAGGCCGTCCCTCGAACGTGTTGTTCTACGCCACCTCGAACCGCCGCCATCTGATGCCGCGCGACATGATGGAGAACGAACGCTCCACCGCGATCAATCCGTCCGAAGCCGTCGAGGAAAAAGTCTCGCTGTCGGATCGTTTCGGCCTGTGGCTCGGCTTCCACAATTGCGGCCAGGACGAATATCTCGCGATGATCGACGGCTACGCCAAACATTACGGCCTGAAAGCCGCCGACCTGCATCCGCGCGCGCTCGCCTGGGCAGCCGGCCGCGGCGGACGCTCGGGGCGCGTGGCATGGCAATTCGTGCAGGCTCTGGCGGGCGAGCTGGGAAAGAAATTCGACTAGCGAGATGCCATCATCAGCGGACGTGGATCGACCGGCTTGGTGTCGTGGCGGATTTCGAAATGAAGCTGCGGCTCGGTGACGTCGCCGGTTTCGCCTGTATAAGCGATCACCTGCCCACGCGAGACCTTGTCGCCACGACTGACCAGCGTGCGTTCGGCATGGGCATAGGCCGTAACGTAACCGTCGGTGTGCTTGATCAGCACGAGATTGCCGTAGCCCTTCAACTCGTTGCCGGAATAGGTGACCACACCGTCGGCCGCCGCGTGGATCGGCGTGCCGCGGTCTGCCGCGATATTGATGCCGTCATTGCGCTCGCCCGTCGTCGACGCGCCGAACGGTGAAATGACGCGCCCCGAAACCGGCCACGCAAAGCGCGCATAGCCATTGTCGCGCGAACTGTCCTGATAGGCGGAGACATCGCGGTCGTTGGGCGAATTCGCCAGACGGTCGATCACAGAATCCGCATCGCCGGCATCGGAACCGTCGTCATGCGGCCGATACGAGGTGAGCGTGATGACGGGGGCGGTGCGTCCGTAACGCGGCTTCGGCCGCGGGACCGGGGCTCGATCCGCGTAGATCGGCCGTCGCGCTTCGCCGGGAATGCGCAACACTTCGCCGGTGTAAATCCTGTTCTTGTCCGTCAGGTCGTTGGCATCGATCAGATCGGCGACGCTCACGCCGTAACGTCCGGCGATGCTGTAGATCGTATCGCCGTCGCGCACGGAGACTGTAAAATGGCTCCTGGAGCCCGGGCCGTCCGCGATGGGCGGTTCCTTGTCGAAATGCGAGCAGGCCGAAAGTGCGATGGCGGCAAACAGGATCGCGGCGACAGCGCGGCCGCTCCGTCCTTCAACCCTTTCGCTCCGATCCACCCGCATTCTGCGGCTCCTGGGGCACGCCCGGTAACATGGGCACGAACATCACGGGGATCAGCGTTTCTCGCTTCAGGCCCGTATCGGTCTTAATAATCTTGGTTAAAAGTTGAGAAATGCTTTCCGCCGACGCTTTCGCGGCCACGGGCGCGATCAGAATTCCGCCCGGTTTTAACTGTTCGATAAGACTTTCGGGAACTTCGGGCACCGCGGCGGTGATAATTATGCGGTCGAAAGGGGCCTGTTCGGGCCATCCCTTGAAGCCATCACCAAATCTTGTGGTGATATTGTCCAGCCTTAGCTTGCGGAACCTTTCCTCAGCTTTTCTTAAAAGCGGCCGGTGCCGCTCGATGGTGTAGACCCGGCGGCACAATGGCGCGAGCACCGCAGCCTGGTACCCCGAACCCGTGCCGATCTCGAGCACACGCATCTTCTCATCCAATGCGAGCGCCTCAGTCATATACGCGACGACATAAGGTTGGCTGATCGTCTGTCCGCAGGCGATGGGAAGAGCTGTGTTCTCGTAAGCGCTCGGTTCGAATGTCTCCTCGACAAACACTTCGCGCGGCGTCTTTTCAATGCTGTCGAGCACGCGCTTGTTGGTGATGCCCTGCTGGCGCAGTGCCGCTACCAATGAACCGGCGCGCTCGCTTATCATGTGACCTTTGAAAACTGACTGCGCAAATTCTCGAGCACGCGATATTCGGTGAGATTGAGGTGCAGCGGCGTGATCGCGATGCGCCCTTCGTAGATCGCGCGCAAATCCGTTCCTTCGTTCGGGTTGGAGCGCACGCGCTTGAACCCGATCCAGTAATACGGATTGCCGCGCATATCGACGCGCCGATCCATCACGGCGGTCTGCATGTCGCGCTTGCCCTGGCTGACGACTTCCACGCCCGCGACATCGCCCGGCTCGCGATCCGGGAAATTGACGTTCATCAGCACTTCCTGCGGTTCCGGCCAGCCGATCTCCATCAGACGCTTGACGATGGCGGGACCATGCGTTTCCGCGCATTGCCAGCGCACCTTGTAGCCTTCGTCGAAACCATAAGCCTGGCTCAGCGCAATCGAAGGAATGCCGAGCGCCGTTCCTTCCATCGCCCCTGCGATGGTGCCGGAATAGGTCACGTCGTCGGCGATGTTCGACCCGCGATTGACGCCGGAGAGCACCAGATCGGGCTTCTTGTCTTTCAGGATTTCCGCCACCGCCATCATCACGCAATCGGTGGGCGTGCCGGTGGTCGCAAATCGCTGCTTTTCGATTTCACGCAGCCGCAACGGCTGGGTCAGCGTCAGCGAATGCGAAGCGCCCGATTGCTCGGTCTCCGGCGCCACCACCCACACATCGTCGCTGATCGCGCGCGCGATCTTTTCCGCAACCGCCAGACCCGGCGCATGGATACCGTCGTCATTCGTTACAAGAATACGCATCAGGGACCGATCTTCTCCATTCCCCCCATGTAAGGCCGCAACGCATCGGGAATGGAAATAGACCCGTCGTCGTTCTGATAATTCTCCATCACCGCGATCAAGGTGCGGCCCACCGCCAACCCCGATCCGTTCAGCGTGTGCACGAAGCGCGTGCCCTTGCCGTCCTTTGGGCGGTAGCGCGCATTCATCCGCCGCGCCTGGAAATCCCCGCAATTCGAGCACGACGAGATTTCGCGGAACCGGTTCTGCCCCGGCAGCCAAACCTCGATGTCATAGGTTTTCGTCGCCGAGAACCCCATGTCGCCCGTGCACAGCGTGACCACGCGATGATGCAGATTGAGCCGCTTCAGAACCTCCTGCGCGCAATCCGTCATCCGCTCGTGCTCGGCCTGCGATTGCTCGGGCGTGGTGATCGACACCAGTTCCACTTTCGAGAACTGGTGCATGCGGATCATGCCGCGCGTGTCCTTGCCCGCAGCACCGGCTTCGGAACGAAAACACGGCGTCCACGCCGTAAAGCGCAACGGCAATTTCTCGTCTTCCAGAATTTCCTCGCGCACGAAATTCGTCAGCGAGATTTCCGCGGTCGGAATGAGCCAGAAATCGTTCGTCGTCCGAAATAGGTCTTCGGCGAATTTGGGCAACTGCCCCGTGCCGAACGCCGCATCGTCCCTCACCATCAGCGGCACCTGCATTTCGGTGTAGCCGAATTCGCCGGTCTGCAAATCAAGCATGAAATTGCCAAGCGCGCGTTCCAGCCGCGCCAATCCGGCTTTCAAAAACACGAACCGCGAGCCCGAAACCTTGGCCGCGCGTTCGAAATCCATGAGGCCGAGCTTCTCGCCCAGATCGAAATGCTCTTTCGCGGCATTCGTGGCCGGCCGCGATCCGAAGCGGCGGTGCTCCGCTTCCACATTGTCGTTCTCGTCCGCGCCATCGGGCACGTCGCTCGCGGGCAAATTCGGAATGGAGGCCAGAACATCGTCGAGCGCCTTCTTCAGCGTGCGCTCTTCTTCCTCGCCTTTCTGTATCTCGTCCTTCAGCCCCGCCACTTCGGACATCAGGGCCTGCGCCTGCGCCTCGTCCTTCTTCGCCTTCGCCTGACCGATCAGCTTCGACGCCTCGTTGCGTCGGGCCTGCGCTTCCTGCAGGCGCGTGAGCAACGCACGCAGTCCATGATCGCGATCCAGGATATCGTTGGTCAGCGCCTGCGCATCGGCAAGTCCGCGGCGTTTGAGGCCAGCCGTGAACGCTTCTGGGTTTTCGCGGATGGCGCGGATGTCGTGCATGAAGAGCGATCCTGAGGCTTGCCGCGTAATGACATGCGGGAGTCTGCCGGTAAAGCGCCACTTCCTAAGGAATTTATCCCGGTCCGCACAAAGAAAAACGGCGGCCCGAAGACCGCCGTTTCACGATTTGCAGTTGCCGGTTTGGCTCAGGCTTTGGCCTTGCGGCGGCGAAGCGCGCCCATGCCCAGCACACCCGCGCCGATCAGGCTCAGCGTGGCCGGTTCGGGAGCATCTGTGGGGCGATCCTTGGCGCTGACGAAATTGCCGATTCCGAAATCATCCTCGCCGCTGATCGTCACGGTTTGCACGCCGTCACCGATCCAGCCGTAGAATTTCGTATCGCTGATGCTGCTGAATGATTGATCGATCTGGGTGCCGTCATCCAAAGTCATGGAGATGTTGATCGCCCCTGTGAACACGAAGTTCGGCTGGAGTTCGAAGCCGAAAGCGACCACGGGCGTCAGGCTGAAATCGAGCGTCAGCGCACTGGCCGACCAGTAGACCGCACCCGTGTAATTGCCGGTCCATCCCGACCACGTACCCCAATTGTTGCCCGGCTGGCTGACGTTGACCGTGGCGCCATTTTGGAGGTCGATCACGGTTCCGTCCGAAAGCGTGATCGAGGAGATGGTCTGGTTCAGAAGACCCGAAGGCACGGTGAAATTGGTGGAGTAAGGCCCACCGAACGCCGCGGCCCAGGTGGCTCCATCGCTGTAGCCCGTAACCGTGGCGCTCGCCGCCGTGGCCGCGAAAGTGGCCGCACCGAGAACGGCTGCGAAGCCAATTGCCTTGAAAGACATACCCAACCCCTTACCCAAAGCCCACTTTAGCGTAGCACCGAGCAAGAGCCGTGCCGAATCGGGGCAGGCATCCCTTTCAATGGGTTAGTCAATACGTGTTCCGTAACGTGTCACTTTTTTTGACAGAATCGCCTCAGGCGGGGCGGGCGGCGTCCGCTTTGATACGTCCGCGCTCGATCAGCTTCACGCACCAGATGGAGATTTCGTAGAGCGCAACCAGGGGTATGGCGAGGCTGATCATGCTGATCGCATCGGGTGGCGTGATGACGGCCGCCACCGCGAATATCCCCACGATGGCGTAGCGCTGCAAGCTGCGAAGCTGCGCCGAAGTCACGATGCCCACGCGCCCCAGAAGCGACAGCAGCACCGGCAATTGAAACGTCAGACCGAACGCGATGATGAGCGTCGAGACGAAATCGAAATACTCGCTTACCTTCGCCTGCAATTCGATACCGAGCGTTCCGTTGCCGCCCTGCGTTTCGTAGCCTGCGAAGAATTTCAGCGCGAAGGGCAGCATCACGTAATAGACGAAGGCCGCCCCCGTCAGGAACAGAACCGGCGTCGCCACAAGAAATGGCAGAAACGCCTTTCGCTCATTGCGATAAAGCCCCGGCGCCACGAACATCCACACCTGTGCGGCGATGATGGGAAAGGCCAGACACAGCCCCGCGAACATGCCCACCTTCATATAGGTGAAGAACGTCTCGCCGGGTGCGGTATAGATCAAATGCGCGTTCGGCTGGCCTTTGAGTGTCGCCGCCAGCGGTTCGGTGAGAAACGCGTAGATATATTTGGCGAAGAAGAAACAGGCCAAAAAGCAGATCACGAACGCCAGCATCGAATAGATCAGACGCTTGCGAAGCTCCACCAGGTGCTCCATCAGCGGCGCCTTGGTCGCTTCGATGGCGGCTTCGTCCTCGGCGGTCGGCTTGGTCACGGCTGATCCGCCTTGGCGGGCGCGGACGGCGTTTCGTCCGCTTGTTTCGGCATCATCACCCGATTGGGATCGGGCTTGTCATCCGCCGGCATGATGCCGTGCTCGATGTGCCGCTGGATGTCATGCTCGACATTGGCGAGCGGGCGTTCCGAACGAAGGGCTGCGATCTCTTTGCGCAATTCGTCGAGTTCGGTCTGCCGCGCCATCTCGTCGAAGCTTTTGCGGAATTCGTTGGCCATGGCGCGGGCCTTGCCCACCCAGCGGCCGATCATGTGCATCAGGCGCGGCAAATCCTTCGGACCCACCACGATCAGGGCCACGATGAGAAGGATGAGGATATGGGCCCAACTAAGATCGAACACGGGCGTCGCCTGTCAGTGCCCGACGGAATCCTTTTCGTCGCGGCGATCGGGGATGCGGTGCTGATCGTCGGGATCGTTGAGCCCCTGGCGGAAGCTGCGGATGCCCTTGCCCACGTCGCCCATGAGGTCGGAAATCTTGCCCCGCCCGCCAAACAGCAGAAGGCCCACGACGGCCAAAATCAAAATGTGCCAGATGCTCAAGGCACCCATGGAACTCTCCTTCGACCCCCGCTCAGCCCGACTGTTAAAGCCCTGTACGGCCGGGGATGCAAGCTGGGGTCAGCCGATCAGGATTTCCGCCTTGCGGTCGAGTGCCTGGGCCAGCGCATTCAGCCGCTTCTGTACCGGGTCGGCCGCAATGGCCTCCCGGCGGCGTGGGACTTCCAGCACCACCCGGTTGGGGGTGAGCCGAAGGCGATAATGCGGCAACTCCCCTGACGCAGAGGCCGAAAGCGCAAAGGCAAGCCGCAGGGTCAGCCCCATGATCTTGGCGTAGACCTCGTCTTCCTCGTTCAGCAGCCCTGCCTGTTTGAGCTGCCGCGGAAAATCCTCGTCGCCGGAATAACGGTGATAGATCGCGGTCGCGAGCAGCGCACGCTCGCGATGGTCCGCGCCGGAGAACGGCGCGGTCAAAATCTGGTTGAACGAACCGAAGGCACGATCGTCCGGATGCCGCCGCCAGTTCACGTCGGAGAACAAACACGCCACCCGCCGCACGCGCCGCAATTCCGCCGTCTCCGCCGGAAAGATATCCGTGCACCACGAAAAGATTTCCGCCGCATGGGCCGGCACGCGCGCCTCGCGCGCATTCATGCCGATGGCGAATTCGACCAGCGGATCCTTCGCGCGTTCCTCATCGCTCAACTGCGCATGCAACAGCCCTTCGCGCAGACCGAACGCCGAAACCACAATGTCCTTGAAATTGCCTTCGAGCAGAAGCCGCTCCAGCACGATCGCGCCATAGGGCAAGGCTTCCGCGCGCCGACGGGAGATGACTTTCATGCGCTCGACGGATTTCTTCGACAGTTGTGAAACCACTTCGCAAAGGCGCAACGCCCGCCTGCGCGGGATCGTGTAGTGGTGCAGCACATGAAGCGGATAACCCGCTTCTTCCATGTCGACGCGCGCGAAGCTGCGCCAGATGCCACCCACCGCATAGAGCGAACGACCTTCGAGATTTCCGAGCTTGCGCAGCTTGTCGAGACCTTCGTCGACGATCCTGCGCGCCTTCTCCGGATCGTCTTTCGACAAATCCATCAGCCGCAACGGGCCGTAAGGCAGCGTCATCGCCGCGCCCGTCCGCCCCTCCTTCACCGTCACCATGTCCAGGCTGCCGCCGCCCAGATCGGCCACCAGCCCATCTGCCTCCGGCGTGCCGGAGAGAACCCCTTCCGCCGCCAGCCGTGCCTCTTCCTCGCCCGAAAGAATGCGGATCGGGCTGCCCCAGGCCGCCTCCGCCTTGCGGATGAAATCCTGCCCGTTGACCGCATCGCGCGCGGCGGCAGTGGCCACGGCCTCGCGCACCGGCGCCTCCAGCGCATCCGAAATCATCTTGAACCGGCTAAGCGAATCCAGCGCCATGCCGATACCGTCGGCGTTCAGCTTGCCGGTCGTGACCATGTTGCGCCCGATGGCACAGATTGCCTTTTCGTTGTGAAGCGTGGCGGGGCTGCGGCTGAATCCGTCGAACACAGCCAGACGCACCGAGTTCGACCCGATGTCGACGATCGCAACGTGTCCTTTCCGCGTGCTCGGGCGCGCGGAAGGTGTTGGTTTCGCTTCGGTATTGGTCAGTGCTGTCACGGGACTCGAAGTTTACCGGGCGGCGGGTGCGATTGCCACCGCGAGCACCTGCTACTTCTTGAGCGCCCGGCCGCGTCCCGAAAGGGAGGGGTTGGTCATGAAATAGGTGTGGGCAGAGAAAGCATTGAGCTCGGCCCCGGCCGGATCGCGTTCGTAAGTTCCGTCCCCGTGCATCCACCAGCTCTGGGCGGTGTCCTTGAGGAGCGCCACCATGATCTGGTCCTGAACCTGCTGGTGCACCGTCGGGTTTTCGATGGGGACGAGCGCCTCCACCCGGCGATCCAGATTGCGCGGCATCCAGTCCGCCGACGAGATGAAGACCTTCGAGCGCGGCGACGGCAGCCCGTGTCCCGCTCCGAAACAGACGATGCGCCCATGTTCTAGGAAGCGGCCGACAATCGATTTGACGCGGACGTTCTCCGACAGTCCGACAACGCCGGGGCGCAGGCAGCAGATGCCGCGCACGACAAGATCGATCTTCACGCCCTCGCGGCTCGCCTTGTAGAGCCAGTCGATGATTTCGGAATCCACCAGCGAATTGAGCTTCACCCAGATCGCGGCAGGCCTGCCTTCGCGCGCGTGGATAATCTCCTCGCCGATGGATTGGATAAGCTGTTTGCGCAGCGTAAGCGGCGAGATCGCGATCTTTTCAAGGCTCGCAGGTTCCGCATAGCCGGTGATGAAATTGAACAGCTTGGCCGCATCGCGCCCAAGCGCCGGATCGGCGGTGAAAAGCGACAGATCGGTATAAACCTTAGCCGTCTGCGGATGGTAATTGCCGGTGCCGAAATGCACGTAAGTGCGCAGGTGGCCTGCCTCGCGGCGCACGACAAGGCTGACCTTGGCATGCGTCTTCAATTCGATGAAACCGTAGACGACCTGCACGCCGGCACGTTCCAGATCGCGCGCCCATTTGATGTTCGCCGCTTCGTCGAACCGCGCCTTCAACTCCACGAGCGCGGTGACGGACTTGCCGGCTTCCGCCGCTTCGATCAGCGCTTTGACGACGGGCGAATCCGAGGATGTGCGATAAAGCGTCTGTTTGATCGCCACCACATTGGGATCGAGCGCCGCCTGCCGGATGAACTGCACCACAACGTCGAAACTTTCGAACGGATGGTGGACGATCAGATCCTTCGCGCGGATCGCGGCAAAGCAATCACCGCCGAAATCGCGGATGCGTTCGGGGAAGCGCGCATTGTAGGGCTTGAACAGAAGATCGGCCCTGTCCTCGAGAATAAGCTGCTTGAGGTCGGACAAACCCATCATGTGCTGGATGACAAGCTCGCTCTGATCGAGATCGAGGTGCTCGGCGATGAACTCGCGCAATTCCGCAGGCATGGACGCGCTGCATTTCATGTGAATGACCGAACCGCGCCGCCTGCGCTTCAACAGCGACTCGAACAGCAGCACCAGGTCTTCGGCTTCTTCTTCCACTTCTACGTCGCTGTCGCGCAGGATGCGGAACATGCCGACACCCATCGCCGTATGATCGGGAAACAGTTGATCGAGGAACATCTCGATCACGCTTTCCAGCGCCACGAAGCGCACGGCTTGTTCCTTGTCCGGCAGCCGCATGAAACGCTGCAACTGCGCGGGCACCGGCAGAAGCGCATTTACAAACTTTCCGTCCCGTCTGCGCTTCAGGCGCAGCACGAGCGCGAAACCGAGATTGGGGATGAACGGAAAAGGATGCGCCGGATCGATGGCGAGCGGCGTCAGCACCGGAAAAATCTGTTCGCGGAATTGATTTTCGAGCCAATCGCGGTCGGTCGCCGTCAGTTCGCCCGGCTCCAGCACCTGAATGCCCGCCGCCCGCAGCTCGGCTTTCAGCCCAACCCAGATGGTTTGCTGGTCGGCGATCAACTGCCCCGCCACCTGCTCAACTTTGGCAAGCTGTTGGGCCGGGGTGAGCCCGTCCGCGCTGGGGGTGGCGATGCCTGCCGAGACCATGCCCTTCAGCCCCGCCACGCGGACCATGTAGAACTCGTCCAGATTGGAGGCGGAAATCGAAAGAAACCGGATCCGCTCGAGCAGCGGATGGGCCTTGTTCTGGGCCTCCTCCACCACGCGCCGGTTGAAGGCAAGCCAGGAGAGTTCCCTGTTCACAAAGCGATTTGGTGAAGCCGAATCAATAGGTTGGGTGCCACTGGGGGCTCCCAGAACCTCCGGGGCAAGCACCTCCTGCCCCTCCTCAAACACGATCTTCGGTTCGGCCATGAAGGGACGCTAGCGCAGCTTCATTAAGCTGTCATGACGGCCAAGGTACCACCAACTCAGGTTAATCTACCGAAAGTTGCATTGAAGGAACTACGCGAATAACGTAGTCTGCGCATGGAATTCGAATGGGACGAGTCCAAGAGCGAACGCAATTTCCGGGAGCGCGGATTCGATTATGCGCATGCGGCTCTCATTTTCGAAGGTCCTGTTATCGAATGGTGCGACATTCGGAAGGACTGGGGCGAGATAAGAGTGATGGCGGTGGGTTTGGTCAAAGGTCAAATTCTCACCGTCATCTACACGGATCGGAATAGCATTCGTCGAATTATCTCGGCGCGTTCGGCACGAAAGAAGGAAGTCGAGTCATGGCAATCGTTCGCAAATCCCTGAAAGAGATCAAGGCTGGCGAGGCCAAATTCGATGCCGCCCGCATCGGAGCGACGACGGAAGAAGATATCCGCCGCCACATGATCGAGGACGGCGAGAACCCCGATCGTGTCCTTCGCATAGAAGATAGTCATTCCCCGCAAGTCATCCGCAAACGGCTCGGCATGACGCAGGAGCAATTCGCGCGCGCGTTGCGGATTCCCTTAGCGACCTTGCGCAATTGGGAACAGGGACGAAATGCCATCGATCCGGCGGCGCGCTCGCTGCTGATCGTTCTGGCGCACGATCCCAAGAAGGTATTAGCGACACTGTCGTCAGCCGCTTAACAAATCCCGTATCAAAGTCGTCGTCACCGGCCGCTTTTCGGCCAGCGCCTTGGCATCGGCCCGCGCCACGAAATCGCGGATGGCGGCCGGCGAGCGTTCGAGCGACACGATCATCTGCGAGATCACCGCTTCGGGCACCTGAAGCTGGCGGTCGGTAAACAGCTTGCGCGCCAACTGCGTGAGCAACGCATCGTCGGGCGCCCAGATCGGGAACGACAGAAGCGCGTTCAGCCGCGACGAAAGATCGGGCAACACCGTGGGCCACACAGCGGCCGGTTCGCGGCCCGTCAGAAGAAACGGCGCGCCGCGTTCGAACAATGCGAACAACGCCCGGTCGCGGATGTCGCTCGGCAGCGCGCTATCGACGTCTTCGATCGCGATTGCGTCGCGCGATCCCAGTTGCGTGACAGTATCGAGATTGAGTGCTGCCGCCGTCAGGACCTTCGCATCCGATGCCGCTGCCCACGCCGTCACCAGATGCGATTTGCCGGCACCCGCGGGCCCATAGATCGCAGCCGGTCCCTGCCAGTTCGGCCAACTGTCGACCAGCGAGACGGCAGCGCGATTGCCGTCGACCACGATGAAATCGCCGCGGCCGAGCGCGGGCGACATTTCCCAGGAAAGAGTCAGTTGCGGAGACATCAGGCCGCGCGGCTATGCCGGATCGCAATCGCGCGCAGGAAAACCTGCCCGTAGGACAGCCACGACGCCAGCGTGAACACCGCGGTCGCCACAGCCGCGTAATAGGAAAGCCGCGGCCAGTCGAGATTCGCGGCCAGGAGAACAAGCATCAGTCCGACATATCCCACCTGCACCGCGGTGCTGATCTTGCCCAAAAGCTGCGGCTGCACGCGCAACGGCCAACCCATCGATTTCGCAAGCAGCACCGCCAGCACGATCGCCGCATCGCGCGCGAGCACCAGCAATGTCAGCCACGGCGGGGCCGCGGCGACATAGGTGAGCGCCAGGAAAGACGCCAGCATCAGCAATTTGTCCGCCGCCGGATCGAGCCACGCGCCCACGCGCGTGTCGAGGCCGTAACGCTTGGCGAGAAACCCATCCAGTGCATCGGTGATCCCTGCAAAGGCAAACACCGCAAGTGCAGCCGGATAGGCATGATCGAGCAGAAGCAACGCCGTGATGGGCGCACAGGCAAGCCTGAGAGCCGTGAGTAAATTCGGGATCTGGCGCAGCAGCGCGATCACGGTTGTCCCTCGTTGCGGCTAAGCCACCACATCCCGTCGCGCGAGGTCATTGCGATGCCTGCATCGGCAAGCGTGCCGCGCAACTGGTCGAACGATCCGACATAAGCGATGTCCACCCGCGCCTCGTTCATGTTGAAGGCCACCATGTCGATACCGACAACGGTCTGGACCGTTCCGAGTTTCGCCTGCAGCGAGGCCCATTCGCTCAACGACCGGAACTGTGCTTCGGCGGTGATCTTGGACTTTTGACTGAAATCAACTGCCGACCGGTTCTTCCAGAAATCGGCGATGGCATCGAACGCCGCCTCCGCAGCAGCCGCAGCCGTTTTCGCGGGAACGTCCACGCTCGGCACAATCGGCTGGCCCGCGGCCAGCCGCTTCAACCGCACCTGCCCGTTGCCCGGCGCGAGATCGGCCACCACCACATCGCTTGCATGCGTGCGCGCGGCCAATCCCGAAACGGCATTCCAGTTCGCCGTATCGAAGGTCATGCCCGACAATGCGCCCGCGTCGCTATCCTCCGGCAGCACGGCACTCACCACGCCGCTCGAAAAGCGCGGATCGGACCACGCCAGCGACCAGCTGTCGCCAGGTGTGAATTTCGGCGACAGCGGAATCACCAGGATGCGCCGGGTCTGTGCCACGACGTAGGAGATGTTGTTGGCCCGAAGCAGCCGCTCCACTGCGGGCTGGCTGAACACATAGGTGACCTTGGCCACATAGCGGGTGGTCGAGCGCCGTTCGTCGGTCACATCGAAGCTGCGGACCAGCCGCTGGAGCGACGTATCATCGAGTTGGGGCTGGCGGCCCCAATCCTCCTGCCGGGTCAGACGGCGATAGAGGACGGTCCAGGCCTTGGGCCGCCCGCCATTGATGGCGATGGTCTGGGCCTCCACAGAAGCCGCGGCGGTGGCATCTACCGGCACATTCTTGACGGTGAACAGGCTGTCAGCGCGAGCCGGAAGGGCCGCGGCCACGAGGAAGGCGAAACAGAGAATAAAGCGGTGCATGAACGACCTATAGCAGGCCTCGAATATAGAGTCCGGGCCGGAAAGGCGAAAGCGCGGCTTGGACTCCGAAGGCCCCCTCGTTTAACAGAGGCCCGGCACCCCACTTTCGGATTCTCAGGGCCATGACCACCCCGCCCGGCACCCGCAACGGCCTCACCTACAAGGACGCTGGCGTCGATATCGACGCAGGCGAAGCCCTGGTCGAGCGCATCGCCCCGGCCGCCCGCGCCACCCGCCGCTCGGGCACCGATGCGGACCTCGGCGGCTTCGGCGGTCTCTTCGACCTGAAGGCAACGGGCTTCAAAGACCCGGTGCTGGTCGCCTCCACCGATGGCGTGGGCACCAAGCTGAAGGTCGCCATCGAGACCAACCAGTTCGACGGCATCGGCCAGGACCTCGTGGCGATGTGCGTCAACGATCTTGTGGTGCAGGGCGCGGAACCCCTCTTCTTCCTCGACTATTACGCGACGGGGAAACTCAACGTCGATGAAGCCGCCCGCGTGATCGAAGGCATCGCCCGCGCCTGCAAGGAAAGCGGCTGCGCGCTGATCGGCGGCGAGACGGCGGAAATGCCCGGCCTCTACAAACCCGGCGATTTCGATCTCGCAGGTTTCAGCGTCGGCGCGGTGGAACGCGACCAGATTCTTCCCAAAACATCGGAGATGAACGAAGGCGACGTGCTGATCGGCGTCGCGTCTTCGGGCGTGCATTCCAACGGTTATTCGCTGGTGCGCCGCGTGGTGGCCGATAGCGGCCGCTCCTATCACACAGCCGCACCGTTCGAAGCCGGAAAATCTTTCGGCCAGGCATTGATGGCGCCCACTCGCCTCTACGTGAAAAGCGCGCTCGCCGCGATCCGCACCGGCGGCGTGAAAGGATTGGCGCACATCACGGGCGGCGGCATCACCGAAAACCTGCCGCGTGCGTTGCCAGATGGATTGGACGCGCAGATCGACCTCGGCACATGGACGCCGCTTCCCATTTTCGGTTGGCTCGCCAAATCCGCAGGCATTGCGGAAACCGAAATGCTGCGCACCTTCAATTGCGGCGTCGGACTGATCGTCGTCGCCGATGCCGCGAAATCGGGCCAGATCATTGAAGCCTTCGCCGACGCCGGCGAAAAAGCCACGCGCATCGGCACGCTCATCAAAGGCACGGGCGAACCCAAGGTGCGTTACACGGGGACGCTGAAACTCTGATGACGCGCGTGAAAACCGCCGTCCTGATTTCGGGGCGCGGCAGCAACCTCAAATCGCTGATCGCGGCTTCGCGCGGGCCCGACTATCCCGCCGAAATCGCGCTGGTTGTCTCCAACATCGTAACCGCAGGCGGACTGGAGATCGCAAAAGAGGCCGGCGTCGCGACAAAAGTGATTTCCCATCGCGCTTATGAAAGCCGCGAGGATTTCGATCGCGCCGTCGACGCAGCCTTGCGCGAAGCGGGCATCCAGCTCGTCTGCGAAGCAGGCTTCATGCGCATCCATTCCGAATGGTTCGCAAAGGCATGGGAAGGCCGCCTGCTCAACATCCACCCCTCGCTGCTGCCCGCCTTCAAAGGCATCCGCGTTCACCAGCAGGCTTTGGACGCCGGTGTGAAGATCACCGGCTGCACCGTTCACTTCATCGTTCCCGAACTCGATTCCGGCCCCATCATCGCGCAGGCCGCCGTTCCGGTTCTGCCCGGCGACACCGAAGCAACGCTGGCCGCCCGAGTACTGGAAGAAGAACACAAGCTCTATCCCAACGCGCTCAAGCTGGTGGCCGAAGGCAAGGTGAAGCTGGAGATGGGTCGTGCGGTGTTTGTGTAATTGCATTCCCCCCTTGGGGGAGAGGGAGAAAAGTTATGAAATCACATTTCCCGCATTCAGCTCTTTCCGCCAATGCAGCTCGCGTTCCTTCAACGCCGCATTGATCAGATAAGCCGTCAGCCCTTCCGCATCGATCTCTTCCAGCGGTTCATAAGCGAACGCAGCTTCGCCATGTTGCGCCCACGCCGCCTGCATCTTCTTGTTCGTGTGGCTGCCGAGCCGGAGTGCAAAGAACGTCCCGTTCCGCTGCCGCTCGAGATTGCGCGTGTTGCCGACCCAGACCTCATTGGTCGGCGTGCACCGGACGGCATAGATCCCCGGCGAGGTTTTGCGTTCCTTGTATTCCCGCGCGATCTCGCGCTTGCGGTTCTTGTCCATCATCCCACGCCCGAAATCTTCGCGCTTTCTTCCCACAACCGCCGCGCCGCCGCATCGTCCTGTGCTTCTTTCGTCGGGGTCGCGACTTCGCATTTGTAGAAATACTTGCCGCTGACATTCGCCACATCCGGCGACGAGGCCAGATAGATCATCGTCTGCGCGCCTTTCTCCGGCGAAATCGCGCCGATGGGTTTTGCCACTCTGATGGCGGTCGAAACAATTCCGCCCGACTGATCGCCGAACCGCGTGGCGACGAAGCCCGGATGCAGACAATTGGCCGTCACGCCCGTGCCATCGATCCGCCGCGCCAGTTCGCGATTGAACAGAATGTTTGCGAGCTTCGACTTCCCGTAGACCGCAAACCCCGAATAGCCCTTGCTCGACTGCAGATCGTCGAAATTCAGCTTCGCGCCCTTGTGCGCATCCGACGCGGTGGAAACGATGCGCGCGCCGGGTTTCAGTTTCGGCAGCAACATGTTCGTCACCACGAAATACGACATGTGGTTGGTGGCGAAGGTCTTCTCCAGACCGTCTTCCGTCACCTGCCGCGTGTTGAACAGCGCGCCTGCATTGTTCATCAGCACGTCGATCTGGGGCTCCGCGGCAAGTTCGTTCGCGAGCCGCTTCATTTCCGAAATGCGCGACAGATCGGCGAAGTGAACCGTGTGCCCGGAACCGGAGAGCTTGTTAAGCGTCGCATCCGCGCGCGCCTTGTCGCGCGCCACCAGAACGATGCGCGCTCCCTTTTCCGAAAGTCGGATCGCCGCGACTTCGCCGATACCGGAAGTCGCGCCCGTGATGACGACGGTTTTACCTTGCATGTCTGCCTCCATTTGGCGGCAGACTAGCAGCCGCTACGGATGAATTTCGAGATCGCTGAAGAAGAACTTGATTTCGTTCGCCGCGGTTTCCGGCGCGTCCGATCCATGCACCGAATTGGCTTCGATGGATTCGGCGAAATCCTTGCGGATGGTGCCGGGAGCGGCTTTCGCCGGGTCGGTCGCGCCCATCACTTCGCGGTTCCTGGCAACCGCATTTTCGCCTTCCAGCACCTGCACCACCACGGGGCCTGAGGTCATGAAGGCCACCAGGCTTCCGAAAAACGGACGCTCGCGGTGCACGCCATAAAACGCCTCGGCCTGTTCCTTCGACAGGCGGATGCGGCGCGACGCCACGACGCGCAGGCCCGCCTTTTCCAGACGGTCCGTGATCGCGCCCGTGAGGTTCCGGCGCGTGGCATCCGGCTTGATGATCGAGAACGTGCGCTCAAGCGCCATGGCGAAACTCCAATTCGTGAAAGCGGGCGCCTTTTAACGAGCGGTTTGCGTGAGGGCAAGCCATTGGGTAAAGCCCCGCCCCATGCTGGTTATCGACAACATCACCTATCGGATCGCGGGCCGCGAAATCCTGAAGAACGCGAGCGCCCAGCTGCCCACCGGGCGGCGGGTGGGCCTTGTCGGCCGTAACGGCGCGGGCAAGACGACGCTGCTCAAGCTGATCCAGGGCGAACTCCATGCCGATGGGGGCGACATCACGCTGCCCTCCGGCGCACGCATGGGAAGCGTGGCGCAGGAAGCCCCCTCCAGCCAGGTGAGCCTGCTCGACACCGTGCTCGAAGCCGACAGGGAACGCACTGCGCTCCTTGCCGAAGCCGAACACGCGACTGACCCGCACCGCATCGGCGACATCCACGCCCGGCTCGATGCGATCGACGCCTATTCCGCGCCCGCGCGGGCTGCCGCCATTCTCGCCGGCCTCGGCTTCTCGGCCGAAGACCAATTGCGCCCCTGCGCCGAATTTTCCGGCGGCTGGCGGATGCGCGTGGCGCTCGCAGCAATCCTGTTCTCCGCCCCCGATCTGTTGCTGCTCGACGAACCCACCAACTATCTCGATCTCGAAGGCGTGTTGTGGCTTGAGGACTATCTCAAGAAATATCGCGGCACGGTGATGATCGTCAGCCACGACCGCGATCTTCTGAACACCGCGGCGGAATTCATCCTGCATCTCGAACACGGCAAGCTCACGCTCTATACCGGCGGCTACGACAAGTTCGCCGAGACCCGCGCCGCCAAGCGCATGCTCGATGCGGCCTTCGCAAAGAAGCAGGAAGCCACGCGCAAACACCTGCAATCTTTCGTCGACCGTTTCCGCGCCAAGGCTTCCAAGGCACGCCAGGCGCAAAGCCGCATCAAGATGCTGGAACGTTTGGGTCCGGTGAACATCCCGCTGGACGAACACGTCGCTCCCATCCGCATCCCGCAACCGGAATCTGCGAACCCGCCGCTCATCACGATGGATCACGCCTCGGTCGGCTACGAACCCGGCAAACCGATCCTCACCAACCTGTCGCTGCGCATAGACCCAGACGATCGCATCGCGCTGCTCGGCAAGAACGGCAACGGCAAATCGACGCTTGCGAAGCTGCTGGTCGGAAAGCTCGAAACCATGGGCGGCGAACTCGTCCGCGCGCGCAAACTGATCCCCGGTTATTTCGCGCAGCATCAGCTGGAAGAACTGGATGGCTCCGTCACGCCGCTGGTCACGCTCGGCCGCATCCGCCCGAAACTCAACGAAACGCAGTTGCGCACGCAATTGGGCGGTTTCGGCTTTTCCGCCGACAAGGTGAAAACCGACGTCGCCAAACTTTCCGGCGGCGAACGCGCGCGTCTGATGCTGGCGCTCGCCACGCTCGACAAGCCGAACCTTCTGATCCTCGACGAACCGACCAATCATCTCGATATCGATGCGCGCAACGAATTGATGACCGCGCTCAACGATTTCGAAGGTGCGGTGGTTCTCGTCAGCCACGACCGCCGCCTGATCGAATCCACCGCCGACCGCCTGCTGCTGGTGGCGAACGGCACGGTGAACCCCTTCGAAGGCGATCTCGACGACTATCGCCAGTTCCTCCTCGCTCGCGACGACGAGAAAGCGCCCATCGGTAAACCGGACAAATTCTCCAAAGCCAACGCGCGCAGAGACGCCGCCGACAAGCGCAAGGTGCTCAAACCGCTGAAGGAAAAGGTCGAGCTGGAAGAACGCCAGGTCGAAGCGCTGGCCGCGGAAGTCAAAAAGTACGACACCACACTCTCCGACCCGCTGCTCTTCACAAAGGACGCAGCGAAGGCCAACGCCGTTTCCAAAAAGCGCGCCGAAGCCGCCCGCAAGCTGAAAGCGGCAGAAGACCGCTGGATGAGAGCCAACGAAGAATACGAAACCGCGATGGCGGCGGACTAATTGAGGCCGGGACGCTTCATGCCGAATGCGGCCACTGCCGCGCCCTCGCGCGCCTTGTCCAAGGCACGCGAAAATGCCCGGTACTTCGCCAATTTGTCCGCAAACACCGGCTCGCAGAGCAGCACGTAAATCTCCTCGAAATTGGCAAAGAACCAGTCGCGCAATTGCGCGTCGGGCTCCGACCATTTCGGATCGTCCAGGTTCATGAAAAAGCTTCGCAGGTGAGACGCACGCGCCCAGGCCCGGAAATCCGCGCGGCGCACATCGATATCGAAAGGCGCTGCCGGGTCCTGCGCCGACACTTCCACCAGCACGTCGCCGACCGAAATCTTGAAGGCAATCGCGCCGCCGAAGAATTGCGGATTGAAGGTTTCCTTCACCAGCTTCACGGCGCGCTTTTCCGGCAGCGAATGGAGCTTCTCCAGAAAGTCCATCGTCAGCGGCGATTTGACGTTTACGGTTTCAGCCATCGACCTCAGACATCAGCGCCGCAGGTTCCTGCGCGCGATGTCCCCCCATTCCTTCTGCATCGCCTGATACCGTTTGGGCGCTCCATCGAGCATCCGCACGGTCTCCGCATAAAGCGGCTGCGCCTCGTCGTTGCGACCCAGCTTCTGCAGGAGCAACGCGTATCTTACGCGCGCTTCCTCGCCGGAGAAATAGCGCACCAGTCGCTCATATTCGGCCGCCGCCTCCTCGTCCTTGCCCTGCAATTCCAACGCGCGGGCATAAAGCAGGTGCCCGTCTGCCGAAACGAAATTGGGATCGGCCGCCTGCAACTGGTCGAGGCTCGCTTGTGCGCCAGCCCCATCTCCGCTGGCGAACTGCACCTTCGCCAATCCCATCAGCAACGCCGGATCGTCCGCGAAATGGCCCACCAGCGCATCGCGATAGATCTCGATTGAGGCGGCATAATCTCCGCGCCGCGCATATTCTTCCGCCAGCGTCCGCTTGGAATCGACCGAGCCCGTCATCTCCACTGCGCGGCGCGCCTCGCGGAACGACTTGTTGGGATCGGCCATTGCTTTCGCATTCGCGCCGATCTTCTGCGCGGTGCGGCTCTTGAACATCTCCGGTATGATCTCCACGGCGAAATAGACCAGCGCGCCGAACAGCGGAATGAAGATCACCACATAGACCCAGATGAAATTGCGCCCGGTCTTGATGATGTGCACCACCGCCGCCAGCATGATGGCGATGGGAAGAAGATATTCGATCAACCCTGCTTCTCCCATTTGCCGCTGGCGCTTTCCTTCCAATAGGTGACGTCGTGGGCAGCATCCTTCGCCGCCTTCCACGCCGCGCGTGCGCCGCTCACCGCATCCGTATCGCGTCCATCGAACATCAGCACGATTCGGGCAAGCGCATTCGCATCGCCGCCGTTCCACGCAGGCGGCGCCGCACCACCGACGAGAAACAGTACATTGGCCGCGTTCGCGTTGCCCTCTTCCACCGTCACCAGCACCGGCTGGCGCGCCGGATCGCCATCGCCTTCTTGCGCATGCGGCAGAAAGGATTCTTCGGAATAGGTCCAGAGCAGGTTGTCGATGGCCTGCGCGCGATCCGCCGATTCCGTGCGGATCAATGCGCGCCAGCCGCGATCGAGCGTCTTCTCGACGAGGCCCGGAAGCACATCGTCGAGCGTGCGGCGCTCAAGGTGGTAAAAAAGAACTTCGCTCACGACTCGTAATTGTCAGCAATCAATCTGTTCAGAATGCGAACGCCCCAACCCGTCGCCCAGCTCGGGATCAGCGGCTTCTGCTCGCCGTCCTGCCACGCCACGCCGGCAATATCCAGATGCGCCCACGGCGTCTTGTCCTTGACGAAACGCTGGAGGAATTGCGCCGCTGTGATCGAACCCGCGAACGGCCCGCCGATATTCTTCATGTCGGCGATCTTGGATTTGATCAGCTTGTCGTAGCCGTTGCCCATCGGGAAGCGCCACACCGGCTCGCCTTCCGCCTTGCCCGCGGCGCTCAACTGTTCGGAAAGCTTGTCGTTGTTGGAGAACAGCCCCGCATATTCCGCGCCCAGTGCGGCGATGATCGCGCCCGTCAGCGTCGCCAGATCGATGATTGCGGAAGGCTTGTATTTCTCCTGCACATACCAAAGCACATCGGCCAGAACGAGGCGGCCTTCCGCATCTGTGTTCAATATCTCGATCGTCTGCCCCGACATGGATTCCACCACATCGTCAGGCCGTTGCGCCTTTCCATCCGGCATATTCTCGACAAGCCCGATGATGCCCACGACATGTGCCTTCGCCTTGCGCGCGGCGAGCGCATGGATAGCGCCGGTGACAGCGGCGGCACCGCCCATGTCGCCTTTCATGCCCATCATGCCTGCACCGGTCTTGAGCGACAGGCCGCCGGAATCGAAACACACGCCCTTGCCGACCAGCGCAATCGGCGCCTTGGCTTTGCGCGAGCCGTTCCATTCCATCACCACGACCTGGCTGTCCTGCTCGCTGCCCTGGCCCACGCCGAGCAACGCATTCATGCCGAGCTTCTTCATCTGCGCTTCGTCGAGCACGGTCACTTTCACGCCGAGCTTGGTCAGCGCCTTTGCGCGCCGCGCGAATTCCGGCGGCGAAAGAACGTTCGGCGGTTCGTTGACGAGGTTGCGCGCGAGGAACACGCCATCGGCCACCGCCGACAAGGCTTGCCAGTTCTTTCGTGCGGCCGCCGCATCCAGCGTGGCAACCGTGACGGTCTTCAACGTCTGTTCGTAGTCTTCGAGATTCTTCCGGCGATAACCGATGAACTGATAGCTCTTGAGCTGCGCGCCGAACGCCAGATGCGCGGCCAGTTGCGGCGCCTTCAGCTTGGAACCCTTCGGCACGTCGATCTCGAACATGGCTTGCGTCTCGCCGCTGGAAAGCAGACGTCCCGTCACCATCGCCGCCAGAACTTCGGCCCTGGTCGCACTGAACTCTTCGGCCTTGCCGAGGCCCACCAGCAACAGGCGTGTGGCCTTCAGGCCATCGGGCGCGATGACCTCCAGAATCTCGTTGGGCTTGCCTTTGAAACGGCTGGTCTTGAGCGCGCGGGTCAGCACCCCGCCCGCGGCCTTGTCGGCACGCTGGGCGGCATGGGTCAGTCCCCCGCCCGCGAGCGCACCCACAACCCAGACGCCGGAGGTTTCGACGGCGGGCGCGGCAAAAGAAAGCTGCATCACAATTTCTCCAAACCTGTTAAGGGCTGACGGGTGCGGATAGCCCGCATGTGTTTCTGTTTTCAAGCCTTTTGCCGATTGCGGGGCGGCGGGGCCTAAGTGCTAGTTTAGGTCGAATCAGCGTGAGCGTAAAAGCCCGGCCATGCCGCGTCTGTCGTTTTACATTCTGAGGCAGCTTGCAGGGCCCGTCGCCCTGTTCACGCTGTTGTTGACGGCGGTGATATGGCTCACCCAATCGCTCCATCTTCTCGATCTTGTGATCAACCGCGGCCAGTCCGCGCCCACCTTCCTCTACCTGACGCTGCTGCTGCTCCCGAGCCTGTTGGTGATCCTGTTGCCGGTCGCCTTCTTTGCGGGTGCGCTCTACGCCCTGTCGCGCCTCAACGCCGATAGTGAACTCGTCGTCATGTGGGCCAGCGGCTTCAGCCGTGCGCAGCTTGCCGTGCCGGTATTCGTGGCGGCAGTCATCACCATGGCGCTCACCTATCTTTGCGGGCTCTACCTCATGCCGCTCGGCCAGCGGCTGATGAAGGACAAGGTGCTCGACATCCGCGCCGACATCGGCACCGCCATCTTCAATCCCGGCGAGTTCAACACGCCGGTCAAGGGCCTCACCGTCTTCATCCGCGACATCACCTCGGAAGGCGACATCAAAGGCGTGCTGGTGCACGACAACCGCAACGCCAAGCACCCAGTCACCTATCTCGCGCAAGGTGGGCAACTCGTGCAGACGCCGGTCGGCGCGCGCCTCATCATGGACAAAGGCACCATCGAACAGAGCGATGCGGGCGGCGCACGGTTGTCGATGCTGAAATTCGACCGCTACGTTTTCGACCTCGACCAGTTCGCAAGCCCGCAGCGTTACACCGAGCGCGCGGCCAGCGAACGCTATCTTCCCGAATTGTTCTGGCCCAATTCCACGCATCTGTCCGACAAGGCGCGTGCGATCTACATCGCCGAAGGCCACAACCGGCTCGCTTCGCCTCTCTATTGCCTGACCTTCGCACTGATCGTTCTGGCCGCCGTCACGCGCGGCCGCCGGTCGCGCGGCTCCAATGCGCTACGCCTGACCATCGCCTCGCTGCTGGCGGTGGGATTGCGTATCGCCGGTTACGGATTACAGGGCTTCGCCGCCAATCATCCGTTCTGGAACATCCTGCTCTATCTCGTGCCGCTGCTGGGCGCTGCGGCAGCGCTTGCCGTGCTGATGGGTTTCGATCCGGAAGACCTGTTCAAACGCCGTGCAACAACCGTCGCGGAGGCCACGGCATGAGCTGGTCGTGGACGCTCTACCGTTACCTCGGCAAGCAATACCTCGCCGGTGTCGGCGTGATCTTCGCCACCTTCATCGCACTCGCCTACTCGATCTCGCTGGTCGATCTTCTGGGCCGCACCGCGGGCAAAGGCGTTCCCACCGGCGTCATCATCGGCATGGGCTTTCTGCACCTGCCAGATCTGGGACAGAAACTTCTGCCTTTCGCGGTGCTGCTCGGCGGCGTCTTCACCTTCGTGCGCCTCTCGCGTTCGCAGGAACTGGTCGCCACGCGCGCAGCCGGTGTTTCCGCCTGGGATTTCCTCGCGCCGCCGCTTGTCGTTGCCGTGGCGTTGGGCGTGATCGCCGTGACCATCGGCACACCGGTCTCCGCGCGTTTCCTGTCCCGCTTTGCAGCGCTTGAAGCGAAATATGTTCACGGCGAAGCCTCTCAGCTTGCCGTCTCCATCAACGGCCTGTGGCTGAGGCAGGGCGATGCACAGCACCAATCGGTGATCCATGCACTGCGCGTCGCCGAGCAGGGCTCGAAGCTCGAAGAGGTCATCATTTTCCTCTACGGCCCGCACGACAAATTCCTCGGCCGCATCGATGCGAAAGAAGCCCAACTCGAAAACCATTCCTGGCGGCTGACCGATGCGTGGGTCAGCGGCGCCGACGGGCTGCCGAAGAAACACGCCGTCTATCAACTGCCGACCACGCTCACGCCCGCGCGCATCCAGGAAAGTTTCGCCTCGCCCGACACGCTGTCGTTCTGGGATTTGCCAAGCTTTATCCGCGCCGCGCAGGCCGCAGGCTTCGCTGCCACGCGCTATGAACTTTATCTCTACACATTGCTTGCGCTGCCCGCGCTGTTTGCCGCCATGGTGTTCATGAGCGCGAGCTTCTCGCTGCGGCTTGCGCGTTACGGCGGCATCCCCCGCATCATCCTCTACAGTGCGCTTGCCGGCTTCGGCGTCTATTTCTTTGGCGACCTCACACAGGCGCTCGGCCAGTCCGGCGTGCTGCCGTTGCCGCTCGCCGCCACCGTTCCCGCCGCCGCCGCCATTCTCATCGGCATGACGCTCGTCTTCCATCAGGAGGACGGATGAAAGTGCGATGGGGCGCACTGGCCGCGTTCGTTGCGCTCCTGGCGACGTCCGCCGAGGGCGCGCAATCGCTGCGTATGGCGCCAAACGACAACGTGCTTCTGCAAGCCAATGAAGTCGTCTACGACATCCAACAGCAGCAGGTCACCGCGCACGGCAAGGTCGAGATCGATTATGGCGGCCGGATACTTCTGGCCGACAGCGTTTCGTACAACCAGAAAACCGACACCGTCATAGCCCGCGGCCATGTGAGCATCACCGCCGAGAACGGCGACGTCGCGTTCGCCAATTACGTCGTTCTGCACGACAAGATGCGCGACGGCGCGTTGCAGGGGTTTGCCGCTCTCATCGGCAAGAACGGCCGCATGGTGGCGGCCAGCGCCAAACGCACCGCCGGGCGTTTCACCGAGGCGATGCGTGCGGCCTACACGCCCTGCAAGGTCTGCGCGAAGAAGGGCGAGCGCACGCCGCTCTGGCAGGTCAAATCCTACCGCGTGATCTACGATCAGGAACGCCACAAGATCGAATTCCGCGACGCCACCATCGAATTCTTCGGCGTGCCGATCATGTACACGCCCTATTATTCGCAGCCCGATCCCACCGTGAAGCATTCCTCCGGCGTGCTCGCGCCCGTCGTCGGCACGTCCACAACGCTGGGATCGTTCCTCAAAGTGCCGATCTACGTCTCGCTGTCGGACTCGCAGGACCTCACCATCGAACCGTGGTTCACCGCGCGCAACGGCGAGGTGCTGGAAGGCGAATACCGTCAGCGGTTCGATAATGGCGGCTTCTGGCTGCAGGCATCGGTCGCGCAAAATCCCAACGGCGGCCTTTCGGGCACGCAGTCGCAAACCTACGGCCACATCTTCGGTTCGGGGCGCCTGCAACTGAACGATCACTGGGATGTGGGCTTCGACGCGCAGCTTGCCGCCAACGATACCTATCTCAAACGCTACGACATCTCGACCGAAGACCGGCTCACCAACGACATCTATGTCGAAAGCTATTCGGGACGTTCGCGCTTTGCCGTCACCGGCTATTTCTTCGAAGGCCTGCGCGCCACCGACAACAGCCGCACCATCCCCTTCGTGCTGCCGCTCGTCGAATACACCTTCATCCCGGAGCGCGATCTTCTGGGCGGCCAGTTCCGTTTCGATTTCAATACCGTCTCGCTCGCCCGCGAAGACCCGACCGACGTGCTCGGCACCAACGACCAGCGCATGACCGCGGAAGTGCGCTACCGCGTGCCTTACATCACCGGCAACGGACAGGTGATCTCCTTCACGGTGGATGCGCGCGGCGATGTCTATCATACCGATCCCGCCAATCCGCTCGGCATTTCCGGATTGCCGGGCAGCCCGAAATTCATCTCGCGCGGCATTCCCTATGCGGCGCTCGACTGGCGCTGGCCGTTCATCTCCGGTGTCAACCGATCGACCTCATTCGTCATCGAACCCATCGTGCAGGGAATCCTGCAGCCCTATGGCGGCAATCCCACAGGCATCCCGAACGAAGACTCCACCTCGTTCGAATTCTCCGACGCCAATCTGTTCAGCTTCGACCGCACGCCGGGTTACGACATCGTGGAATCCGGCCCGCGCCTGAATGCCGGCGTGCGCGCGGCGGCAGTGTTCGACGGCGGCGAAGTCGAGGCGCTGATGGGCCAGTCCTTCCAGCCCAAACGCGACGATCAGTTCACCACGCAATCGGGCCTCAACCGCACGATCTCCGATCTCGTCGGCCGGTTCGACGTGAAGCTGCCGCCTTATCTCGATCTCACCGAGCGGTTCCAGATCGACGAATCCACCGGTTCCATCAAGCGCAACGAAGTCTATTTCACCGGCACCTATAACCGCTCGTCGGTGCGCGTTTCCTATGTGCGCCTGCCGCAGGATGCCTCTCTCGGCCTCGCCGCGCGCGAGGAAGTGAACGCGCAGGCTATCGTGGGCCTCTTCGATCATTGGGCGCTGCTCGCCGCCGCCGACCGCGACCTGAAGGCAGGCAAGCTGCTCGATACCGAACTGGGCGGCGGCTACGAAGACGAGTGCTTGAACATTTCCATTGCTTATCGGCGCCGTTACACATCCGACCGCGACGTTCCGCCCTCAACCTCCATCATCCTGCGCTTCAACCTGAAGACGGGCGATCAGCCCATCGGCTCGTTCGATCTGTTCCCGGCGGATGTCTTCGCACTGCACCAATAGCGACAGGCCCGCGACCAGCCATCTCCTTGAACCGAACAGGGAATTGCTTTATCTCGCGCAATCGTCGCTCCTTCCGGGGACGGGGCTTGGAGCTACCGACTTTGAAACACAGGCCGAAGAACAGTCCCTTGCGCAAATCCCTGGTATTATTGACTCTTTTGGGCACCCTGGTGGCCGGAACGGCGCTTGCGCAACCCAGGCCCACCCAACTCGCCACAACCGAGCAACCGGACAAAAACGTCAAGGAAACCGTGGTCGTTCATCCGGGCGATGGGGTTGCGGCAATCGTCAACGACTCGGTCATCTCCGATTACGACCTGAACCAGCGCATCGCGCTCTTCATGGCGACCTCCGGCCAACAGCCGCCGCCGGACAAGCTGCAGCAGATCCGCGTTCAGGTGCTGAAGCAGCTCGAAACCGAACGCCTGCAACTGCTCGAAGCGCAGAAGAAGAACATCTCCGTCTCCGCCGCCGACGTGGACAAGGCGGTGGACAACATCCTGAAAGAGAACAACCTCAAGAAGGAACAGCTTGAGGAAATGCTCACGCGCGGCGGCGTCGCGATGGCGACGTTGCGTTCGCAGATCGCCGTCGGCATCGCATGGTCCAAGACCGTGCAGGACCAGTATGGCGACCGCATCAACATCACGCCCGAAGACGTGAACGACGAGATGAAGCGCATCGCGCAGGGCGCGAACAAGCCGCACTTCCTTGTCGCTGAAATCTTCCTTGCCGTCGACAGTCCCGAACAGGACGAGAAGGTGAAGAAGGATGCCGAAGGCCTGATCCAGCAGATCCAGCAGGGCGCGCCCTTCACCGCGGTCGCCCGTCAGTTCAGCCAGAACCCGACGGCTGCCCAGGGCGGCGATATCGGCGTGGTGCATGAAGGCCAGCTCACGCCGGAACTGAACAACGCGCTGTTGAAACTGAAGGCCGGCGAAATTTCGCCGCCCATCCGCTCGACCGGCGGCTATTACATCCTGCTCCTGCGCGAACGCCAGGAAGGCATGGGCACCAAACTGCCCGATCCCAAGACGCTGGTGACCAACACCACGCCGCCCGGCACGCTGCCGCTCTCCCGCATCCTGTTGCCGACCGGCGACAAGCCCGACAAGCAGCTTCTCGAAAACGCCATGAAGGCGGCAAGCGTGCTGCACGATCGTATCGAAAGCTGCGAGATGGCGAGAAAGGTTCCGCAAGCCGTCCAGGGCGCGGTGTTCATGGATCTCGGCGTGATGAAACTCGCCGATCTGAGCCAGCAGATGCAGGATGCGCTCGCCAAGACAGGCCCCGGCGAAGTAACCGCTCCCTTCCAAAGCCAGGCCGGCATCGAACTGATCGTGCGGTGCGACAAGGCCCCGCCGAAGATGTCCGTCTTCAAGATGCCGAGCCGCGACCAGGTGGAACAGCAGCTTTTCGAAGAACAGATCACGACGCTGTCGCGGCAATACATGCGCAACCTGCGGCGCACCGCCAATGTCGAAACCAAGCTCAACTAGGGACGCACCCCTTCACATCACCATGGGCGAGCCTTCGGGCATCGGTCCCGAAGTGGCGGTGGCGGCCTATATCTCGCTCGACGGACATATCGGCGCGCACAAGCTGAAACTGGTCGGCGATCCGGATGTCTTCCGCGCTTGCGGCAATGTCCCCGACGATGCGCTGATCGCGACACAAGCCAAAGCCAAACGCGTTCCCGGTATGCTCGACGTCGGTTCCGCGCGTGCCGTGATCGAAGCCATCGAACTTGCCGTCAAGGCTGCAATGGCGGGCGAAGCCGCCGCCGTCGTCACGGCACCCATCCACAAATCGGTGCTCACGGAATCCGGATTCGGCTTTCCCGGCCACACCGAATTCCTTGCCCATCTCACCGGCGCCAGACATGCGGTGATGATGATGGCGAGCGACAAGCTCAAAGTCGTGCCGCTCACCATCCACATTCCGGTACGCGAAGTCCCCTCGCGTCTTTCCAAAGAGTCCATCGTTGAAACTGGCGAGATCATTCTCGCCTCGCTCAAAAGCGATTTCGCGATTGCCAAACCGCGCCTCGCCATCGCCGGTCTCAATCCGCATGCAGGCGAAGCCGGCACCATCGGCATGGAAGAAGACACGATCATCTGCCCCGCCATCGAAGAACTTTCGGCCAAAGGCCACGCCGTCACGGGCCCGCATTCCGCCGACACGATGTTCCACGACGAAGCCCGCGCGCTTTACGATGCAGCACTCTGCATGTTCCACGATCAGGCGCTGATCCCGTCGAAAACGCTTGCCTTCTGGGACGGCGTGAACGTCACGCTCGGCCTTCCCATCGTGCGCACCTCGCCCGATCACGGCACAGCACTCGACATCGCGGGCTCCGGCAAAGCCGACGTCCGCAGCATGATCGCCGCGATCAAACGCGCCGCCCAGATGGCCGACGCGCGTGGATGACGGTCTTCCGCCGCTTCGCGAGGTCATTGCCGCGCACGGCTTGGCCGCAAAAAAATCGCTCGGCCAGAACTTCCTTCTCGATCTCAATCTCACGCGCCGCATCGCGCGCGCCGCCGGTCCGCTCGAAGGCGAAACCTTCTACGAAGTCGGCCCCGGCCCAGGCGGGCTGACACGTGCACTGCTCGCCGAAGGTGCTTCCCGCGTCATCGCCGTCGAACGCGACACGCGCTGCATTCCCGCGCTGCAGGAGATCGCCGCGAAATATCCCGGCCGTTTGCAGATCGTCGAAGACGACGCGCTCGCCATCGACGAAACAAAGCTGTTCGACGGCCCTGTGCGTATCGCCGCCAACCTTCCCTACAATGTCGGTACCGCGCTGCTCATCAAATGGCTCTCCGCCGAAACCTGGCCGCCGTTCTGGAAAAGCCTGACGCTCATGTTCCAGCGCGAAGTCGCCGAACGCCTCGCAGCCAAGCCGGACACCGAACACTACGGAAGATTGTCCGTTCTCACCCAGTGGCGCGCGAAGGCAAAGATTTTGTTCGACGTCTCGCGCTCGGCATTCGTACCGCCGCCCAAGATCACCTCTTCCATCGTCCGCATCGAGCCGCTGGACAAACCGGTTGCGGATGCCCGCCTCGCCGATCTGGAAAAAGCCACGGCGGCCGCTTTCGGTCAGCGCCGCAAGATGCTGCGCCAGAGCCTGAAATCATTGTCAGCAGATGCCGAACGCTTGATCGCAGATGCCGGCCTTGATCCCACCGCGCGCGCCGAAACACTTTCCGTCGCGGATTTTGCGGCACTCGCGCGCACCTTCTTTCCCCGATAGGGAGTTGAGGGCGAATACGCGCCATGCCACACTGACACAAAGTCATTCAGGGAGAAGCAGATGCGCAGCCAGGTCATCGTGGAATTCGGAGTCCCGCTTCAGGAGCTCGAAACGCCGACCCCCACACCCACCGGCACCGAAGTCCTGCTTAAGATTCACAACGCAGGCGTCTGCCATTCCGACGTGCACATCCATGACGGCTATTTCGATCTCGGCGGCGGCAACAAGCTGCCGATGGGCAACAAGCTGCCGCATACGCTCGGCCACGAAATCGAAGGTGAAGTCGTTGCCGTCGGTCCCGATGTGAAGGACATCAAGGTCGGCGCGCGATACGCGGCCTTCCCGTGGATCGGTTGCGGCAAATGCCCGTCCTGCCTGCGCGGCGAAGAAAACATCTGCGTCGGCGGCCCGCGCCAGCTCGGCTGCTCCAACGGTTGCCCGGGCGGTTATTCCACCCATGTGATGGTGCCCCATCCGCGCTATCTCATCGATTACGGCAATGTCGATCCGGCACTCGGCGCGGCCTATATGTGCTCCGGTCTCACCGCTTTCGCCGCCATGAAGAAAGTCGGCAAACTCGGACCGAACGATCAGGTTCTTGTGCTGGGCGTCGGCGGCGTCGGCATGATGGGCGTGCAATTCGCCAAAGCGTTGTTCGGCAAGGGCCCGCTTGCCGCCGACATCGACGAAGGCCGCCTCGAAGCCGCAAGGAAAGCCGGTGCGAGCGCCACCTACAACACCAAGGATCCGGACTCGGCCAAGAAGCTGATGGCCGACACCAATGGCGGCGCATTCGCAGTGGTCGATTTCGTGGGTTCGGAAGCGACATACAATTACGCGATGAAATCTGTTCGCCGCGGCGGCAAGATCATCATCGTGGGATTGTTCGGCGGACAGATGCAGCTTCCCCTGCCCATGTTCCCGTTCCGCACCATCTCCATCGGCGGCTCGATGGTGGGCTCGCTCGGCGAAACGCAGGAAATGATGAAGCTCGTGCGCGAAGGCAAGGTCGACCCGATCCCCTACCAGAAGCGCCCGCTGTCCGAAGCCAACAAATCGCTGAACGACCTGCGCGAAGGCCACGTCACCGGCCGCGTGATCCTCACGCCGTAACCTCCTTGTTATCTCCCGGCGAGCGCGCGATGCTTGCCGGGATAACAATCGAGGAAGCGCCATGGCCGAAGACATTCTCGAGCCGGATTTGCCCATCGTCGATCCGCACCATCATTTGTGGGATCGCCCGCGCGACATTCTCAAAAATCTTCCGCCGTCCGATCACGGCTTCATGGACATTATTCGCAATACGCCGCGCTATCTGCTGGACGAATTGCTCGGCGATCTGCGCACCGGTCACAACATCCGCGCCACCGTCTATATGGAATGCGGCGCGATGTACCGCGCGAGCGGCCCCGAAGCTTTGCGCTGCGTCGGCGAAACCGAATTCGTCAATGGTGTGGCCGCGATGACGGCAAGCGGACTTTACGGCGAGGTGCGCGCCTGCGCCGGCATCATCGGCCATGTCGATTTCCGCCAGGGAGCCGCCGTCGAAGACGTGTTGCGCTCGCATATCGGCGCAGGCCACGGCCGTTTCCGCGGCATCCGCCAGAGCGCATCTCACGACGAAGACCCTAACGTGCTCGGCCCGCTGCACGGCCGCGTGCCCGCCGGTCTCTATCGCGATCCCAAATTCCGCGAAGGCTTCTCCGTGATGCACAGACTGGGCTTGAGTTTCGACGCCTGGCTTCTCGAACCGCAACTTCCCGATCTCATCGATCTCGCCCGCGCCTTCCCCGAAACGATCATCGTTCTCGATCACGTCGGCACGCCGCTCGGCGTTGGGCGCTATGCGGGCAAGCGCGACGAACGCTTCAACAATTGGCGCGAAAACATCCGCACCCTCGCCAAATGCCCGAACGTCAACGTGAAGCTCGGCGGCCTCCCCATGCCGTTCGCCGGCTGGCAGAAGCGCATGAATCCGGTCGAGGATTCCAAGGCGCTCGCCGAAATGTGGAAGCCCTATATCGAAACCTGCATCGAAGCCTTCGGTCCGAACCGCTCTATGTTCGAAAGCAATTTCCCGGTCGACCGCTTCGGCGCAAGTTATGCAGCGCTCTGGAACGCGTTCAAGCGTCTCGCTGCCGGCACGAGCGCTGCCGAAAAAACCGCGCTGTTCAGCGGCACGGCCGCGAAGGTCTATCGTATCCATATCGACTAAGGCACGGAGATCGACCATGGCCAAAACATTCAATGCAGATTCCACCACTGACGAAGTGCTGGAAGGCGTCAATCTCAGCGGCAAACGCGTGCTCGTGACCGGTGCCTCCGCGGGGCTCGGCGTCGAAACGGCGCGCGCGCTCGCCGCACATGGTGCAACCGTCGTAGGCGCCGCGCGCGATCTCGACAAGGCACGCAAGGCCACGGAAATCGTGCGCAAGGATGCGAAAAACGGCGGCAGCCTCGAACTGATCGAACTCGATCTCGCCTCGCTCAAAAACGTGCGCGCCTGCGCCGATGCACTTGTGAAATCGGGAAAGCCGTTCGACGTTGTCATCTGCAATGCCGGCGTCATGGCCACGCCGAAGGGCCAGACGGCGGACGGTTTCGAAACCCAGTTCGGCACCAACCATCTGGGCCATTTCGTGCTGGTGAACCGCATCGTTTCGCTGATGAAAAACGGGTCGCGGCTGGTGAGCCTGTCCTCCGCCGGGCATCGCTATTCCGACGTCAATCTCGACGATCCGAATTTCGAGCACACGCCCTACACCGAATTCGGCGCCTATGGGCGCTCAAAAACCGCCAATGTCCTCTTCGCCGTGGAATTTGACCGGCGGCACAAGGTGCAGGGCATCCGCGCAACTGCCGTGCATCCCGGCGGCATCATGACGGAGCTCGGCCGCCACATGACGCAAGAACTTCGCGACCAGATGCTGAAGTCGGTCAACGACGGCAACAAGGCCGCCGGGGCGCCCGCCTTCAAGTGGAAAACCATCCCGCAGGGCGCTGCGACATCCGTTTGGAGCGGTTTCGTGGCCGCAGCCGATGCCGTCGGCGGAAAATATTGCGAGGACTGCCACGTCGCCGAGTTGCAGGAAAATCCGCAGGCGCGCGGCGGCGTCCGTGCCTATGCGCTTAATCCCGAACACGCCAAGGCGCTCTGGGCGAAAAGCGAGGAGATGGTGGGCGAACGCTTCTAGCGTTATGGCCCTGTCAGTGTACGCACGAAGGCGGGAATCCCCAACTGCCTTGCGCGCTTGAGCCGCTCCGAAGCCAGTATCGTCTCAAGCTGCGTCTGCGCCGACATGACGTCGTCATTGATGATGATGTAGTCGTATTCGGCCCAGTGGCTGATCTCGTCCGCCGCCTTGGCCATGCGTTTCTGCACGACCTCTTCTTCGTCCTGCGCCCGCGCCCGCAGGCGCCGCTCCAGTTCGTCGTGGCTCGGCGGCAGCACGAACACGCTCACCACATCGTCGCGCGCTTGTTGCTTCAATTGCTGCGTGCCCTGCCAGTCGATGTCGAACAAAACGTCCTTGCCGCTTTTCAGGATGTCGTCGACAGCCTTCTTCGGCGTGCCATAGCGATGCCCGAAGACATTGGCATGTTCGAGAAACCCGCCTGCGACGGCGCGCTTTTCGAATTCCGCATCGTTGATGAAGAAATAGTCGCGGCCTTCTATTTCGTTGGGCCGGGGTTTGCGCGTCGTCGCCGATACGCTCATCTGGATTGCGGGGTCGCTTTGCAGCAGGCGGCGCGACAGCGTGGTCTTGCCCGCGCCGGACGGCGAAGACAGCACCAGCATCAACCCGCGCCGCTTCATATGGCCCCCGCTCATCCCCCTACTCCACGTTCTGCGACTGCTCGCGGAACTGATCGATCGCGGCCTTGAGCGCCAGCCCCGTGCGCGTCAGTTCGATGTCGGCGGACTTCGAACACAGCGTGTTGGCTTCGCGGTTGAATTCCTGTGCCAGGAAATCGAGCTTGCGCCCCACCGCCTCGCCCGATTTGAGCAGCGCGCGCGCCTCATGCACATGCGCACCCAACCGGTCCAGTTCTTCGCGCACGTCGGCACGCGCGGCCAGCAACGCCACTTCCTGTGCAAGGCGCTCTTCCGAGAGCGTCCCCGGCGCCAGCAGATCGTTCAACTGCGCCGTCAACCGGTCGCGCAACGCGGCAGGTTGCGTGGCCGCGAGTTTTCCCGCTGTCGTGACCAGATCGCTTATCTCGTTCAGAACGGTGTTGAGCACGTTGGAAAGCTTGTTGCCTTCGCTGGCGCGCGCCTTGGCCAGCGTATCGAAAGCGGTGGCAAGCGTTTCCAGGATCGCCGCGTCGCGGGCGGCGCGTTCCGGCGCGCTCGCCGATTGCGAATCGTCCTGAACGATCACGCCTTTCAGCGCCATCAATCCGTCCACGCGTGCGGGCGGCAATCCCGTTTCGGCGGAAACCTCGCGCGCGATCTTCACTGCGGCGGCCAGCGCCACCGCATCGATCTTCAGCCCGCGTGCATTCTCGCCCGAATCCACAGAAAGCGTGCACTGGATCGTGCCGCGCTTGAACCGTTCAGCGGCGAGCGGACGCGCCGCCATCTCCACGCTTTCGAAACCCGGCGGCGTGCGCAACCGCAAATCCAGTCCGCGCCCGTTGACGCTCTTGGCCTCCCAGCGCCAGCGCATGGTTTCATATGCGCCTTGCGCTTCGGCGAACCCGGTCATGGAAACAAGGGCCATCAAGCGGCTCCACAAATGCGAATCGACCTTAACGCCGCAAAACGCACCTTGTCATCCCGGATGCGCGCTATGGTCCCCAAAAATGGCTTTATTGCGCGGGTTTCTGATCGTGGATCTTGCGCCATTTCGCGACGTTCTTCTGGTGTTCGGCGATGGTTGCGGAAAAGACATGCCCGCCCGTTCCATCCGCCACGAAATAAAGATCGGGGCTGTTGTCGGGATCGAGCACCGCGGCAATCGAATCCGCGCCCGGATTGCAGATCGGCTGCGGCGGCAGCCCCGCGATGACATAGGTGTTGAAAGGTGTGGCCGCCTTGATCTCGCTTTCGAGGATCGCGCGCCCCAGCGGATAACCGCGCGTGATGCCATAGATGATCGTGGGATCGGATTGCAGCGGCATCCCGATCTTCAACCGATTGACGAACACCGAAGCAATGTGGCGACGCTCCGACGCAATCGAACTTTCCTTTTCCACGATGGAGGCGAGGATCAGCGCCTGTTCGCGCGTCGTGAAGGGAAGATCGGGCGAGCGGTTGGGCCACAGCCTGTCGAGCAGCGTCTTCTGTGCAGCTTCCATGCGTGCGAAAATCTCCGCGCGCGTGGTGCCATGCGTGAAGAGATAGGTCTCCGGCAGCAACGCCCCTTCCGCCGGCACCTTGCCTGCTGCGCCGTCCAGTGCGGCATCGTTCTTCACGATGTCGTAGATCATCTGGCTGGTCAGCCCCTCCGCCGCGGTCAGCTTGTGCTGCACCACCTTGCCGGAAATCAGGATGTCCGCGATGCCTTTCAGGCTCGCATGCGCCGGTATGGCGTATTCGCCGGCCTTCAGCGCCGCCGCCTCGCCCCGCAACCGCACGCCGACCCAGAACTGATAGGCGTGTTTGATGACGTGCGCGTCTTCAAGCTGATGGCCGATTGCGGAAACGCCGGAATGCGCCGGAATGAGAACAATGGTCTCCTTCGCCGCGGGTCCCGGCACCGTGAAATTCGCGGCCTCCCATTCGAACACGCCCGCAACGATCACGGCCACCGCGATCAGTATGGCGACATAACGGTTCATGGGAAAAATCTATTGTGGAGAAGTGAAGATCAGCGAAGCGTTCGTCCCGCCGAAACCGAAGGAATTGGAAAGCGTAACCTTCACGTCGCGTTTCTTCGCGGTCTTGGCCACGAGATCGAGCCTGGTTTCGACGTCGGGATTATCGAGATTGATGGTCGGCGGCACGATTTGGTCGCGCATCGACAGCAGGCAGAAGATCGCCTCGACCGCGCCCGCCGCTCCCAGCAAATGCCCGATGGAAGATTTGGTCGAGGAGATCGAGGTCTTGGGTGCCGCGTTGCCGAGCAGCCGTTCCACCGCGCCAAGCTCGATGCCGTCCGCCATGGTCGACGTGCCATGCGCGTTCACATAGTCGATGTCCGAAGCCGAAAGGCCCGCGCGCTTCAGCGCCATCTGCATGGCGCGGAATCCGCCTTCGCCGTCTTCGGCGGGGGCCGTGATGTGGTGCGCATCGCCCGAAAGGCCATAGCCCGTCACTTCGCCATAAATCTTCGCGCCGCGCGCCTTGGCGTGCTCGTATTCTTCGAGCATCACCATCCCTGCGCCTTCGCCCATCACGAAACCGTCGCGATCCTTGTCGTAAGGGCGCGAAGCGCGTTCAGGCGTGTCGTTGAACGCGGTCGATAGTGCGCGGCACGCATTGAAGCCCGCAATGCCCAGCCGCGAGATCGCCGCTTCCGCGCCGCCCGCCAGCATCATGTCGGCGTCGTCGAACATGATGAGACGGGCCGCATCGCCGATGGCGTGCGCGCCGGTGGCACAAGCCGTCACCACCGAATGGTTCGGGCCTTTGTAGCCGAAGCGTATGGAGGCATAGCCCGATACGAGATTGATCAGCCGCCCCGGAATGAAGAACGGCGAAAGTTTTCGCGGTCCCTTTTCGTGCACCAGGATCGACGCATCCTCGATGCCGGGAAGCCCGCCGATGCCCGAACCGATCAGCACGCCGGTGCGATAGCGGTCTTCCTCGGTCTTGGGTTCCCAGCCCGAATCCGTCACCGCCTGCTGGGCGGCGGCCAGACCGAAGACGATGAAATCGTCGATGCGCCGCTGCTCCTTCGGGTCGACCCATTGGTCGGCGTTGAAGGTGGCATCCGTTCCATCGCCGCGCGGCACGTTGCACGCGATCTTGGTCGGAAGGTCTTCGGTGTTGAACTTGGCGATCCGGCGCGCGCCGCTTTCACCCGAAAGCAGGCGCGCCCACGTTTCTTCCACGCCGCAAGCAAGCGGCGTGACAAGCCCCAACCCTGTGACGACAACGCGGCGCATGGGTGAAGCGGCGGCCAGATCAGGCCTGCGCTTTTTCGATGAACTTCACGGCATCGCCGACCGTCACGATGGTCTCGGCCGCATCGTCGGGGATTTCGATACCGAATTCTTCTTCGAAGGCCATCACAAGTTCGACGGCGTCGAGGCTGTCCGCACCCAGATCTTCAATCAAGGACGCGCTCTCGGTGACCTTGTCGGCATCCACGTTCAGGTGCTCGACGACGATCTTCTTCACGCGTTCCGCAGTATCGCTCATTGCTCTTTCGAAACCTCTCGATGTTGGCATCTCCGCCTGGGGGCTCCCGGTGGCGAACGATGGTTTCTCGACGCTCAGCGGGGTCGAGGAATGGCCGCTTGGTAACACAATCCGTTTTGGCCTGCTACAATGGGGTTAAACCATTGTAAAGGCTGTCAAATCATCGCCATTCCGCCATTTACGTGGATGGTCTGGCCGGTCACATAGCCCGCTTCTTCCGACGCGAGATAGACCACCGCCGCCGCGATTTCCTCCGGCTTGCCATAGCGTCCGGCGGGAATACGGGTCAGCGAACCTTCCTTTTGCGCTTCGGTCAGCGCATCGGTCATTGCCGTGGTGACGAACCCCGGCGCCACGCAATTCACGGTGATGTTCCGCGAGGCGACTTCGCCCGCCAGCGACTTCGACATGCCGACGAGCCCCGCTTTCGCGGCCGCATAATTGCCCTGTCCGGGATTTCCCATCGTGCCGACGACCGAGGTGATGTTGATAATGCGGCCCCAGCGCTTCTTCATCATCCCGCGCAACACCGCGCGGCTCAGCCGGAACGCAGCGGTGAGATTGACCGCCAGCACCTGCTCCCACTCTTCGTCTTTCATGCGCAGGAACAGATTGTCCCGCGTGATGCCCGCATTGTTCACGAGAATGTCTATCGGCCCTGCAAAACTCTCCGCCGTCTTCGGCAGCGCTTCGACGGACGCCGGATTGGAGAGATCGCACGCCGTCACATGCGCGCGCTCGCCGAGTTCGTGCTTTGCCCGCTCCAGCACATCGGCCCGCGTACCCGAAAGCACGACGCTCGCGCCCTGCTCATAAAGCGATTTCGCAATCGCCCCGCCGATGCCGCCCGTGGCGCCGGTGACGAGTGCGACTTTTCCTGTGAGATCGAACATCAGAGCGCCTTCACAAATGCTTCGATATCGGCAGGCGTATCGAGCGTGATGTTGGCGAGTTCGCGGTCGATGCGCTTGACCATGCCAGTCAACACCTTGCCGCCGCCGAATTCCACCGTCGTTTCGACACCCAGCGGTTTCAACCGCAACACGCTCTCGCGCCAACGCACACGTCCCGTCACCTGTTCCACCAGGAGACGACGAATGCTTTCCGGCTCGCTCGATTCCGTGGCCGTCACATTGGCAAGAACCGGTGCGGCCGGCGGGCGAATGGTCACCGCGGCCAGCGCCTCGCGCATCTTTTCCGCCGCCGGCTGCATCAGCGGCGAATGAAACGGTGCGCTCACATTCAACAGCATCGCGCGCTTGGCGCCCTTGGCCTTCGCGATCTCGCCCGCACGTTCGACAGCAGCCTTCGTTCCCGAAATCACCACCTGCCCCGGCGCGTTGTCGTTTGCGACCACGCAGACGGCATTCTTCTCCGTCGGCAACGCCGCTTCGACCGCTTCCCTGGCGGCGGCTTCCGCCAGATCGATTTCCGCGCCGAGCAACGCGCTCATCGCGCCTTCGCCCACCGGCACCGCATCCTGCATCGCGCGCCCGCGCGTCTTCAAAAGCCGTGCCGCATCGGCCAGCGTGAAGGCGCCCGCTGCGCACAGCGCCGTATATTCGCCCAGCGAATGCCCCGCCACGAGGCGCGCATGTTTGGCGACATCGAGCCCGCCTTCCTTCGCGAGTGTGCGCACGATCGCCATGCTCGCCGCCATGATCGCGGGCTGCGCGTTTTCGGTGAGCGTGAGATCGCCTTCCGGCCCTTCCCACATCAGTTTCGACAGCGCCATGTTCAGCGCATCGTCGACTTCTTCGAAGGTTTCTCGCGCAGGTGCAAAGGCTTCGGCCAGCGCCTTGCCCATGCCCACGGCCTGACTGCCCTGTCCGGGGAAAATGAATGCTCGCGTCATGGCCTGCGCATTAGCGAGCGGCGGGCGCAAGCGCAAGGGTGCGGGTGCGCGCGAGCAGAACCACCACGATGGCGGGAACGATCAAAAAAGCGGCCAGCACGAACATGCCCGCCTCGTAACCGCCGGTCGCATGTTTCAGCCATCCCATCAGCGTCGGCCCGAAAAACCCGCCCAGATTGCCGACCGAATTGATGAGCGCCATCCCGCCCGCCGCTGCCGTGCCGCCCAGGAAAGACGGCGGCAAGGTCCAATAGGTGACGAGCGCCGCATAGATCCCAATCGACGCCCCTGTCAGTGCGATCACCGCCACGACATTCGCGCCGAGCAGCGCTGCAGCCACCAGACTCGCCGACGCAAACAACACCGGTATCGCCACGTGCCACACGCGCTCCTGCGCAAGATCGCTCGACCGCGCCCACACGATCATGCCGACGGTGCTCGCCGCATAGGGCAACGCCACCACAAATCCCGTTTCGAGATTGGTGAAGCCCATCGCCTTCACGATCTGCGGCAGCCAGAGATTCAAACCGTAAAGCGGCACGATGATCCCGATATCGGTCACCGCCAGAATCCACACGCGCCAGTCTTTCAGCCCGCTCCACAAATCTCTTCGCGGCGGCGCCTCGTCCGCCAACCGCTGCAACACGAAATGCTTCTCGTCATTGTCGAGGAAGCGCGCGCTCGCGGGTCCGTTCGGCAGGAAAAACAAAACCGCAAATGCCAGCACGCAGGACGGCAAGCCTTCCAGCAGGAACAGCCATTGCCATCCGTGCAATCCCAATACGCCGTCGAAACCGAGGACGTATCCCGACAGCGGAGACCCCAGCGCGCTCGACAGCGGAATGGCAGCGAAGAACAGCGAATTGAACTTCGCCCGCTCGCTCTGCGGGAACCAATACGTCAGATAGAGCATCATGCCGGGAAAGAACCCGGCTTCCGTCACGCCCAGCAGGAACCGCAAGCCATAGAAGCTCCAAGCCCCTTGCGCGAAAGCCATCGCCATCGAGACGAGGCCCCAGCTGAACATGATCCGGAATATCCACAGCCGCGCGCCGACCCTTTCCAGAATGACGTTCGACGGCACTTCGAAGAAAAAATATCCGAGAAAGAAAATTCCAGCACCGACGCCGAACGCCTCCGCGCCGATTCCCAGATCGCGATTCATGGTGAGCGCGGCGAACCCGACATTCACGCGGTCGAGGAAATTCACCACGTAAAGCAATCCCATAAACGGGATCAGCCGCCACGCAATTCTGGTGAAGATGTTTTCCACTGCGCCCCGCGACTCACCCCTGCGCGGAACATGACGCATTCGTCAGCGATGCGGAACTCCGATCACGATTTTTCGTCAGCGATTGACCACGCGCACAAACGGGTTCTTACTTCCTCTTGCCCATAGCTTCGGATCCCGAGGCAAGAGGGGCACATTGACGGGCCCGCCCTGCGGGCCGGTCGGCCCAGGTGAAGGAGGCTTTCGAGCTGAACACTGAAGGGCCACAAAGAGGGCGCTGCCAATAACGGCAGCGCCCTTCTTGTTTTAAACGCCTCTCACCCTCCCCTTGAGGGAGGGTCGAACAAATCTTGAGCGAAGCGAAAGATTTTTCGGGGAGGGGTCAATGCTGCGTGAGGTTGGACCCCTCCCCGAAAAATTTCTCCGCTGACGCTGCGAAATTTTATCGACCCTCCCTCAAGGGGAGGGTCTGTTCTTTCTACGGCGTCACAATCGGAAAATTCGGAACCAGCGGTTCGATCAAATCCACCAGCGCACCGTAAAGCGCTTTGTCGCCCTCGATTGCGATATCGCCGGACTCCACGCGCGGCCCATGCGGCACGCCGGCAAACAACGTCATCAGCAGATCCGGCCGCTTCAGGCGAACCGTGGCACCAGCCTTTGCATCGTGCAGCCCGTGTTCGTGAACCAGCACGCCATTCTCGACCGTGATGAGTACTTTCTCCTTGCGGTCGGTCAGTTCGATGTTGAGCTTGAACGGCCTTGCTGCCGCCTTCTCCGGGCTCACGCGCACCGCCGCGAAATCGAGCAGCATCGCCGTTGTCGTCGCAGACAGGACGTCGGGATTGAACCCGCCCACCGGCAACTGCACCGGCCCCCGCCGCAATTCCTGCGCGCCGGTGAGATAGATGTTGCGCCACGTGCCCGCTTCCGCCTCGAAGCCCAGCCGCGTGTAGATCGCCGCCAACTGCTCGCGCGCTTCGGTGTTCGTTTCATCGGCGAACACGACATGATTGAGCAGCATCGATGCCCAGCGCAGATCGCCCTCTTTCACCGCATCGGCCGCCAGCGCCATCGCGTTGGCAGCCCCGCCCATCGCCGCAACATATTTCTTCGCCGCCGGTTCGGGCGGCAGCGGATTGAGATTGGCGGGATTGGCATCGAACCAGCCGAGATAGCGCTGGTAGATCGCCTTCGAATTGTGGCTCATCGTGCCGTAATAGCCGCGATTGAACCATTGCTTCGCCAGCACGTCCGGCAGCTTCAGCACCTCGGCGATCTCGGCGGAGGTGAGCCCGTTGTTCATCAGCCGCACCGCCTGGTCATGCAGGAATTTGTAGGCGTCGCGATGGCTCTTGAGGAACGCCACGATCTCGTCCTGCCCGAAGCGCGGAATGCCATGCGCGGCAAACATCGTGTCGCTCTTGTCCGCGAACAAGCGGATGGATTCGGTCAGATAATCCGCCCATGCCTTGCAATCGCGCACCAGCGCGCCGCGCGCGGGCAACAGATTGTGCATGGTGAGGTTGGCATTCTCCGCCATGAACACCGCACGGAATTGCGGCAGATAGAAATTCATCTCTGCAGGTGCTTCTGTGCCAGGCGTCAATTGGAACACCATCGTCACATCGCCGACCTTGATCTCCTGCCCCGTGCGCGTGACCAGTTCGTTCGGCGCGATCAGCGTCAGCGATCCGAGCGATGGCCGCGGCCCCAATCCCGAAGTGATCTCCGCCTCCGGCCCATGCCCCAGCGTGATGCCGAACTGAAAACGCGAACGCCTGAGCATCGCCGGCCCCGCGATGATGTTCTCCGACACGGCATGTTCGAGGAACCCTTCCGGCGCGATCACCTTCACCTTTCCCGCCGCCGCATCGGCCGCAGAGATCACGCCGCCCACGCCGCCATAATGATCGACATGGGAATGCGAATAGATGACGGCCAGCACCGGCTTCTTCGCCACATGCTCGTTCACAAGATCGAGTGCCGCGCGCGCCACTTCCTTGGTCGTCAACGGATCGACGACGATCCATCCGCTCCCCGCATCGATGAAGCTCACCGTCGAAACATCGAACCCGCGCACCTGATAGATGCGCTCATGCACCTTGAAGAGTCCGTGCTTCGTCAGGATCTGCGCCTGCCGCCACAAGCTCGGGTTGGCGGTGGAGGGCGCATCGTTTTTCAGAAACGCATAACCGCCGAGATCGAACGCCACGCGCCCGCTCTCCGACATGATCTTGGGATCCTTGCGCGTCGCAATGAATCCGCGCTCCGCAAACTCGAAATCCCGCCGGTCGTCAGCCGCCACCAGTTGCCGAACTTCGGCCAAAGAATCCTTCGTCGTCCCAGCCATCGCGCTCTCCCGAATATTTTCGCGAAGTGTAGGCGGGATAGCCATCTGTGCAACGGCAAGTACTGGTGCAAATTGATTATTCACGCCTCCGGCTGCATAATCTGGCCCATGGGCAACGAACGCGCCGAATATCTCATCAATGCGACCTGGGATGCTGAGGCTGCCGTCTGGGTGGCGCAAAGCGAAGACGTGACCGGGCTCGTCACCGAGGCCGCGTCCTTCGAAGCCTTGCTTGAAAAACTCAGAACGCTCGTGCCCGAGCTTCTGGAATTGAATGGCGACATGCCTGCATCCGGTGAAGTGCCCTACCGTGTCGTCGCAGAGCGTCACGAAAGCGCCCACGCCGCTGAATGACAGGCTCTTTCACGCCAGACGTAAAACGCATTCTGAAAGAACATCACTGCCATTTCGTGCGCCACGGCAAAGGCGATCACGAGATTTGGTTTAGCCCTGCCACCCGGCGCAATTTCCCAGTGGATGGCAAAATCCTGTCCCGCCACACCGCCAACGGAATCATGAAACAGGCCGGTATTCCTCATAAGTTCTAGGGCCTTGCCTCCCCACCCCCCTTCGGCTATACGCCGCGCCTTCGAACGCGCCTGCGGTCGTGGGAGGCCCCAAATCTTCTCCAAAGGAGACCGGGGTCTATGCCGGATGGTCCGGCGTCCTTGCGATCCATAGTTTGGCCAAGCCCGCCCGGCCGCCAAATTCCGCAGCGCAAACAGGGACTTAAGCGATATGGCTCTATACGAGCATCTCCTGATCGCGCGCCAGGACATCAGCGCGCAGCAGGTGGACGCCTTGGCGACCCACCTCAAGACCATCCTCGAACACGAAGGCGGCAAGGTCGAGAAGCACGAATATTGGGGCCTGCGCGGCCTCGCCTACCGGATCAAGAAGAACCGGAAGGGCCATTACGTGCTGCTCAATATCAATGCGCCCGCCAAGGCCGTTCAGGAACTGGAACGCCAGCTCAAGATCAACGAAGACGTGCTGCGCTACATCACCGTGAAGGTGGATCAGTTCGAGCAGTCCTCGAACAAGAACAAGCGCGAGCGTGACGACAACAAGCCGGAAGGCGAAGAAACAACGCAGGAGGCTGCACAATGAGCAGCGCAGGTGCCGGCGGCCAGCGCCGCCCCTTCTTCCGTCGCAAGAAGACATGCCCGTTCTCGGGCGCCAATGCGCCGAAGATCGACTACAAGGACGTAAAGCTCTTGCAGCGCTTCATTTCCGAACGCGGCAAGATCGTGCCCAGCCGCATCACCGCGGTTTCGGCCAAGAAGCAGCGCGAACTCGCCACCGCCATCAAGCGGGCGCGGTTGATGGCGCTTCTTCCCTACGTCGTGAAGTAGGAGAACGGCCATGCAAGTGATCCTGCTCGAAAGAGTCGAAAAGCTCGGCCAGATGGGCGACGAAGTGCGCGTGAAGGATGGCTTCGCGCGCAACTACCTGTTGCCGATGAAAAAAGCCCTTCGCGCGACAAAGGCCAACCGCGAATATTTCGCCGGCCAGAAAGCCCAGCTCGAAGCGCACAATCTGGAGCGCAAGAGCGAAGCCGAAAAGATCGCCAAGAAGCTCGAAGGCAAAACCTTCGTCCTGCTGCGTCAGGCGGGCGATCGCGGCCAGCTTTACGGTTCGGTTTCTCCGCGTGACATCGCGGCGGCCATCTCCGAAGGCGGCTTCCGCATCGAACGCACGCAGGTGCCGCTCGACAAGGCGATCAAGGATATCGGCCTTGTTCCGGTGAGCGTCGTGCTGCATCCGGAAGTCCGCGTCGGCGTGACCATCAACGTCGCCCGCACGGAAGACGAAGCCGAACGCCAGGCCCGCGGCGAAGACGTCCTCGCCGAACAGACGCCGGAAGAAGAAGCGCTGGCCAACGCCGAAGCGATGTTCGAAGAAGGCGCCGGTCCCAAGGAAGAAGAAGCCGAAGGCGAAACCGCCGAAGCCTGATCTTTCCGGCAAACACATGTGGAGAGCCGCGGGGGAATGCCTTTTCCCCGCGGCTTTTTCTTTGGAACCCACCCCCCGAGAATCCCCTCGTTCGCGGGTGCAGCATAGGCTAGAATGGCCGCCTTCCGGCAGAAGACCGGGTGATGGGTTCAAGGAGAGAAACGATGTCGGTTGCCGTCGAGACCAAGCGCGTCACCGTTCCCGAAATCCGGGCCGCGAAGAATGCCAAGCCCGTCGTCTGCCTCACCTGCTACCACGCGCACACCGCGAAACTTCTGGACCGTCACGTCGATCTGATGCTGGTGGGCGATAGCCTCGGGATGGTGATGCACGGCCTCGACACCACGGTCGGCGTCACGCTCGACATGATGATCACGCACGGCAAGGCCGTGATGCGCGGCTCGCAGCATGCGCTTGTCGTCGTCGATATGCCGTTCGGCTCCTACGAAGAAAGCCCGCAGATCGCATTCCGCAACGCCGCCCGCGTGATGCAGGAAACCGGCTGCCAGGCGGTGAAGATGGAAGGCGGCGCGCGCACCGCGGAAACCGTGCACTACCTCACCCAGCGCGGCATCCCGGTGATGAGCCATATCGGCCTCACCCCGCAAAGCGTGAACACTTTCGGCGGCTTCAAGACGCAAGGCCGCACGCCAGCCGAATGGCCCGCAATCGAGGCCGATGCGCGCGCGGTGTCGGAAGCAGGCGCCTTCGCCGTCGTGCTCGAAGGCATGGCCGAACCGCTTGCCGCAAAGATCACCAAGGAGATCGCCATCCCCACCATCGGCATCGGCGCGTCGGCGGAATGCGACGGCCAGATCCTGGTGATGGAAGACATGCTGGGCCTGAACCCCAACCCGCCCAAATTCGTGCGGCAATATGCGCATCTGGGCCCGGAGATCGAGCAGGCCGTGAAGGCCTATGCCAAGGACGTGCGCGAACGCCGCTTCCCAGGTGTGGAAAACGTCTATTCCATGAAGAAGGCCGGCTAAGGGTCGGCTCTGCTGACTGTCAGTTAAGTTGCGACTTTGCGCGGGCCAAGCTAGTTAACCCCGGCCGTCGCAAGGGCTTACCGCGCCCGCCAGCCAAAGGATTTTCGACGTGACCGACATCTTCCAGGAAGTCGAGGAGGACGTCCGGCGCGAGCGCTATGCGCAGCTCTGGAAACAATATGGCGACTACATCATGGCGGCTGCCGCCCTGATCGTGGTGGGCGTCGCCGCCTGGCAGCTTTGGCAGCGTTATCAATACAACCAGCGCGTCGAAGCCTCGAACAATTACATCGTGGCGCTCGAAACCCAGGATCCGGCCAAAGCCGCCACCGCCTTCGCCAAACTCGCGCAGACGGCGCCGGATGGCTACGCCCTTCTCGCCCGCATGCAGGAAGCCAATTCGCTGCAGGCCGCCGGCCGCACCGAACAGTCCGCAGCGCTTTATCGCGACCTGATGAAGAACAGCGACGCGCTGTTCGCCTCCGTCGCGCGCATCCGTCTTGCCTGGGCGCAAGCCGATAGCATGACCAAGAAAGACATGCAGACGCTGCTCGCCCCCCTCACCGATCCCACCGATCCGTTCCACTACATGGCGAACGAACTTCTGGCCTACATGGATTATCGCGAAGGCAATGTCGCGGCGGCCCAGAAGGAATACGAACAACTCGCCGCCGAGAAAGACGCAAGCCAGGGCGTGAAGGAACGCGCCGGTGCGATGGCCGCTTTCCTTGCCGCCGGCGGCATTCGCAATGTCGGCACCGTTCCGCCGCCGCCCGCACGCCCCGCACAATCTGCGCCTGCCCAACCTGCCGCCGAACAAGCAGCCCCCGCCCCCGCAACAGAGCCCGCTAAGAAACCATGAGATTTCGCACGCTACGCATACTGGCGCCCGCACTCGCCGCCAGCCTGCTCGTCTCGGGCTGCAGCACCTTCGATTTCATGGATAGCTGGTTCACCGGCACCTCGAAGTCGAAGCTGAAGGGCGAACGCATTTCGGTGATGACCGCCGATGAATCGCTGAAAGCCGATCCCGAAATGGCGGCGGTGAAAGTGATCCTGCCGAGGCCCTACGTGAACACCGAATGGCCCAATCCCGGCGGCTACGCGTCCAACGCGATGTATCACCTGCAAGCGCCGGGCGCATTCAACAAGGTGTGGGAAGCCGATGTCGGCCAGGGCTCGACGTCCGAGTCGCGCCTCACCGCGCCGCCCGTCGTTGCCGGTGGGCGCGTCTTCGTGCTCGACGCCGCCGCCACCATCCACGCACTCGATGCGCGCGACGGCACCGAATTGTGGAGCGCCTCGCTCGCGCCCAAAGGCGGCGAAGCCTCGTGGATGAACACCATGTCGCTCGGCCTGCTGGGCCAGGACAACCGCACCGATCCCACCAAAGGCTTCGGCGGCGGCCTCGCCTATTCCCAGGGCCGTCTCTTCGCGACCTCCGGTTTCGGACAAGTTGTGGCGTTCTCCGCGCAGAACGGCGGGCGTTTGTGGCGCACCGATCTGGGCGTTCCCATCGTCAACGCACCGACCGTCAATGGCGGGCGCGTGTTCGTTTCCTCGGAAGACAATCACTTCGAGGCGCTGGCCCAGACCGACGGCCGCAAGCTGTGGGACCATCAGGGCATCTCGGAAGCAGCCGGCATTCTCTCCAGCACCAGTGCCGCGGTCGCGGGCGAATTTGTCATCGTGCCCTATACCTCGGGCGAGCTTTACGCGATCCGCGTGCAGAACGGCCGCCCTGCCTGGAACGACATGCTCACCCGTTCGGGACAGGTCACCGCCCTTTCCGAACTCGATGACATTGCGGGCCGTCCGGTGGTCGACCGCGATCTCGTCTTCGCCATCAGCCATTCGGGCCTGATGGCCGCGATCAGCCTTTCGACCGGCGACCGCGTGTGGACGCGCGACATCGGCGGCATCCAGACGCCATGGGCGGCGGGCGATTTCGTCTATGTGCTGACCACGGATTCCCAGCTTCTCTGCCTGCAGAGAAAAGACGGCCGCGTGAAATGGATCGTCCAGCTCGACCGCTGGGAAAATCCCGAGACCAAGGACGGCACCGTCGTCTGGGCGGGGCCCGTGCTCGTCTCCAACCGCCTCATCATGGTGTCGAACACCGGCGTCATCCTCGCCGTCTCGCCCTATACGGGCAAAAAACTGGGCACTGAGGAATTCGACGGCGGTTCGATGATCTCGCCCGTGGTGGCCAACGGCACGCTCTATCTTCTCACCAAGCACGCCAAATTGCTTGCGCTGAGATAGAACGTGGGTCATGGCCCTCACCCTTGCCATCGTCGGCCGGCCAAATGTCGGCAAGTCCACGCTCTTTAATCGTCTGGCGGGGAAGAAGCTCGCCATCGTCCACGACGAACCCGGCGTCACGCGCGACCGCCGCCTGGCCGATGGAAGCATCGGCAATATCGAACTTAAGCTGATCGACACCGCCGGTCTCGAAGACGACGAGCCCGGTTCGCTGCTTGCGCGCATGAAGGAACAAACACTTGCCGGCATCGACCAGGCCGATGTCGCACTGTTCCTGATCGACGCGCGCGCGGGTGTCACGGCGGGCGACGAGATCGTGGCCGACATCCTGCGCAAAACCGGCAAGCCCGTGATCCTCGCCGCCAACAAATGCGAAGGCCGTTCGGGCGAGGCGGGCATTACCGATGCCTATCGTCTGGGCTTCGGCGAGGCCGTCGCACTTTCCGCAGAACATGCGTTGGGCATGAGCGAACTCGAAGACGCGATTGCGCCCTTCGCCGAGGAAAGCGAACCCATCGACACCGAAGACGAAAACAAGCCGCTCAGGCTCGCCATCGTCGGCCGTCCGAATGTCGGCAAATCCAGCCTGTTCAACAAACTGCTGGGCGAAGAACGCGCCCTCACAGGCCCCGAAGCCGGCATCACGCGAGACGCCATTGCGGTGGAATGGGAAGCGGGCGGACGAAATATCCTGCTCCACGATACCGCGGGCCTGCGCAAGAAAGCACGCGCCGCCGGTCACATGCTCGAACAGCTTTCCATCGGCAGCACGCTCGACGCCATCCGTTTTGCCGATTGCGCCATCGTGCTGGTCGACGCCACCCAGCCTTTCGAACAGCAGGATCTGAAAATCGCCGACCTGATCGCGAACGAAGGCCGCGCGGTCGTCTTCGCCATCAACAAATGGGATCTGATCGAAGACCGTAACAAGGCCCTGAAGGACCTGCGCGAAAAACTCGACCGCCTGCTGCCGCAGGTTTCCGGCGCAGCACTCGTCACCGTCTCAGCCCTCACCGGCCAGGGTATCGACCGCTTGATGAACGCCGTGTTTGAGGCCGACCGCATCTGGAACACGCGCGTCTCGACCGCGGCGCTCAACCGCTTCCTGGAAGACGCGCTCTCCCGCCACCCCCCGCCCGCTGTCAAAGGTCGCCGCGTGCGCGTGCGCTACATGACCCAACCCAAATCGCGCCCCCCGACATTCGCGCTGTTCGGCAACCAGCTCGCAGCACTGCCGGAATCCTATCTGCGCTATCTCACCAACGAATTGCGTAAGAGCTTTGGCCTGAAGGGAACACCGATTCGCTTTCTGTTGCGCGGAAGCAAAAATCCTTACGCGAAGGACTAACCACAACCCTCATTGTCATCCCGGCCAAGCGATGCGGCAGCATCGCGCAGAGCCGGGACCTATTGTGCCGCTTCTCGGTGGGTCCCGCATCGCGCTGAAGCACGTCCGGGATGACAAGCAAATTGAAGCGGGAACTCCCCGCGCGCGACTTTCATCGCGAAAAAATATTTTCTCGAAAAATTTCCACGTCCATATCTAGCGGTGCGCAAAAACACACAACACAATGCGCTTCACCCCATTTCTCACAAATTCAATCGTTTAACCCCCTGCAGCGTTACGCTGCGTGCAACACGCAGAAAATCCTTGCAGCGCAACGCTCCTTCGTGCACAATAGTCACCTTCCGAAAATTATGAACGAAGCGGCGCGACGCCTCTAGTGTCGCGTCTCGCGGTAATTCACCAACGTCGCATTGTCGCTGAAGGAGGGCGACAGCATTTTCACGACCAGAGGTGCAATGTCCTCGGGTTTCGGCAGCGTATCGGGATCTTCGCCCGGCATCGCCTTGGCGCGCATCGCCGTGCGCGTGGCGCCAGGATTGAGCAGGTTCACCCGCACATTGGTGGTTTCGCATTCCGCCGCGTAGGTGAGCGCAAGCGACTCCAGTGCCGCCTTGCTCATCGCATAGCCGCCCCAGAACGCGCGGTGGTTTCGCGCCACGCCGGAGGAAACGAACACCACCCGGCCTGCGTCCGATAACTTCAGCAACGGATCGAGCGAACGGATCAACCGCCAGTTCGCGGTAACGTTCACATCGAGCAGTTCCTGAAAGGTCTTGGGCTGCATATGCGAAAGCAAGGTCAGAACACCGAGCACGCCCGCATTGCCGAGAAACCCGTCGAGCTTCTGCCACCGTTCGAAGATGGACGCACCCAGCCGGTCCAGCGCCTCGAAATCCTTGAGGTCGAGCGGAACCAGCGTCGCGGTACCGCCCACGGATTTGATCTCGTCGTCGAGTTCCTCAAGGCCGCCCACCGTGCGGGCCAGCGCAATCACATGCGCGCCTTCCGCAGCCAGCGCCTTGGCCGCGGCACGCCCGATGCCACGCGAAGCACCGGTGACGAGAATGATGCGGTTGGAGAGAGAGCCTGTCATGGAACCTGTCGGGGTGAGTAGTGAGTAGGGAATGGTGAGTAGCAAAAAGAAACGCTCCTCACTACTCGCTATTCTCTGCTCCCCCTTCACGCCACCTCAGCCAGCAACGAGAGCTGCTTTTCGCCGCGCCCGCCGGTGATATCGGTGAGCCCGATGGGATAGCTGCCGGAGAAGCAGGCATCGCAGAATTGCGGCGCGTCGTTGTTGCGCCCCTTTTCGCCGGTGGCGCGGTAAAGCCCGTCCATCGACACGAAGGCGAGCGAATCCGCGTTGATGAAGCGGCGCATCTCTTCCACCGTCATGCGGTGGGCGAGCAGGTCTTCTTCGTTCGGGGTATCGACGCCGTAGAAGCAGGAATGCGTGGTCGGTGGGCTGGCGATGCGGAAATGCACTTCGCTGGCGCCCGCGTCGCGCACCATCTGCACGATCTTCTTGGAGGTCGTGCCGCGCACGATGGAATCGTCCACCAGGATCACGCGCTTGCCTTTCAGCTTGGCGCGGTTGGGATTGTGCTTCAGCCGCACGCCCAGATGGCGGATGCGATCGGACGGCTCGATGAAGGTGCGGCCGACATAGTGGTTGCGGATGATGCCGAGTTCGAACGGAATTTTCGCGGCTTGTGCAAAGCCCAGTGCCGCCGGCACGCCGGAATCCGGCACCGGGATCACCATGTCGGCGCTCGCCGGCGCCTCGCGCGCGAGTTCTTCGCCGATGGCCTTGCGCGCGTCGTAGACGCTGCGGCCTTCGGCGACGGAATCGGGCCGTGCGAAATAGACATATTCGAAGACGCAGAAACGATGAGGTTCTTTTTGGAACGGATGATACGACTGGATCCCGTCCTTGGTGATGACGATCACTTCGCCGGGCTCGATATCGCGCACGAATTCCGCGCCGATGATGTCGAGCGCGCAGGTTTCGGAGGCGAGGATCGGCGCACCGTCGAGATTGCCCAGCACCAGCGGCCGCACGCCGAACGGATCGCGCGCACCGATCAATTTCTTAGAGGTCAGAGCAACGAGCGAATACGCCCCTTCGACGCGCTTCAAGGCATCGACCAGCCGGTCCACGATCGGTCCGAAGGTCGAACGCGCCGCCAGATGAATGATGACTTCGGTATCCGACGTCGATTGGAAGATCGCGCCCTCGCGCACCAGGTCTTCGCGCAGGGTCCGCGCATTGGTGAGATTGCCGTTATGCGCCAGCGCAATCCCGCCGCCCGCAAGGTCCGCGAACATCGGCTGGATGTTGCGAACCACGGACCCGCCGGTCGTCGAATAGCGCACATGGCCCAGCGCGTTCGCGCCTTTCAATTTCTGCGCATGCAGGGAGCCTTTGCCGAACACATCGCCCACGAGGCCCGCGTGACGTTCCGCGATGAACTGCGTACCGTCATAGGTGACGATGCCGGCTGCTTCCTGCCCGCGATGTTGAAGCGCGTGCAAACCAAGCACCGACAGCGCGCCCGCATCCGGATGGCCGAAAATGCCGAACACGCCGCATTCTTCATGCAGCGTGTCCCCGTCGAAGGGCGTGTCGTCGCGAAGGCCGGTCATGGTTTTCCGTCTTCGGGTTTGTCCGTGTTCTCGATGAGGTTGTCTAGCGCGCGGCGCTCGTCGGCGCCATAGGTTTTCTTTTTGTGCTTTCTCAAGGATTTACCGGTCTGGGCCGCGGTTTCTTCGCGCATTCGGTCGGCCTTTTCGGCGATTCTGTCGCCGGTACCGGAAGGGGCCAGCGACAACACCGCCGCGCTGGCCTCCTGGATGTAGGGGAAGGTGCGGGCCTTGGTCATCCAATTGGGCTGATCCTTGACCTGCTGGAACGACGAATAGGCAAAGTAGAGAAGCCCGATCACGACCGCCCCGCGCACGACGCCGAAGAAGAACCCAAGCCCGCGGTCCAGACCGCTGACGGGCGAATGCTGCACCGTTTGCGAAATGCGATGCGCAAGAAATTCGAGAGGTATGAGCACGATCACGAACACGGTGAGATAGCCGAGCACCGCGCCAAGCCAAGGCGGCGACAAATGCGGCTCGATGATGTTCACCGCGATGTAGCCGAAATAGAGCGTCGCGAAGATCGCGGCCACCCAAGAGAAGATGCCCAGCGTCTCCGCCACGAAGCCGCGATAGGTCGCGTAAGCGGCCGATCCCAGCAGGATCAGAACCACCAGGATGTCGACAAACGTAAAACCGGAACCGTCCATGATTCCTCTATTCTACCACGCCCATTCGTTTTTTCTGTCCGGCGCTCGCCGACCCGGCAAGTCCCAGAAGTTCATGCACCGACCTGACCTGCACCAGTTCGATGCCCGCATCGACCTTGGTCCCTTCGGGCACATAAGCCCGGGTGAACCCAAGCTTTGCCGCCTCCTTGAGCCGGAGCTCTGCCTGCGGCGCCGGCCGCACGTCGCCCGACAGGCTCAACTCCCCAAAGAACACGGTCTCCGCGGACAAAGCCTCCCCGGAGAAGGACGAGATCAGGGCCGCAGCGGCTGCCAGATCGGCCGCGGGCTCGCCGATCTTCAGCCCGCCCGCCACGTTCAGATAGACATCGTGGGCGCTGATTCCGAGCCCCGCTCGGGCATCCAGCACGGCGAGGATCATGGCCAGCCGCCCCGTATCCCAGCCCACCACGGCCCGTCGCGGCGTCCCGTAACCGGCGGGCGCCACAAGAGCCTGAATCTCGACCAGCAGAGGCCGCGTACCCTCCAGCCCGGCAAACACCGCGGCTCCCGGCGAGCGGGAATTGCGGTCGCCCAGGAACAGCGCGGAGGGGTTGGAGACTTCGGCGAGGCCCGTTCCGGTCATCTCGAACACGCCGATCTCGTCGGTCGGCCCGAAGCGATTCTTCACCGCCCGCATCACACGGAAGTGATGCCCGCGCTCGCCTTCGAAATAGAGAACCGCGTCGACCAGATGCTCCACCGCCTTGGGACCTGCGATCTGCCCTTCCTTGGTGACATGCCCGATCAGAAGAACCGCAGCGCCGGAAGATTTCGCATAACGCACCAGATCGAACGACGCCGTGCGCACCTGCGCGATGGTGCCAGGAGCTGCCTCCATCGCGGAAGTCCAGATCGTCTGAATGGAATCGATGGCAACGATGCCTGGCACAGGCCCCGCGTCGAGCGTGGCCAGAATATCTTCAACACAAGTGGCAGACCCCAACTGCACCGGCGTGTCGGACAATCCCATCCGCGCTGCGCGCAATCGAACCTGCGCCATTGCTTCTTCGCCGGAGATGTAAACCGCGTTGCCGCCATTCTTCGCGTAGGAGGCAAGCGCCTGCAGAATGAGAGTCGATTTGCCGACACCCGGATCGCCGCCGATCAGCAGCGCCGAACCGGGCACGAGACCGCCGCCGCAAACACGGTCGAATTCGGCGACGCCCGTCACGCGACGCGGCGGCGCCTGGTCGGTGGTCTTCAGGTCTTCAAGTGCAAAGCGCCGCCCGCGTCCGGTGCGTTTCGCGCCGCTGCCGATCGGCGGAGGAGCGGCTTCTTCGACGAGCGTGTTCCAGCCGCCGCAGGCATCGCAACGGCCGGCCCATTTGTTGTGAACGGTACCGCAGGACTGACAAACGAAAGTGGCTCCAGAACGCGCCACGTCAGGCCCTGACCTCCATCTTGATGGGTCCTTCGGCACGGCCGTTGATGAACTGGTCGACATATTCGTTGCCGGTTTCGTCGATCCTGTCCGTCGGCCCGTCCCAAATGATCTTGCCTTTGTAGAGCATAGCAATGCGATCGGAGATTTTGCGAGCGCTCACCATGTCGTGGGTGATCGAAAGCGCGGTCACGCCCAGATCCTTCACCGTCGAAACAATGAGGTCGTTGATGACATCCGCCATGATCGGATCGAGCCCTGTCGTGGGTTCGTCGAAGAAAATGATTTCAGGATCGGAAGCGATCGCGCGCGCCAGGCCCACGCGCTTCTGCATCCCGCCCGATAATTCGGACGGATATAGCTTCGCCACGTCCGGCCCCAGCCCGACCTTGCCGAGCTTGTCGATTGCGATTCCGCGCGCGTCTTTGCGGTTCATGCCGCGGCCCTGAACCAGTCCGAACGCCACATTTTCCCAGACCGACAACGAGTCGAAAAGAGCAGCCCCTTGGAACAGCATCGCGAACTTCTTGAGATATTCGTCCCGCCCGCGCCCGCTGAGATGGGTGACTTCCTCGCCATCTACGAAAATCTGCCCGGCTTCGGGATGCAGGATTCCGAGAACGGATTTGATCATCACCGACTTGCCGGTGCCCGATCCGCCGATCACGACCAGCGACTCGCCCTTGCCGATGGAAAGATTGACGCCGTCGAGCACGACCTTCGGCCCGAAGCGTTTCTTCACGCCGCGCAGTTCGACCTTGGGTGCGCCGTCCGCCATCGCTCAGGTCTCAAAAAGGAGCGAAGTGAGGATGTAGTTGGCGGCGAGGATAAGAATCATCGAGGAGGTAACCGCGTCGGTCGTCGCTGCGCCCACCCCTTGCGCGCCCCCCTTGGAATTGAACCCATGGTAGCAGCCCATCAGGGCGACAATGAAACCGAACACGGCCGCCTTGATAAGGCCGGAACTCACGTCCTGATTGGTGAGGAAGTTCACGGAGTTCTCGAGATAGACGTAACCGTTGAAGCCGAGGCTCTGGGTCGAGACCGTGTAACCGCCGAGAATGCCGATGGCATCCGCGATGGCCACAAGGATCGGCATAGTGATGACCGCGGCGAGCACGCGAGGCGCCACCAGGTATTTGAATGGATTGGTGGCCAACGTAGTCAACGCATCGATCTGCTCGGTGACGCGCATGGTGCCGATTTCGGCGGCAATCGCCGCTGCAACGCGGCCCGCGAACATCAGGCCGGCAATCACCGGCCCCAATTCGCGGCAGATGCCGAGAGCCACCACTTGCGGAACGAATCCTTCCGCGCCGTAGCGGGAGGAGCCGATATAGATTTGCAGCGCCAGCACACCGCCGGTGAAGAACGCCGTCATGCCCACTACGGGCAAAGACAACCAACCCACGCGGAACATCTGTTTGAACAGCAGCGACCAATAGATCGGCGGCCGCACGCAATGGCCAACAGCACGGCCTGTGAAAATCCCAAGCCGGCCGGCCGCTGCGAGAAAATTGAGAACCGCGCGCCCGATCGGGGCAAATATGTTCATCGCAAAGCCTCGTAGTGACGGTGCGCGCGATGGCTGAGCGAGGTCAGGATTTCATAGGCGGCGGTGCCGGAATCGGCAGCCAGTTCCTCAAGCGAAATGTCGTCGCCCAGAAACTCGGCGTCATCGCCCACCTTCACGCGGGGAATGTCGGTGACATCGAGCGTGATAAGATCCATGGAAACACGCCCCACAATCGGCGCGCGCTTTCCCGCAACGGAAGCTTTTCCGCGATTGCCGATAGCCCGCATCAACCCGTCCGCATACCCCAAGGCCACAGTTGCGAGCGTCGAGTTCCGCCCGACCCGATAGCTTGCTCCGTACCCAACGGTTTGGCCGCAGTCAACGCGCCGGAGCTGGAGGATTTTGCCGGTCAGCCGGACGACGGTGCGAAAGGGATTGGGCTGGCTCGGCTGGGGGTTCCCTCCATAGAGCCCGATACCCGGCCGGACCAGGTCGAAAGCGTAATCCCGGCCCAAAAGAACGCCTCCGGAAGACGAAAGGCTGGCCGGCGCCGGCGGCAGCTTGGCAAGCGCGGTGCGGAAACGATCCCGTTGGACTTTGTTCATCTCGTGGTCAGGCTCGTCGGCACAGGCCAGATGGCTCATCAGGAGCACCACATTGAGTCCGGACAGGCGCTTTTTCGATTCGGCGACCAGAACAGCCAATTCGTCTGTCGGCAGCCCAAGCCGGTTCATGCCCGTATCGATGTGAATGGCCGCATCCGGCCGCCCAGGACCAGACCAGTTCGCGAGATCGGACAGCGAATTGAGCACCGGGGTCAATCGATGAGCCAACAGCGCAGGAATGGCCTCCGGTGCTGCGCCATCGAGAACGAAGATACGCGCCTCCGGCACCAGCGACCGCAAGGCAACCCCTTCGTCCAGCCGGGCGACGAAGAACGTATCGCATCCCGCTTCCTCAAGGGTCTGGGCGGCGGGCCCCAGGCCCGTTCCATAGGCATCGGCCTTCACAACCCCGGAGACGGCGGTACCGGAGATGCGCCCGCATTCGCGCCAATTGTCTGCAATCGCGGACAGGCGAATGTCGAGACGGGCGGCCTCGAAGCCGGAAGAAACGGCGTCTGTGGATTCGGTTCGGTCCATGGGGCCGGGAGAATGACGGGGGGCGAATGGCACGTCAAAGCGGCACGGCCGCCTCAAAATTCACCCCTCGTTCGCGAGGTTGCTGAACCGGGTGAACCGGTCGTCGAAGAAGAGTTCGATCTTGTTGGTCGCGCCATGGCGGTGCTTTTCGACCAGCACTTCGGCGCGGCGATGGCAGCGTTCCATCTTTTCGAGCCATTTGGAGTGCTCGGTCGTGCCCGCCTCGGGCTCGCGGGATTTGAGATAGTACTCTTCGCGGAACACGAACATCACGACGTCGGCGTCCTGCTCGATGGAGCCAGATTCGCGAAGGTCGGACAGCACCGGACGCTTGTCGTCGCGCGCATCGACGCTACGGGAGAGCTGGGAAAGTGCGAGCACCGGAACATTCAGTTCCTTGGCCAACGTCTTCAACCCCTTGGTCACTTCGGTGATTTCCTGAACGCGGTTTTCCGCGCGGCGCGACGGCTCGATCAGTTGGAGATAGTCGATGACGATGAGGCCGATATTCTTTTCCCGCTTGAAGCGGCGCGAGCGCGCCGCGATCTGCGCAATCGAGATGCCGCCCGTATCGTCGATATAGAGCGGCAGGTTGGAAAGGTCCTGCATGGCGAGAACGAATTTTTCCCACTCGCTTTCCGTGAACCGGCCCGACCGCATCTTCCACATCTCGATCTCGGCCTGTTCGGACAGAATACGAGCGGAAAGTTGCTGGGCCGCCATTTCGAGCGAGAAAAGAAGAACCGGCGCACCGCGCGAAACCTCGGCACCGGCTTCCTGGTCCTGCACGTAATAGCGTGCGGCGTGGAACGCCATGTTGGTGGCAAGTGCGGTTTTGCCCATACCCGGGCGGCCTGCGAGGATCAGAAGATCGGACGGCTGCAGTCCCTGCAGAAGATTGTCGATGTCGGTGAACCCGGAAGAAACGCCGGAAATACGGCCGCCGCGCTGCTGCGCGCGCTCCGCCGACTCCACGGCCCGGCGCAGGGATTCCGCAAAGTCGATAGGCCCTTCGCCGTAACGCGAGCTTTCGCTGACGGCATAGAGAGCTTTTTCGGCCGCTTCGATCTGCTGCTGTGGCGGCTTTTCGTGCGGCGCCTCGTAGGCGGTGTTGACGATATCCTCGCCGATCTGGATCAGGGCACGGCGGATATGCAGTTCGGACAATATCTTCGCGTAGTCGCGAACGTTGGGAAGCGCAGGGGCCGCCTCTGCAAGGCCTGCAAGATAAGCGTGGCCGCCCACTTCGATGAGCCCCGGATCGTTCTTCATCGCGGCATGCAGAGTCAGCGGCGTGATGACCATACTGCCGCGTTCGAAACTCTGCAGCATGATCTCATAGATGCGCTGATGCAGCGGATCGTAGAAATGTTCGGAACGCAGGCTCCCGGAGACACGTTCCAACGCACGGTTGTCCACCAGGATCGAACCGAGCAAAGCCTGCTCGACTTCGATGTCGTAAGGGACGTGCCGGTAGATTTCCTGTTCCATTGCGCGCTGTTGGTCTCGGCCGGGCGGGGCACGGGTTATAGCAAGGCCTGGCGCACCCGATAGCCGCCATGAGTCGGTTGTTCACAAGGATATTTGGAAATTCGTCCACAGGGAATCCGTGGACGCCAAGGTACTCAGCGGCAATGGAATTTATGAACACGTCAGGCGGCACGGATGCTGCGAGGCATATGGTCCGTCCCCGAGAAAGACATGCTTCGCTCCCGGTCGTACATATAATCCCGGGTAATCGGCAGCGTTTCCACCCGTTTGACGAGCTGAATCTGGAAGACGACCAGTCCTTCGCGGCGGAACCCCATCTCCGCGCCGGCCAGATAGAATTCCCACATGCGGCAGAAGCGTTCGTCGTAGATCTCTGCGATCTCCTCGCGGTGGCTGTTGAAGCGGCGGCGCCACTCTTTGAGCGTTTCTGCATAGTGCAGCCGCAGCACTTCCACGTCCGAAACCATCAGCCCGCTTTTCTCGATCGCGGGAAGGACCTCGGAAAGAGCCGGCGTATAGCCGCCGGGGAAAATATATTTGGCAATCCAAGGGTTCGTCGCGGCAGGCACATCGGAACGGCCAATAGTGTGTATCAGCGCAACGCCGTCGTCTCTCATCAGGTCGCGAACTTGCGCGAAGAACGCATCGTAATAAGACACGCCCACATGCTCGAACATGCCGACCGAAACGACGCGGTCAAACTGGCCTGCTATGGAGCGGTAATCGATCAAATCGAATTTGCAACGTTCGCCGAGCCCCGCTTTCTTCGCGCGATCGCGAGCAATGGCGATCTGCTCTTCCGAAAGCGTGACGCCTTTCACGACGGCGCCGGTATCGCGCGCAATATCGAGCGCAAGGCCGCCCCACCCGCAACCGATATCGAGGACACTCAAGTTTTGTTCGTTAAGAAAAAGCTTGGCCGCAATATGTCGCTTCTTGGCAATCTGCGCTTCTTCCAGCGTGTCGCTGGGATCGTTGAAGTAAGCGCACGAATATTGACGGTCCTTGTCCAGAAACAGGTCGTAAAGGCGGGCCGACAAATCGTAGTGGTGAGCGACGTGATCTTTCGAACGGGATGCGGGATTGTATTGAGAGAAACGCCTCACCATCTTGCGCCAGATATCGCCGACTTTGAGAAGCGCGGACTCCCGACGGAACCGCGCGAGATTGCTCATCAGAATGTCGAGCACGAGCGCGATGTCGCCCTCTTCGACTGTCAGGCGCCCGTCCATGTAGAGCTCGCCGAACTTCAGGTCCGGACGAAGGGCAAGTTCAAATCCGGCTCGCTTGTCATGCAGCTTGACTGTGGCGCGGGGTGCACCTGTCCCGAACGTCCGGCGGCTATTGTCGGGCGAGATCAGCGTCAGGCTGCCCTGACGGACAATGGAACGCAGCAAATGGGCGAGCATTTACCCTCCCCGGCTTTACTCCATGGGGAAATGCTAGACCCGCCGGCGGGGTTTCGTGAAGAGGGCAAAAATCCTGGCCTCGGCCGCAAACATCTCAGTGCCCGGATCGAAATGCCTCGGCATAAACCTCTGGCTGAAAACCGACAATCAGCTTGCCGCCGATGTCAAGCACGGGACGTTTGATGATCGACGGCTGTGTCAGCATCAACGAAACGGCTTTCTTTTCCGTGACACCGTCACGATCCTTTTCCGGCAATTTGCGAAAGGTGGTGCCTGCCCGATTTAGAAGAACCTCCCAACCGACTTTCTTGATCCAGCCTTCAATCCTTGGGCGATCGATGCCTTCTGTCTTGTAGTCGTGAAAGGAATAAGTCACGCCATGCCCATCGAGCCATGCGCGCGCCTTCTTCATGGTGTCGCAATTCCTGATGCCATAAATCGTGACTTCTTTTGTCATTTGGCCCCTCGGTAGCGTCAAGCGCCTGAACAGCCTAGGCGCTTAAGGCCCAGCGCCCGAGATGAATGTGGTTCGTTTTGCCAAGCTGACTGTGGATAAGAACGAAGGCGCTGATTCGCCAAGTTACGGGTGGGACCGCGAAAGGCTTCATTCGCTGGCGATCGTAGGTCAACGTCATATGCGGTTTGAACTCGCCTCGCGTAGCGGCGCCAAGCCCCGCTTCGCCGAGCGCCGCTCCAAGCGCACCATGTAACGCGTGCCATGGTGCGCTATCGGAAGTGAGGACGAAGGGATAGACACCGGTTGAATTGCGAAAGCTCTCCGCGCGCTGAAAGGCAACCTCAAATGCTGGGACATTGATGTGAGATGCCGCGACGCTCGCAAGATTGACGATCTCTTCCGGAAGCTTCGGCCAGTCGCCCAGATGAAACAACGTGACGTGCAAATGTTCTGGGAGAATCAGCGTACCTTCGAGTGTATTGTCCCGTTTTATCTGAGCGGCCAATGCGTGAATCTCTGCCGCCGTACCATCGTCGGGCACACACGCAAAGAAAATCCGCTCTTTCTGCGACGGACCGAATTTGCGGCGTCCCCTGCGAGCCTGCATCGCCGTTCGGTGGTTACTCCCACTCGATGGTGCCGGGCGGCTTTGACGTCACGTCATACACGACACGGTTAATGCCGCGAACCTCGTTGACAATACGCGTCGAAACACGAGCCAAAAAGGAGTGTTCGAATGGATAGTAGTCGGCCGTCATGCCATCGCTGGAGGTGACGGCGCGAAGGGCAAGAACATAGTCATATGTACGTCCATCGCCCATCACGCCCACGGTGCGTACGGGAAGCAGAACGGCAAAGGCTTGCCAGATCTTGTCATACAGGCCCGCCTTGCGGATTTCGTCGAGATAGATCGCATCGGCCTTGCGCAGGATTTCGAGTTTTTCGCGCGTGATCTCTCCGGGCACGCGAATGGCAAGGCCCGGTCCGGGGAATGGATGACGACCAACAAACGTCTCCGGCAAACCCAATTCGCGGCCGAGAGCGCGCACTTCATCCTTGAAGAGTTCGCGCAGCGGCTCGACGAGATTGAGCTTCATGCGTTCCGGAAGACCGCCGACGTTGTGATGAGATTTGATAGTGACAGAGGGACCGCCAGTGGCCGACACGCTTTCGATCACATCAGGATAGAGGGTGCCCTGCGCCAGAAACTCAGCCCCGCCAATCTTGTGAGCTTCGCCGTCAAACACGTCAATGAAAGTAGAACCAATGACCTTGCGCTTTTTCTCAGGGTCACTGATGCCTTCAAGGCGACCCAGAAACAGGTCTCCAGCATCCACATGCACAAGAGGAATGTTGTAGTGCCCCTTGAACAGGGACACTACTTCATCGGCTTCGCCCGCGCGCATCAACCCCGTGTCTACGAAGATACAGGTGAGTTGATCGCCGATCGCCTCGTGAATAAGGACTGCAGCGACGGACGAGTCGACGCCGCCCGACAATCCGCAGATCACTTTGCCCCTGCCGACTTGCGCACGAATCTTTTCGATCTCTCGCGCGCGAAAGGCATGCATGTTCCATTCGGGCATTATTCCGGCGATGCCGTTTACAAAGTTCTTCAGAATAGTCGCGCCCCGGGGGGTATGCGCAACTTCGGGATGAAACTGCACGCCATAGAAGCGCTTGGCCTCGTTGGCGATAGCAGCATAGGGCGAGCCTTCCGACGTCGCGATGATCTCGAAACCCGGTGGTATCGCAGTAATCTTGTCGCCGTGGCTCATCCAAACGGGTTCGCTCCCGTTTGTATCTCCGAGGCCGGCAAGTAGCGGCGAGCGCTTTTCGATGCGGATATCGGCGCGCCCGAATTCGCGGTTGTGGCCAGCTTCCACCTTGCCGCCCAACTGCGCGCTCATCGTCATCTCGCCGTAGCAGATGCCGAGAACGGGCACGCCCATCTCGAAAACCTGCTGGGGAGCACGAGGCGTATTCGATTCGGTGACGGACGCCGGGCCACCTGAGAGTACAATGGCTCGTGGCAGAGGCGCGCTTTTCAGCGCCTCTTCTGCCTTGTTGTAAGGGACAATCTCGCAGTAGACGCCAGCTTCGCGCACACGCCGCGCAATTAGCTGTGTTACCTGCGAACCGAAGTCGATGACCAGAACGGGAGCCGCCATGGGCGGATTTAGATCAGGGACCTAGTTGTTGTCCAGCGCGGCGGATTTGCCCGTCCGTTCCGCCCGGCTGACCTCAGCCATGCCTTTTTTTGCGGCAGGATCGGCAGGATCGATGTCGAGAGCTTCGTCATAATATTGCATCGCCAGATCGGTCTGGTGTGCCCGAGCGTAGAAGTCGCCGAGGGCTGCATAAGTGGCCGCCCGCGAGGGATCGGCTACCAGGGCAGCCTGGATGTAGAGAATCGCGTCCTGCGTATTGCCGGCTGCTTCCGCAGTACGGCTCTCCTTGATGAGAGCGTCGATATTACTTTCGACCGCAAAAGCGGGTGCAGAAAGAAGAGCGAACATGGAGGCAGCAAGGAGAAGGTGCTTCATTGGGATAACCAGTTCCTGATTTTGGGTTCTTTACGGGGCCTTATCCCGAACTAAGACACCGACAAAAAAGCCATCTGTGCCCGTAACATACGGCGAAGCCCGGAAGAAGTCATCGGGGAGCGGTAAATCGACCGCGCCGCCTGTTTCTCGCCAGATTGCTCCCACGTTAGACAACCGAAAACCGGGATGATGGGACAGGAACGCCATAACACGATCTTCGTTTTCGCATGGAAGGATGGAACATGTCGCATAGACCAAGCGTCCGGCTGGCCCCACCTTGGCTGCTGCCTGATCTAAAAGTCGATCTTGTATGGACATCAGGTCTGTCAGCCGCGCCGGCGTAAGGCGCCCTCGCAACTCGGGCTGCCTGCGCCAAACACCTGTTCCGCTACAGGGTGCATCCACAAACACCAGATCGAAAAGGCCGTCAGGTGGCTCTCTTTTGAGGACATGAGTATCGATAATCGAAGCGCCCGCGCGAAGGGCTCTCGGGCGAAGGGCAGCAAGGCGTCTTTCATCGATGTCGCAAGCAACAATTTTGCCGCGATTCTTCATTTCGGACGCAAGCGCGAGGGACTTTCCTCCGGCGCCCGCGGCGAGATCGAGGACCCGTTCGCCCGGCTGCGCGCGAGCGAGCAAAGAGGCAATCTGGGATGCCTCATCTTGAAATTCGAACGCACCGGCTTCGAACAACCCATGACGGCCGAGGGATGAAAGGCCGACGCTTGAGGGAAGACGGATGCCATACGGCGAAAATCTCGTGCACTCGGCGGAATAACCTTCTGCAAGAAGTTTATCGAGTACTTCATCCCGCTCAACCTTTAGCGAGTTCACACGAAGATCAACCGGCGCACGACCAGTTAGCGCCTTCATTTCAGCCAACAAATTTAAGCCCAAGGCGCGTTCAAGTTCAGCTTGAAGAAATTGAGGAAATTCGCCTTCCGCCGAACAGGGTATGGCGCCAGACGGTGTCACCGTAATTTGGCTGCGTTCCCTATTGTCGAGTGTCGACGGTCCGTAGCGGGAACCATCAAAAAGACATTCAATTTGGGCCAACGGAATGTCGTCGTTCAGGAGGGAAGCGATAACGGCAGAGCGCGGATCCCCGCTTTGCATACGCCAGGCAAAGGAGAAACTGTGTCGCAACACCGCGTAAACCCGCTCGGCAATAGCAGCGCGATCTTTCGATCCGGCGAAGCGATGACTTCGCGCCCAATCGCGCAGAAGGCGGTCGGCAGGTTGAGTCGATTTCTGCAGATGCTCGAGAATCTCAATTGCGGCCTGGAGCCGTGCGGATGGCGTCATGACGTCTTATTTCGCAACTGGCGCCATTCGTAAAATCAAATTTACCATGATCTTCCCAGAATCGTCCCCTTCCGAGGTTTGCAGTTCGAAGGATCGAATGAAATCAAAAATACTATATTTATCGAACGTTAAAGGAAAAATGGTGTCATAGAACGCCGAAAAGAAAGGCGAAAGTCATGCCTTCACGCTCGTTGAACACATTTTACATAAGTGCCGGCCTTGCGATCGCTGCAGCGTGCGCGTTTCTTGGCCTTGCCTATTTCGCCATTAACTCGTCTTCGAGCTTTGTCCCCACCCTGCTGGCCGGCCTTGGTCTTGCCACTTGCGCAGCAGTTGCAGTTCTTCAGTTCAATGTGGCACAGCAGTGGAACGATCTGAACGAAACGCTGGAACGCACGCGAGCAAAGCTTGCCGTTGAGATCAATGCGGGGCGCGCCAAGTCGAGTTTCCTCGGCAAGATCAGCCACGAACTGCGTACGCCTCTCAATGCCATTATCGGTTATGCCGATGTGTTGACACAGCATATGTTCGGACCCATCGGCAGTCCCCGCTATGACGACTACGCAATGAACATCCGCCAAGGTGGCGAGACACTGCTCAACATCGTCAACGATCTGTTTGAGATCGCTCGCGCCAATGCGCGCGACGGCGAATTTACCTGCGAGCCGATTGATGCGGGCGTTGTGGCGGGCAAGGTGGTCGCGGAATTGAACCCAAAGGCCGCCGACAAGGGCCTGCACCTGAAGATCGATGTGTTGCCGAGACCAATCTGGGCTTTCGGACAACGTGAAGCATTGCGTCAGGTTTTGTTGCGCGTGGTTGGAAATGCCATCAAGTTCACCGACCATGGCGGGACAATAGTGGTCAATGTGGTGCCTTCGCCAAATAGTGTGCACATCATGGTGACTGACAACGGCATCGGCATTCCACAGGAACATCTTGCCCAGCTCGGTACCGCATTTACACAGGTCGAAGATCATGCCTCCCGCACTCACGGCGGTTTGGGACTTGGGCTCGCAATAGCCCGCGGCTTGGTCGAGCGTATGGACGGCAATCTCAAAATCGAGAGCATTTCGGGCCGTGGAACGCGTGTCACCATACACCTCCGCGATGCCGAGGAGCACGCTGCGCCCAAAGATGATATGGGGCCGGGGCCGAAAGAAAAAGATTATTTCCGCGCAACCGGGGGCCAGAACCCGTTCGAAGCAGCCGCTTAAAAGAGCGCTTGGAATTGACGGCAGTTGCAACTCTGACGGCCGCGACGGGAATCTATTATTGCCCACCCGGATAGTTCGGGCTTTCCCGGGTCACCACCACATCGTGCACGTGGCTTTCGCGCAATCCGGCACCCGTAATGCGCACAAACTGTGCCTTCTTATGAAATTCTTCGACGGTGGGACAGCCGGTGTAACCCATCGCAGCCCGCAAGCCGCCGATTACCTGATGCACAACGTTTGATACCGGCCCCTTGTAAGGGACTTGTCCCTCAACACCTTCGGGAACGAGTTTCAGCGTGTCGTTTACTTCGGCCTGGAAATAGCGATCGGCCGAGCCACGCGCCATCGCGCCAACTGATCCCATTCCGCGATAACCTTTGTAGGAACGACCTTGATAGAGAAACACCTCGCCAGGTGCCTCTTCAGTGCCTGCGAGCAGAGAACCCACCATCGCGACGTTGGCACCCGCAGCAATCGCCTTGGCCAAATCGCCGGAATATTTGATGCCACCATCCGCTACGACGGGAATGCCGACTCTGGAGGCAACCGAAGCCGCATCCATTATCGCCGTCAATTGAGGTACGCCAACACCGGCCACAATGCGGGTCGTACAGATCGAACCCGGCCCGATGCCAACCTTGATAGCATCCGCGCCTGCATCTATCAGAGCCTTGGCGGCATCCGCGGTGGCGATGTTTCCACCAAGTATCTGGGTGTAATTCGATTCTTTCTTGATGCGGCTGATCGCATCGATCACACCCTTGGAATGGCCATGTGCCGTATCGACCACGACGACATCGCATTCCGCTTCTATAAGAGCAAGCGCGCGTTTGAAGCCGTCTTCGCCCACGCCGGTCGCAGCGGCCACTCTCAATCTTCCGCGCTCGTCTTTGGTGGCGTTTGGGTATTTCTGAGCCTTCTCGATGTCTTTGACAGTAATGAGGCCGACGCAACGATACGCGTCATCCACAACCAGGAGCTTCTCAATGCGGTGTTGATGAAGCAGGCGTTTGGCTTCTTCCGGCTTAACGCCCTCGCGCACCGTGACGAGCCTTTCCTTCGTCATCAGCTCGTGTACCGGCTGATGAAGATCGGTGGCAAACCGCACGTCGCGGTTCGTGAGAATGCCCACGAGTTTGCCTGCGCCCTTGCCGTTGGCCCCTTCGACCACAGGAATGCCGGAAATCGAGTAACGCTGCATCAGCGAGAGGGCGTCGGCGAGCATGGCACTTGGTGCAATGGTGACTGGGTTCACCACCATGCCACTTTCGAATTTCTTGACGCGACGAACCTGCTCAGCCTGCTCTTCGATGGTGAGATTTTTGTGAATCACACCGATACCGCCAGCCTGGGCCATTGCGATCGCCAGATTGGCCTCTGTGACCGTATCCATGGCGGCGGAAATGAGAGGAATACCAAGTTCGACAGTTTTGGTGAGACGGCTTCGCGTATCCACCTGCCCCGGTAGGACTTCGGAAGCTGCCGGAACCAGCAGCACATCATCGAAAGTGAGGGCTTCGCGAATGCTCAGAGCACGTCCTTAAACAGGGCCTCTTTGAGCGCCGAGCCTTTACCAGCGCCCCTCCGATTCCGCAAGGGAGCAGCATAGGTGGCCTTGATAGGTGCCCTATCGATCACCCTTAAACCCTTGAGCCACAAGATAAAGTTCTACCGATTCCGAGCGCGACGCGGGCGGTTTGACATGTTTTACATCGGAGAAGTTCTTTTTGATGCGTGCGAGAAGTTCCCCCGTGGCACCGCCCTGAAATGCCTTGCCGACAAAGACCCCGCCTGGCTTCAAAACGTCTACTGCCAAATCCAGTGCTGCTTCCAAAAGCGCCGTCGTACGCAAATGGTCGGTCGCGCGGTGTCCGGTTGTAGAAGCCGCCATATCGGACAGGACTACGTCAGCCGGGCCTCCGAGTGCCGTCTTCAATCGATGGGGTATTTCCGGATCTGTCAGGTCGCCGAGAAATACCTGTGCTCCTGGTATGGGCTCCATCTCGAGAATATCGATAGCAACAATATTCCCCGTTTCTCCTATCCGTTGAGCAGCAACCTGACTCCATCCCCCCGGCGCCGCGCCAAGATCGAGAATACGAGCCCCCTTTTTTAGGAAGTGAAATTTTGAATCGAGTTCGATAAGCTTAAAGGCCGCGCGGCTGCGATAACCCTTTGTCTTTGCCGAATGAACATAGGGGTCGTTGAGCTGTCGCTCGAGCCATCGGCGCGATGATGCAGTACGCCCCCTTGTACTCCTGACCCGTATGCGGTCACCGCCACGGCCCGAACCCCGATCATTCATATTCCTATCCACATGCTAAGCGACTGGATTTCAATGGTAACATCACGGGTTCTTCTCCGCCGCGCAAGGCCGACATTCGCCCGCAGGCGCGGGTGGTTCCTTGACGGTTTTGCACCTGCAAAATAATAAGTTGCAACGTCGGCAATGACGTTGCCACAGCCGTCATTGTGGCCGCCAAAATCAAAACGAATTGCAGGTGCAATCATGCGGCATGTGAGCCGAACAATCTTCGTTGTTGCGTTGTTGCTCGCGACGGCAGCCTGCAATCGCAGCAGCGGGAACAAACCCCCGCCGCCGGAGGTGGGTGTTGTCACCGTGCAACCGCAACAGGCGTTGCTTGAAGTCGAATTGCCGGGGCGCACTTCGCCCTTTGCGACATCTCAGGTACGCCCGCAAATAAATGGAATCGTCCAGGCGAGATTGTTTAAGGAAGGCGGTCAGGTCGCAGCCGGGCAGCCGCTTTATCAGATCGATCCCAAGCCCTATCGGGCGACCTATGACAATGCGGCGGCAACGCTTGCCACAGCGAAGGCGAAAGCCACGCGCTACGCGGCACTCTTGAAGGAGAAGGCGGTCGCGCCGCAGGACTATGACGATGCCCTTGCTGCCTACAAGGAAGCAGCAGCCAATGCCGAAGCGGCGCGTATCAATCTAGATTACACCCGGATTACCGCGCCCATATCGGGCATCATCGGACGGTCGCTTGTTACTCAAGGGGCATTGGTGACGGCAAACCAGGCAGATCCGCTTGCCACCATTCAGACGCTCGATCCCATTTACGTCGACATCAATCAGTCAAGTTCCGAATTGCTTGCCCTGAAGCGCGCGATGGCGGACGGGCAAGTAAGCCGGGATGCGCCGCAGGGCACACGAGCGACGCTCATACTGGATGACGGCACCACATATGGGCGCGAAGGCACATTCGAGTTTAGCGAAGTCACCGTCGATCAAACCACCGGCACGGTGACGCTGCGCGCCCGCTTCCCCAACCCGGACGGCCTACTGCTGCCCGGAATGTACGTGCGCGCGCAAATCGTCGAGGGCGTGAACGAGAAAGCGATACTCGCCCCTCAACAGGCAGTCAGCCGCAATGAGAAAGGCGAACCCACCGCACTGATCGTTGATGACAAAGGCATTGTAAGACTGCGCCTGCTCAAGGTTTCGCGGACCGTCGGAGACAATTGGCTCGTCACCGACGGATTGAAAGCTGGCGACAAGCTGATCGTTGAAGGGCTGCAAAATGCCCGGCCCGATCAACCCGCAAATGCCATTCCGGCCGGATCCAAACCGGCCGGACAGAAACCGGCTTAGGCGCGCGCATGTCACGTTTCTTCATCGAGCGTCCGGTTTTTGCCTGGGTGATTGCCATCGTCATTATGCTGGCGGGCGTACTTTCGATCCTGACGCTTCCTATCTCTCAATATCCCGCCATCGCGCCGCCCGCCGTAAGCGTGAACGCGTTTTATCCGGGCGCTTCGGCCGAGACGCTGCAGAATTCGGTGACACAGGTCATCGAGCAGCAACTCAGCGGTATCGACAACCTGCTTTATTTTTCGTCGTCTTCCAGTTCATCCGGACAGGTGACGATTACCGCGACGTTTGCCGCCGGTACCAACCCGGACATTGCGCAGGTGCAAGTCCAAAACAAGGTGACCCAAGCCACCACACGTCTGCCGCAGGAAGTCCAGCAGCAGGGCATCACAGTCGCCAAATCGCAAACGAGCTTCCTCCTGATCGTCGCGCTCTATGACGACAGCGGCCGCTACGACAACGTAGATATCGCCGATTTCCTCGCAAGCAAATTGCAGGACCCGCTGTCACGCGTGCCGGGGGTGGGCGACATCCGCGTTTTCGGATCGCAGTACGCCATGCGCATCTGGCTCGATCCCAACAAGCTCGAAACCTTTCATTTGACGCCGGCCGACGTGAAGGCTGCGGTTCAAGCGCAGAACACGCAGGTGTCGGCGGGCGAAATTGGCGGCCTTCCTTCGATCAAGGGGCAGGCGCTGAACGCAACTGTCACGGCACAATCGCGTCTGACGACGCCGGAACAATTCCGGAATATCATATTGCGCAGCTCGCAAGGCGGCGCCGCAGTGAAATTGGGCGATGTCGCGCGCGTGGAAGTTGGGGCGGACAATTATTCCACCCTGAGCCGCATGAACGGTAAGCCTGCCTCGGGCATTGCGATCCAGCTTGCTCCCGGCGCGAACGCCTTGACGACGGCGAATGCCGTGAAAGCCAAAGCCCAGTCGCTGGCCGAGACGTTCCCGCCTGGCGTGAAGTTGGGTTTTCCGGTCGACAATACGACCTTCATCCGCCTGTCGATCCGCGAAGTTGTAAAGACGTTGGTCGAAGCCATTCTGCTTGTCATTCTGGTCATGTTCGTCTTCCTGCAGAACTGGCGCACGACGCTCATTCCGGGCATTGCTGTGCCGGTGGTCTTGCTTGGCACGTTCGGCGTGCTGGCGGCAGCGGGATATTCGATCAATACGCTCACGCTGTTTGCGCTTGTGCTTTCGATCGGCCTTCTGGTCGACGACGCCATCGTCGTGGTGGAGAACGTCGAGCGCATCATGCGCGAGGAGGGGTTGGGGCCGAAGGAGGCCACGATCAAGTCGATGGGGGAAATCACCGGCGCACTTGTCGGCATCGCACTCGTGCTTTCGGCGGTGTTCCTTCCGATGGCATTCTTCGGCGGATCGACGGGCGTCATCTATCGTCAGTTTTCGATCACCATCGTTTCCGCAATGGCGCTTTCGATATTTGTAGCGCTGGTTCTGACGCCCGCGCTGTGCGCGACCATGTTGCGGCCTATCCCGCAAGGCGGCGACGAGCTGCACGGCAGGTTCTTCACCTGGTTCAACCGCACGTTCGAACAGACGCGGGAGAGATATCAAGCCATCGTGGAAAAGCTTTTCGGCAGGTTGCGGCCGATGATGATCGTCTACGGATTGATCGTGCTGGCGATGATCGTGCTGTTTATCCGGTTGCCTTCGGGCTTCCTGCCTGAAGAAGATCAGGGTTCGGTCCTTGCGCAATTCACATTGCCTTCCGGAGCGGTGCAATCGCGTTCGCTGGAAGTCGCCAAGCAGATCGAGCATCACTGGATGGTCGATGAAAAAGATAACGTCGACACGGCTTTCATTGTTATCGGCTTCAGCTTTGCCGGACAGGGACAGAATTCGGGCATTTCCTTCGTTCACCTGAAACCGTGGGATGAGCGGCCCGACAGTGCACAGACGATTGCGCGCAATGCGATGATTGCGTTTTCGAAGATCCGCGATGCGCAAGTGTTCGCGCTCGTGCCGCCTGCCGTGCAGGAGCTGGGCATTGCCTCTGGCTTCGATCTGGAACTGGAGGATCGCGGCAATCTTGGCCATGACGGATTGATGGCGGCGCGCAATCAGTTGCTGGGGCTTGCCGCGCAAGACCCGCTGTTGGTTGCGGTGCGGCCCAACGGGCTTGACGATACGCCGCAACTGCATATCGACATCGACCAGCAGAAGGCCAATGCACAGGGCGTTTCGATTGCCGATATCAACGCCACGTTAAGTGCTGCCTGGGGCAGCAGCTACATCAACGATTTCATCGATCGCGGCCGCGTGAAGCGCGTTTACATGCAGGGCGATGCGCAATTCCGGTCTTCGCCGGAAGATCTCAACAACTGGTATGTACGCTCGTCATCCGGGGAGATGGCGCCGTTCGCTTCGTTCGCATCGTCGAGCTGGCGGTTGGGCCCGGCCAAGCTCGAGCGGTACAACGGCCTGCCCTCGCTCGAAATCCAGGGACAGCCTGCGCCGGGAAAGAGCACAGGTGCTGCGATGGATGAGATGGTCAAGCTTATCGAAAAATTGCCGAAAAGCGTGGGCTATGAATGGACCGGCATTTCCTTCCAGGAAAAGCTTTCCGGTTCGCAGGCGCCCGCGCTGTATGCGATTTCGTTGATCGTCGTGTTCCTGTGCCTGGCCGCACTTTATGAAAGCTGGTCCGTTCCGGTGGCGGTGATGCTGGTGGTGCCGCTGGGCATCATCGGCGCCATCCTCGCTGCCACATTGCGCGGGCTCTACAACGACATCTATTTCCAGGTGGGCCTGCTTGCCACGATGGGGCTATCGGCGAAAAACGCGATCCTGATCGTGGAATTCGCAGAAGCTGCGGAACGCGATGGAGTCGCGGTGCGCGAAGCGGCGTTGACGGCATCGCGGCTGAGACTGAGGCCGATTTTGATGACATCGCTTGCCTTCATCGCGGGCGTCTTTCCGTTGGCGATCGCGACGGGTGCAGGCGCTGCGAGCCAGAACGACATCGGTACCGGCGTGATCGGCGGCATGTTGACGGGCGTGCTGCTGGCGATTTTCTTCGTGCCGGTGTTCTTTGTGATCGTGAGAAGCACCTTCCCCTCCAAGCCGCACTAAAACGCCGGTTGCCGAAACGGGCGGCTTTCGTTATCTAGCAGCCACGCCAGCGCGCGCAGCGCGGCCGCTCAACGCAAGCCATTGACCCAAATGGCGTTTGTTGGGGGATCGTCTAACGGTAGGACCCCAGACTCTGACTCTGGTTGTCTAGGTTCGAATCCTAGTCCCCCAGCCACCCTGCGCTCTTCGAGCTTCGGGTGGCGGGCCCTCTCAATCTCTCAAATAGCCAAAAGGCGGGTCTGCGCCTGTTGTCGAACAACCGGAGCTTTTCACCCGCCTTTTGGCCCGAAACTACGGCAGGCGGGACATATCCGGGTCGAACCGGATCATCGCCGCACCTTTGCTTCGTCCGCAGGCTACGCGACCAGGATGCCATCCCCGGCCGTCACGGATGCACGCCAGCTTGCACCCTCACCCTGTCTGTCTTGCGCTCAGTCCAGCCCGTTCCGGTAGGGCCAATATTGTTGAAAAGGCACCTCTTTATTCCTCTAAGTGGGAATATATTGTATATATAGGAGGATTTCAAGGTCGCGGTCAGATTTTCTTCTTCTTCATTTTCAAAGGCTTACTTTGCCCAAAAAAGAGGGCGGCGAATTTTCTCCGCCGCCCCTGGGGGAAAGTCTATGTGAACGCCGGACTATCCGCCCAAGCCGATGCTGATGGTGGCGAAGGGGCCGTAATTGCCGATCTTTTCGGTGCGGCGGGTGTCGTTGCCGCTGTCCATCGCATTGAAGAAAAAGTCGGCGCGATAGCCCGCGCTGATCTTGAAATCGTGAATGCGATAAGTGACTCCGGCAAAGGCTCCCACATTGGGAACGACAACGCTGCGGCTGCGCGGATGCAGGGTCGATAGCGCCGTCGTCTGAAGACGCGGCGCGTATCTGACGGGCGCGTGCGAGATGCCGGTCGTTTGATGTGCCACCGTCGCGCGCTGCCGGCCGAACAACACGGCGACATTGGCGCCGTAATCGAGCGCCAGTCCGCCTTCCTCGTTGCCGCCCAGGAACGGCGACGAACCGTTCCACGACAAGGACGGGCCGATGCCGCGAAAGCTTCGTTCCGCCTGAAGATTGGCGGAATAACTGTGGTAGCCCTCCCCGTTCCAAACCTTGAAGTTATAAAGACCAAGGAACGGTATGGTGGTGTATTTGAAGGTCTGATGCCAATCGGGATCGGATCTCAGCGTGACGTTCGATTTGCTGTTGAACTGCGCAAAACGCACACCCAAATTGACCTGCGATGTGCCGCCGCCGAATATGCCGAGGCCGACATCCTTGCCCACCTGGAAATCGAGCAGGAGATGGCTTTCGCTGGACTTCATGATCGTGCTCGCGAAGCGAGCCGCCAGCGGAGCGTGGTAGCCGAGCGACGTCTTATGACCTTGGAAATAGAATGTCGCATCAAACGGCGCGGGAAAGGTCTGCTGGTTGACGTCCACATGCCTGACCGAGCGGCCATATTGAACGCCAGCAGAGAATGTCCAATCCGATCCCTTCGGCCGGAAGGACAACTTGCCGGTTTCGTCCACACTCTGATGCGGGAGTTCCTGGTAAATCGCGGACGGCGCGAACATGGCGGGTCTGTTGGCCATGATGCTGGGCGAATAAGGCTCCTGGCCTATATCCAGCCGGGTTAATTGCCCGCCGAGTTCGATCCACATCTGGGGTTCGTCACTTCGCGCGCTGGCGCCTGGCGCATAACCCAACAGCGCAATCGCAGAAACAGTTGCGAGCAGTTGCCAATAGCTTTTGCTTTTGTCGCTTTGAATCAGTTCGCTCATCTTTTCCCCCTCACCAGTTCTTCGTCACGCGGATGCCGATCAACTTGGGATCGGTCAGAAAGACGTTGGTCGTGAGCCCGCTATCGTCGGAGTTGAGAAACGTGCCGGTGATGGCCGTCGTGTTGAAGATGTTCTTGTCGTAAAGCATCACCTGCCAACCGTTCTGGTTGGTGAAGATCAATGTGAGATTGATATTGGTGTAGCCGCGCAGGCGGTCATAGGGATCGTCATTGAAGACACGAGCCCAGGAATAATCCTGCCAGTAATAATCGCCGCGTATCGTTCCGGCCCAATCGGACGACAACGGTACCGAATATTGTGCGCCGAACGAAACGGTAAACGGGGGCGCATTCGGCAACTCGTTTCCGCTCAGGTCCTTGTCGAAGCCTTCGCCATTGTTCGGCGCAGGGCCATAATCGATTCCGTGCGCAGTGTTCTGGCCCGTATAGGGATGGCCCGGCGTTCCGGCGAGCGGGTCGAAGCCGGCATAGCCAAACAGATCTCTGTCGGAAACGCTGTTGTTGAAGAAGACTTGCGTCGGATCTGCGACATAGGAAAGCGACGTCACCGGATCGAGGTGGGCGCCATAGGCAAGCGTACAAGCCTGATTGACCGCACCGGCGCCTGGTACCTGATCGGCGGTCCGCAGATCCGCTCCAATAACATAATCCGGCAGAATACAATTCGAGGCTTGCGTGACCCACGGTTTGACCACGATCCAGCCGGGGTGGTTGGCGGCATCCGTGCGGTCCATCAGGTCGATGGATTTCTCGCCTTTTGCGACTTCGGTGTGCTCCCAACCGCCTGCGAAATTGAGACGCAAACCAGGGACCGGCTCCCAGGTGGATTCGATTTCCGCGCCTTTCACATGGGCGTCGAAATTGTCGTTGATCGAGGTGCGATCCACGATGCGGGAGATTTGATAGTTCTTGTAATTGTAATAGAACATATCGAAGTTGAGAGTGAGCGTGCCGTCGAGCAACGTGTTCTTGGAGCCGATTTCAAACGCATTTATGAATTCGGGCTCGAACTTCAGCGGATGAATGGGATTGCTCGTACCGCCGTTGACATATGCATAAGTGATGAGGATCGCGCCGGGAGGATTGGCGCCGCCTGCCTTATAACCGTGGGCATATGAACCGTAGATCAATGTTTGATCGGTAAAGCTCAGCTTCGGCGTCCAGTTCACCCCAGCGCGGCCCGTGAATTCATCCCATTGCTGATTCAGTATGCCTGTGACCGGATATCCGAAGCCAGGAACCAACAATTCGCTGGGTATATCGGTGAAATGCTTTTGGTCTTCCGTCCAACGCAAGCCGCCGATGAATTTCAGGTCGTCCAGGATGTTGTAATAGGCTTCGCCGAATGCGGCGTAGGAATTCAGCGTGTAGGGATTTTGACTGAGAAAATAATTGTGTCCCTTGTTGTTTAGACTATCGAGCGGGTTGGGATCGAGATACTGGCATGCCATCTCCCCTTCGACGCCAAGCTTGGTGTTGATAAACGGATTTGGTTCGTGAAAGCCGCCGACCAAGCAATTCGAATTGTCCGAAACTCCGGGCATCCAGGGCTGCGTCTGTAGGATGCCCACGACATTGTGATTCCAGGTATACGAGGCCAGCGTGAGCGAGTTGATGAAAACGTAATAATTCTCTTCCGTTTCGTAGTGCAGGTAGTTGCCGCCCACGCTGAAGTTCAGCGGCCCGCTGTAATGGGATGCGAGGCGAAACTCCTGGCTGAGTTGCCAGGCATGCTCGGTGGAAAGATCTTGCGCAACGAGCCTGTCGCTGCATCCGAGTTGCGGATCGCAGAACACGCCATTGGCATCTGTCGTACCAAGCTTGCCGTTCGGCTGGAACACGCCGGGCGAGGTGTTGAATCTGTTATAGTCTTCGGTCGACCAGAGGAAGTCGTTGTTGAATCCGGTTTGCGATGTGAACGTCAGCTGCGGCGACAGCGTATAGTCGGCATTGATCTCCACCGTATCGTTCTTTGCCCTATAGATAGGATTGAACGCTGTTTCGATCACACGGAGATTGGTCGATTGAGTGGTGCTGGCATAAGGGTCGAAATTGATATCGGTGTTCACTGGAACTTCGACACCAGAAAGCGCGGAGTAATATGGCAGCGAAATGCCGTTCGGCACTTGAAAGGCATTGCTGGAATAGAGCGACGTCAGCTCGCAGCCCTGGCTCAGATAGTGGTTCGGGACATAGGCCGCAATGCCGTAGCCGCCGCTGGTGGATGCGCCGTCGATGTAAGGCGGGACCGGCGCGGTTTTACAGAGCTGTTTGGCTGTGCGCATGCGGTCGTCGTTTTCCGCGAAGTGCTCCCACATGATCGTGGCTTGGAAATTCTCGATAGGCTTGAGCGCCAGTGTGACGCGGCCCGACCACAGGTCGCGGCCATCGATGCGCTGGTTGTTGAGCGCGTTGAACGAATAGCCCTGGCGCTTGGTCCACTCGCCCGCGATGCGCAAGTCCACGCGATCATCGACGATGGGAAGGTTGACCATGCCTTCGAAGCGCTTCTGGTGATAACTGCCGACTTCGCCGCTGGCCATCGCTTCGAATTGATCGCTCGGCTTGGCGGTGACGAGGTTCACCACGCCTGCGGTGGCGTTGCGCCCATAGAGGGTGCCTTGCGGACCGCGCAGCACTTCGGCCTGGCCGAGGTCGTAAAATTCCTGTTCGAAGAAATGGTTGCGTATGAAGGGAATGTCATTCAACGCAACGGCAACGGCAGGATCGGTGGTGACCGAGATGGCCTGTGTGCCAATACCGCGAACCTGAATGTTGTAGCCTGTGAAGTTTGTTTTGGAAAACGTGAGGTTCGGGACCTGCTTCACCAGATCGGGGCCGCCTGCGGTTTGCGTGGCGGTGAGTTGCTCCTGGCTGAGTGCTGTGATGGAGATCGGGATCGATTGAACGTCCGCGCCGCCCAGTTTCGACGACGTCACCGTTACCGTTTCCACCGCGGCGCGTGACGGCGCTGCTTGCGCGAGCTTCATCGGTTGCAGGGCTTCGGCGGCATCGCTCGATTGTTCGCCGCGCATCACGCCCAGCGCGCCCGTCGGGCTGCGGTAGATTTCGAAGCCGGTGCCTTTGAGAAGGCGGGTGAGTGCGTCGCCTGCGGGAAGATCGCCGGTGACGCCGTTGGTGCGCGCGCCTTTCAGGATGTCGGCGGAGACCATGAGCGAGACGCCGGATTGTTTGGAGAAGGCATCGAGCGCGGTTTTGAGATCGCCCGCGGGAACGGAGAAATTGGCGGCTATGGCATTTGTGGCGGCGATTGTCGCGATGGCGGTGCCTGCCAGTAGCGATTTGGTGATGCGGTTCATGTTCCCCCCTGTAAATCCCTGCGGGCTTTGATGTTTGGCGTTAGTGTGAGATCACGGTCTGGTTGCCGCGGTGTTCGACGCGGACTTTGAGGATGTGTTTGGCGACGTCGAGGAAGCCTTCCACGCCGTCTGTCGGGAATGTGCCGACGATGCGAAGGTTGGCGGCTTTGGGATCGCCGACGACGATCTTGTTCTCGGTGTAGCGGTTGAATTCGGAGGCGGCTTCGGCGAGCGTGATGTTGTCGAACACCAGCACGCCGCGGCGCCAGCCGAGCTCGTCGGTCACCAGTTGCGGCGGCGCGTTCTTCACCTTCAGCGAATTGCCGCTGCCGATGACGCTGTCGCCGCGCGTGAGGATGAGGGACTGCGTGTTGTCCGTTTTGGAGGCGAGGCTGACGCTGCCTTCGAGCACCGATATCTTCAGATGCGTTTCGTCGTGGCGGACGTCGAATTTGGTGCCGAGATCGGTGATGCGGCGCTGGCCAATATCGACCGTGAAAGGATGGTTGGGATTGTGAACGACCTGGAAAAAAGCCTCGCCACGGTCGAGCCAGATGCGGCGGTTGTCCGCTTTCGAGATGCGAAGGATCGTATTGGTGTTGAGCTCGATCTGCGAACCGTCCGGCAACGAAAGCGTTTTGCGGCTGCCGACGTTGGTGGCGTAGGTCTCGGTGCCGGGATCGCGCGTGGCGAGATAAAAGGCTGTGCCGGCACTC
>Ga0335070_10000075_pt1 | contig 107927 bp, 89 predicted proteins | sample Lox_Sample_13_FD_206722 | JGI IMG/M metagenome (GOLD analysis project Ga0335070, IMG submission 206722) | Soil microbial communities from Loxahatchee National Wildlife Refuge, Florida, United States - Lox_Sample_1.3 | ecosystem: Environmental > Terrestrial > Soil > Wetlands | place: USA... | reverse complement strand
ACTCGGGACGTCCGTTGGGAGAAGAACAATTTGTCTCGGCGATGGAGGAGCGCTTTCCACGCAAATGGCGTCGAGCCACGGAGTCAATGGTCAAAATCGCAAAAACAGCTTAGAATGCTCTGTGGGGCGTCCCAAAACTCAAGTTACGAGCCCGGCTACTCAGGCTGTCCCTTGTGTCCCCTTGTGTCCCCCTGAGACGTTTACCTGGAATTACGGAGGCATCATTAACTGGATCAGGGGCAAAAAGAACTTCAATGTTTTCGTCAATGGCCAGAACGGGAGCAAGCAGCCAAAGTGCAACTGAATACACGCGGAGTGCGTACGGGTGCGACATACTTCAGGATCGTTTTTATCGCAGGTGCCGCTTGGATCGCATTGGCGGCAGTTTTTACGTTTGTGCTCGCGCTGGCTCACCTTGACGCCCGATATTACTTGGGGGAGTTTCCGGTCCTCACCATCACTTCCGTGGCGTCGGTTTTTCTCGTCGTTCTACTTTGGCAACTCCTGGCAGGTCGAGAGAAACGAGGGATGGATAGGAAGGGGGGGCCGAAGGAAGGATGAGGAGAAGAGGGGGCACTCCGGCCCGCCCGTTTCGCTGGATTCAGGCCGAGGCGGCGAATTTTCCGAATCCCCAGCGCCTCCAGGACCTGCCGAAGTGCCGCTCCATCGTTTCGACGAACGCCGGTTCCCCGAACGGCCTTCCCGAGTAGGTGCAGCGGCGCAGCAGCATGGTGCGGCACGCCGACAGAAGCAGTTGATGCGCCGACCATGGCCTTTGAACGCAATGAGTGGCGATTACATTGCGCGGGGCTTTCCAGCGTCCTCGAGCTGCGAAAACGGAATAGTGATAACTTCTCTGTCGACCAGGATCGTAACCTCCGAGAATCGCGCGTAAATCTGTCGGTCAGCCAGATCAGCAATTCTTGCATTCACCTCCGCAACTCCAGCGGTTGGTAGCTGGATCCGGGCCGGTGCGGGATTTTCCCGGTCGCCCATCAAGGCATGCCTCGGGCCGATTGGAAACACGCACTGTTTGTAGACAACGCTAACGGGATGATCGCAGGTGATGAAATCCGGCGCATCCGGCGTGGCTATCAGTAGCGACCAATCACGGGCGGATACCCCTTCCAGAATGCTCTTGAATATCTCCAGCTCCGTCACCAAATGCTCCTGCGGGCTGATCTTATGCTCAAAGTCGGCGCGAAGCGTTTCCTGCATCTGTTCAAAGGGAACATCTGCTCCCATGATGAATCCATCCTCGCGGGCCTTTGCCACATGGTGCTCGTACAGCCGCCGGTCGGAGGCGAGGAGATCACCAATCACTCGGTAGGCATGTTTCCTGGAAGCCGCCATTGACCGTCGCATCGCCGGATTGCGGACGGCAAAAAGGGTTAGCAGATTCAGGACGTAGCTGAAGTCCTCGTTGGGAGGAATGTCATTATTGGCGCAGATCCAGCGCAACACCGATACAGCCTTTCCCTCCAGCTTGTCGGCGAACATTTTCTCCAGGTAGTCAGGAGCGTAACCGGGAAGGTCGATCTTGTTAAAATTTGTTTCCAGCGCTACGCCCCGCGGATTCGGGTTGAACAGTCTGTTCACCTGGAAATCAAATACCCAGAGCTTGCCATTCCTGTCCCCGGTGTCCGTGAAACCTTGGAGGTAACCACGAGTGACAAAATGGTGCCCCTTTGCGATGTTGCCCACTTGCGGGTACTCCTTGCTCCCAGTTTGACATGACACGGTTCGGGGCTTCGTCAGCATCCTGGAGAGCAGGGCGGGCAGAAGATCGAATCCTCGAAGAACACCGCCGAGGAGAGAAGGTCGCGGTTAACTCGCCTCGATCACCTGAAGGAATCTGGAAAAACTCTCTTCGCAAAACGGATATCACTTTCTACTTGGGCCTCGTGCTTTAGCGCGAGACCTTGAAGATCGGGGAAAAAGCTAAAGGCGTTGAGGCCGGCGGCGGAAAGGAATGCCTCGGCGTCCGCAAAGGTTTCTGGCGGTAACACTATCCGCCGAAGGCGATCCTTTTTGCCGAGAGCGCCACCGAACTGTTCATCAAGCGGCAGGAAACTGTCGCCCATCAGCGTGAATCTCGCGCGCTGCTGCACCATTCGGCTATTTGTGTAAATCGGTGATACGGCGATGGTTTGAAGCAGTTCAGTAGGAGGGATCCTTTTAGGGTGCCATCGCATTGTGTCGAGGTTAGCGGGATCGTCCGCGTCCTCATGCAGCGCGACGACTCCGGTACGGCCGCACCCCAAAGTGTTCAATTGATGCGGGTCGAGGACCCAAATGGACGCTGCGTCGTCAGGCTTTCTCCGCAACTGCGCAAAGAACACGGCACACGCGAAGCTCTCGCTCCAGTCTAGAAGCCTAGTTGGCAGGCTGAAGTGCTGCATTGTGAATACGACTCCCCAATCCGATCTTTCGTGCTCTTGGAGAAGTGGCCAGGCCTCGGCTTGGAATTTTCGGTACAAGGTCTTATACTCGTCCCGAAGGTGGTCGATACGCTCGCGTTCGCTCCACGGCTCAGCCAGACCCTCTGTTAGTCGATCTGCGAGCCGGTGGAGCGTCGATTTCAGTTTCCAAGCTGCATCGCGCTCGCCCCGATACCAAGCGACGGACCCTTCGGCGCGAAAGCGGTCGCCCATCTCAAGGGCAGTTGATACGATTTCCTTCCAAGCCGTCGATTCCATTTCGCTACCTTACCACTGCCTAATGGTAACCCTGTAACTGGCCGGCGGCGATTCTCCGAGATCGCCCGGAATGTGTCGAAGCGCGATGTACTCAAGCTGTCGCACTGTGGACGAGTGGAACAGCAAGGGTAGTGGGAAGTGCTGTTGTGAACCCTATTCGGGTCCTGGAAGTGCGATGCTGGACTGAAGAAGGACGCAGAGAACGGTGGCTCCATCTGGAGGTATATACATCGACGATGCGGGAACTCCCGGAGTTGTGTCACCATCTGCTTTCCTGCATTCAGATCGGAAGTCCTGGGCGGCCGTCCTCGTGCCGGAGAGCGCAGCGGTAAAGGTTGCGACGGCACTCGACATGTTCCTGGCGGGAATGCAAGCCGAGTACGGCGCTCGCGAACTTCATTTTACCGATATATACGCCGGGCGATCTGCTTTTAAGAACGTGCCGATCGATAAAAGATATGAACTGATCGATCTAATGGCGAACATTTTTGAAAGCTTTCAGCTGCCGATCCTGTTTCAAACGTGTTCGCCGGAGTTCATGGCCGAGATGCGGCAAGAGATCGAGGTCGGCTCAAGTATTGGCTTTTTGAACCTGAACAGACACGATCATTTCAGCCTTCTCTATCTCCTGTTCCAAGTTCGGCGTTTCATGGCAGAGCATAGACAGCACTTCGAGCGTCCGTTACCAGTCGTCATAGATGAGGGGTTGGTCAAGGCTGGTGTCGCATTGGATTTGCCGGCCTGGTCGGATTCGATAAAGGGAGGGCGGATCGAGTTTCGTCGGTCGCACGAATACCCGGGTCTGCAACTGGCCGACTTTGCCGCGTTCGCAGTTGCACGGACCCAGTGGCTGTTCGGCAAGGGTGATCTGAAGGCGCACGATATCCGGTTCCTGCGGATCGTCTCAGCCGAGCGGCTGTGCATAATCAATCTTCCCTTGGTCACGACATCTGTTGAAGACATCGGCCCTGACAAGTACGACGAACTCCTTAGGCGCGATCGAAGATCAAAAGGCCTGCCGGATGACCCACTGGCGTTGGAAAAGCGTCGGCATTGAGGTCAGTCTCCGCCATCGTTCGGAAGCATTCTAGGTTGCACAAGTTAGATAGGCCGGCCGAGCCTTGGGCACTCGGACGTACCGTAGACATGCCGGACAAGTGCCGGAACCGATGTCGCGGTACATTGCTCCCTTGATGCCGGCCGTCAACGGCCATTCAGGCCGCAGCAAGCGAATCCCGGAGATATGATCCCGGCTCTGCGGACGCTGTACAATCTCAATCGAAATTGGGTATAAAGATCATAGGGCCGGTTCGACTGGCGAGCGCAAAGCGCACCCTCCGAAAGTTCCCACTTTGACCTTCGGGAGGTAGTGCGTGCATATTGAACTCTGGCCGGTTGATCGCCCCAAGCCCTATCCCAAGAACGCCAGAAAGTGGAGCGCAGCGGCCGTAGACAAGGTCGCTGCGAGCATCCGCGAATACGGCTTCCGCCAGCCCATCGTCGTCGATGTCCGCGACGTCATCGTCATCGGGCACCTGCGCCAGACGGCGGCGAAGTCTTTGGGCTTGGCACAAGTACCTGTGCACGTCGCTCGCGACCTCACACCGGCGCAGATTCGGGGGCTTCGCCTGGCGGACAACCGCACCAACCAGGAGGCTTCTTGGGATGAAGACCTGCTCGGGCCAGAGCTAGCGGATCTGGACGCGCTCGGATTTGATCTCGGACTGACGGGCTTCGATGTTCACGAACTGGACAAGCTCCTCCGGGATCCGCTGGACGAGGAGAGAGCGGAGCAGGCACCACCCCTGCCCGATGTAGCTGCCACAAGGCCGGGAGACCTGTGGCTCATGGAGAACCATCGGCTGCTGTGCGGCGACGCAACCAATGCGGAGGTGGTGGCGACGCTGCTGAGCAAGCAGAACGCGAAACTGCTCGTGACTGACCCGCCGTACGGTATTGAGTTGGATTCGGAATGGCGGGATCGCGCGGGCCTGAACAAGCATGGGCCAGCGGAGGCCAGCTACATGAAGCACCGCACGGAAGGTCACACGCAGACCTCAATCTCCGGCGACACTCGCGCGGACTGGTCGGAGGCTTTCGCGCTCGTGCCAAGCCTCCAGGTCGGTTACGTTTGGCACGCCTCGATGTTCACAAGGGAAGTTCTCGACGGCTTGCTACGCATCGGCTTCGTGCATCACCAGCAGATCATCTGGAACAAGGGCCGCGCGGTGCTCACCAGGACGCCCTATTGGTTCGCGCATGAGCCCGCCTGGTTCGTGCGAAAGAAGAATGCCCCTTGGTACGGGAAGCCCGGCGAGAACTCCACCGTTTGGGAGGTGCCATCGCCAAAGTTCATCATGGGCGGCTCCGATGAAGAGAAGTTCGATCACCCGACGCAGAAACCGCTGGAGTTGATGCGAAGGCCGATTCTGAACCACACGAAACGCAACGAGATCGTCTACGACCCGTTTCTCGGCAGCGGAACCACGCTCATGGCCACGGAATTAACCGAGCGCATCTGTTATGGGGTCGAACTCGATCCAAAATACTGCGACGTCATCGTGCGCAGGTGGGAGGAGTTTACTGGACACCAAGCCACGCTTGAGGCGGACGGCCGGACGTTCGAGCAGGTGAGGGCCGAAAGGCTTCAGGTAGCCGCATGAATCCGTCGCTGCCGCTGCGAGATCACGGAAATCGAAGCACAGCTTCTGAGCGGCCATCCCGGCTGCGAGGGACTATGCCTGGCGCTTTCGGACAGGCATGCGGAACTTCGTTTGATTCAGGAGGCATAAATGGCACGCCCTAAAGCCAAGATCGACATGGTGGAGCTCGAAAAGCTGTGCAGCATGCAGTGCACGGATGAAGAGATCGCCGCATGGTTCGGGATCAGCACCCGAACCGTCGAGCGCCGACGCACGATTGCCAAGTTTGGCGAGGTCATGAACAACGCTCGGGCCAAAGGGCGAATCTCGGTTCGCCGCAGCCTCTTCAAACTCGCTGCGGCCGGGAATATCGCCGCCGCCATCTTCCTCGCCAAGAACATCCTCGGATACCGGGACGTTGTTCGCAACGAGCAGACCGGTGCCGACGGCGGCCCGATCGCCATCGATTCCCGGCCGGATCTTTCGCAGCTCACCGACGAGGAGCTGAGCCAGCTTCGGGTGATCGCGGAGAAGGCCGGCTCCGTAAAGCGAAGCGATCCATGATACGCACCTCAGTCCAGATGGCGGAACTGCTCAGGAAGCCATCGCTGCGCTTGGAGATTGAGCGCGAGTGCGCCACTCGAAGCTTCCGCGAGTTCGTCCGTCAGGCTTGGTCTGTGATCGAACCGTCCACGCCCTTCGTGCCCGGCTGGCACATCGATGCGATCATTGAGCACCTGGAAGCGGTATCTTACGGCCACATCCGAAACCTGCTGATCAACGTGCCGCCGCGGCACATGAAGAGCCTGTTGGTGTCAGTGTTGTGGCCGGCTTGGGAGTGGATCCGCTGGCCGGAACGGCGGTGGCTGTTCAGCAGCTACGCTGCAACACTCAGCATCCGCGATTCAGTAAAGTGCCGCCGCCTGATCGAGTCGCCCTGGTATCAGGCTCTCTGGAGTGACCGCTATTCACTCACGAGCGACCAGAATACGAAGGGACGCTTCGACAACAATCGCTCGGGCTACCGGTTGTCGACTTCGGTCGGCGGCGCCGTAACCGGCGAGGGTGGAGACAGGATCGTCTGTGATGACCCGCACAACGTTGCCGACGTGGCGTCCGACGCAATACGCAAAAGCGCGATCGATTGGTGGGACATCGCCATGTCAACGCGCGTCAACGATCCCAAGACGAGCGCCATGGTCATCGTGATGCAAAGGTGCCACCAGCGGGATCTGAGCGGACATCTTCTGGAGAAGGGGAACTTCGAGCATCTCTGCCTTCCTGCCGAGTACGAGGGGCCAGGCAGGGCAACGTCGATCGGGTTTTCCGACGCCCGCACGGCACCGGGCGAACTGCTCTGGCCCGATCGGTTCGGCGCGAAGGAAATCGAGGACCTGAAGATCAGTCTCGGCAGCTACGGTGCCGCAGGCCAGCTTCAGCAGCGGCCGTCGCCCGCGGGTGGTGGCATCTTCAAGCGCCACTGGTTCAAATACTTCCAGCCTATAGGCATGAATCTTCCGCCGGTGCTGGTGCGGCTGCCGGACGGGACACCCATGTCAATTCCGGCGATTGAAGTGCCGCATCAGGTCGATGAGCAGATTCAGTCTTGGGATTGCGCGTTCAAAGACCTCGACACGTCGGATTATGTGGTGGGCCAGCTATGGGCTCGAAAAGGTTCTCGCTTTCTGTTAGGCGATCAGTTCCGCGGGCGGACCGACTGCCCGGGGACGGTGAAGGCGGTTCGCGCGATGACCGACAAGTGGCGGGGAACGATGGCGATCCTCATTGAGGACAAGGCAAACGGCTCTGCGGTGATTCAGATGCTCTCGCATGAGATTCCGGGTTTGCTGCCGGTAAATCCGCAGGGCGGCAAGATTGCGCGCGCGGCCGCCGTGAGCCCGCTGATCGAGGCCGGGAACATCTACCTCCCCCACCCTGACTATGCGCCGTGGGTGAACGACTTCATCGAGGAGTGCGTGCAGTTCCCGAACGGAGCCCATGACGACCAGGTCGACGCGATGACACAGGCGCTGCTGCGCTGGCACGAGGTTCCCCGGCAGGAAATAGCTATCTCTTACTGCGATCTCGTTGAGATCAGCCCGATTTAGCGAGGGAACGCGGATGAGGGAGTGCCTTCGGGGGCGGAGACGGAGGTTCTTTGCGTGACGTGACCGGACTTTTCATGTCACTTCAAGAAACTGAGGGATGGCATTTTAATGATGCGCCCAATCTTGATCGCACAGCCCGCACGGCTTGTCCACGCGCCAGCGCGCGATCCTCGCCGGCATCCAAGGAAACACGGCTGCAAACGGGGACCAGACGATTGCAGTCACCGACGCGACCCACTTCACTCTCAACGGTTCAAACGGGAACGGGAACTACGTCGGCGGCACGAACATGCAGCGGCGGCGGAATGGCCTACTACGACGCCTACATGACGCAAGCCGCGAACACCGCGCTCGGCAGGTCCCTGGCCACGTTCTACACCCAGGATGATGATCCGACCATCAACGGATCAGCGGACGCGAACTTGCTGGCCCGGCCTGATCAAGACCCACATCGATTCCATCCGGACCACCGTGCTCGCAGCCTACTCCGGCGCGAAGTTCGAGCTGCTCTGGCCGTAGGATGTGAACTTCGCGACGTGCTACTACACGCCGGATCTCCCGTACCCGCAGGGGGGCCGCCTGAATCGCGCGTCAATCTGCCGTCGCAGTATTTGGCGCAGGCTGGCTCGGGCATCGACCGCCTGATGATGGAGGCGCTCTCCTGGGGATCGACCTACCGAACTTCACGAACGCGCAGGCGGCCATCAGGTTCCCCTTTACATCCCCGGGTAGTTGGCCGGTGACCGCGACGGCGTACCTAGTGCCGTGGTTCAACGGTGGCTGTCCCTGGACGACGGAGTACATGAGTGCCATCAATCAGTCGATTCCACTAGTTTGCTTCTGGGCCTTCGACCACTTCTGCCTGTTCAGTTGGCCGCTACCGCTCAAGGAAGTCGGCCGCGTGACTTTTCTAAGGTCCGTCGTCAGAATGAGAGTGGACTTAAGCCGCTCGCAGGGGTCGCGCTGAATCTGCGCCGCACGGCCCGCGCTTCCTTCAGGGCTTGGCGTAGATGCACCAGCACTGGATCATCGTTTCTGCGTCCGAACTGGAGTTTTTTGATCCGCTGGCCAGCGATGATTACCGACATCCGTGATCTCGTGATCTCGGGGCGGTCTCCCGGAATAGAGAATTTGACCCTAACCTCTCGGGAATCGCCTGGCCATTGCCCGCTATTCCCCGCAGGTTCGACTCCACGGCACTCTTACCACCCCTTCATCAGCGCTTCTTTCCGGCTTCCATTATCCAAGACCTTCGTGCACGACTCCCACGGTGTTTTTTCGATTCGGTCGTATTTGATTTCAAAGGGATGCTGCACCGGGAGCGCGTTGATGGTTTTCTTGGCGCTTTCAATCTTGCCGAGCGCCACGTCGATCCACACATCCTCAAGAACATCCGGAATCTGACCGAACAACTGGTAGATGGACTGGAGTCGGTTTGAGAGAAGGTGGTGCACGCGGTCCTCGACCGAGTCCTTGTATCGCATGTTGTACACGTAGACCGTGTCTCGAAGCTGGCCTATGCGTTGAATGCGGCCTTTGCGCTGCTCCAGGCGAGTTGGATTCCACGGAAGATCGAGGTTGATCAACGTGCCGAGTCGTTGCAGGTTCAGCCCTTCGCTTGCGGCTTCCGTCCCAAGCAGGAGGCGGATCTCATGACGGCGAACCATCGCCTTGATCTCTTCGCGGTCTTTCCGAACGAACTCGCCACGTTGGATGACTCCGGACTTCCCGCTGCCCGCGTAGATCCCGATGATCTCATCGGGCAACTCCTCCGAGAGAAGATTGGCCAGCCACCAGACAGAATCGAAGTACTGCGAGAAGATGATGCACCCCAGGTTCAGCCAACCCCGATTCCGGAGAACATCTTTCACGACTTCGAACTTCGGATCGCGTTCGCGATTGGCCTCCAGGGAGTCCAGCAATTCCGTGAGCTTCTGACGCTCGCCCGAGGTAAGCGACCGGGCCGTCTCCGAGGTCTGGTCGCTGTCACCATCATTGCTGTCACCATCGTCGTCTTCGTCATCGATCTGTTGCCACTCGCCGAGCAGTTTGCGGGCTGTGTTCATGCCCGCTTCAATGCTGCTGCCAAGGCGCCGAAGCAGAAGAGTTTTCAAAAACCCGCTTGCCTGCATCCTGTGGCTCAACATCTCGCAGAACTCTTCCGCTTTGTGATAGGCGTCCATGAGGTAGGGTGGGAGTTTGATCGCTTCCTCGTCGCTTTCTCCGAACAACTCAACCTTCACCGGCTTGAGATAGGGTTCCCCTGTTTCAGGATCGAGGGTGTTCTCCAGAAATTCACGCGTACGCCGCACGATATGCCGGATGAAGGGATTGTAGCGCTCAATAAAAACCTTGGCCACACGGCGAACTCGCGCGAGGTCAGGTCGCGCGAGGCTTCGAATTGCCTCGGGCGACGCAACGCAGTCCTCATCGCCGAGACGCAAAGCGCGCCGCATCAGGGAGATGTCATTCGATTCTGAGGCCGGCGGTAACGGATTTCGCATCCAGTCCCAGGCTTCATCCTCATCCTCGGGAAGAGCCTTTTTCGCGATTACCATGTTCAGTGCCTGGTCAGCGTGTCTCCAATAACTGCGCCAATTATTCCCGAGCACAGATTCATTGCCGACAGCCAAGGCGTTGAGCAGGTCCCATGCCTCGACTGGATACATCTGGACGGGCGTGGCCGTGGCGAGCAGCAGGCTCTTCGTCCGCGGTGAGATGGCGTACAGAAAACGGAGAAGGTTATTGGGCTCGGGTTTCTCGCTCTCACGATTCGGCCCCAAGTTGCGACGGCGTGCACGGTGGCATTCATCCACCACTACACACTCGAAGGACAGGTCTTTCAGAATCTCGGCTACGTCGGAGTCTCGAGTGATCAGTCCTTGGGAGACCAGTCCGACCCGGCGCGGGCAACACTTAACCCCCTCCGGTCCGGCCACCGGATGCTCTATTTCGTTCTCATCCACCCAGGACTTTCCAGTCCAAACAGCGGACGGCATATCTAGGAGCGTTTTCATTTCGTCCTGCCATTGCCACAGAAGGGGCTTCGGCGCGAGGACGAGGATTGATTTCTCTCCGTAGAGCGCCATCAGCATCGCGGACAGCGCGAGTTGGATCGTCTTTCCTAGCCCCACCTGATCCGCTAGAACGAAGCGGGCTCCATGCGGTCCCCGGTGGGCATCGAAGGCCAGGTTCACGAAATATTTCTGGTGTTCCCACAGTCCGTATTCACGCCGGTACACCGGGGCTTCGATCACCGGCGCAGCAGCCTCCGGTGCTTCGCGCCACGCTTCGACACCAGGAATCACGGTCCGCTTGGCGAGCCGTCCTATGTCCTCAATGACGAAGTCAGCGAGAGGCACAGCCGCATGACAGGTCCAGAGCGCGTCGAACTCCTCTTGGACCCAGGCGATCGCTTCCGGCGAGTCGTCTTCCCACACCAATTCGTAGTTCAGCTTCCAGGCCGCCAGCGTCTCGTTGGTGCTGCCGAGGAACGACATCTGTTTGCCATCAGCCGTCGTGACAACGCCAGCCTTGCCATGCACCAAGCCGAACTTCTCGGATGGCAGCACCTTCACCTGCATCTTTCCCGAGCGCAGGAACTCGAATAGGCGGCGAAAGCGCTTGGGGGAGTTCTCGTGAATCAATTTCTCCGGTTCGGACGCACACCACTCACGGCGCATGGCGAGGTTGGCCGCGCGAGCCATCTCCACGTCCTTCGGATCGAGATCGGAATTGCAGACTACGCGGATGGACCCAGAAATGGATTCGAGGGCCTCCCCTGCAACCTCCAGGATGGATGAGCTGAAGTAGCCCGCGATGCGGTCGTAGCTTCGAGCGCCAATCAGCCTCTGGTTTAGGAACGACTGATCGAGTGGTTGCCTGCGCGACGAGTACCGGTTTTTCATAGGCTGCTCCTACACGCTGTCGTTCTCCAACGCCCCCGCCACAAGGCCAGCGGCATGCCCGTCATCTCTCCAGGTGGGAATCTTGACTTCCATGGAGGCCAGGTAGCGAAGGATGACGATCAAAGACTTGCGGTGGTTCCAGTAACCGGGCAATTCTGTTTTCAGCCAGTTCCTGCCGGCTTGAGCGTCGTTCTGGCGAAGTCCTTCGCGAGTGGCGAACAGAGCGTTCCTGACGAGTGAGCGGCCGAACTCCGAATCGCCTAGCATCTTCGCTTCAAACTCCGACGCGGTTTTGAGCTTGGTCTGATTCGCCTTGCCGCTCGATAGCAGCGACCTGTAATCCCGAACTCCGAAGCCACGCGCAAGTTCCATGTAGGCGCTGGTGCGAAACTCCTTGTGACTTTCAAGATCGAGGCCCTTCAGATAGAAACGCTCATCCGGAGTCAATGTCTTCCATACGAACTGGTCGAAACCCTTGGGCACAAGGTGATCGCATGCGGTTTTGACGGCATCGGAAATGACCATTTCAATGGGTGACTGCTCATCCTTCTTCCGCGCCTTCGAGAGCTCATACGAAACATCGATGTCTTCGATCCTGCGGTACTTCGTCAACACTCGGAGTGCTGCTGCATAGGCAGCGAGCTGATAGTCGGTATCGCCGAAATTTGGATCTTCTTGATCGTCAAGCTTAAGCATCGAGTCGAGCTGAGCCTTTACCTCATCTTCGACTTGGGGTACGATCTCGTCCAAGAAAACGGTTTCCTGCGAGTTTTGCTTCCTCAGAACTAGAAGCACTGTTCCCTGCACGTGGTTGCCCTCTTTCAATGCAGTATCCGTTTCCGTCGCAATGCACCACGCCGATGTCACTCGGAGCCCCGCTGCCCACAAAATCAAGGTCACATCTGCCCAGACGCCGACGTCTTGATGCGTGAACATGACAATCTGCGCGCCGTTGTTCGGCATCCGGGACGTAAGCGAACGATAACAATCGACCATAGTCGCTCGGAAGCCTGCGTCTGCGCCTTTTACTGCTAGTGCTCGCTTGCTATCTGTGTACCAATGAGAAAAAGTGTGGAGTATCTTCTTTTCATACCACGCCAGGAAGAACTCGGATAGCTCATGGTAAACGATCGCATCGGCGTAAGGCGGATCTGTGATCCAGATGTCGACTATCTCGTTGGAAAGCCTTGCATCAATAGGTTCAACAGCATTGTGGGCATGGAGAGAATAGCACCCAAAGTCAATCATGAAGTTGTCCTTGAGAGCAACAAGGCCGCGGCAGCCATAGTTTGAAAGCGGGTTGAGTGCCTGGTTAAGAAAGGTCTGTTCAGTCTTCTCAGATCCAGGAGCGGGCGTCCACTTGCAGAGCTTGCTGTTCCAATCAGCAAGTTTTCCTATGCCAAGGATCAGAGATGCGAAAACCACGGGATCATTCTTAGCTATTGCCTCTGCGCTGAAGGAAAAAAGGCCCGCAGTGAGTAGCTGGCGTGGGGTAAAAAGGTGATGCCAGTGCGTCCATCCCCGAGTCCTAATTGGCTCGTCTGTCTTATCGCCAGGCTCAATCTTCCGGCTCGGAATATGTCCGTTGGATTGCCACTCGACGAAGCGCATACGCAGCAAGTCCAAAACCATCGCTTCCCGCTCCAGGTCGGCGTCCGTGGCTGAATGGTAATACCGTTGAGATTGCTCCTTGCCGTCCGCGTCGATCCAACTTTCGACCCATCGGACACAATAAAGCCTTTCCTGAAACGTATCCTCCGGACGGGGAGTAAGATCGTCGTTCTCCCACATCCTCAAGCCGTATCGTGCCTCACCGTCCTCGCGGCGGTCCCCACGAATCATGTTCAGTGGGGTCGAACGGTCCCTGTGGTTTGGGCAGACCAGATCTGAGTCTTTGGCTGTACCGGACGCCTTCGCTATGGCCATTTCTGCATCCGGCACTCCGGACTTCACTTCTATATCGAACCGCTTGCGGTGCGGGTCTGAAATCAAGCGGGCGATGGTATTGGTCTTCTCTCCTATCACCCAGGAGGGCGCGAGCGGAACCATCCAGCCGCACTCAGGACAGCGCGTCTCGGTGCAATAAAGAAAAACATCAGCGCGGTGCCCTTTTTCGTTATGCTCGATACGCCACTCGGAGACTTGACGGTTAACCGCGTCGTACACCTTACGTTGCGCTTCGCGAACTCTCTCGCCCACGTCAGGGCCGCCTCCGATTATGTTGAGTGCAGCCCAAGTAAGAAGCGCAGCTACAGGATTCAGATCCGCACCGTATGCATCGCACCCGATCCTGGCTGCCTCAAAGGGAATGCTGCCGCCGCCGCAAAAGGCGTCGCCGACGCGTGGAGTGTGACCGAACTGCCGGCGCCCTAGATCCGCCACCAGTTCGGACAAGCTATTCGCTTGGGTTCCCAAATGCTGGTTAATCTCTCGCCAGGCGGCTACAGACGGGCCGTCGATGTGCTCCGGCCGGTCGCAGTATTCGAGCTTCTCATCGTAGTTGAATCGTTCGAAGACGAGTTGCTGCAACTCATCCCGCCGCATCTTCGTTTCCTTCTGGAGCTTGGCTTTCTCAGCCGTGCTGGTGTCGGTGAACCACGTCCGCCTCTCGTTCGGTGTGAGCCGGTCCCAGACGATCTTTAAGGGTATAGGCTTCGACTTCCGCCGCCAGAGACCTTCCCTGTCCATTGTTAAGAGGCTAAGGAAAACTGCACGGTCCTTCTCCGGATCATTCGAGGAGGGCATCAGGAGGCCGAGGATGGCGGCACGAACTAGAATCAGGGGCTTGCGACCCCACCATTTGCCTAGTCCGGTTAGAGTCTGACTGTAGTTCGCCTTGCGCTCCTTATAACTCTCCTTTGAGATCTTGGAGACGGGGAACTGCGCTTCAATGAAGGAGATGGCGTCCATGCGGCCTCTTACTGCGCTTTCTTTCGACCACTTGCGTTGGGCGGCGCGTCGGTGTCGCCGGACAGGAAATCACTATCGGCAAGGTCTTCAAACAGGCCGGACAAAGCTCTCCGTGGGCGATGTTCCGAAACGGGGTTTTCGGTAAGCGCATAACGGACGGCTTTTCGCCAGCCCTTATTTCGGCCGGTGATCGCGTGACCAGTGGCGGCATTGGTCATTGTGTAGAGCCACCACCTCTCCTCGGAGGCCAAGCCCAACCAGTTCAGGACGGCCGCCGGTATCAACGCCGGGTCTGCGTCTTCAATGGCCCAAGCGAGCAGGACGAGTTCCTTGCCTAACAGGCGAGAGACCGGCGTACTCCCAACCCTCCACTTGCCCGGTTTCAAATTCATCTGCCGCAGGCGCTGGTTGAATTCCAACTGCGTCGGTTCCGCTATTTCGTCCCACTTCATTCTTGGCAGGATGACACGAAGCTTCGCATCCTCCGCTCCGAGCGCGATATTCAGTTCCAGACGCTCAGCTGTGTCCTCCACCGAGAAATGCTCGCTGATGTAGACCCGCTCATCTTTCTTCGCCGGAATCGTCACTCGAAAATGGTGCTCAGACTTGGACGGATCGAAGCCGAATCCCTCGACATTGAATTCTTTTGCGCGCTCAGCCCTCGGCTCAGTGGCCTTGGAGCGTGGCGCTCTGGACATCACTGCTTCACCTCATCGGCTTTGATTTCTGTTTTCACTTCTTTCACCCAATCCAACAGGCTCTGTGCCGTAGCAAAGTGGATCGCTTCGCTCTCAACGGCCACCTGGCCCTCCGTGAGGACTTCGCGCAGGTGGTTCACTGCGGCTTCCAGTGTCTGGCCGTCGAGCACCAACTTGTTGTCGAAATTTAACTCCAGCCAGTACTTGCCGACAATCTTGACTTGCGGTCCTGGAAGCGACCCCTGGTGCTTCTTGAGCAGCGAGAGAAGCTCGTAGGACTCCTTTGTCGTTTTGGGCCGATGTTCGCGCCGCCAGACCACCGGCTTGCCAAGATCGAGTTTCAACTCTTCCTTCTTGTCCCAGGTGATATCGCGTCGATGCACTTCGGACTGGATGCCGGACTTTTCAGCGATCGCTAATACACAAATGGTTCCCGAAGGAACTGCAAAGGGTCCGGAGTAGAGGCCACCCGATGTCTTAGGATCGGTGCCATCCGTGGTGTAGCGAATCGGTGCGTCAGGGGCTGCGCGCAGCTCCACCATTTTGTCTGAGCCGTCCTGGAAGGTCCGGGACTTGATCGTGATCCGGTTCTTCCACGTCACCGGAGCCCCGGTGACATGTTTCCCCTTTCCATCAACGCAAAGAAACGAATACTCCATCTCGCCCGCCAGAAACACTCGCGGGTCAGTCACCTTCAACGAAGAGGTGGTCGCCGGTGCACCAATTTCGTAGTGAATGATGTCGCCGTAGATCGGCGTCAACTTCAGGGTGACGACGCCGGCGTCATCGTCTCTGGACCATTCTTGGATCTGAATATCAGTAGTCGGCTCAGGGAACGGTCCCTTCTCGACATAGCCGCCGTTTTCGCGCCATTGATCCTTGTGAACGAGGTCGTCCTTGAGAAGGTCGAGCGCGTCGGCACGATGCCACTGCCAGGTCGTTGTGGTTGCCGCGCGCTTCTTTACCTCGGACCAGAGCATTGTCGGCTGCGTGAATAGTCGCGCTTCGCACTTCTTGCGGAAGGTTTCTCCGGTGACGTCTTCCGTAAACTTCTGCTTCCCTTTTAGCGCATCCCGGATCTGCTTCTCACCGTTGTAGTTGTTGTCGGTGAAGTTCATTAGGAAGTCGACAGTCGCCAGTTTTTCGCCCTGGGGAAAGGTGAGCGTCGTGAACGTCTCCCGCGCGGTACTCAGCAGGCGGAATCGGATCTTGTCATGCATGTCCTTGGCGGCAACCTTTTGTGGGTCGCTGTCAGAGAGCTTCTCCGCTTCCATCTCGGCAACGATGTGTCCAATGGCCTTCATTTCCGCAGCCGTTTCCAGCAGGCCCTCCATTGTGTCGCGTTGGCCGGACAAAAAGAGTATCCGGTTCTTGAAGGTCAGGTCAGAATAGTATTTCTGCAGGTCCGGATTCAGGCCCCCGCTTGGATAAGGCTCGGTGATCAGCATCGTGACCTTTTCGGACTTGATGTCGATCTCATCGACCGCTGGCAGCGCCTGGACAAGCTGGTAGCAATCCTTCATGACGGGTGCGAATACGCCATCGAGAAAGTCTCTTAGCTCTTTCCTGGACGATTCTCGGTTGTAGGATTCGGCGGTCGTCTTGAGCTTGGCAACTAAGTTCTGGACGTTCTTGAAGTAGAGCTTCCCCTCGCGGCTGGAATGGAGGTACCACGCCTTCGTGGCGAGCACTCCAAGCACGTCCTTAGGGAGTTTGGAGAGGTCGCGGCCCGGCGTGCAAAGGTAGGAGATGACTTCCGAAAGGGAAAGGCCGACGACGCCGTTTGGGACGTTAGCCAGAGAGGCGGCGAGGATGAGTCTGCAGGCGTCCTCACCGTCGGTTCCGCCAAGGTTCGCATCCATGATCTCGGCAATCGCCTGACCGTTGGCGGCGATGTCATGGCTGATCGCGTTGTCCAAGGTGGGATTGATCTGGACGATCTCGGCAAGGGTTTCGCGGTCGTTTAGGTCAAAGTCATGAGCGTGGATCAAGCTGATCTGATCCGCCCGACCGTACTTGTCATCGTAAAGGCGGGAAACGATAACCCGCATCAGTCGAATCAGCCCTCGGGTCTGTTGGAATCCAGGGTTCTCGCGGAAGCGGGCGTAGAGATCGCGAATGGCGAAGTGGAACGGGTAAGACTCGACCAGCTGTGCAGCGAACTTTTCAGGCGAGGCGCTCGTGATGTCCATCTGCTTCGCGTCCCGCACAGCCTGCGCGTACTCCTGCGCGACCTCCCGGATGTCATTTTGATCCGGCAGCTTTTCGAACAGCCGGGTTCGGAGGATGTGGTAGATCTCATCTGTATTCAGACCTACCGGTTCAAGCGTCATGGCACCGCGGCCCACTTCCGCCTGGAAGTCACTGAGCGCCTGATTGATCTGCGTCCCGCCGCCTTGGTACGTCGCCTTGAGATCGGAGATGACAACGCAGACGTTCGCCAGCTTGTCTTTCCCCACCGCCACAAGAAGATTCGAAAGGGCCGTGGTCGTTACCCGAGCGAGGTTCGAATCACCGATTGACTTCGATCTCGCATCCTCCAAATAGGGCGCAAGCTCGTCGAGCAGGATCAGCGTCGGCTTGCCCTGCAGCAGGTTAATCCAGGCGGTTTGTCCGGGTGCTGACAGTGGCGAGTAGTAATTCTTGAACGTTTCCTTCTGGCCCAGTTGCTCCGCGATGGCTCCCCAAATGCCGAGGGGAGCGTCGCTCTCGCGCCCAGTGAACGCGACGACCCGCACTTCGCCCAGGCCCTTCGCATCGTAGAGGTCACCCATAATCTTCTTGCGGATCTCAGGATGCTTGGCAAGAAGCCCCAGCGCGATCATGTTGTGCGTTTTGCCGCCACCCATTGCCTGGGAGAGCACAAACACACCTTGTTGAGAGGCGCCCTCGAACCTTCGGAAAGCTTCTTTTAGGAGGCGCTTCATGCCATCGGTGCGCCAGTTCTCGTCAAAGAACTCGTTCGGCTCGATCTTGCCGTCGATCAGGTCGGTCAGATCGAGAACCACGTCACGACGGGCACGGTCAAAGACGCTTTTACGAGGTTGGCAGAGTTGCTTGAGGCTCTTCACGCGCGATTGCTCCTAAGCCTGGTGAATCCACAGCGGACTCCGGGCAGACCCACGGATTTCGTGTGGTAGATCGCTACCGGAGTGCTCACTCGCTAAATCACCAAGATCCATCAGTTTACACCCTGGCACGTAGAGCATGGGAGGCAATCGATCTTGACCCGATTGAGGTTCTTTATCTTCGGCCTTCGCGCGCCGATCCTGCCGACAGCCGTGTTGGGTGTTTTATTGGGCGGTTTCTGCTGGAGCGTGGCGCGTCGTGGCGCAAGGCCCGTATCTCTATGAAAATATGGTAGCAACGGGAATCGAACCCGACTCGGGTCGTCCGATCTGGTCCGATCGAGTCGTAACTAGCTGATTCTACGTGATTGCAACGTGGCCTTTTCCACATGATCACCCTTATGGAGGCCAATGGTGTGATCAATGTGTGATCAAAATCTCCGCGCCCAAGCTGCCAACCGGGTCAGATTATCAGCGACCGTTGCGCTTCAAGTCGCGCCACGCGCTCTTCCTCTAGCAGCGAGAGCCGCAAATGCTGGTAACGCGATCTTCTTCTTTGTCCGTCTATGCCGATACACTCATGTCAGGGTTCCGCGATGGGCAAAGCTAATCGACGCAATCGAAAACGCCTAACTGAAAGCCGTAACCCGCCGGATGACGTTTTCAGCCATGGGCCGATACAGGTGGAACGATTTGGTCGTTTCATCCGGTCTCGCAATGTCTCCACGCCTGAGCAACACTCGGACTTCCTGAGGGAGCTAAAGGAAAATCACAAGGCTATCGAGGGCGACCTAGAACGAGAGGTTGCCGCGCTTCAGAAGTTGGTGATGCGCTACGACCCGGTTGAGGTGATGCACCGTTCGACGTACATGGTTCTCACGCTTTTCATCAAGTATCGATCGGAAAACGAGTACGTTGGGGACGAGAACTACTCTCTGCCAGCTCTTGAGTACCTACAATATCTGATTTCACGTAGCCCGACCGACGCCGGGGCTCGCGGGCCGACAGAGGCGGAATTCGAGGAGCTGTGGCAGCAAGGCGTGAAGGTCCTAAAAGTTACACAGTCATACCTACTGACGCGACCGACCCTAACCACCCCTCCTTCAGCGATCGACGAACTGCGATTCCTTGTCGACCAACGCCGCTTGCTACTACGAGTGCGACGCTACCCGCTATTCCTCGCGGACTACCTCCGAACGTCGCTGCTTCCCTATGCATCGCAGATTAAGGAACTATACGGTGTGGGCATCGATGAGGTGATTCGGGAACTTCAGAAGGTGGATGAGTACCAGAAGAGGGGCGTCATCGATAGGTATCGGGAGGCCAGTTCTATGACGCTGGCACTCACGGCAAAATTGCGGGAAAAGGGTCACACGATTGGGCCCGACGCGTCCGAAGAAGACCATCGCAGGGTCCAGGAGGCGCTTGATTCAGACGAGTTTAGGCAACTGCATTCTGATGTCCAGGCGCAATTAGGCCGCACCTGCACCGCTGAGCTCTTTGACATAACCGACCTCACCGCGTTGCCGACCGAGGTGCTGTCATTGCTGTCAGTCACCCCTGGCGAAGCAATTTTGACGTCCCTTACTGGTCCGGGTCATGACGATCTGAGTCCGCTTTCAACATCTGTTCTGCACTATAAGCCCTTTCTCCGCGCCAATGGTAGGTTCTATAGCTTTTACCATTCTGGGTTCGAGGATCGTCTGGCCGAAATAGTCGAGGACGATCTCTTCCGAAAACGCCCCATGCAGGTGCCAGAGATGGCCAAGAAAAGGTCGGACCTCCTTGAAGCAGAAGCAATATCGCTTCTAACCTCCGTCGTAACACCGGATTTCGCATACCAAAGCGTGTACTATCCGAACCCTGATCAGCCTGGAGGGCTGACGGAACTGGACGGGCTCGTCGGCGTGGATGATCTCCTGTTTCTGATCGAGGCGAAGGCGGGAGGGTTCTCGACCGCTGCAAGCAGAGGGGCGCCGAAAAGCATTCTGCAGGAATTGCAAGGCCTGATAGGCGAAGGGCAAAGGCAGTCAGAGCGTGCGGAAAAGTACATCAGGTCGAGCCCAGAGGCTGCATTCTTTGATGAGTCCGGAAAGAATGAGCAGTGCCGGATCTGGCGCGATTCGTTTCGACGAATCTTTCGTATTGTCGTCACCAAGGAGGATCTTGGCTGGGTCGGAGCCAGACTGGCCATCCTGTCGGTGCTCGATCCCGCTTTTAGCACTTCTCTCCCGTGGCACATTGGAATCGATGATCTAAGAGTCGTAGCTGAACTGTTTAAGGCGGACGAAATTCGGTTTGCTCACTACTTAGAGCAAAGGCTACGAGCGGGAGAGGAAACTATCCTCTCACAGAACGATGAGATTGAACATATCGCCCTCTACAACAAGATGAACTCCTATCACGTGCTGCCGGTCAAAGGTGCTGACCGATTCATGTTTGACCCTTCGTATATGCGCGATATCGATTACTACTTTGCGGAAAAATCGGCAGGTGGCACCCCAGCAGTCCCAACTCAGGCCATGCGTCCTAAAATCCGCGAGTTGATCGGAGCCCTCCAGCGTTCGCGTCTAGCCGGGCGGTTTGACGCAGGCTCAATCGTTCTCTCGATGAGTGGTGCTGCTCGACGTGAATTCGCAAACAGCCTCGACCAACTTGAAATCCGTCGCAGAGCTGGTAAACAACCAACGGTCCGGCTTCCATTTTCGGAGGGTTTCGGCCTCAGCGTCACCTACGCCGCCGGGCCAAATCTTTTGGAGGAGCTTACTAGGTCGGCCGCCCAGATGAAGCGCGCTCGATCTAATCGTTGGGTCGTGATTCAGCTTGCTGACGAAGCTAAACTCTCGGTAACGCGGATCGAAAGGATTACCCCCGAGCGATTCTCAGATGACGAATTGCGAGTCAGCGAGGAGCACATCGAGAGGGAGGCACAACGCATGGTTGCTTCTCAAAAGCCGGGACGCAACGATCGCTGTCCGTGCGGTTCCGGCAAGAAGTTTAAGAAGTGTCACGGGAGCTAATTGGACTTGTCCCCATTTTTGACACAACCAGTTAAGACTCAAAATCCATCCAAAGGAGAATTGAGTCATGGGGTTGTCGAGAAGGATGTTCACCAAGGAGTTCAAGCTGGCTGCGGTACGCCCAGAAATCATCTGGTGCGCTTGGGCGACTCTTGCTGTTTACCGTTTCAAGACTGGATAATGGCTCGTGGAGAAATCCTCGGCCGCCGAACTGCTGGCCTCATGAACTAGCGGTGTTACGGAGAACCTAATCTGTAGCGGGCGGCCGATTCCGATAAAATCAGGCGCGACAGGTGGCGATGCCGGCGGAAGCACAACACGCTCATTTCCGGGCTCCAGAGTCTCTCGGCGAGAATCCATTTCCGGCAGGCGACGAAAGGCGTGAGGCCTGGGAAGTCTTTTCCACAGGAGTGGTGGCATCACTAGCACGACTGATTTCATCGCTCGACGAGATATGGAGGGTAACGGATGCGGCAAGATACACGGATTGGAAAAACCGCTATGCTGAGCTCCTTCCATCCGACACCTACAGCCTAGCCGAAGTCGCCCGCATCAGAGACGGCGATCAGAGCCAGTGGATTTTTGGGCGCTTCAACAAGATAGCGATGGTGGCGTTTGGAAAATTCCTTCACGGACGCCAAGACGCGGAGCACGCAGAGCGAATCGTGAGCAGCTTAGCCGAAGCGCTTCGAGCGACGGTCGGGAACAATTCTGATTTCGAGACTCGCGTGGAAGCGTGGCGCAACTCGCGAATGCCAAGTAAGGCGACGCTGCAACGATTCCGCCGATCCCGTAAGACTGCGACGTCTGTACGGACGGGAGACGCCCCTGAAGAATCGGGCGAATGGGACCGTAATCACTTTCTGCGCGATGACGCAGACTATAGCCTGGAGCCACCGCCTTTTCTGCGGGGGATAAGAAAGCAAAGGCTCAGCGCCATCTGCACTCTGTGGTCCGAAGCCGCGAGTGCCGTGGAAAAGGAACTTCCGAAGACCCGAGATCAAGTGATTTATTGTTTGAAACCCTTGATCAGGAATTATGCGATCGTTCTATTTGACGAGCTGGCTAAAGCTCAGTTGCACACGCTCGGCCCGAGAGGTTCCCCGAAGAGATTCCGCAAATGGCTGAGGCTAAAATGCCTGAAGGCTGTCCTCGACGATACTTGCGAGTACATGTCTTCGCAGTTCCCGATTGCAGTCGGTCATCTCATCGGTCTCTTTGGAGAGAATCAGGCCGCAGAAACGTGGCGCGCACTTTGGAGCGCATCGAGTGCTTGGAATCCGTTTTCCGATGCTACCTGCCGTAAATCTCTGAAAAAGTATCTGACGACCCACTTGGAGGCTCGAAGCGTTCACTGGGAGGGGATGGCAGAATCGCCGCCAGCTCCCACTGCCCGCGCCAAGCGCAGCGAGATAACTGACGCGAAATTCGAGCGCCGATTTACCAGTTCGGAGGCGGAGCCACGGAAAGAAGCGCGCCAAACCGAGCAAAGAGAAACCGCACCCGGGAAAGATTCGAGTTCCGCTTACCTGTTTCGCCAGCGGGGCAAGGTCTGGGAGTTGATGTTTGCCGGCCAGCGCCAATTCGTCTCGCACGTCGTCGGCCTGCAGTATGTTGCGGAATTGCTTCGTTCACCGAGAACCGAGATGGAAGCGTTGGCGCTGACTTCTCGCTCTGCCGAGCAAGAGATCAAACAGGTGATCAGTGGCGGTCTCGAGGTCACCGATGAGAAAACGATCCGGCAAGTGCAAAAGGAGCTCGATGAACGGCGATCGCAGATCTCGGCGCTGGGCGACAATGATTGGGTTCGTCGGGGCCCTCTAGAAGAGGAGATTGGGAAACTGGTGAAATATCTAAACGAGGCTCAGCGGGCGCCCGGTCTTATGCGGAAGAGAGGTGGCACGGTTGGTCGGGCCCGCATTTCGGCCGCGAACGCAATTCAGCGTGCCATAGAGAAAATCCGCACGGTGCATCCGGAACTCGCAGATCATCTGAAAAAATCGATTCGAACTGGTACCTTACTTACCTACATGCCGGAGGTGGTCCCTAACTGGGAGTTTTAGTGGAGATGAACTCCGGTTACATTCTGCGTAACACTTCGTTTCGTCGTTCGTAACGCTTCTTTTTTGAAGGCGTTGCCCCGCGATGAGTAAAAACGCACGGAACGTTAAATCCCGAAACCCCAGGTTAATCCACCACGAACCGGTGCACTCCTTCCATACCATCGTTAGGAGACACCGTGAGCCCTTTTTCCACTAAGAAAGCACTATCCCCGGCCCGCAGGCAACTGCTAGAGCTGATGCAGCGCTACAATTTTTGCCGGATCGAAAATCTCGAGGTCCGCTCGGGCGCGCCCGTCTTGGACCCCGCACCGAGCATAACGCAGGAGATCAAGATCGGCGCCGACAATGGTCCCCGCCCCGAGTTGGAGAAGGACGACTTCCTGCTACGGGCACCGATCATTGAGCTGTTTGAGCATCTTGACAAGGTCGGAGACGGCAGGATCGCAGCCATCGAAGTAAGACACGGGCTGCCGTTCAAGCTGGTCATCGAGCATTCGGCGTCGAAGGGCGGAAAATGACGCCCTTCGATTTTCTCAACCTGCTTTGGCAGAACAAGCCCGAGGACCTCTACATCCTAGTCTGGGAACTCCAAGGCAAGCGGTCACATTGGTTTCACGCCTCTTCGCAGGCAGCGGAATTTCTGAAGGAGCACACGACTAACGTTTACGTCGGTGTTGGTCTTTCGAAACAGGATTACGGACCGAGCCTCCGCTGTGTTTCGGGCGAGATCGCCGGCATTCCAGGGTTGGCGGTCGATTTCGACATTAAGTCTGAGGCGCATCCAAAGGACCTCCCTGCCTCAATCGAAGAGGCGCTTACGCTGATCCCAAGGTCGATGCCGCCGACGATCATCATCTCAACCGGTAACGGGTGCCAGGCGTGGTGGCTATTCAAAGAGCCCTGGATTTTCGCGAGCGAAGACGAGCGAAAGGAGGGCGCGACGCTCAGTTCCCGTTTCCAGACCCTGTTCCGGTACAACTCAAGCCAGCGCGGATGGGCCTTTGAGCGGCTCTCAGACCTGGCGCGGGTCCTCCGTATTCCTGGCACCGTCAATGGGAAAGATCCCAGTCAGCCCAAGCCGGTGTCGGTTCATTCGTTCGGTGACCGCCGCTACAATCCGTCTGAACTCGAGGAATTTCTCGACGACCTAGGAATCCCCGATCCAGAGGCGGAGCAGAATGCAAAGAATGACTGGAACGAGCGGTTCGTGGATAAGCCGCTCGTGATTAATTTGGCCGCTCGCATCCCGCAGGAGTTGATCGATGGTTGGTGCAAAGCAAATCCCCGTTTCAGCAAAACCTGGTTCCGGCAGCGATCCGATCTGAGCGATCAGTCCCAGTCCGGTTACGACATGGCGCTCGCCTGCTTCGGCGTCTCGCAGCATCTGCAGGAGCAGCAGATCGTTGATCTGATCATCCATCACCATTTCTTGCACCGACAGAAACAGCGGACACGGATCGATTATTTTCAGAGAACCATTTCCAAGGCGTCAAAGCGTTTCGATGATTCTGTCCCATTCCCCCAGCCCGCGGCGGCGGAACCTCCAGGTGCGACGGACTCTCAGTCACCCGATCCAGCTATTGCGAAGGCGCAAACCTGGGAGCGCATCTCCGAAATCCTGGGCATTCGCATCTATCGCGTAGTGAAGATTACCGGCAAGGACCCGGTTTACAGGATGGATTTGGAGGGCAGCAAAGTAGAGTTTTCAACGGTCAAGAAGCTCGTGACCCAGGAAACCTTCCGCTGCACTATCGCTGCTGCGACGAACCATCTCCCTCCGAAACAGAAGCCTAAGCCATGGGATGAAATCGCCCGACTGGTCCTCAGTTCGCTTACGGAAGAGGATGGCGGCGAGGAAATGGACTTCGAAGGCCGGGCGTTGATGTACGTTTCTCAGTATCTCGCTGAGACTGGGTTCATCGAATCTGTCGAAGGCCAAAGCACTCAAAACGCCCGAAAGCCAATGATTCTCGATGGTGCGATCACTGTATGTGCAAGCGACATTCAACTCTACGTGAACAAGACCTGGAACCAGTTTTTCGCGGTGCAGGCGATCACCGGAATGCTCTCTGTCCTTGGTGGCCAAACGTTTCGCCACCACGTTAAGCGCGCTGACCAGAGTCGTTGGAGATTACCGGCATCGGCATTTGATCCGGCCCAGTATTCCGCCCGCTACCGCGAGGACACCGAACATGGCGAATGACTCTGGCCTCGAAGACATTGGCCGGCGGGATCACTCTGTCACGCGGGAATACCGCATCTTCGGGCCGCCGGGGACAGGAAAGACCACCAACCTCGCACGCCAGGTCCGCCGCGCCGTGGATAAGTATGGGCGGGATATGGTGCTGGTAACGAGTTTTTCGCGGGCTGCAGCCGCTGAACTGACGGCGAGCGACCTGCCGATAAGCTCAAACCAGATCGGAACATTGCATTCGCACTGCTTCCACGCCCTCGGGGCGCCGGAAATCGCGGAGGCGAACGTAGGGGATTGGAATCGGGCTCATCCTGACCTTCAAATAACGCCGGCCAAGAAGCATCGACGGCTGGAGGGTGAGGAGCCGATGGAGGAGCCCGGCGACAATAACCAGAAATCTGGAGAACACCTGCTCCAGCAGTTGAACCGGTATCGGGGACTCACTATTGATCCATCACTTTGGCCGACGAGCGTCCGCGACTTCGAGCGACAGTGGTCCCGCTACAAGCGTGAGATGGGGCTGGTTGACTTCACAGACATGATCGAGATCTCTTTGCGCGATGTTGCAGTCGCTCCAGGGAATCCTAAAGTGATCTTTGCCGACGAGGCTCAGGATCTGAACGTGATGCAATTGAGGTTGATACGCCAGTGGGGTGAACGCGCCGAGTATTTCATTCTGGCCGGCGATGACGATCAGACGATCTATTCGTTTGCGGGCGCGTCGCCTGACGCGATTCTCGATCCCCAGATCCCTGACGACCACACTATCATCCTCACCCAAAGCCAACGTATACCGCGTGCCATCCATAGACTTGCCGAGGATGTGATCCATACCGTCACGCGACGAAAACACAAGACATATTTCCCGCGGTCTGAAGATGGTTCCGTTCACCGCCTCACCGCAGGCTCGCTCAAATCGACCGAATACTTCATCCTCTCCTCTGCAACGAAGTACCTCGAGCAGGGCAAGACGATTATGTTCCTGGCGTCCTGCTCCTATATGGTGGAGCCTTTGATCCAGGTGCTACGAAAAAACGCAATTCCCTTCCACAATCCGTATCGGAAGGCGAATGGCTTCTGGAATCAACTCCTAGCCGGCAAGCATGGTACCGTGCGCAGGATCATGGCGCTCCTGGTCACGCATCTAGATCCGGGCGAACCTTCCTGGGCGGCCGGCGAGATCGCGCTTTGGGCTGAGTGGCTGAAAACAACCGTTCTGCAATCTGACGCTTTGGAATGGATTCAGTCCTACGACCAGAAGCATCGGATCTCGATAGAGCACCTCGACAATTTCCTGGAACCTGGCGCGTTCCGATCATTTCGCGCGGCATACGCCCGCGGTGATGGAGCACTACTTGACTGGTGGGTTAATAGAGTTCGTGCTGACGTGCATGACCGGATTCAATTCGCGGCTGACATTGTGCGGCGCGGCGGATTGGCGCGATTGGTGGAGACCCCACAGGTCGTGGTGGGGACCGTGCACTCGGTCAAGGGAGGGCAGGCCGACGTCGTTTACTTGTTCCCGGACCTGAGCCAGGCCGGCGACGCGAATTACCAGCGGTTCGGATCCTCTCGGGACTCAGTGATTCGTGTGTTTTACGTCGGCATCACGCGCGCCAGGGAGACGCTCTACATCTGCCAGCGCGAAACGGCCAGGGCGATTTCGATCTGACGGGCGGACTTGAATGATTACGGGACTGAACGCTACATTGCTGAACCTGACGGGAGGAGTCAGGTTGCCACAACGAGTTCAGCACCCCAGTGTGATTGAACGCAAGGATCGAAGCCAGCACTATTGGTATTTCCGCTACAGGCACGACGAATTGCTGCCGAATGGAAAGATCAAAACGAGCCGAAAGTTTCACACAATAGGTCCGAGCAGGGGCGACGGAGCCCGCACCAAGAAGCAGGCCGAGGTGGAGCGCGATAAGTTTCTGCTGGAGTTGAACCGTGCTCCGACCCGCTGCGAAGCTGCTGTCGTCGCGCAGCAGCCGGTCGAGTTCAACGCGATCATCTTCGGCAGATTGGCGGAACTGTGGCGCAAGGATTACGTCGAGAATCCCAAGGTGCGGCTCGCGACCCCGACCCGCGACAAATATCGTATGCGCCTGGACACTCACATCCTGCCGCGATGGAAGGACGCACGACTCGCGGATCTCGAGGAGAGCAAAGCCATCCTCGACTGGCTTCAGCACGAATGCACATCCTGGTACATGATGATCGACTTACGGAACATCATGAGCGGCATCATCACTCGCGCACAGGAGTGGGGCATTATCCCGCGCTCGTTCGCGAACCCGATGCAGTGGGTGAAGGTTGGCAGAAAATGGACCGTCCGGGAGGACCGCATCCTCGACGACGATGAAACCGCCGCCGTCTTTTCGCGCCTTGAAGATCCCCACCTGTTGATTTGCGAGACGTGCCTCGACACCGGGACGCGAATTTCCGAGGCGGTCGGCTTGCAACTGAAGCATTTCGACCCGAAGAAGGGCATCATCAGAATTGAACAGCGGCACTGCCGTGGAGACGTAGATGAGCCCAAAACAAAAAACAGCCGGCGAACGTTGGCGCTGGGCGCGCTTGTGGCGCGATACCAAGCGTGGATCGCCGCGAAGAATATAGCCCATCCGAATGACTGGATGTTCTTTCAGGAGGATGACCGCACTAAGCCCATGTGGGACTCGGGAGTGCGGAAGGCGCTCAAGATCGCGGCGGTGGACGCCGGCTGTGACTTCCCCGGTTTCGGCCTGCACTCGTTCCGGCGCGCCAACATTACCTTACGGCAGGAGGAAGGGGGGAGCGCCATCGAAGCCAGCAAGATCGCCGGCCACGCGACGGTGAGTCAAACGGGCGACTACACCGTGGTGCAGTTGAAGCGGCAGGAGGAGCTAACTCGTGCAATTCAGGGCCGCAGGGCGAAAGCAACCGCCGAGAATCCTGAAAAGGAAAGACGGAAGTTGGCGATCGTGGAAGCCGCGTGATCAATTATCAAACAATAAACTCTTGGCATGAGCTAGAAATCACTTGAAGGTATCCTAACGGGTCTCGGACTAACACGGCCGAGTGGATCGTTTCCGAATGGCGGATACATCGTTCACAAACGTCTCCGAGGGGTCTGCGACATTCCACGGATGCTATTCTCATCAATGGCGGAACGAGCATGCCGGATTTTGGAGAACGATGGAGAAACCCACGCCGACTGATGCCCGGTGGACAGGCGCAAACTTATCTGGTTGATGACGCACAGACCACTGGCAACCCGTGCTGTGTCATCAAAATCTTGAATAACCTCCGGCCAGAACGGCTGGCCCGTTTTCGTCAGGAGCTTGCCCTCACCGAGCAGTTCGACCACCCCAATGTTGTGAGAAGCCTCGCGACAGGTGAAACAAGGGGCCACAAACACCCCTTCTTCGTGATGCCCTACTACGCGAAGGGCACGCTGGAGGAGAATCATGAGCGCCTTGGATCGCCGCTAGAAAGGCTCCGAGTGTTCCTTCAGATCTGCGAAGGTGTGGCTTATGCCCACGCGAAGGGGCTAATTCACCGCGATCTCAAACCTGCAAACATTTTCCTGTCTGAAGAGACAATTCCTATCGTTGGAGACTTCGGCCTTTGTTATCGCTACGACTTGGAGGTGGACACTCGCATTACCCAATCTCAGGAAGCAGTCGGAGCCCGCAAATACATGCCTCCTGAATGGCGAGAGGGCAGGAATGATAAGCCCCAACCTAGCGGTGACATTTATTCGCTTGGAAAACTTTTGTATTGGATCTTTGTTGGCAGAGTATTTGATGGCCATGAGGACGACCATCTGACGCAAGAACGGCGCATCGTTACGACATACTGGGTGCCAGCAGAAGCGAGACTAAGCCACCAGGTCGGCAAAGCTTATTTCGAAGAGTGGGTTTTGGCGTATTCGCTGGCCGACGAACTTGTAGCTCGTTCCCTGCGCAAGACGCCTGGCGACCGGCTTGACTATATGGTGAAGCTTATTGAACGTGTCCGGGGCGCAATTGCGCGAGTCGAAGCTGGAGGCCGAGTGCTAAATTTAGAACTTCCTAAGCGGTGTTTGTTCTGCGGAACAGGAACATATCAGGCTGCTCACAATTTGCTTCTGGCGCACGGCGGTCCCACCGCGTTCCCCAATCTCCAGGACCGCAAGAACGTGCTGGGAAAGGTAGACCCGAAAGAACTCAAAGATATCCGGCACTTTGCTGAAGAGTACTTCGGATTTAAGGCAAGCTGGGGCATTCCTCTTATTCTGGTCTGTGACAATTGCGGAAATGTTCAGTCCTTTCGCCTGGACCTAACAGGCGACCGTACGGGAGCAAATTGGCTCCCTTGACAATTAGTATTGGAAGACGGCTCTTCTGTTTCGTAGCGTTGGAGTGCACCAATCGGCAACCGGGCGCGCATGGCCTTCAGGATCGGTCTGGTATCGAGGCTCTCATCGCTTCCGTTCGCGCCGGCCGCGATCACTAGTAACTGTCATCATTGGCGGCGTTGTCGATCCGCTTCGGCACTTGGGAAATGCCCTCACTCTTGAGAGATCATTGACGTATGCGAACTCTGCTCCTTGCCCTGACAGTTGCCGTCTGCATGAATGGTCAGCCCGCGAAGTCGAAATCAACGGAGGTAGATCGCATCTTCGCCGGCTTTAACACGCACACTCCCGGCTGCGCGGTTGGGGTTGCGGACCATGGAAGCGTCGCGCTGAAGGCTGGGTACGGCATGGCCGACCTTGAGCGCGGGGTGCCGGTAAGCGCCGATACAGTGTTCGAGAGCGGCTCTGTCGCCAAACAGTTCACCGCGATGGCGATTCTGCTGCTCGCGCAGCAGGGAAAGATCTCTCTCGACGACCCGATGCGCAAGTACCTGCCGGAACTTCCCGACTACGGTGCTTCTCTGAAGATTCGGCACATACTCTCGCACGTAAGCGGACTCCGCGAGTGGCGGCTGGTTGCGACGTTTTCCGGTACGCCCGAGGGCACCTACGTCCTTGATAATCAGGATCTGTTGCGTATGGCTTCAAGACAGCGTGCGCTCAACTTCGATCCGGGTACGGCGTACAGCTACACCAACACGGGTTTCAACATCGCGACGATTCTGATTGAACGCGCGCTGGGCAACGGGAAGACGTTTCAGGAGTTCACGCGCGAAGCGATATTTGAGCCCTTGCAGTTGACCCACACCCGGTGGCGCGACGATTTTCGTGCGGTAGTGCCAAATCGAGCCTTGGCGTATGCCTCAAAGTCGGGAGGCTGGATTCAAGACACGCCGGTCGAGAATATCATCGGCGCGGGTGGCATGTTGAGCACCGTGGGCGACTGGCTTCTGTGGAATGAAAACTTCACGCACGCCAAAGTCGGCGGCCCTGAGATCGTCAAAATGCAGCAGACCCCGGCAACGCTGAGCGGCGGCAAGACGATCGCCTACGCTGCCGGACTTTCTGTCGGGACTTTTGATGGTTTGCGCGAAGTGTCGCACGGTGGCTCGACGGGTGGGTATCGGACCTGGATCGGACGGTATCCCGAAAAAGGTGTATCCGTGGCCGTAATGTGCAATTCCGCGCAAGCCAATCCGACGCAGCTCGGGCGGGAAACTGCACGCTTGTGGACGGGAGGCGTGCCGGCGCAGAATCCCACGCCGGTCCGAGTGGAACCGACGACGCTCGAGAAGGTGGCCGGGCTGTATCGCAAGGTGCGGGATAATACCGTCGCCGAGGTCCGTGTGAGAGACGGCAAACTGATGTTCGATCGTCAGGCGTTGATCCCTGTTAGCGCCGCGGAGTTTTCCGCCGGCCAGAGTAAATTCGTGTTCCAAGATGGCCATCTTAACCAGGCGACGCCTGATGGCGACATCGCCTATGAGCGGGTTGAAGCGGCGCATCCGTCGGAGTCGGAGTCGACAGCTCTAGCGGGGAAGTATGAGAGTGGCGAAACCGGGAGCACGCTCACCGTCGCGGCGAGGGCCGGCGAGTTGACACTCGCCATCGGCTGGAGCAAACCAGTCCGTCTGCGGCCGACGTTCCGCGACGCCTTCATGATGGAGAACGGGGGCGGTGCAACGTCGATCGTTTTCCACCGCGACCAGGCCGGCAAGGTCACCGGATTGAGCGCAGGCGACGACCGCGTCTGGGATCTTCGCTTTACGCGAGTTGATGCGGCTGATTCCCGCGCGCCCAGATGATAGGGTCCAGCCACGGCCTCATTGCCAGTCGGCTCACCAAAAGCCTAACCGGGCTGTGGGTGTCCAGTCCCCCAGGGAATACGGGCGGTCGCTCGGTATAAGGCACGTTAATCCAAAGCGAGGGCGAAAATGTGTGCTCGTAACTAAGGAGCCTGCGTTTTTCCCGAAGGGTCCGCGCAGTGCCCGTCTTGGCCGGACCCCATGTCGTGCCGTCGGAAAAGAAAACCAGATCGACAGTGAAGGAGTATTTGGCCATCGCGCCGGACGAACTGGCCGGCACAGAAAGCGGATTCCCGATTGGCTCCGGCCCCTCACCGGAGGCTCTCACCGATCCCCGAGGCGGCGAGCCATTGCTGCACTTGGCAAGAACTGGGATTCCAGGACCGGCTGCTAGCGCCGGTCCTGCCGCCGAACGCCGGTAGCACGCTCGATTCCACTTCGAAAATGACCGCGCCGGTGTCAGGATCGGTGAAAGTCATCACAAATGCAAAACCTGAATCGCGCGAGTCGAGGTATTCTGCACTGACTCGATAAGTTTGGGCACGCCGTTAAACGACTCGATGGCGCGGGACAGTGCGATCGGGGCTGGTTCAGTGGAAGTCGTCCGCGCGCTCAGGACAGGCAGAAAAGCCACGGGTATCGCGACCCACCGGAACATGCAGCTTACCTCCATTTTGGAATGTATCAGATTTTAGTTTAAACAGAGGCTGTTAATCCTGTGATCAGCTCACCGGTCGGCTGCGGTGATTGGTGGTGGCTATATATGAGATTGATTGTTGTCTTCACATTCGTGAGATGACATCACGAACACCAGTAGATCGCGCGGCGTAGCCCGGGTATACTGAGTGGCGATCGGAGCAGAGAATGGAAATCCCGAAGAAGATTATATTTGCCAGAATCGGCTGGATGAAGCATTACAGCGGCTCGCGATCTGATGACGAGCGGCCGACTGGCGGTGGCAGTTACAATGAAATCGGCCTTGGGAGCGAGATCTGCAATTTCAAGGATATCGCCGGAGAAATTTATGGGTTCTTTTCCCCACCTGGGAGAGACACGGCCGGCAAGCGGGTCGTAAATCTGAACCGCATTGCGCCGAGCTTTACACGCGACGAACTCTCTGACGTTACTGTCATTTTTGTTGCTCCTGACGATACGGCGGACGTTTCGACCCGTGAGCGAATCATCGGCTGGTATCGTCACGCGAAGGTGCTCCGCGTGTGGCAAGATGACCCCACGGGGCTGCGCTGGACGATTGATCAGGACGGGGAAGAAGTCAGGGCTCTCTACAATGTGGTCGTGAAGAAGAAAGACGCAGTGCTGGTGCCACCGAGCCTTAGGCGGCATTCAATCCCGCGTGGAAAAGGTGGAATGGGCCAGGCGAATGTTCGGTATCTTTACGATGATCACGGAAAGATCAAACTACACGATTGGATGAAAAACGCCATCGAGTATGTGAAATCCTATAACGGCGAAAACCTGCTTACAAACCCATTAGCGGAAATGGCAATTGCGGCTCAAGCCGAGCTAGAAGTTGCGGCTGGGTATGAGAGCAATCCAAAGATTCGACGGGCAGTCGAAGAACGAGCGATGGATGCTGTGAAGGAATATTATCTGCGGGAAGGTTACGCAGTGGTGGATAAGAGTCGAACGGAGAGTTTTGATCTCCTTTGTGAGAAATCCGGCGTCAAGCTGTTCGTCGAGGTGAAGGGAACCCGTGCTGATGGCAAGACGATCTCTCTGACGGCGAAGGAGGTCGAACTCGCGGCACGGCCGCAGGTCAAGATGGAGCTCTGCGTGGTGCATTCGATCGAGGTTTCGAATGACAAGCAGAAGAAGGCGAAAGGCGGAGCTTTGGTTCGGTACAAATGCTGGAATCCCAAGGACCACGATCTTCAGCCGATTCAGTACGTCTGCCGTTTGATTCCGACGTGAAGTTGCGATGAGCATGCTCGCCTTTTTCCCTTGGATGCGGATCAGAGACGATTTGCCTCTTGAAGAGTTTGAACTTATTCCGTTCGAACCCTAGTTACAGCCTGGGGGTGCGGACACAGTCAGACAGCGGGTGTACGATAACGTACTCGCTCCGTACTATTTAGGAAAAGACCCAATTCGTGGTGCCACCCTTGCTAGATTTAAAGGAGCCGGTCTCGCGAAGGATCTGGCGGAGAGGGAACGGGCTTCTCTTTTCGTCCTCGCAGAGCTTCTAGCTGCTTCGGGCCTCGCCGCGCGCCAGTTCTTCGATGCGGTCTTCCCATACTGTAATCGCGATAATTTTCGGCTCTACATGCAGGGTTCCCAGGGCGACAGCGGAGGTGCGGCCATCACCTCGAGACGACGAGATGGGGGATTGACGCAATTCTGGTCATCCGACCACTTCCGTGTTCAGAAGTCCGACCGAGAGGCGCATCCATGGACCGAAGTCGTTAAGGAATTTCGGATGCGCCGGCGAATTACCCGCGCAGTAAGAAGCTGGCAGTCCGGGGAAAAACCATCCACTGAATGAGGCTTCACAACGGGCAGAAGGGGGGCTTGGCGACCCTTATATAGGATATTTGAATGTCGTCTTCACATTCGCGAGACGACGTCACGAACGCCAGTCGATCGCGCGCGTAGCAATCTAAACGCCACATTCTGGGGGTCTTATGTGGAGTCCCCGTGGAGTCCAAACGCCCCGCGGCGTCCAAATGGCGTCCAATTCGTTATCTTGTAAGTCCTTTCGTTTCTGTGAACATGGTTTGTAAGTTGTTGATCATGCAGCCCTGAAAAGGCTGGCGTCGGCGGTTCGATTCCGTCCCTGGCCACCTCAATTTTTCAAACACTTACCTCGATATTTGCGACGCAAGTGTGCCTCTGAGGAGTCCAAACGGAGTCCAACCCCTTTCAGGTCCCGATGGGTGACCTTATGGTGACCACCTCGTTTTGAATGGTCACCATCCCATCCTGCTGATGTAAAAAGGGTTGATCCCCGATGGTAACCACGGTGACCACTTTTTTTGCATTTGTCGTCTCGCGATGCGCGAGACAACAATTGTTTTTCTATATATGGCTACCGCCGCCCCCTAATTCGCGCGGTCGAGATCCTCGATCAGGCCGATTCCCTCCTCGTTGCCCCCGACCTGCTCCAGAAAAACTAAGCCAGGGATAACTAGAAGGAAGGAGTTTTTCAGATGAAGAAGACGAAGTTCACGGAAGAAAAGATCATCGGCGCGGTGAAGCAGATGGAGTCGGGCCGCTCGGTGAAGGAGTTGGCGCACGAGCTGGGCGTGACCGACCAGACGCTGTACAACTGGAAAGCCAAGTACGGCGGCATGGAGGTCAGCGACGCCAAGCGCCTGCGGGCGCTGGAGGATGAAAACCGGCGGTTGAAGCAGTTGGTGGCGGACCTCAGTCTGGACAAGGAGGCGCTGACCACGGTGATCCGAAAAAACGGATGGAGCTTGTGAGCGCAAGGCGGGACGTCGCGCTCGTGATGGCCGAGCACTCGATTAGCCAGCGTCAGGCTTGCAAGCTGCTGGAAGTGGACCGCTCGACCTATCGTTACGAACCTCGCCCGGATCGCAATGCCAAACTGCGCAGCGCACTGGTGGAGGCCGCGCGGCAGAAGCCGCGGTTCGGCTATCGACGGCTGTGGGTGTTGCTGACCACGCGGCAGGGTTTCCGCGCCAGTGTGGGACGCGTGCTCCGGCTCTACCGCAAGGAGGGTCTGGCCGTGCGGCGGCTGAAGCGAAAACGGTTGAAGGGGATCGCGCCGGGGAATCCGCTGATCATTAGACCCAACCAGGAATGGGCGCTGGATTTCGTTTCCGACGCGATTTCCAATGGCCGTGCGCTGCGAGCCTTGACGATGGTGGACAGCTACACGCGAGAGTGTCCGGCCATCGAAGTGGATACGGGCATCTCCAGCCGCCAGGTCACACGCACGCTGGAGCGCGTTATTGCTGAGCGAGGCGCGCCAGCCACGTTGCGATGCGACAACGGACCCGAGTTTACCAGTCGGCATTTCCTGGCATGGTGTGCGCAGAAGAAGATCGAACTGGTGCACATCCAACCCGGCAAGCCGATGCAGAACGGATTCGTGGAAAGCTTCAACGGACGGCTGGGCGACGAGTGCCTGAACGCGAGCTGGTTTGTGAACCTGGACGACGCTCGAACGAAGATCGAGGCGTGGCAGCAGCAGTACAACACGGACCGGCCTCACAGCAGCTTGGATTATCGGACCCCTGCGGAGTTCGCGAACGTCTGCTCAAGGCTCACCAGCGGGATAGCTCGGGCGATAACGTGAATTTCCGGGGCTTCCAAATCACGATTGGCGGAGAAAATCGGAGCAGGTCAGTTTTATTCCTTCACTTTCACACTCAGGGACAGCACGTTTCACGACTATATGGAGAATTTCTCGGGTAATGTGGATGGAACCGGCGGACTGATCACAATGACAGACTCCAACTGGCGAATGTCCATTGTGATTGCCCGTCAGCCGCACTTCCCCAACCAGCCAAAGGATGTCAAGATTTTCTGGTGCTATGGATTGTATCCCGATAGAAAAGGGAGCTTCGTCGACAAAACAATGGCAGAGTGCACCGGAATGGAAATGCTGGATGAGCTTTGGTATCACTTGAAGGTTCAGGACCTGATGAAGCCCGTGGCGGAAGCGGGCAAGGTCAATTGCATCCCGGTCGCAATGCCCTACATCGACAGCTTGTTCATGCTAAGACAAGGTGGCGACTGGCCGGACGTAGTTCCCAAGGGAGCAACCAATTCGGTCATAGCTCAGTCCCGTAAAGGCGGGGATTGTTTCGCGGGTCTTCGAGTGCTACACGAGTTCGGCAACCCCAGGACTTAGAACCCGTGAAAAACAAATACCTCCCCGATTAAGTAAACCGCCCTCTTTGTAGGACGCGCTATAAGCGATCGGAAGCCCCCATGGGGCATCTTAGATCCCCTCAAAAAACTCGTTTGCGGAAGCCTGATACCTGTCAGTTCTGACAGTAGTATCACGGCGGGGTTCCCGCCATACTGAGGCTCAACCGGCGGACGTTGCGACGCTGGAATCGCATAGTACAAAGGAGAAACACGACTATGAACGGAGCCCAAGCGTTATTCAAGGCGCTGACCGACGCAGGACTCGACACCTGTTTCGCCAATCCCGGCACATCCGAGATGCAACTCGTCTACGAGATGGGGCGGACCAAAGACACGCGCGCCGTTCTCTGCCTGGAAGAGAACGTGGTTACAGGCGCGGCCGACGGATACGCGCGTATGGCGCGCAAGCCCGCATTTACGCTACTGCACGTGGGCAGCGGCTTTGCCAACGGCATCGCGAATCTCCACAATGCGAGCCGGGCCAACACGCCGATCGTCAACGTGGTGGGGGCTAACGCCACCTATCATCAGCCCAATTTCGCCGAGCATGAGTTCATCAACGGTAAGATTGTCGACCTGGCGCGCGTCGTTTCCCATTGGGCGCATGAAGCCAAGTCGGCCAGCGATCTGGCTGTGCTCGGGGCGCTGGCAGCACGCTATTCCCGGATTGGCGCCGGTAAGGTTTGCACCGTCATCGCTCCCACGAACTGCCATTGGGATCCAGGGGTCGCTCCGCCGTTGCCGGCCGCGCCGATGGAGACACCCAAAGTCTCGCCGCAAACCATTCAGGAAGTGGTTGCGCTATTGACGAACGGCAAGAAGACGGCGATAGCGCTGGGCAGCCACGCGCTGTATGGTGACGGCCTCGAGCTGGCCGGGCGCATCGCAGCGAAGACCGGGGCTGACTTGCTGGCAGAGACCACCCCGTCCCGCCTCGCCCGTGGAGAGGGACGCGTTCCGGTCGAAAAGATTCCGTATCTACCCGAGCAAGCAGTCCCGTTCTTTCAGAAGTATCAGCAGCTTATCCTGGTGGGCGCGCTCTTGCCGGTTACCACCTTCGCCTACAAGGGCAAGCCGGTCATCAAAGTCCCCGCGGACTGTCAGGTGACAGCGCTGGCGACCGCAGATCACGACATATGCGCTGCGCTCGGCGATCTCGCCAAGGCGGTCGGCGCGCCGCCCCAACCAGCCAAACGCCGCGAGAAATCAAAAGGCGCTCCGCCCGCAGGTGTTCTGACGGACGTTGCGATTCGACAGAGCATCGGCCTGTTGCTGCCGGAGAACGCAATCTTAGTGACGGATTCGCCCACCACGGAAGCGGCACTCTACGCCGGGACCGAAGGCGCCAGGGCACACGACTATCTGTTCGGGGAGTGTGGCGGGGCCATCGGCGGCGGAATGCCAGTAGGGTTAGGCGCCGCAGTGGCGTGCCCGGACCGGAAGACGGTTGTTTTCGAAGGCGACGGTAGCGGCATGTATACGCCCCAGACGCTCTGGACCATGGCGCGAGAGAAAGCCGATGTCACCGTGGTCGTGGTTAAGAACGAGAACTACGGGATTCTGAATATCGAATTGGCACGGGTTCGCGAAGGCGATCCCAACGACAAAATGCTCTCGATGATGCACCTCAATAATCCCTCGCTGGATTGGGTGAAGATTGCCGAAGGACAGGGCGTGCCGGCCACCCGGGCAACAACCGCGGAGGAGTTCCATCAGCAGTTCGCGGCGGCGATGAGCACCAAGGGTCCTCATCTGATCGAAGCCCAAATCGTCCAAAACCTTCAACCGATGATTAACGCAGTACATAAGACAAGGGTGCCGTAAGCGCCCGACTACAAGGAAATCGTTACAACAAACCAAAAGAGCATCGAAATGGATAAGAAAAAGGAACACCATCAAGATCACTAGCCCTTGTCGCCAAGAACAAGGCAGGTCAGCCTCTCACAACGAGGCTCGAGGCACTCGCGCCCAAAGAAAACTCGGGCTACCTGCTGGCGCCTCCAGCCAAGGTAGATCCTAGCAGTGTTGCCACGGGGACCGGAAAAGACTCTGTCAACGAGATCAAGGAGTGGCAGTCGATCATGGATTACATCTGCAGATTGCCGGTCAAGGCCAAAGGTGAGTTACCTGGTGATCCCCGTTGATGAGCGCGCCACAGAGGTGCGGGCGATCAGAACGGATTGATCGCTTTTGGCCGAAAGCAATCCGAAGCGCTACGGCGAGCGACAATCCAACTCCCCCAAAGGTCAGTCGCCTATTGGGAAATCGTCAACTGATCGAACGGGAGGCGGTCAGGAACAGGACCGCTTCCTCGCCAAGCCGCACGTCCCCGGGATCGAGAAGGGCAGGAACAGCTTCCTTCCAATGAGCGCCGTCTGAGAACTAAGGTTACGTGACGGAGTCGTTGCCACCAGCCGTGCCGGGTCGTTCCCCATCGACTTCAGGCATGGATCACCTTGCTGCGGATCGCGAAGTGTACCAAGTCGGAACCGGATGCCAGGTGCAGGCGTTCCATGAGCCGGTATTTATGAAAGGCGACCGTGCGGGGCGTTATTTGGAGCATACGGGCGATCTCCACCATCGAGTGGCCTTCCGCCAGGAGTTGCAGCACCTCCCGTTCGCGCGGCGAGAGCGCATCCACATCCGGCAGGGCGGTCGCCTCCAGCAGCAAATCCGAAATGTCGCCGCCGGCGATGAGCGGCGTCAGATAGCGGCGGCCGGAGCGGACCACATCCAGGCAACGGGGCAGCTCGTCGAGGTTGGAAGTCTTTAGAAGGTACCCGCGGGCGCCCATCCGGAACGCCGCCGCCGCGAGATCGGGGTCCTGATCCATGGTCAGGAAGACAAACAGCACAGCGGGCAACTGCGCCTTGACGATCCTGGCGGCTTCCATTCCGTTCATCAAAGGCATGGAGATATCGCACACCACCAGAGAGGGTTTGAGATCCAGGGCGGCGGAGACCAGAGCGCGGCCATCTGCCACCACCCCGACGACCTCGTACGTGGGTTCCAGCGCCCTGCGAAAGGCCTGCGCCACAAGCACGTGGTCGTCGGCTACCAGTACGCGCGGGTTCACGACTGCCGGGCCTCCACCGGAACCCACGCCCTTATTTCGGTCCCGGCACCAGGCCGCGACTGGATCGAAATTTCCCCGTTGATCATGCTCAAACGCTCACGCATGCTAACAATCCCCATGCCGCGATCCGCGCCCACGGAGCCGGTTTCGAATCCACGTCCATCGTCCGCAATCATTACCGTGATTGTCCCATTCACTCTCCGCAGATCCACGGAGGCGCGCTTCGACCCGCTGTGCCGCACCACATTGGCAAGGGACTCCTGGATGATGCGATAAAGGCATAGCGCGGCATCGCGCGAGAGGCTGTCGGGCAGGTTCCCGCCGCTCAGTTCGACGGTAATCCCACTATGATGTTCCACCTCCTGGCAATGCCGCTTGACCGCCGGCAGCAGGCCGAGAAGGTCGAGCTTGGCGGGATGCAGTGCGTGCGCGATCCTGTGGACGTCGGTCGAGAGACTTTCCACCGCCAACGAGAGTTCCTCCAGCTGCGGTGCGAATTCTTTGTCGTCGGCCTGCTGGTGGAGTTGACGGATCTCGATAACTAGGAGAGCAAGCCGCTGACTGATATCGTCGTGGAGTTCGCGCGCCAGCCGCGTTCTTTCTTCCTCCTGAGCCACCAGCAACGCCCGGCTCAAGCTCCGGAGTTCCTTAGCCCGAGCTCCGAGTTGAATGTGTGCCGCAAAGAGGAAAATCACCAGCGCGGTCAAAACAACCATTGCTATAGCCGTAGCGATCACCAGCTCGCGGTGGGCCTCAAGGAGCGAAGGCGAGCGAAACAGGATCCTGCTGCCTGGCGGAAGGCGGTTCTCCGGGATGCCCCACCTCTGCAGTTGGTTCCAATCGAGCTGTGCGGGACCCGCGCCTCCCTTCGCGATCGGCTGTGTCGACGACGGCGGGAGCCCCAGTGCGGCGCGGGCCGCTTCCCCGATCTCCCGCCCGGCCGCATGGGCGTCCAAAGTGACACCACCCACCGCCCCGGCGCCTAGCAAGGTAGGGTATACACCGAACACTGGAGCGGAGGCATAGGGGGCCAGCACCTCTCCGGAGTCAGACGCCGGAACAAAGGACCGTCCAGTGCTGTCGGCGGTCATGATCGACCAGAGAACGATTGTTTGGTCCGGAAGCCTCGCCAGCCCGGTCTTGTATCCTTCTACGGTCAGTCCTGTCAAATAGGACCATTCCAGGCGATCGCGGGTCTTCGCCTCAAGCTCATGCACCTGTCGCAGATCGGCTTTGTCGCGTGGCGGGCTACCGTACAAGACAACGACATGCCGGGTGCGGGGGAATAGGGTCAGCGCGAGATCCAGTGTCCGCTCGTATTGGAGATCCACCACGACCGGCGTCACATCCGCGGGCAATGTGAGCGCTGCAATCTGTTGGGAACTGACCGCGCCTGCCAAAATGGGAGTGCCGGGCCAGAGATTGCCCCGCTGATTGAGCATGAATGTCAGCGCAGGTAGGGCTACAGTGATAATCATGTCCGGGCGGAAAGAGCGATACTTCTGCCGGTACCACTGGGACGCTCGGGCCGGATAGCCCGCATCCTCGAACCTGGAAACGTCCAGCGACTCCACGTAAACGTTCACGGCGGACGGATCCGGCGTCTTCAGACTGGCCAGTATGGCATTGTACAACTGTGCAGCTACAGGCAGGCTCGGACTATCGCCCAGAAGAACAAGTATATTCTTCACGCCGCGCGGAGGGACGTCGGCGGACGCATACCCCACGCACAACGCGGCTGCCAGGATTGTCCTTCGTAGCATCTTCCGAATGGAGGATGCTCATTTGCGGGGGTTGGGTTTATAAAAAAAATACACTAGCCGACACCGGGGAGGTCGTGGAATAGCTTAAGCCAGTTTAAGATAGGAAAGTTCTTTATTTTCCACGTGTTTAACGGGAATGTCTATGGCCCTGCCTGCGGGCGCGGGCTTGTTTGCGCAACCGCCTAGGCCGTTCCTGCTACCGGCAAAGGCAGTCTACAGTAATTAACTGTCAGTTCTGACAGTAGTTTCGGGGCTTTTCACCACGCATACTGCTCTTGACGTGGGTGACCTTCTGCCGACTTCAACGCATCGCACGCAGGTCCTCCTGATCGACGACCACCCTGCAGCCTTGCGCAGATTTGCGCACATGCTGGAGGCGGAATTTGAGGTGGTGGGCACAGCTGCCGGCGGACTGGAAGGCATACGGGCCGCGCTCGAACTCGCGCCGGACGTGGTCACCCTAGATATTGCCATGCCGGGAATTGACGGTCTGGAAGCCGCTCGCAGAATCCGCACTTTGGGTGCGTCTGCACGAATCGTCTTCCTGACAATTCATTCCGACTCCGACTATGTGAGCGCCGCGCTGAAAGCCGGAGGTTTGGGCTATGTTCTGAAGTCGCGAGCGGTACAGGATCTCGTTCCGGCCATCCGGTCGGCACTCCTAGGGGAAGTTTTCATCTCCCCTACAGTGGAAATGCCACCCTCAGACTGATTTGCCCCACTAGGAACACGGGGCCCTATACCCCCTGATCCGCAAAGGGCACTTGAAACACTTAAGCATCTCGACAGACTAAGTTTACGGTTGGCCTTTTGATCTTTTCGCAAACCACAATCTTGATTCGTGCGACGCGTTCCGCGACGCGGTTACGCCATCATCAGCACCATCGCGAAACAGGGGAAGGCGCGGATTGCAGAACGGGTGCGCAAGGTCGGGTTAAATCGGTCAAGACCGAGGAACCACTGGCCGCGAGTGGTCCTCTCTTCTTCAGTCGCGACACCGATCCCAGTGTGGAGAAGGGCGGGAGTCCGTGGTCTCCCACCACTTCAAGCAGGAGGGGCAAACACCTCCAGTCTCGGACTTGTCCCGCTGATGAGCACACGAGCACATCCACGCGGCCCCTTCCCCCGCCAACGTCGTGGTCCGCTCCGCCCTTGCAGCACTTGGCCCGTTCAACATGACCCACGTGGAAGTTCCCAACCTTGTCGTCCGCACTCTCTCTGCTAGACGACCTGCCCGAAAGCAGCGTCCCGGAAGTCACCTATAATCCGCACATCAGGCTTGTCTCAGACGGCCAGAGCGATTACTGGACGCAAGCCGACTAATCGGTCCTAGTATGGCGGGTTCCCCGAACAGCGGGTCTCAGGACGTTCCGCGCAGCGGCGTACTGCGCGAGTCTTGGTCAGGAAAGCCCCAACCCGGAACGTTGGGGCTCGTTGCGTTTTGTCGATCCGATTCTAGTACCGAGGCGTCGCGAGGTATGCGTGAGTGCTGCCGTTGATCGTGCCAAAGCCCACGATTTCGCCCGCGTCGTTGATGCCTTGAGCGCACTCAAGATACCAGCCTGAGTTCTTCGGGATGAGGGTGTTGAGGTCCACCGGCGTTTTTCCTTGCCAGATGATCGCGCGCTCGTTAAAGCTCGCGTCCAGGGAAACGCCAACGATCACGCCGTAGTTGTTGATGGTGTGAGAACAGCAGGGCCCGGTAACGATGGATCCGGGAAACCGGCCGAGGTCCTGCATACCGGTTTCCTTGGTCCACAGGAAGGTGTCTTCGAGGCATGTTGCCGGATTGGTGTCCGGGCCGACGCAGGCAAATCCGACCACTTCCCCGCGGTCATTGATACTGGTAGCAAGGTTCAAAACGCCGGCTGGCGTGCCCGGCAGATGGCCCAGGTCAGTGGGTGAGCCATTGCGGTCCCAGAGCACGGCGTGCGGAGCGAACGGGATCGGGGAGACCGGGGTGTTCGAGCACAAACCCGACGCGCCAACTGCCTGGCCGCTGTTATTCAACCCGAAGGCGTAGCCGACCGTGTCGCCGGGAAGAGGATGCAGTGCCTGGATCCCCCCGTTCAGCCCCCACCTCACGGCTTCATAACGAAGAACCTGAGAAGGTGTGGCGCTGGCGCAGGTTGGATCGCTCGTGCCATTCTCGGCAACCCCGACGATTTGGCCTAGATCGTTCACATCGAAGGCATTGGCGTTATTGCCGCCAGACAGGAGCGGGAGAGCCGTCAGGTCCCCAATTCTTCCGATTGCGCCAAGGCATTGATGGTGAGTGCCATAGGCACAAAAGTCCTCGCCATTCGGGTCCGTCTCGGAGGTCTCGGAACCAACCGCTGTCTGGCCAAACTCGTTCAGCCCGTTTGCTGCGCTGTTGCAGGTGGGGCACTTCTGTCCGCCCAGCGTGCCGAGGTCGAACATGCGGCTGCCTCCATACCGAAGGAAGGCGTGCTGCGGTCCGTTAAGGACCAGGTTCGACGACCCGGTTACCCAGCCGAATGCGTTAATCCCAAACGGGTTGCTGTTCGTCCCTGGCCCGCCCAATGTGCCGAGGTCGGTGACGGTGTAGTGTTGGGCAGGCTGTGCAATTGCAAGCGTGGCGAGCAAGCTGCTCGCGGCAATCCAAGTAAAGATCGATTTCATATTGTCCTCCAGGCAGGATGATTTCCTGTCGCCGGTACAGGCGGAACGGCGAGCTGAAAGCGGCCATGCGTGTCATACTTTATTTCTTGGACTCGGAAATCACGAATCTGCTGAGAGCCTGGTCGGCGGGCGATCCGGCCGCGCTCGATCAGTTGTCCATGCAGGTTTACGACGAACTGCGCCGTATGGCTCGCCACCACATGAAAGGCGAACGGCGGGACAACACGTTGCAAACAACCGCGCTGGTCCACGAAGTCTATTTGCGACTGGTCGATGTGACGAAAGTAGAGTGGCGGCAGCGCGCGCAATTTTTTGCCATCGCGGCGCAAATGATGCGGCGCATTCTGGTGGACGCCGCGCGGGCCCGCGCCTCCGACAAACGCGGCGGTGGCGCTGTGCGCGTGAATTTCGATGAAACGGCCATTGTTTCGCCGGAGCCGGACCGTTCCGTCGCCGCCTTGGACGACGCACTGGCCGCGTTCGCCGCCGTCGCTCCGCGCCAGGCCAAGGTGGTGGAGTTGCGCTACTTCGGCGGCCTGCAAGAAGAAGAGATCGTCGAAGTCCTCCAGATTTCGCCGCGCACCGTGCGCCGGGACTGGGACTTTGCCCGGGTCTGGCTGGCCAGGGAACTGTCTCGGTAGCAATGGTGTCATGATTAGATCCAGGTATGACCCCGGATCGGCTACAGCAGATCGCAGAGCTGTATCATTCCGTCCGCGAAAGCTCCGCCGAACGGCGTGCCGCGCTGCTCGCCGAGGCCGATCCCGAATTACGCAGCGAAGTGGAATCCCTGCTCGCCCGTCAGGACGAAAGCCTGCCGACTCTCGACCCTCTCACGATGGCCGTACTGCACTCCGGCACTCGCCTGGGTCCATATCAGGTGGAGAGCAAACTTGGTGAAGGCGGCATGGGCGAGGTTTTTCGCGCCGTCGATACACGGCTCGGGCGCGCGGTAGCGATCAAGGTCGTCGATCAGCAATTCCTTGCCCGGTTTGAGCGCGAGGCGCGGGCGATCTCCGCGCTCAATCATCCCCACATCTGTACTCTCTACGACATCGGCCCCAACTATCTGGTGATGGAGCTGCTGGAAGGCGAGAGCATGGCGGCCCGGTTGAAAAGCGGCCCTTTGCCGGCCCCATTAACTGAAGACGAGGCGCTCCGTTATGCCGCGCAAATCGCGTCCGCGCTCGCGGCCGCGCACGAGCGAGGAATCGTTCATCGAGATCTGAAGCCCGGCAACATTATGCTGACGAAAGCGGGGGCAAAGGTTCTCGACTTCGGATTGGCCACTTGGGAAGGCGACGAATCGCTTACCGGGAGCCGTATGGTGATGGGCACGCCGGCCTATATGGCGCCGGAGCAGCGCGAAGGCAAGCCGGCTGACGCTCGCACCGATATTTATTCGTTCGGTCTCGTCCTTTACGAAATGCTGACAGGCGTGCGCCCCGCGTCCCCGCGGAAACCCGTCCATTCGAGAAAGCTCGAGAGAATCGTGAGCCGGTGTTTAGAGATAGATCCCGCGGGCCGGTGGCAATCCGCCGCCGAGCTGGAACGGGAGCTGGCAAAAGAGACCGCCACCACCCCCTGGAGATGGATTTCTGCCGCCGCGGTGTTTCTAATCGCCGTTGCGATCTTCGCCTGGAGGCAGCACGCCGCGCCCGTCGAAGTCCATTCGCTCGCCATCCTCGGTCTGGAGAATCGGTCCGGCGATGCAAGCCTGGATTACTTCGCGGATGGGCTCACAAACTCGCTCGCGGCCGGACTCGGGCGTTTGAACGGACTGCGCGTGATTCCGCCGGCGGCGACGCTGGCTTTTCGAGGGATGAAGAAGCCGCCGGCGGAGATCGGAAAGGAGCTGAACGCCGACGTACTGTTGGACGGCACCTTTTCGCGAACGGGCAGCCGACTGGAGATCAGGACGCGGCTGGTGAACGCGAGCAGCGGACGCGACCTCTGGACTCACACCTACGAAACCGCGGCGGCCGAGCTGCCATCTTCGCAGAATCAAATCGAACGCGACATTGCCGCGCAAGTGCATGCGTCAGCGCCCGATCGTGCCCGGATGATCGACACGCGCAAACTCGATCCGCGCGCTTACGATCTCTATCTGCGCGGCAACTATCACCTCGGCCGCTTTAACGCGCAGGACACGGACGAAGCGATCGACCTCTATGAACAAGCGGTTGCCATCGCGCCGGATTTCGCGCCGCTGCAGGCAAACCTGGCCAGTGCTTACGCGGAAAAGTCCTTCTTTTACGCACCGGACGACCCAGGATTGGAAGGGCGAGCGTTCGCCGCCGTCGAGAAGGCGTTCGCGCTCGACCCCGATTCCGCCGAAGCGCACCTGGCGCGCGGCCAACTCCTGTGGCGGCCATCGCACGGGTTTCCGCATCGCGCCGCGCTGGCCGAATTTCGGCTGGCGGCCGCGGCCCGGCCGAACCTGGGCGCCGCCTGGGGCGAGATCGCATCTGTACTGATTCACGTCGGCCACTTGGACGAAGCGCTGGTGGAAGCGCGTAAAGCCGAAGCGCTGAATCCGGGCCAAACGGTAGCGGCCGGGCGGGTCTCGGAAATATATCTGTTTCAGGGCAAGCCTCAGTTGTCGCTCGACGAGCGAAACCGGACGCGCTCCAACCGGGAGATACCGATGGAGGAGTGCGATCGCACTTGGGCGCTGATAAACCTGGGTCGCCTCGAAGAAGCGGCCCGGCTCATCGCGACTGGCTTTAAGGATTCCAAGGCGGGCGCGGCCGGAGTAAAGCACGCCGTAAGTGCGCTACTCGCGGCACGCCAGGGAAATCGCCAGTCTGCGGAGTCCGAGGTCCGGGCCGCACTCGGCGAGCCTCAGGGCTTCGGTCAATTTCACCACATCACCTTCATGATCGCCTGCGCATACTCGGTGCTGGGGGATACGGCCCACGCGCAGGAGTGGATGGAGAGGACCGTCTTTGAGGGCTTCCCATGTTTCACATTGTTCGAAGTCGAGCCCAGCCTGGAACGCTGGCGCGCGACGTCGCATGGTCATGAGTTCCTTGTGAACTTGCGGCGGGAATGGGAGGCGACGCCGTGACGGCGATCAGCCTTTTGTTGGCGATAAAGTAAGGTGCTCCAGCAGCCCCGCCCAGTCGCCTTCCTCGAAATGCGCGCTGGAGCGGGTCACACAGAGTCCTGTCTGGCGAGAACACTCCTCGCTTTCTAGCTACGGACGGGGCCAACCGGTCGCCTGAAGGGAAGACGCTGTGTTTCACATCGACGAGGGATGGACACCGCTGCCTATGGGGGCAGAGGATCGACGCGCGGTCGCACCAACCGGAGGGAGAGGCGTTTGCGGTTGAGCATTTGCACGGACGGACGTCGTTTGGGAAGTGTGGTCGGAGGCGGGCGGAAGAATCGCCATGCTGCTCGATGAGGGCACGGGCAGCATTTGGAGGATGTTGCGCTCTGTGGTGCCGTAAAGGCGGAGCGTTCGACGTTTGAAACCTGCCGAAATAAGTAAGTACTGAGAACCCCGCTTGTCGCCGCCAACTCGTGCACAGGACCCCTGTAAAACCAGCCGCCAAGTCGCTTTATTCGCTTGATGTATCCGCCAATCACGAGGTAATGTCCATGTGGCCGGTAATGCCCATTATCGATTCATCAAACATCCCGCACGTACCCCGTTCGACTACGGAAATTGCGAGGGTATCTCACGGAATCGAAAAGAGCAAACAAGAGACCGCGGGAGGAATCCTAGAGAGTCAGACTTGATCCGCATCCATCCAAAGGGTGAAATCAAGCCCTTCGCTCTTACTTGCGCAATCCTACCGCTTGCTTCCGGTCGGACGCGGCTCCCCTACGGTCGCCAAGTTTGAGCTTCGCCACCGCGCGTCCTTCGTATGCTCTGACGAGATTGGGATTCAGCCGAAGGGCTTCGTCGAAATCCTGAATGGCGCGCTGAAATTCGGCCAATTGGTTGTAGAGACGGCCACGCTCGATAAAGGCGAATGGCAGATCGGCCTTCAGGCGTATTGCCTCGTTAAAGTCCTGGAGAGCGTGATCGAATTGTTTTTGTTGGAGGTACGCCTTCCCTCTGCCAACAAAAGCATTTGGAAATTGTGGCTTTAGTCGAATCGCTTCGTCGAAGGATTTCACCGCTTCATCGTATTTGCCATCCTGACTCAGTTTCTGGCCTCGCTCGAACATTCCAAGCGGTCCTTCGCTGGCCACCGATGGGATTATTGCAGCGGTCGGTGCGGCTTCTGGGGGAGCAGCTTTCGCAGTCGTCGTCTCCGCCACAACACGTTTTGCTGGCTTCTCTTGCGTAGGCGAGACGGGGTTCGCCGGTCTTGCAGCCGGTGCCGGAATTGGCGCTATCTGCACGTTTGCCGCGGGCGAAACGGGCGTCTTCGGGTAGCGCAGAAACAACATCCAGTAGGTCGCAGCTCCCACAACGCAGAGAACCGGTACGGCCCAGGCTAGCCATATCAGGGGCCGCGCGGCCTCCTTCACTTCCTGAACCGGAGCGGCCGGGATGGAACTAAGACTACTAATGGCGAATGCCAGGTCTGCGGCGCTCTGAAAGCGAAGCGCGGGATCCTTCTCCAGGCACCTACGAATGATGAACACCAGACCAGGCGCAAGGTCGGCGCCTCGAAGCTCCGGCGGATCTTCTCGGAGAATTGCGCTCAAGACGTCCATGCTGGACGCGCCTGTAAACGCGTTCCTGCCCGCGGCCATCTCGTAAAGTATGACGCCCAGGCTAAAAATATCGCTGCGCGAGTCAACCGACTGCGCGCGTATCTGCTCGGGCGACATATATCCGATAGTCCCCATCACCGTTCCCGGCATGGTGAACGTTCCAGGTATCGTATCTCCGGGAGCGCCTTGAAACATCTGCTTCGCCAATCCGAAGTCGATAATCTTTACCCGTCCATCGCGCGTGATCAGGATGTTTTCGGGTTTCAAGTCACGGTGAACAAGGCTAGCGGAATGGGCCGCCGCAAGCCCGTCCGCGATTTGCTTTGCGATATCGATCAGTTTGCGTGCGGACACCGGACCCCGCGAAATGATACTACGCAACGGTTCGCCGTCCACGAGTTCCGTGACAATATACGGAATCTCATTGTCCTGTCCAATGTCATGGATGCAGACGATGTTCGGATGATTCAGAGCACTGGCCGCTCGCGCCTCTCTGTCGAAGCGCTCACGCAGCGAACTATCGCGGGACATCTCCTGAGGCAGAATCTTGAGTGCGATCTCGCGGCCCAAGCGCCCATCAAGGGCCCGATAGACTTCGCCCATCCCACCCGCGCCCAGGGGCGCAAGGATTTTGTAAGGGCCAAGAATAGTCCCAATCGGTATGGGCATAACGTGTTGGAACAATTCTACTCCGGTCGGTCAATCGATTTTGCGGTGTCGAGTGAGCGCAGGCCATTCGCACAAGCCAGCCCTTGCTCCGTCCGATAACGAACACTACCGGGACACAAAGATGGATAAGTTCGAGATTGCCGAGCTCGGGCAAAATCAGAAGCGATTTGAAAGCTAAAAATGAATAGAGGGTCGATCCCAGGCTCGCCTTGGGTGATGCGCCGAACAAGTCGAGTATCCGAACGCTTCACGATCCAAGCACCCAGGTCACGCTTGGGAGAGACGAAACGTACTAGGCCATTGGCTACTTTACGGGAGTGCCATAGGGTATGAGAGTTCTGATCCGCTCGTCGGCGTCGGTGCGCCAAATCTTCCAGCCGTCTGGCTTTTTTTCGAGGTACATGATCTGGGTTTCGTTGCGATCTTGATAAATGGTTTCCACACGGACCTTCACTGCAGATTCAGAGATCTGCTGCGGCTCCGCAACGGCGACGCCCATAATTTGGGCACTAGATTGGATAAGGTATGTGGTAAAGGCGGCTTCGCCGGATTCAGCGATCGATTGCCTCAAGGCGGCTTCCATTCCGCCGGCGTAATTCGCAAGGTAGCTCTTTACGTCGCCCGAGCGAGCCGCGCTCAGCATGGCATAAATGGTGTCTTGCGGCTCTGGCACGATAGGCTTGAGCTTGTAAAACATTTTTCGTAAGTCCTGGACCCGCCAGCTCGTGGTCCGCCCCAGCCCGATTGCTAGCACCGCGACCAACACCGTCGCGGTCAGAATCGTCGCAGTGCGCTCCTTAGTCATTTCGCGGCAGCCGCGGGATCACCCTTGCGTATTATGGTCAAATCCAGGTTGCCGTTTTGGTCGACGATTAACTTCTTGATCCGCGGAAGCACCTGCTCCATGGTCTCCAGATAAAGTCTTTGACCGGTCAATTGGGACGCTTTCGCGTACTCCGCCGCTATCTGTTTGAAGCGCGCTGCGTCGCCGGAAGCCTCGTTGATCTTCTTCTCCTTGTAAGCGTGGGCTTCCTCGAGCAGTTGCTGCGCCTGCCCCCGGGCTTTGGGGATCAGGTCGTTGGCATACCCTTCGGCTTCATTCACGATGCGCGAGGTGTCGGCGCGAGCACTAGCGACATCGCGAAACGCCTCGGCCGCTTCCGGCGGCGGCGCCATGCTCTCGATATTGACGGTGGAGATCTGCACCCCCGCTCGGAACTCGTTCAACAGCTTTTGCGAGGCAGCCCTGGTCTCTTCCTGAATTGCTGCCTTTTCGGTGGTGAGCATGGCGTCGACTTGCGTGCGAGCGACGCGGCGTGCCAATTCGGACTCGACGACCACTCCCACCATCTGCGCCGGATTCTGAGATCGGAATATATAATCCACAGGCACACTAACCGAGTACTGCACCACGACGCGCATACTGATGATGTTCTGGTCACCAGTGAGGAACTGCGAAGCGAGCGGCTGAGTACGTCCCAGCACACGATCGGGCGGATCTCCGCCAATCACAAGGCGCTGAAGCTGGCGGACCTTCAGCTTGGCAACGCTTTCGATAGGCCAAGGCAATGCGTAATGCAGGCCTGGCATTACGCGCGGGGCGACCACTTTCCCGAACATCGTCTCAACCGCCTGTTGATCCGGAAGCACGATAAAGAAACCCGAAACCACCCACAACGCGAAAACACAAAGCGCAATCCTGGGCCCCTTCCGCTGCAACCATCGGGGGGACAGAACGGTGGATGAGGGCGTCCCGAGATCGCCGCCGGGAGTTCCATTAACGAGGAGTGGCGCAAGACTCCTCATCGCGCCGCGGCTTCACCTTTCATCAGCACTTTCAACAGTTCGGAATCCGAGCTGAGGATGGCGGTCGTCTTGTCGTCCAGTACCTTCTTGTAGGATTCGAGCGTCCGCAGCAATTTGTAGAAGGACGGATTCTTCGAATATGCCTGTCCATAAGTGCGTGTCGATTCGGCGTCGCCCTGACCTTTAATGTTTTCCGCCTGCTTGTAGGCCAGCGAAAGAATTTCTTCCTTCTGGCGGTCGGCACTGGCACGAATGCTTAGAGCTTGCTCCTCGCCCTCGGCGCGATACTGGCGCGCGATGCGCTCGCGCTCGGCCCGCATGCGCGCATACACGCTCTGCTTATTCTGCTCAGGTAGATTCAGTCGCTTGATCCCCACATCCACGACTTCGATTCCATATTGATCAAGTGCTGTGCGGTCCGTAAGTGCGGTCAGTTTGTCGAGCATGACCGGGGTCCGAACCTTCTCCGGCTCCGTGCCGACAATGGAATCGAGATCGTGCGTGCCCAGCGCGGCGGAGAGGCCGGACCAAATAATGTCGTGCAGGCGCATTTCCGCCGCCGTCGCGTCGCCCACGGTTTGGACGAAGCGGTCCGGGTCCTCTATTCTCCAGAGAACATAGTTCTCGATCACGATGTTCTTCTTGTCGTGGGTCAAAAACTCCGAAGGGCGCGGATTGTATACCCGCAGGCGACGGTCGAAGTAGATGGCGGTCTGGAAAAACCACTTCACCTTCAACCCAGCGTCGGTCACTGTGCGAACCGGGCGGCCGAATTGCGTGACCAGAACGAACTCCGTCTCGCGCACCGAGTACAAGCTCAGATAACAAAGAATGAGGAAGGCGGCAGCCGCCGCGGCTGGATAATAGCGTCTGTATTTTTCTGGCATGAGCCCTCTAATCCTCTTACGGCCGGGTCCCCAGGACGCCCGCACCGGGCGGCGCGATCTCCACGCCGTCTTCGAGCAGCAATAAATGGCGCCGTCCTTTGCCGGGATCCAGAATCAATTTTTTCTTGCCTGTCAAGACTTGCTCCATGGTTTCCAAGTACAGGCGCGTCCCGGTAGGGCCGGGTGCGGTGCGATACGCCTGTTCCTGCTCGACAAATCGCGTGGCATCGCCTTCCGAGCGGTTGATGCGACCGAGCGTGTAGGACTCGGCATTAAGTATTTGCGCCTTGGAATTGCCTCGGGCCAGCGCTATTTGCTCATTACGATAGCCTTCAGCTTCATTGACGATGCGGTTCTTTTCCTCGAACGCCCCAGACACGCCGCGAAATGCGTCAACGACCTCGATCGAGGGATGCACGTCAAGTAAGTTGACCTGCAGAATGCGAACGCCCGTTGCGTAGTGGTCCATGCGCCGCTGCAGCTCGGCTAAGGCGCGTGCTTCGATTGCCTGCCGTCCTAAGGTCAACACCTGGTCCAAAGCACTGGAGCCGACGATGCCGTGAATCGCCGACTCGCCCGCAACGCGCACGGCTGTTTCGGGATCCACCTGCTGGAATAGGAACGCATCCGGATGTGCGACATGGTAATGGATCGATGCATTCAGTTCGACCATATTTTGATCGCCGGTGAACATAAGCGATTCGTCCGGGCGGCTTTCAAAGCGCCCAGTGCGGTGTTGCACATTCCATTCGTAGGCGGCGGGTTCGGCCAGAGCCGTTGATCCGGAATTGGAGCGGAAGCCGATTTCCACCACGCGCACGCGGTTCGCCTGGATGCGCGTCAGCCGGTCGATCGGCCAGGGTAGCTTGTAATGCAGTCCGGGATCACTGAACGGAGTTACTTTGCGGCCAAACCGTTCCACCACCCCGACCTCATCCGGCTGGACGGTATAGAAGCCGTTGACCAAGATGAGCGCGGTGGCCGCGACTAGCGCTGGCTTCACAGCCTCTTTGCGACGCGCGACTGCCGATTGGAAGGCTTTCGCCGGATCGATCTGATGCAAGTCATTCCACACCGCGGCCAGAGCCGACGTCGCGACCCAGCTTCTGAATCCTTCCGCATGCCGAACGAACCAGATGGCAATGCGTCCGCGCGAGGCCACGGAACGCTCCACGCGAAGCAGACGCAACGAGTTCATCATCACAAAGAAAGAGGAAAGCTGGTGCGTGAACGCGGCGCCGATGGGTCCAAGATTGCCTGTGGCGCAGGCCAGCACGGCCAAGGCGTTTAGCACTCCTGCAAACAGGATAATGTTGATCCACGCCGTCCTCATCGCTCTCTGGCTGACCTCGAACAACCGCGGCAGACGTTCCAGAGAGTGAGGCATATATACCACATCCGCAGCCTCGGCGGTGATGTCGCTGGCGCCGGAAACTGCGATCCCGACGCTGGATGCAGCCAGGGCCGCGGCGTCGTTGATGCCATCGCCCAGCATCGCGACGGTTCTGCCTTGAGCGGCCAGTTGCCGTATGCGATCCAGCTTTTGCTCGGGCAGTAATTCGGCCTCAACAGAGTGGATCCCGACTTCCCGTGCGATGGCTTCTGCGGCGCGGCGGCGGTCGCCGGTCAGCATCATCTGACTGGTGACGCCGACTCCTGGAAGCGCGTTCACGGCTTCGCGGACGCCGTCCCGGATGCAATCCCGCAGCAGGATGGCTCCGGCCAAGCGATCTCCGTCGGCGATCAATACAGACGTGGCTCCCAGGCGATCGGCTTCCAGAGTAGCCGATTCAGTGCCATAAACGCCAATTTCAGCCATGAATTGCGCGTTTCCCGCCCGAATTGTGCGGCTGCCCAATGTTGCTTCGACCCCGCGCCCGGGAAGTACGCGAGCGGTCTCAGGTTGAGGAACCAGGAGGCCGCGCAGTTCCGATTCCTCCACAATCACCCGGGCCAGCGCGTGATCGGAGCCCCGTTCGGCCGCTGCCGCCAGCGCGATCAAGCCATTTTCGTCACCATTGGCGGCCACGGTTCTTACGATCTCGAACCGGCCCTCGGTGAGCGTACCGGTTTTGTCGAACACGGCCGTGTCGACTTTGGAGGCCCGTTGCAAGACCCCGCCGCCGCGCACCAGAATTCCACGGCGCGCGAGCCCGCCTATCGCCGCCACCATGGCGGTCGGCGTCGCCAGGATGAGCGCGCAGGGGCACGCCACGATCAGCACGGCGACCGTGCGCAGCCAGTTTCCGGTGAAGTAGTACGTGAGCGCAGCGGAGAGCAGAAGAGCCGGCAGAAAATACTTGGCGTAGCGATCGGCCAGCCGCTCCACCGGAGCCCGCTGCTCCTTGGCCTCTTCCACCAGGTGAATGACGCGCGCGAGCGTAGTTTCCTCACCCGCGCGAACAACGCGAATGTGCAGGAGCCCATTGCCGTTCAGCGTGCCTGAGAACACCTCGTCGCCGGATTGTTTGTCGGCGGGTAGAGGCTCGCCTGTGATCGAGCTTTCGTCAATAGAGGAGACACCCTGTTCGATTGTGCCGTCGGCGGCGATGCGTTCACCGGCGCGCGAGACGATAATGTCGCCGGGAGCGAGGGTCGCCGCATCGACCTCCTTTTCACTGCCGTCAGCCAGGAGGAGGTGCGCGATGTGCGGGAGTTGCGCCACGAAGCGCCGGATGGCGGCTTCGGTCCGACCCGCCGCAAAGGACTCGATGGTCTCGCCCACCATAACGATGAACATGGCTTCCGCCGCAGCCAGGTATTCGCCGACACTCAGCGCCGCGATCACCGCCACGCAAAGCGCCAAGTCCGCGGAGATGGTTTTTTTAAGAAGCGCGGAGATGGCGTTATGGAAGGTTTTGTAGCCGGCCATCAGCGTGAGAACGATGGCAGTGTCCAAGCCGAAGATGTACTTGAACACTCCGGTTACGTTTAGAATCAGCAGCACGCCAATGATGGCGGCATAGCCGTACTCGGTTCCAAATTCCTCAAGGAGGGAGGAATTTTGAGAATCGGGCGCAGCGGATTCTTGACGATCCTCACGCATGTCGCATTGAGTTTAGCTCGTCCTACGGCCCCACCACCAGCACGACGCCGCTCTGCGAAGTCGCGCCATTCGCCGTGATCGTGAAAGGATAGTTACCCGGGGCCAGACCCGCCGGAACGGTGAAGTTGATCTGATAGTAGCCTGAGCCGATCTGTCCGGCGAAGGAAGCAGTCACCACGTTGTTGCCGATATTCACCGTCACTGCCGATGGAAACGGGATCGGCGCCCCGATGACGACGCCCGACTGTGTGCTTGCCAGGCCAGTCGCGTACATCTGAATCTGATTGCCCGGCAGCGCCTTCTTCACCTGAGGGCCGAAAACGGCCGGATCTCCCACGATAATAGTCGTACCGGCGAATTGCGCCGATGGATAATAAGTCACGTAATCGTACGAGTAGGAGATTATGCCAGGAGAAGAGTTCACCACATTGACGGTGCCGGTGTTGCTGGCGATGCCGTTGCGCACCACCGCAACGGCTGCGGTTCCGCTGATGTTGGTAGGTGCCTGGAAATTGATCTGCCCGGGGAACACATACCAAACCGGAGCGGGGCTACCATTCACCAGCACCTGCACGCCAGCAACCGACGTAGGCAACACACCGGTGGAGAAATTCTGATCGCTCCAGTCCTTCACGATGTCCGAAAAATTGGCGCCATAGACCGACACCCACGAGCCCGGTACGATCTGGGGGCGGTTGTTCACTGCATCCTGCACCGGGTTGCTCGATCGCAACGTAGGCGCACCGTTATTGGCGGGTCCGCCCGCGGACGCGATCGCCTGGTAAGCCGTTGCAACCTTTGAGCCCACCGCCGTCAGTTGATAATTGCCGCCACTGGACGTGATGAGATTGGTGTTATCGAAATACGCCAGAGGCATATAGTACTTTTGCGCGTAAATCGTTATGTTGGTGTTATATGGCTCACTGTCGTTGCAACCACCCCATTCCAGGATGGCGGCGCCGTGGCCGTATTGCTGCGCGAAAGTGACCAGAGGGTCCATGTACAGGGACCAAGTGGCATAGCGTGGCGACGCAGGCGTTGTGCAGGCTCCGCCCGGCCCGGCAAACAGGTGAAAATTCCAAACGATGTTCGGCCACGCGAAGTCCGGCAGTTTACCTGAAACGATCGATTCGAAGGCCCCCGTGCCGGTGGCTTGGCCGCTGGTGGTGTCCTCGACGAAAATGAGTGCCTGTGGATTGTATGTGCGGATTGCGGCGATCAATTGATTCTGGCCGTCGCTCCATGTGCCCGGGTTCGTGCTCATATCTTCCCAGGTGTCGTAGAGGACGGCCGGATCGGCTGCGTACTTTTCGGCAATGGCGCTCCAAAAGGTGAACGCCGTATCGATCGAGGCGCCGCTTGTACTCTGCGCCGGGCACAGGGAAGCATTGTTCTGACAGTTGAGGTCGCCCTGATTGGGCGCCGGACAGTTCGTACCAGACGCGCCGCACGGAGCATCGGGAAACTGGCCGGCCTTTAGAATCACGACGTAGTTGTTGTACTTCTTGGCGCGCTGGATAAGCGTGTCGATGTAAGTCTGATAGTTCTGGTTGGCGATTGGGACCTGCTCGTTTGCGTTCCACCACGCTGCGTTGACGAAGATCCGCACCAGATTCATGGAGAGCAATCTGTTCTGCGCGGCATAATCCGCATCCGTCGAATTGGCGTCGGCATTTCCGCTTCCCGTGGCGCTGCGGTTTAGCCCGCGCAGCAGGACCGGGTTGCCGGAATCGTCTACGATAATGCCGACGGGAGAAACGTGGAGGGGACGAAAGGTTTGCGCCGGTGCAAATGCAGCCACTGCCAAAAACAACGCGATTCCGACTCTCATTGCATGGTCACCCACATGGGACTTACCCATACGATGGATCCGGTGACCTGCCCGGTCATCGGCTGTTGTAAGCCGCGGACGTAATAGTAGCTGGTCCTACCCGATGTCGCGGTCGTGTCCTGCCAGGTGAACGATACTACCCGGTCTCCGCTGGTTGAGTAAACCACATTGCCATCTTTGATTACCGACACATTCTGGAACGGCGCGGTTCCGTACAGGCGCACGGTAAAGACTGGCGGAGCTGATGTGGTGAACGTTTCTCCCATGAAATGGGTGCCACTCCGGAAGTCGGCCAGGATGTTGTCGGTGGAGCCGTAGATGCGCCGGTTTTGCATGGCCTCCATGATGCCGGCGCGCGTCGGCGACTTCACCCATAGGTTGGTAAATGAGATATGAGTTGAGACGTGATCGCTGGAGGCTTCGAAGCCGTACTTGATCCCCATGCCCAAAGCGTTGGAAACGTAGCCGGCGGATTCGAATCCCGAGATGGAATCCGAAGCAGTGTTGGCGCGCGGAGCTCCGGGCAACTCGTAATCCTGGCGTGCGCCTTGATAGATTTCCACGAACGGTTCCACCACTGGGTCGCTGTTGCGGTAATCGGTCCCCTGACCCGTAGCGCCCGTGTGCGGCGCGGAGAGGCCGCTGTAATAGTGCAGGTAAGAATACAGCATGGTGGTGTCGGGCGCGGGAGCGAACTGCGTCGGGGAGGACAGCGGGAGGCGCGGCAGAGGGCGAATGCCCCGCTTTTGAAATACGATGTTGCGGTGTCCTTCCGGATAATTGACACTACGCTCGTAGTAATACATGGGCACGAACTTGGTTCCCAGCAAGTAAGCGTCTGAGAATTTCTGCATCAGCCACCAGGTATATTCGCGGGCCGCGCCGTTGTCATGATCGCAGCAGCCTACCCAATCGAGCGAAGCCGCATCGATAAAATAGCGGTAGCTGTCGATGAGTGGGCCATCCCGAGCGCCGTCGGAGGAAATTTCGGTATGCCGGTGGAAGTCGCCGCGCACCAACTGATACGGTTGCCCGTTCACGGTGGGCCGGAAATTCTTCACGATCGCATCGGCGCCTGCCTCAGCGGCTACGGAAGTCGGGGGGGTGGCAGGGACGACTTGCCCTATCTTGGTCAACTGGGGAAGTTGCTGAGTGACCGTCACGGGCAAGTCAAGCACGTAAATGTCCGCGTTTGCGCTATCTATTTGCGGCGTGCCGTTGGGCAGCGGTGTCAGCCGGTGGTCCATGGCGCTGCCGATCAGCAGATGCCCGGGACCTTGCGGCAGCATCACGGGGCGATTATCGCCAACTGCGTCCGTGTTTGCCACCAGGCCGGGGCCATGCCAAACTGCCCCGTCGAAATAGACGATCGCGCTGATCCAGATCGAACCTATCGAACTGCCGGTACCTTGGCTTTGCGACCAACCGTCGCCCGCGGGCTCACGGAATGAAAGATAAACGGTTCCGGCGGAATCGACAGCCAAACGCGGATGGCTATTCTTGGGCCCATCCATCTTCGCGCTAAATCCCACATCCGCGTTGGGTTGCCGGTTGAGGGCCAAATTTGGATCGGGCTGAGGACCGTACGGGCCCGTTAGAGACGGCTCAAATACCTCGACGTTAGGCCCGCCCGGCAACACCGTGGCGACATCATTGGTGGTGCTGTAGAGATCATTGCCCACCAGACAGCGCACCTGAATCGTGTGGTTGTGATACAGCGCGATGCCGGTTGTGTCGTAGAGCCCGAAATCCTTGCCCCACTGCGGACCGCTGACTTCGTAGGCGATCCACAAGCGGTTCTGGGGATCGAAGGCCAGCGTACTGCGAGCCTCGAAATTGAGTGTCGCCGCCACGGGGATGGGGGCATCGAAACCGATCTCATTGCTGCCGAAGTGCCCGCGGCGCACATAGACGTCGTAATCGCCCTTTTCGTAGGTATCCCAGGAGATGGCGACCTGCCCGTCTGTAGAGGCAGCGATAGCCGGTTCCCAGTCGCTGGCGGACGATGTGGAGACGGTCACCTCCCCAGTGAACGTGTCGCCGGTCTGGACGGCGGCCAATATTTGCAGACTGTTGTTTCGGAACGCCTGCCAGGCCACCCACACTGATCCAGAAGCATCGGTGGCGGCAACCGGAAACAGATCGGTACCAGGGTCGCTGGTCAGGCGAATCTCTGAAGAGAGCGTTCCACTGGCGGTTGCGTTGCGTGCGTAAAGATCGAAGTTGCCGTTACGCTGCGTCGAATAAAAGATCCATGCGCGGCCTTGACCATCGATGGCCACTGCGGTTCGCATCAAATCCTCGCTGGTACCGGTTATTGCGTAGGGACCGGTCCAAATATGTTGGGACTTGGAATAGTGCATCAACAGAACCTGCTCGCCTCCCACCGGACGCGCGAAAGGCGCAAAGTTCGTGATCGTGGTCGAAGTCGAGAGGGCGACGGCTTGGGAGCGGTCGCCGTGGGTGAATTCCGTATACGCCAGGTAGACGTCGTCGCCCGATTGCGCCATCGAGGGGAAGTCTTCTTCTTCATTCGACGTTGTCAATTGCAGCGGCGAGGCTGTTTGCATGACGTGTGCCCGGTACTGGCCTCCGGCGGGCAGCAAGTACTTGGTGGTACCGAACGGCACGTCTGTCGACGAGAACGCGAAGCTCCCCTGCTTGGCCGTGGTGACGTTGAAGGTTACCGGACCGGATGCGGCGGCGATCGTAACGATGACCCCGGTTTCCTGAACCGGCCCGGGCGGAGCGAAGGAGGGCGTTGTGCGGAGCGTGGCCTTCCATGACCAATTACCGGACGAGGCGGAGCCCGATATCGCGTCTGTGTCGTAGAAGCGCCAGCCGGTCAGGCCAACGATGGTTCCTCCGGTGGCACTGATGGAACCGTCCCAGACAGCCCCCGCAACGTCGCCAACCCCCAGCGCGATCAGATACGATGACTGTCCCGGCGGGGCAGAAATAGGAGCCGCGAGAGGATAGACACGAGTGTATAGGAGGCGTTTGGCGGCAATCGCACCCACTGCCACTATTGCGAGAAGGGCAATGACCAGGTATCGCGCGCGCATTCGCATAATAACCCTCCGTGACCGCAAAAAGTTGCGTTGCGTGGTCGGCACGGAAGCCGCCAATTTCGCTCTTGCACAGGATACACCTAACAGCGCGCTCTTGTCCGGCAGACGGCACTGTCTTCCCGGCGAAAGAGAGTTTCTCGAACTGAATGGGAACTGAGAGACGCCGCATCGGGAAACGGTCCGCTTGTCTCCGTCGTACGACCAAAGGTGGGCGCGTCGCCGCAGAGAGCATGACGGCGCGCAGCATCTTCCAAACGGTCAATAGGGCTGGCGCGAGCGTCGGGATACCGAAGCTGGCTCCTCATGATCTCCGGCGCACATTCGCGAAGCTGGCCCACAAGGGCAGAGCGGCGCTGGGAGCAGATCCAACTCAGTCTCGGCCACTCCTCAATTACCACGACCGAACGGTATTTAGGAGTGCGGCAGGATCTCGCGGACGCGCCCTGCGATCACCTCGGGTTAACGGTGGAGGTGCTTCAATGATGGAGTGCCAAACACAGGCCAAGAACTCCGTGGGGCGCCCTCGAGTTAGCATCACACCTGAACAGGTGAGAAAATTAAGGGAGGGAGGCGCTTCATAGCGCCGAATCGCCAAGGTCTTGCGCATCGGTGCCACGACCGCGAGACGGCTGTTCAGGCCCAGCGAGTGATCTTGTAAGTCCTCTTCTGTTCGATATTGCGGAATACCGGGTTGATCTCGGGATCCGGCTTCCGTATCGCGTAAGTGCGTCGGCCGCCCTAACCCATGCTGCGATCCGTGAGGGCCGCGCGCCGTCCTCCGCCGCCACGAAGCCCTCCAAAACGCATGGCGTCGTGACAGTTGGCGCGAGCTCTCGCGCCAACTCGGCGCAGGCGCTACTACAATAAGGCGAGCCTCGCAGTACGGAAGAGAAAAGGTCCTCAAGAACGTCAGTGAATGTGCCCTTCAAGGGGATTTGGATACAAATCGGGATCGTTGGTCGCACCGTGAAGCCGGCGGAACTCCTTCTCGACGAGCACTGACAACCGCTTGCCTTCTCCGAATTCGATCTCGGCGCTGACGCCGACGCGTTCCGTATCTGTCCAATCGTGCGCCACCTCCGCCGGGAGCACGATGCGAATACTGCTTACGTCCAGCAGGACTTCAGTTCGCGGCGCATCTACCGAGGACTGGATTCCATAAACGAGCCTTCCTGAAGGATACTCCAGGGTGTCTTCCAGCAAACCCCCCGATGTGAAATCTGCTACTTCGCGACGGTTCAGACGCAAGCGAATTGAGTTGTTCTGAATTCGTAGTTTCACGCCTTGCCTCCTACCACTTCGATTTGTTCAGCGAGGGCTCCAAAGATCTCGGAATACACCGGAATCCCTTGTTCGTCGAGTGCTCTCGCCACGTTCGGAACCCAGTGCGCCAGATGGCGTTGCACGAAATCACGCCGGGCGCATTCGATTGATTCCCCATCGGGATTGCCAACATTGGTGCAATGATCCAGCCAGGTCAGGAACTCGAGTTGCGTCAGCAAGTGATCGGGCGCCACCTTCGATGTCGTCCGCAAGCCGAAATGTTGAAAGAAAAGCTTGTTCTCTAGGACCACTTCGCCCACCGGACGGTTCAGTAGATAGTGGCCCTCCAGCAACGGCCACCTCGGCTGCGGCAGCCCAGCCTCGAACAGTTGGATATAAAGCGAGCGCAACTCCTCCAACGTACCCGGCGTGTTAAGAAACAGTTCCCGGAACCGCCCAAGATGGCGCTCATCCGGATACGAAAGGGCGAAGCGAAGAGTCGCCCATGGGCTTACTGCGTCTTGTGCCATACCGAAAAATATTTCCTTCCATCGCGATCTTGCTGATCGCCATTCCAGATCGCGACTGCAACCGGCGTACCTGAAGGCAGTTCCGGCAGTTCCATCACGACAGCCCAGTGGCTGTCTTTCCAGGTGGATTGCGACGAGAACGTCTTGCCTGTCCGACGCGTTGTCTCCCTACCGTGCGCTTCCATTACAGCGCTGCCGCGCGTCGCGTCCCACAAGTAGATCTGGACCGGATGCTCCGGATCACCCATTTGTAGAGACGGGAACACCTCCGATGCTGCGGCCGGTATCATCAAAGCGCATGCGTCGAAAAAACGGTCCGTCGCGCCTGATTGTTTGACCAAATGTTCACCTTGCCAGGCGCGCTCAGCTTTCGGCAGAGTCTCGCTGTCCCGAGTCCTGTCCTGCCATTCGAGCCGGGCATAGACGTGACCTGCGGCCCGCACCATCTGGATCTGTACAGCGGAGATTTGTAGCGTTGCGGGCTGGTCTGTCGCATATAGTAGCGGCGTCCTTTGAAGCGACAATGAAACGGAGGGCACGGCCTTCCACGCAACTGCGGCAGGATCTAACGCGGGGCCACTTGCGGAAGCCACCAGGATTGTGGAAATCTCGGCCCGCAGGGCGGCGCAGCAAATTAAAACAATGGCCGCGCGATTCATATTTTCTTCACCCCCTGGATGTGAACAAGTTCCGGCCGGTTCACCTGATACCGAACGTGCGCGTCGCGTCCGATCAACAACTGCAGCACATCGCTATGCCCGCCATCCTGAGCCTTTTTCAACTCGCCCTCCAGCCTTTTGATGACCTCGATAACCTGTTCACCAAACAGGTAAACCAGGTAGTCCATCGGCATGCGTGGGTCGTCCAACACGCTCTTACCGTAGTTGCCCTGGCGCGGTGGGTTGAATGGTGGAACGTAAAAGACATTCGGCTCCGTACCTTTTTCCGGGAACAGGCCCAGCGCCACTTTGTAAACATGAACGAGCTTGTGGACCGCCGACTCAGGATCGTCCAGGTAGCCGACGAACCGTAGCCGGCCAGGACACTGTTTCGCGCACGCTTTCACTTCTCCCTTTTCGATACGCGGATAGCAGAAGATACATTTCTGCGCCTTGCCTAGGAGTTCGTTGAAGTAGATCTTCTTATAAGGACAGGCGCGCATACAGTAGCGATAGCCCTCACAGCGTTCTTGGTCCACTAGGACAATGCCGTCTTCCTCGCGCTTGTAGATCGCGTTGCGGGGACAGGCGGCGACGCATGCGGGATTGGTGCAGTGGTTGCAAAGTCGCGGCAGGTAAAAGTAGTAGTTTTCACCCAGCAGCATCGCCCCGACGTCTTCGTCCCAATTGGGCGTGTTCCTGACCTCCTCCTGCGGCATCGCCTGCAAGCCGCCTTCGAACAGGCGCTCGGTGTAGTTGTACTCGAAGGTCTGACCATAGTCTTCCTTCGATGGAAGTTCGCTTGGCCGCAACTGCCCGTTCTCAAATCCTCCGCCAATCTTGTCCCATTTGCGCGGATAACCTTGACCGGGCCGCGTTTCGACGTTGTTCCAGTACATGTAGTCCATGCCGTCGCCGTCGGTCCAGAGCTTCTTGCAGGCCATGGTGCAGGTCTGGCAACCCAGGCATTTGTTCAGATCCAGCACCATCGAAATCTGATGTTGAGACATGGCGCTACGCCTTCTCTTTCTTGGGCAGTGGCCGGGTCCGGCGGATCACGCTTAGGTCGGCCGCCGTCGGAGTGTACTTCATGATGTCTACCCGGATGTCGCGGTTGTTGCCCGTCGGGCCCCAGTAATTGAGGCGGAAGTTCACGTGGCCGTATCCGCCGATCAACTGCGTCGGCTTGATCTTGATATATGTCGGCGATTGCCACCCGCCTTGCAGGAATCCCAGATAGCGCTCCCAGCCGTGGTACATCGTCAATCGCTTGCGCTTCTCGCCCGGCAGAATCTGGACCTTGGTTACGAAACTTCCCTGATCGTTAAAAACCTTCACCCAGTCGTTGTCCTCAATGCCCCGTTCCTTGGCGTCGTCGGGTTGTATGTAGACAATCGGCGTGCCTCGTTGCAGACGCAGCTGGTATCGCGAATCACGCCAGGTCGAGTGAATGGACCAGCGCCCATGCGGCGTGTTCCAAAAGAACGGATACTTCGGACTCTCGCCCAGAGGCTCCTTGTACGCCGGCAATTGCTCATCCAGATCCAGAAACCACTGGTGATCGATGTAGAACTGTTGTCGCCCTGTCAATGTGCGCCAGGGTCGTTTCTTTTCGATCTGGTGCTGGAACGGCGTATATGCGATGCCTTCCTTGATGTCGCTGTTCCACGCTTCTTCGTCTATCTTTCGGAAACGCTGCGGATGCTCCTTAAGCTGTTCGAACGTCATGCCGGCGGTTTCCGGAGACTGCGACATGATGAAGTTTGCGCCGTCCTCAGGGGATTGGAATTTTCCATTGCCGGCCCACAACTCGTAGGTCTTGGTGAAGTCGCGATCCCAATCCAGGGGTTGGTCTTTATAATGAGCCATACTCCGTTCTCCCGCCAATTGCGAGAACTTCTTCGCCAACTCGCGAAAGATTTCCCAATCCGGTTTGGAGTCGTAGAGCGGATCGAGGACCTTGTTAAAGGGGTGGACGTAGCTATGGCAATCGGTGGTGTTGATATCCGATTTCTCGTACGGAGTCGCGGCGGGCAGCACCACATCGGAAAATAATGCTGTCGTGTCCATCCGGAAGTTGATGTCGACGATCAAGTCGAGGTCCTTCCATAAGGACTTCAAAATATGCTCGTTGCCCTTGGCTTGATTGAGGTAATTCGCTCTCCAGACAATTAATGCCCTCGGCTTCTGATCGCGTTTCTTCGGATAGAGAGGCATCCAGCCGTTCTTGATGCTTTCTTCGATGTACCATTCGACGGGCTTGCCGTTGTATTGGTGGTGGTCCTTATTGGACGAGTGCATATAGGTCCACAGCGTCATGTTCTGCATGCGCTGCTTCTTTACGCCTTCCGGAAACGCGTAGGCTTTAAATCCGCGTTCCGGCCACACTCGCTCCTGGCCGACGTAGTGATTGAAGCCCCCGCCGTTCTTACCCGTGTTTCCAGTTAAGGCCACAAGTAGAATCAGCGCCCTATTGATCAGATCGTTGTGGAACCAGTGATTCAGGCCCGCCCCGTGAATGATCATGGCGGGCTTACGGGTACCCATTTCATGAGCGAACTGTCGAATGTCGGTGATCGGAAGGCTGGTAGTCTTCGCGACCGCTTCGAGCGTATAGGGCTCCAGCCGCTGGCGCAGCAACTCGAACACGGTTGTCACTTCGCCGTCGCTATAATGCAGATCGGGATCGTAACCTCCCAACGCGATGGATTTTTCCTTTGACCCCATCGACCCCGGCGCTTCCGCTCGCTTGCCGGTCTTGACGTCGTGGAAAAAGAACAGATCCGGCTTTCCTTCGGGCCGCACAAAGCGCCCGGACCTCCGATCCACCAGCAGCGGCAGATCGGTCTGTTCCTTAACGTACGCCTCGTCGTAAAGAGTGTTCTCGATCAGGTACTTTGCAACTCCCATCGCTAATGCGGCGTCCGTGCCGGGCTGAATCGGCAGATACAAATCCATGTGCATCATGCTCGAATTGAAGTCCGGCGAGATGCCCACCAATTTGGCCCCGTTATAGCGAGCTTCATATGCGAAGTGCGCGTCGGGAATCCGTGTCTGTGAAATGTTGCTGCCCCACATAACGATGTACTTGGAATTGAACCAGTCGGCGCACTCGCAGGACTCGGTCTGCACTCCCCAGGTAAGAGGTTCGCCCGGCGGCAGATCGCAGTACCAGTCGTAGAACGAACAAAACACGCCGCCCGTATAGTGCGCAAATCGGGAACCCGCGCAAAACGACACCGGACTCATCGCCGGGATCACACTGAAATAAGTGTTGGTATCTGGTCCGTAGTCGCGGATATTGTCGAGGAGCTTGCCGGCGATAAGGGTTAATGCTTCGTCCCAGCTCGCTTTCCGCCACTTGCCTTCGCCACGCTCTCCCATGCGAATCAAGGGCGACCGCAGCCGCTGTGGACCATACACGTATTCGGTGAAGCATGCGCCCTTCTGGCATCCGCGAGGATTGTAGTCAGGCAGTTCGGCGGAAATCCGCGGATAATCGGCGGCTTGTTCTTCGCGGATCATTACGCCCTCGCGGACATAGACGTTCCAGCTGCACGAGCCCGTGCAATTAGCCGAGTGCGTGGAACGCACCACTTTGTCCCACGTCCACTGCTTGCGATACAGGTCTTCCCAGCTGCGGTAAGGATAGGCGTGCAACGGATCGCCATTGGAAGCGAAACTCTCGAGCACAGGCGATTCGCCCCTGCGGCATCCGGGAATCGACGCGCCCAGCGCCGCCAGGCCAGCCCATCGCAAGAAATCGCGCCGATTATTTATTGAGCTCATCGAGTTTTCCCCCATTGCCGTAGGTATGCCAGCAGGTCGCCGATGTCCGAATCCGTCAAGCCCGCGCGCCCGAATGACGGCATCGGGGTATTCTCCCGCCCCATGCGAATCGTCTGTGCGATGAACGCATCGCTGGCCGCTTTTTGGAACACCGGATTCGCCAGCGCAGGCGCAATCAGGCCCTTGCCGTCGACACCGTGGCAGCCGGCGCAATTTTGCTGGAACATTGTTTTGCCGCGAGACGCCGACCCACGAGCCGGAGCCGGTGGCAGCGCTTCAGCCTCGGCGCTGGCGCGAAGGTGCCGCACGACCGCTTCCAACTCCTTTTCCGTCAGGCCGCCCGCCTTGGGACCCCAGGCTGGCATCCGCGTTCCGGGACGTCCCTCGCTGATATTTTCGAGCAGACACTCGTCGTCTTCCGATTTGAGGAAAGCAGCATTGCGGATGGCTGGAACGAAGCGTCCGAACTTTTTGTCCCAACGCGTTTGTAAACCCGTGTCGTGGCAGGAGCGGCAGTCTCGTTGATAGAGCTTTTCGCCGTCGGGCTCTTGCGGATGTAGGTGTGCGTACTTTTCTTCAATTTTGTCGGGTGCCAGATATTCCGACGGCAATTCGCGTTGCCGCAGTGAAAGCATGTACACGGTCAGGGCTTCCACTTCGGTTTCCGTTAACGCCGGCGCCGGCATAAGACTCGCCGGAACGATCTTGCCGGGATCGCGAAAATGTTCCGCCATCCAGTTCCACACGGTTTGAGAACCGTGCAGATGCTCGCGCATGAACTGGTGCTTGGTCTTGAGCCCGATATTGTCGAGCGCCGGGCCCAGCGACCCGCCTTTGCCATCCAGCTTGTGGCAACTTGCGCAGCCCTTTTGTTCATACAGATCCATGCCGCGCACCAGTTTCTCCGCCGATCCCTTCGGCAGGGCCCGTGGATCATGGCATTGATTGCAAGTCGCCTCCGTCAGCGCCGCCGGAAGAAGCGGATAATCCCAGAACTGGTCCTCGGCCTTCGCTTCCTCGAAGCTCAGCGCCGCGCCTTGTCCTTGATGGCAGACCGTACAGCCGAATTTTTCCACGCGGTGAATCTGCAGCAACCCCTTGGGATGCGTCTTGTGCGGGTTGGCTTCCTCGGCCATTCTTGGATCGTCGATTCCGTTGTGACAAGTGACGCACCGGTCCACTACCTGAAGCGCGGGCACGGTCACCTGGCGGATCGTGATCGGAAATCGTTCCGCGGCTTTCCGTGAAGCATCATCCTTCGCCTTGGATGTCAGGATGGCCTTATAGCTGGATTGGTAATCCCGCCAGCCCGCCGTCACGTTCTCGCGAACCGCGGCCGCGATGAGGAACGCAATGGTGACCACGGCGGACACGAGCGTTACCCACTTATAGGTTCGGGATGGATCGGAGGTCATCGCATGCTCCTCAATGCACAGGCCACTGGCTCGGCCACCAATAGAACTGCCAGTTCGGACCCCGGAAGATGCTGCCCATCGCTGTCAGCACCAGGAAACCGGCGAGAAAGCACGTGAACAAAGCCACCGCCGACATCCGGATTGAGCGACTCCGGTTCAGAACCCACAGCGACCAAGCCACGTACATCGCGACGATGACGGTACCGGGATTGATCGCAATAATGACGAGTTGCGGGATCCTTGGAAACCACGCGCGCAGCCAGCCGTAGTTCACGGTGAAGGTCAGTAAGCCGAGCACGCTCGCCAGGCCGAACAGCATCGAAGTCCAGAAGGTCTTCTTGCCCTCGGGGCCTCCGAACCAGATGCCCACGCCGCGCGGATCACGGTCGATATAAGGAATTAGTCCGAGCCCGAGCATGACGATGGTCGGAATGCCGACTCCACCCATGAACGCCGAATAGGAGACCAGTTCCTGCAATCCAAGGAAGTACCAGGGTGCCTTGGCTGGATTTTCGGGCACCATCGGATTGGCCATTTCCTTGAGCGGCGCGTCGGAAAAGTAGCCGAGCGCCAGCGTCACGGCGATGGTGAATAGGAATGCCGCCATCTCCGCCCACAGCAAATGGGGCCAACTAGGAACCGTCCCTTCGGGCGCGCGGCCTACCACTGGAGTGCGTCCTCGGACCACTGCCATGAGTCCATAGGTCTTCGTAGGTTCGAAGACTGTCACGTCGTGGCCAGCGATCTGAGCGGGCACCGCAGGTAAAGACTCATTCCGGGAGAGGCCGCCGTCTTTACGGATGCGCCAGAAATGCACGCCCATCAACGCCGCGGCAATGAGCGGTAAGAACGCGACATGTAAGACGTAAAAGCGAATCAGGGACTCTTCGCCGACGTAGTTCGCGCCCAGAAGGAGCTGCTTCTGAAAGCGGCCGGGATCAAACCAACTGGTGATCCCGATTGCATCGGTGACTTCGCGCGGCGAATTCGCGATGTTCGCACCGATCGTGATCGCCCAGTAAGCGAGTTGATCCCAGGGCAGCAGATATCCCGTGAAGCTGAGAGCCAGCGTCAGCACCAGAAGTCCCATTCCCACTAGCCAGTTGAATTCGCGCGGCCGCTTGTACGATCCGGTATAGAACACCCGCGCCATGTGCAGGAATACCGCCGCCACCATCAGGTGCGCGCACCAGCGATGGATGTTGCGGATGAATCTTCCCGCAGGCACGACATAATGGATGTCCTTCAGCGACTGGTAGGCGAGGTCCGTGGATGGCTTGTAATAGACCATCAGTAGAATCCCCGTTACGGTCAGCAGAACGAAGGAGGCTGTCAGGATCAGCCCCAAACCGAATGTGTAGGTGAATCGAAGCGAATCGCGGTGCGTGCGCACGCTCTGCAAGTGCAGAAAGAAATTGTGAAACGTACTCTGAGATCGTTCCCGGTCAGTCCGAGGCGCATGGCCGACACGCAACATGGACTCGAGAACATGCCGTGGCGTGTCCTTTAGATTCTTGACGAACTCACTATTGGGTGTCATCGCATCAGACCTGGAATTTCGAGCCTCGGGTCACTTGGATTTCCGCATTGACCTGAAGCTGGCCATCTGGAGAAAGCGAAATCTCGAGCCAGGGCAAACCTGTCGGCGCGGGCCCGCCGATGACTTCGCCTTGCTCGTTGAAGCGCGATCCGTGGCATGGACACGCGAAGCCCGCATCTTCCGTATGAGCGATAATGCAGCCCAAGTGCGTGCAGACCGAGGAGATTGCGTGGAAGCCCTTCTCGTCGCGAAATAGGTGGAAGTTCGCTGCCTCCATGCGAGTGACGGAGCCAACCGCAAACTGCGCCGGATCGCCCAGCTTATAAACGCGTAAAGGGCCGGGCAGCACGGCTGGTTTCGGCAATCTCAGCATGCCGGCCACGGCCGTGCCGACGGCAAGCACCGAAGTCCAGATCGCTGCAAGCCCAAGAAAGTCCCGGCGGCGCGACGATGCTTCATGCATGAGTCCACTCCTCGGTGAATTGAAAACGTTCCATGGTGATGGCGTGCGTTGGGCAACGTTGCGCGCAGAGCGCACAGCGGATGCATCGGTCTTCATCCTTGATGATGGCGGACCATTCAGGTGACGCACCGTACATTTCGCTTAGCGTATGAAGGTCATCGGTGGGTTCGAGTTGATCGAGCCCCGTGATCTTCAAGCACAGCGTTGGGCAAACATCGATACACCCCCCGCAGAGGATGCACTTATCGCCATCGAAAATCGTATTGATACCGCAGTCGAGGCATCGCCCCGCCTCAGAGGCGGCTTGCACCTCGGTGTAACCCGTCTCCACCAGCCGTCGTGGGTCGGCGAGGCGTTCGCGTGTTGAGGAAACCGGGATCGCTTCCCGACCGCGGCCTTCGTAGCCCGCCTCACGACCGTAGCCATGGATCTCGAAATGGAACTGCGTTTCTTCGGCACGAATCTCGATTCCAGTCAAGTATTGGTAGACCTTGCGTGCCGCCTTCTTGCCGCTGGCGATTGCATCGATCATCAGCCGCGTGCCATAGGCAACGTCGCCCGCGGCGAAGATGCCCGGCAGGGGCGTTTCAAGCGTCTCTGGATTCACCTGCCAGGTCATTTCGCCGCCGAGGAATCCAAGGTCCCGTGATTGTCCGACCGAAAGCAGCACGGTGTCAGCTTCCAAGTCGACAATGTCGTTGTCGTCGTAGACCGGCTTGAACCGGCGATTCTCATCAAAGACGGACAGAACACGCCGGAACCGCACGCCGCGGACCTGCTTTCGTCCGCCTTCCTCAGAGAAGAGGAACTCCTTCGGGCCGAGGCTGTTGTGCCGGTGGACGCCTTCTTCCTCGCCTTCCACGATCTCCACCTCGTCGGCAGGCATTTCCGCGCGCGATTCCAGACACACCAGGTGAACTTCATGGGTGCCCGGCTGCCGCGCCGCAACCCGCGATATGTCGGATTCGATCTGCCATTCGAGTGAACGCTCCGGCAGACTGTCCTCGCCCAGGAGGTAGCGGACAGCGGAACGGGAAACATCGTAGGCGACGTTGCCGCCGCCGATGACAATGACGCGTTTGCCTATGGAGATCGGCTCGCCGAGGGCAAACGCCCTTAGAAAGTCGACGCCGCCCAGGATTCCCTCGGCATCGGCGCCGGGCAAAGCGAGCATCCGTGCCCGTTTGGCTCCGACGGCCACAATCACAGCCTTGTAGTCGCGCCGCAAATCATCGAACGCGATATCGCGGCCAATCGCAACGCCGCAGCGAAATTCGACGCCCAAGGCGCGAATCAAATCGATCTCGGCGTCGATTAGGTCGCGCGGCAGACGGTACGCGGGTACGCCCGTGTAGAGCATTCCAGCGGCTTTGACCTCGGCTTCAAACACGACGGAGGGTATGCCCAACAGCGCTAGGTCATGCGCGGCGGCAAGGCCAGCCGGCCCCGAACCGATAATGGCTATTTTGCCTCCCTCGGGCTTGCGATATTCACGCGAGGCCAGGAAGCGCGCCAAGTGAACCATCTCATCCGTGCCGTCGCAGTCGGCTGGAGGAAAGCCTTCGGGAGAACGCAATTCCCGGCCGAATCGATCCGTGACGAAACGCTTCAACGCCCGGATGGCGATCGGCTGATCGATCGATCCGCGGCGGCAGGCAACCTCACACGGTGCGCCGCAGATTCGACCGCAAATTGAGGCAAGCGGGTTGGGTCCGCGGGCGATCCGATAGGCCTTTTCATAGTTGCCGTTGGCGATGGCCCGGATGTACCCGCGGGCGTCCGTGTGAACTGGGCAGGCAGACTGGCACCTAATCTGTTTCCGCCAATGTTCCTGGTTGGGAATCGCCGCGCGGAACCGACTGGACTCGCCCATAATCCTGTGTCCACTTTGCGCTCATTCGGAAGGGCACGCTGTGACTAAAGTCACCGGCCCCGGGAAACGCTATCTTCATGACCTCATTAGAAGCGATACAGGAGCTCTAGATAGCCGAATTCGCCATCTTTCCCTTTCGGATAGATTTGTTCCATCACAGCCAACCCCTGGGTGTAACCGACGTAGGTTGTGAGCGTAACCCTTCGAGTCATGCGGTATTCCACGCTTGTGTCGTAGAGGTTCCCAAGGGAGCGACGGCCGGACGTCGACCGCCCCGTATAGCCGAAGGTCCAAGGCTGGAAGATACCGCCACCGCTGTACCAGAGATCGTTGGCGTTGCTCAGGCGCAAAGAGTGGAATTCGCTGGATACGGTGACCTTCGAGTGCGGCCGGAGAAGCAAAATGCCGAATGTATCTTCGTTGTTCATCATGTTGAAGAACGGGAAGCGTGCATAGGGGCGCGGTGTTGGCAGGATCTGGAAAAAAGTCCTGTGCGTGTTGTCGTTCGGATTGCTGTCTCCCGATCCCCAGGAGTGTCCCGCCCGTAGCCAAGGCTTGACTGTTGGCAGGATCTTCGGCTGGACTCCCCCCTCGATGTCGTAAGCTCCTGCGCGCTGATTCTGGACACCCCATCGGCCGGTCTGCACTGCGCCCCACAGCAGCAGATCGATCGTGCCGGCGCTCGATTCGAAAGCGTGCAAGGAGTGACCTCCGCATGTGTCGATGCGAATATTGTCGAGATCCGTGCGACGCACTGCAAGGGTGCGGTTGTCTGTCTTCACGATATGCCGGAAATCGTCATACTCGATCATGAACACGCGATTATCGGACGCGTGCCGGCCCTTGTTGGAGCTGTGGGTGTAGGACCCATATCCAAACCCAGCCCGATTCCAACCCCAGCCATCCACCTGAAAGACGCCGCGGGTTGGAATGGCGGCGACGACCGTGAAGTTGTCCATCGGAGCCGCGTAGGAATAGTGCACACCGTCAAAGCTTCGGCCAACATCGGACCAGCCAAAATCACCGATCAGGCGCTGATCCACCCGGTCCCTCTTCAACGTCGCGAGCGTCGCGTTCTTGGGAGTGACCTCGCTACCGTCCTGGAACGTGAACCGGCCAATCTGTAGCGAATGGCGCTTGCCTCCACCGAAGCCGGAGATTCGCACGTACAACTGCTTGGGGAAAACCATCGCCACATTCTGGTTGCCCCCGTTGGCCGACAGATAATTTGATCCCAGCCCAAGAGCTCCCTGTTGGGGTCCCGTTCCGATCGAATTGGCAGGAAGGCCAAACAAGAAAGGTACGGCGAATTCCGCGTTCCAGCCCCATGCGTCGCGGCTTGCGGAAAACCCGAGGCGCAGGATGTTGCCAGAATAGACGTATTCGTTGTTGCCCGAGGTCGGTTCAAACCAGTCCCAGACATACATTCGGGATCTTAAGCTGGCGGTTACTGTGACTTGACCGATCGTGATTGGATCCGGTCCAGGTGGTGGCTGCGCTTGACTGAATCCGTTCCAGGCTAAGAAGCCGAGCAAGCTGACCATCGAAAATCTGTGCATTCCGCTACCTGCTGGTAGTGTGGGTCCATGTGGACGCTGTTGCTGCGACTAAAGTCACCGGTTAAGCAAGACGAATCGAGTGCCTCAGCCTCGGGGCTTCAAGGAGAGACAGAAGCCGCATTTTCAGGGATGCTCGAATTCGTTTGCGTGCGGAACGAGCTCGAAATATGTGCTGTCCGGCAAATCCGTCGTCCAGTGACCCGCCGAACAGGCATAGACGTACGTGCCCAGAAACAACGTGGCGACTCCCGCTGCCACCACCCATGCCGTCCTGGGCGGAGTCGAAAGAAACAGCGCGCCCTCGGCCGGGCATGCCGTGACACACTGCATGCACCCGATACATTCCGTTGATCGGATCGTGATCAGGCGATCCACGGGCAGGGCTGATGGACAAGCCTTTGCGCACGCGCCTGGTGAGTTTCTTGCGTTGCTTAACGACCCCGACTTCGCTGGCAATCACAGTTCAAGGCTCCCTTTAGCCGGCTTGCTCCATTTCGACAGCGCGCGGGAATAGGATGTTGTTTTCCAAATGGACGTGACGATGGAGGTCGCGTTCGAACTCCTCAAGACCGCGGTACAGCTCCAGATAAGTAGGGCAAGCTTCGCTTGGGGCGGTATACCCGTTCGAGAGATCGCGAATCTGCGCGAGCAGGGCGCCGGCGTCATCATGCTCGGCTACCATGTTTGCAATCGGCCGTTGGACCGACCCAAAGCACGCCGAAGGCATCGGTGCGCCCTTCCGTGCCGCGTGTTCCATTTGCTCGATGTATGGGAAGAGCACGTGCTCCTCTTTAAGCATGTGAGTCGCTAGTTCCTGACCAATGGCCGTGAATAGCGGTTCAATTTGAAGGATTTCGGGGTGTGCCTGGCCGTGCTTCGCGGAAACTTTCGACAGCATGGAGCCAATCCGCGGCGTCTCCCGCCGGACGAAACTGTGATGCTCTTCAACGATTTGGGCGATCAGATCGTGGACCGGCCTTGCTCTCCAATCTTCAGATCCTAAAGGTTGGGAATGGGAATCGTTGTCCATTTGCGCCAACAGATCCAGGACGTGATCGATGGCGACGCCCGCTTGTGCGCATGCTTCGCTCAAGCTCCGCTTGCCCCCGCAGCAGTAGTCGATGCCGACCGACTCAAAGACTCTGATGCTCACAGGATTCTCGATCGCGATTTCCCGCACAGTCTTTTCTGTGATTTGCATTTGCTCGCCTCTGTTACGAGGGTAAGGCGAGTCAAATCCGCGATCAGTGACTTAAGTCACGTTAGTCGAATCCCACGTTTTTCAAACGACGTCCACCAGGTCGGCTTCAAGCCCCTCCAGGTTGAGAATGGTGATCTGCCGCCCATTCATCTCGATAAAGCTCTGCGCCTGCAAGCGCGCAAGGTTCCGCGAAACGAGCTCCCGTACAGTACCGATCTGCGCGGCCAGCTCCTGGTGGCTGAAGTCCAGCGAAAACGTCACGCCGCGGTCCGTGGGTTGCCCTTGTGCCTTGGCTTGTCGCAACAGCAATGAGACCAAGCGGTGCCGGACTGTCGTGAACGAGAGTTCTTCGATGATACCCACCAGCCTGCGTAGACGAGCCCCGACAACTTGAAGCAGTTTTAAAGAGACTTCGGGTTTCTCTAGGCAAATCGTTCGCAGATCGGTCCTCGACACGAACAGCGCTTCCGTCTTCTCCAATGCCGACGCCGAGGCGGGGTAGCTGCCTCCATCAAACACGGGTAATTCAGCGACGGATGCGCCAGGCCCCTCCACCGCGAGAACCTGCTCACGTCCGCCCAATGATGTCTTAAAGATACGAACGCGACCGGAGACAACGATGTACAAACCCTTACATGGTTCGCCCTCCGAAAACAAAATCGCTCCCGGTGCATAAGTCCGAACTTCACAGTGCGCCGCCAGGGATGCCACTTCTGGCTCATCAAGCGCCGCGAACAGGGGCGCCGCCTTCAGGATACTTTTGAGGGAAGCAGAATCGTGGGGCATGTCTGCTTCATTTTCTCCCATGCCTGTGACATAAGTCACTGGCATGGGAGCGCTTTTGGCCCAAAGTGCGGCTAGGACGCTGCTCTAAAGCTGAAATAAGGAAGAACATGATACAAATTGGAGCCTCACCCGCCACCATCGATACCCCCATCGAGCATCTAGTGGCCTGCCATCGACGGATCGAACAGAGGCTTGATACTCTCGCTAACGCTGCCTCCCACTTCAAGAGTAAACGGGTGCCCGCGCTTGAGGCGATCGCGAAAAGTGTTGATTTCCTAGACACGAGCGGAGTGCTCCACACCGAAGACGAAGAGGCCAGCTTGTTTCCCCGTTTGCGGCCGAAGCTCTGCGTCTCCGAAGTCGCCTTCATCGATTCGCTGGAATCTCAGCACGAGGAAGCGGAGGCAGTCTACTTAGCGCTCAAACAGCTGGCGTCGAAGTTATCTCGATCAGCCGAATCTTGCCCTCAAACGCTAAACCGGTATCGCGAGCGCGCAGAACGGCTCAGGGCTTTGTATAAGGCACATATCCGCGCCGAAGACGAATTTCTGACGGCGATGGTCAGGCGATGCCTTGACCAGCCGGAACTCCTTGCCATTTCGAAGGAAATGCGAGAACGCAGGGCTTCGCGAACGACCCGGTGATCGTAATTAACCGCGGTGACTCTGTCGGCTATCGAAGGAAAGGCTCATTGCCATAATCGAATGCGTCACGTCACATCTATCCATTCGCCCGCTGCTTTGTTGTTCCGAAAGTTGAACTACGAAAAGGATAATGGGCATTAACGCCACTTGACATTACCTCTGGAGGCAGACTCATCAACCGGAATCCTGCGGCGATTGCGATTGTGGGGTTGAACTTTCCAGTTCCGCTGTTAACACCTCGAACCCGAAATCCGTCTGATCCACGAAGGAGATTCAAGGATGCGACATTTACTCTTCATGTCTTTCGCGGCCAGTTTCGTAGCCGTTCCCGTTTTTGCAGGTGCGCTGACCCTTCAGGTCGACGAAGCAGGAGCCAATCGCGAGGCGACGACGAAGCATGCCATCGTCGTGGCGCACATCACGGCGTGCCATTCGCCTGAAAAGACCATGGTCACGGCGACAGCCGAAGGAATCGTCAAGGGCAAGCACCAGACCATCCCGCTGAAAGTCATTCATCTTTCCGAGCCGGGCGCTTTCGCTGTGGCTCGGGAGTGGCCGCGCGAGGGTTCGTGGACCGTGAAGATGGTCGCGACCAACCCCGATTACAAAGACTATGCGACGAGCATCGTGGTCCCGATCGACGGGGAAGTCGCGAACCGCGCGGCTGCGAAGGTGTTCTACCACGCTGCATCGGCGGATGAAGTGGATTCGGTTCTCAGACAAGCTAGGCTTGAGTAAGAGGAAGTGCTACTGACTCACGAGCTTCGCAGTTTGCATCTCGCAGGCACGGACGAAGCCGCGCTGATTCGGGCCGCACAGGCGGGCGACCGCGCGGCTTTTGGAACGCTGTACGCTCAGTTCTCCCGTATGATCCACGGCATCCTGCTCGCGCACGTCTCCTACACGGACGCCGAGGATCTCTTGCAGGACGTTTTCGTCCGCGCCATGGAGCAACTGCGCAGCCTGCGCGAGCCGGAGGCGTTCAGTGGCTGGCTGGCCTCGGTTGCGCGCCGCGCCGCGTTCGACCATCACCGTCGTATGCGACCAGCCGCAGACCTGACTGACGACATTCCTGGCGGGCAGAGAGCGGACGGCGAAGCATTCGAAGTACTCGCCATCATCCGGCGCCTTCCTGAAAGCTATAGCGAAACGCTGGTGTTGCGGCTCGTGGAAGGGATGACGGGCCCGGAGATTGCGGCGCGGACCGGCATGACACACAGTTCGGTGCGAGTGAATCTCTGCCGTGGAATGAAACTCCTCCGCGAACAATTGGAGGCCAAACGATGAATGAAGAATATCTTTGGGATCGTTCGGGAGAACCGGATCCGGAAACGGTTCGGCTCGAACAACTGCTGGGCCAGATGAAATACCAGGGGGCAAAGAAGCGGAGGCGCAAATCGGTTTCCGTATGGTGGATTGCCGCCGCAGCAGCTCTGGTCGCGGGTTTGTTCAGTGTGCCGCTATGGCGCGGCCAGCTGACAAGCTGGCAATCGCAGGATGGAGCTCGACTGCGAACCGGACAGACGATTGAGACCCGTGCTGGGAACAAAGTAAAGATACAGTCGAGTGAAACCGGGGAGGTCACGATCGATCCGGGTTCCCGGCTGCGTCTGGTCGCGGCGAGCGGTAACGAACAGCGCTTCGATCTGCAGCAGGGAACCATCCACGCCTTTATCTGGGCGCCTCCGGGCCGCTTTGTTGTCGACACGCCGTCTTCGAAAACGGTCGACCTCGGCTGCCGCTACACCTTGCAGGTTTCCAGAGACGGGAACGGCATGCTCACGGTTGAGGTGGGCTGGGTCGCGTTCGAACGGAACAACATTGAGTCGTTCATACCGGCAGGGGCGGCGTGTGTGACCAGACCAGGCAAGGGGCCCGGCACTCCGTACTTCAGCGACGCACCCGATGTGCTGCGGAACGCTCTGGCGCGGTTCGATTCGTCGGCGGATCCCGCCGCGCTCGATACCGTGATCGCCGCAGCCCGCAACCGCGACGCGCTTTCTCTGTGGCATCTGATGGTCCGGACACAGGGCGACGAGCGCGCCAGAGTATTCGACCGTTTCGCCTCGCTCGTGAGTCTGCCCTCCGAGGTAACGCGGGAGGCCGTTCAGCAGGGCGATGGCAAAGCGATTGATGCCGCGTGGGATGCTCTGGCTCTCGGGAATACCGATTGGTGGCGGGAGTGGAAGAAGCCATGGTAAGCCGGGGTTGCCACGTTCACCAAAGAAACCATCTGCGTCCGAGGTCGTTTGAAAGGCACCATTGGACTTGACCTCTCGTCTGTGAACGAGCAGCGATCCGGATTTAAATCCACAATGAGTGGAAGTAAGAAACTGTCGAAGTTGCAAAGACGCGGCGTTCTGCGAGCTTGGACAGGATTCGTGTTGATAAGTCAACTTGGGACCGCTGATTAGATCCCACACTGGCCTTCAGTCAGAAATTGTCCCCGCTTTGCAGCATTATCGGCGACCCTAGACGACCCGATTGGCAATAGCCGTCATTCATTTCGCAGCGCGGCCATCGGATCGATGCGGGAGGCTCGGAACGCAGGTAAGAATCCTGCGATCAGCGTGCAGGCGATAAGTGTCGCGACAGAGGCGGCAATTGCACCGGGATCGTTAGGCTTGACGCCGAACAAGAAAGACCTCAAAAGAGCCGTGGTTGGGTAAGCGGCCGCGAGGCCGATTACCAGTCCGAACGCGGAAAGTACGAGGACTTCGCGCAGGATCATCCATACGACCCGCCTGCGGGTGGCGCCCAGGGCCATTCGGATTCCAATTTCTCCGGTACGGCGCGCGACCGCGTAGGCCATGGTTCCATAGAGCCCCACGCATGCCATCAGCAAGGCCAGGCCGCCGAAACAGGCGCAGAGTTGAGCAAACGTCCGCTCCTGGAGGATGGTCTGATCGATGCGACGGGATTGTGTTGTCATGTCGGCAACCGGGACTTGTGGTCCTACCTGGTGAACGATCTGGCGGACGGTGTTGGCCAACGCCAGCGGATTGCCGGTGGCGCGCAGTTCGAAGATCATCTCCCGGAGCCGGCCCGTCTTCGGTGTTTGAAGCCACGGAATGTAGGTGACCGGCGGAATTTCGCGCTTGAGAGAGTTATAGCGAGCCGTCCGCGCGACACCGATGATTTCGATATCCCTTCCGTTTGCCTTGCCGCCGAGGCGGAAATGGCGGCCTACGGAATTTTCGCCGTGGAAGTACTTCTCCACGAGGACTTGGTTGACGACCCCCACGGCGGGAGCGCCGTCCGCGTCGCGTTTGTCGATCGGGCGTCCGATCAGGACCGGGATCTCCATCGTTTCAAAAAACGTCGAGCCCACCTGGGCGATCGAAGAATTCGGCCCCCGCTGGCCCTCGGGAGGCTCTGGAATGCCAGGCACGGAGATGCTGGTGCTGCTGCTCCAGCCTCCGACCAAGGGTATGTCGCTGGTGGTGGCGCTACGCACACCGGGAATCGCTTGGAATCGTTGTTCGAGTTCCCGGTAAAACGATTTCAGCGTCGCGTCCTTATAGCCAGCCTGAGTCGCGTCAAGAGTGAACATTAGGATGTTCTCAGCGTTGAAGCCCAGGTTCACCGAATGCAGATTGGCCACCGTACGAACGAACAAACCGGCGGCAACCACCAGCAGCAGGGAAATGCCAATCTGCGCGACGACCAGAACCTGGCTCAATCCGAAGCGAAGGCCGAAGCGACGCGCCTTTCCATGCGACTCGCTGGCGCGGGTTTCTTTGAGCGCGGGTGTAATGTCAACTTTAGTGGACTGGAGGGCTGGGGCGAGTCCGAAGAAAATGCCGCTGACGACCGCGATTAGCAGAGTGAACGAAAGCACACGCCAATCGAGACGCACATTCACTGTAAAGTCGTCGTTCCCATTCGTCAAGAGGAGCAACAAGAATCGAATGCAGACAGCGGCAACGCCGATGCCTGCCATCCCGCTCAGAAGAGCCAAAACGACGCTCTCAGTCAGCAATTGACGGATGATGCGGAAACGGCCGGCCCCCAGACTGAGCCGAAGGGCGATCTCCCGACGTCTGCTCGCAGCCTTAGCCAGCAGCAGGTTGGCGATGTTGAAACAGGCCACGGCCAGGATCAGTCCGACCATCGCCATAAGAATCCACAGCGGCTTCGAATACTCGCGGCGCAGGGAATCGACGCCGGACCCGCCTTCCTGAAGCCAGAGCGAGGGAAGATCGGCGCGCTCTCTATCCTTTGTCGCCGTGCTCTCGACAAATCCGTGGAACGGCCCGGCGAGTTGAGCCTGCGCCTGCGTCAGCGTAACGCCGGTCTTCAAACGGCCCATCAATTCAATCCAATAGTAGGTGCCTTCGCGGAACATGTTCTCGCCATTGGTTGGATGGGTGAGACTGATGTTCGCCATCGGGAGGAACACGCTGGGCTTGCTGTCCGGAGAGACGCCGTAGAACTCCGGAGCGGACACACCGGCGATCGTGAAGGACGTTCCGTTGATCTGAATCTGCCTACCGACCACCGAAGGGCTCGCTCCGAATCTGGTGTGCCAGTAATCGTCGGTAATCACGGCCACGGGCGCGGCTCCGAGGCGATCGTCGTCCGGCCCGATGAGGCGTCCGGCTGCCGGCGGAACGCCAAGCCCCGAGAAAAACCCGCCCGTGACGTATTGGCCGCTGGCCAGTTCGGCACTTCCGTCGATAACCAGATTCAGCCGTCCCCCGCCGACGTGGCCGAATAGGGACGAAAGTACGTCATTGTGGTCGCGCAGGAGCTCGAAAGCCGGATACGGAAAATTCGGGCTCGTCGTGCCGCCTCCGGGTTCATCGTAGTCCGATCCCCAGTGACTGTGGGCCACGGGAGGGTACGATTTCGCCCGCCAGTTGAGGATGACCAGTTGTTCAGAGTGTCTTACCGGCAGCGCCCGGAGCATGACACTATCCATAAAACTGTAAATCGCAGTGTTTGCGCCGATGCCCAGAGCGAGGGATAGAACGGCCATTGCTGTGAGCAATTTGCTGCCAGCCATGCCGCGGAAGGTATACTTTATGTCCTGCACAAGCGGCTCCCAGAAATGCAATTCCCTCATTTGGCTACCATCCTTCCTTGTCCGGCGAATCGTCCGTCATTAGACGCCGCTCCGCCGTTGCGGTTGTGCCATTCTCAAATTATGGCGAACATTCACCTGAAACGTCTGACGGGAACCGGTTTCGATACGTTCAAGTGACAAAACGCCAAAGTAACGATTCTCCGCTCGAGCCGTATGTAATTAGGAAGGAGATTCCCGTGTCGACTTTCTTGAAGGATCTTCGTTACGCGGTCCGGATGCTGGCGAAAAGTCCCGGATTTACAGCCGCCGCTATTATTTGTCTCGCCCTGGGGATCGGCGCCACGAGCGCGATTTTCAGCGTGGTGCACGCGGTCCTCCTGCGGCACCTCGGCTATCGAGAACCCGACCGGCTGGTCCGCCTCTACACCGAGTTTCCAAAATTTCCGAACGGCGGATTACGCCGCTTCTGGACTTCGCCGCCGGAATATGACGAGTTGAAGCACGATCTCACATCGTGGGAATCCCTTGACGCCTGGACCACGGGCGGCGTCAATTTGGCGGGCGCAGCCGACCCCATCCGCATCACCGGCGCATCAGTCACCGGGGGCCTGTTTCCATCTCTCGGCGTCTCACCCGAGCTCGGGCGTACGATCACTCCCCAGGATGACCTGCCCGGAGCGCCTCTAACGGTGGTCATTTCCCACGGTCTGTGGCAGAGCGCCTTCGCGGGCGACCGCGGCGTGATCGGCCGCGTGATCCAGGTGGACGGCGCCAACGCGAACATCATCGGCGTGATGCCGCAGACGTTCTCGTTCCCTCCAGGCGAACTCGATCCGCCCGAAATTTGGTCACCGATGCAGCTCTCTCCGCCCGACCCGCGGCGGCGCGGCAGCCACTTTCTCTACCTCCTGGGACGATTGAAAGCCGGCGTGCCGCTCCATCGCGCTCAAGATGAAATCGCGCGTCACGTCGAGCAATCCGCCGATCGCATCGGCCAGAAGAACCATCCCTTCAGCCGGGATGCGCATCCCATCGTCGCTTACGGCCTGCAGGATGAAGTGGTCCGCACCATCCGGCCGGCGCTATGGATCCTGATGGGCGCGGTTGCATTCGTCCTTCTCATCGCCTGCGTCAATGTCGCGAATCTTCTCCTCGCGCGAGCCGAGGCACGCCAGCGGGAAATCGCCATTCGTAAGGCTCTGGGCGCCGGCACAGCACAACTCATCCGCCAATTCACCACCGAAGGCGTGCTGCTGTCGCTGGGTGGAGCCGCGCTCGGCCTTGCACTCGCGCTTGCTGGACTGAAAATCATGATCGCGGCCGGGAAAGCCAGCATCCCCCGAGCCTCCGAGGTCAGCATCGATCCCACCGTGCTGGCTGTCACCATTACGATCTCTCTGCTTACCGCGCTGTTTTTTGGATTGGCCCCCCTGGCACAAATCGCGGGTGGTACGCTGCACGATTCCTTGAAAGCAGCCGCCGGTCGTGGCTCGGCGGGCTCCGTCGCCTCGAACCGTTTCCGTTCTGCGCTGGTTTCCAGCGAACTGGCGCTCGCACTGGTCTTGCTCATCGGGACGGGACTCATGATTCGCGCGTTCTGGAAACTAAGCGAAGTTCAGCCTGGCTTTCAACCCGAGGGTCTTCTCACCTTGCGCGTGAATCTGCCGGATACGGTCTATCCCAAGCCCGGCAATCAAGCCCGCTTCTGGCAGTCAGTGCAGGAGAAAATGTCCGGCATTCCCGGAGTCACGTCCGCCACCGCGATGCAGGGTCTGCCGCCGGAGCGCCCGATCAATGCCAACGATACGCAAATTGAAAATTTCACGCCAGTTCCGGGAGGTCCAGGGCACAACATTGATTACTGGCAAACCGTGGGCGACCATTTTTTTGAAACCATGGGCACCCGTCTTCTCGAAGGACGTTTCTTCGACGCGCGGGATGTTGACGGTGCACCGCCCTCTGTCATCATCAATCACACCATGGCCCGCACGTACTATGGCAATGAGAGTCCTCTTGGGCGCCGCGTCCGCCCTGGCTTTCAGGATCCCTGGTACACCATCGTCGGCGTCGTCGAGGACGTTAAAAATGCCGGGCTGGATAAACCAGCAGGCACCGAGCTGTTTATCTCAGCGCGCCAGTTCGGGGCGCGCCGCCAGATTTATCTCGCCTTGCGGACCGCCGGCGATCCGCACTCGTTGATTGGCGCCGTTCGCGCCGCCGTCCGTGATATCGACCCATCGCTGCCCATCGCGCAAGTCCGGACGATGGACGAGGTGCTCGCCGGTGCGCGCTCCCGTCCGCGGTTTCTGACGACTCTGCTTGGGCTCTTCTCCGCGACTGCCTTGCTGCTGGCCGCAGTGGGATTATACGGTGTCATTTCCTACTCAGTCACTCGCCGCATGACCGAATTTGGCATCCGCATGGCGATGGGCGCCAAAGCCAGCGACGTTCTTGGGCTGGTCCTTTCGCAGGGCCTCAAGCTGGCCGCCGTCGGGGTCCTGGCCGGAGCCCTTGGCGCACTCGCCCTCACCCGCCTGATTAGAGGATTGCTGTTCGGAGTCAGTTCCTTCGATCCACTCACTTTCTGCGCGATGGCTTTGCTGTTGGGCGCGGTCACGATTGCGGCCTGCGTCCTCCCGGCCAGACGCGCGACGAAGGTCGATCCGTTGATTGCGTTGCGTTACGAATAGTTACGGAGCTGTCCGTCATTGGCTACCAGCGGTCGCCTAGGCCGGGAGTGCCTGCTTCTTGCTACGGGCGTCCAACTTTGCGCCTGCGTCGTGCGCGCTCCAGCATTGCCCGCGTTTCGTGGCCCCTTATGAGCATCGGCGCAACTGGGCCCTGAAGCTCCTGTCTAAACGAGGTCTCCCGATACTTATCCTCAGCCCTTTGCCAACCGGAGCCGGGGTTGTATTCTTTCATGGCCTTGGCGAGAGTGGCGGTATTGGCTCCAAGATCCTTCTGATACACCACTCCGTCCTCGTTCACGATGAATGTCATCACACCGGACGACCGGTATTCGGCCGGATACGCTACGAACGCGAACCCCTCGGTCATTTTGCCGCCGACGATGTAGCTTTTCGGCCCGCCTGGGCTATTTCTCCCCTGACGGGTGAGGACGCGGAAAAAGTAACCGTGGTAAGGAGTCGGAGCGCCATCCGGGCGTTTGGCGTAGCCCTCGGCAACGGCCGACGCCACGAGCGGCCCAATGGGGCTCTGAGGTTCGCCGTCCGCAGCTTTCCAGAATCCACCATCCGGAATCGGACCGGGAGGCGATCAGCTCCTGCAACATCGCCGACGCCAATCATACTGTATGGCTGCAACCCAACCGGCAGACCGAGGTCCCTTACAATTGCGACACCGAGGGCGGGAGTTCGGGCGCGCCAGTGTTCGGCAAGGGCGCGATCCTGGCTTTGCACCACCTAGGATACACGTTCGGGACGAACTGTCAGTCGGACTTCGTCAATAAGGCGGTGAAAATCAGCGAGATCGTCGCCGCTTTGCCCGAAGATCTGAAGAACGAATTGCGCATCGTGCCGTAAGGGCGCGCCGGGGCTGCGGGGCTCGTGGGTGGCAACGAGGACATCACTCACCGGCGATTACGCCGGCTTTTGGGAGCGTGGCCTCGCGATTCGCTGGGCGTCCCCCAGCTTCTGAACCATAGCGAGTCCTATTACTACCTGGACAGCCGCGAGCCGATTGCCAGTGGCTCGGAATTCGCGAAAGCGCTGCCCGTTAAGTCACATTATCCGTGAGAAGTCGCATCCTTCAACGCCGATAATGTGACTTAACAGGGAAAAGAAAGCTTCCCAGTGCATCGTAATACGGGAACAATCCGTTTTCTGATCGTATAAACTCACTCCAGCTCATGCCCCTGTCTGTTGGCGACAAACTGAGCTCTTACAAGATCTTCGCCTCCATCGGTGCGGGCGGCATGGGCGAGGTTTACCGCGCTCGCGACACCAAGCTCGATCGTGATGTAGCGATCAAGGTTCTTCCGGCTGCGTTGGCCCATGATCCGGAGAGGCTTGTCCGCTTTTAGCGCGAGGCCAAGGTACTGGAAGTGGCGGAACACCATTTCGGATGTGGCAAATTGTCGCAGGCGGCGCAAAAAGCCTGCGTCCATTTGCCGCATTGTCGCGGCGTCCTTGTCCGCTTACACTGCAATCATTGGTACTTATGTTGCATCCCTTAAACTGATGTCCGCAAATTCAGCTCGTCCGGATTCGTTTGCGAAATGTCACAGATTGCTGGTGCCAGAGAACATCCGGCCTGTTATCTTAGTCTTGCTCCTGGCGACATTCGCGCCGCTCTTGAGGGCCAGAGAGGCGGCCAATCCACGCCTCGAAAAACTGTATGCGACTTTCATCGCGCCATGCTGCTGGTCGAAGAATCTCACCGAGCATAACTCCCAAGTCGCCGCAGAAATGCGGAGCGAAATTGACCTGATGGTTCAAGCGGGGCGATCCGATGACGAGATCAAATCGACATTCCTGGCGAAGTACGGGCAGCGAGTTCTGGCGCTCCCAGAGGGCGCTCCCCGGGTTTGGCTGTTCTGGATGCCTGTAGCCGTGGCAGTCGCCGGGCTGATCCTTGTTTTCTTTTTCCTTAAGCGTTCAACTTTGAAGGCTAAGGTGCACGCGACGGCTCCGACACAGGCATGAAAGGCGGATGCCTCGTTCGTCATTTGAAATCCCAGCGCCGCTTCTGGTTTCAGGTTCATCTATACCTTGGTCTCTCACTGGGCGTCATCCTCTCGGTCATCGGTGTCACCGGAAGTGTGCTCGTCTTCTGGATGGAAATCGACGAGTTTCTCCATCCTGACCTGATCCGCGTGGCCGCACCAGAGAACACCGCCTACCGTTCCATTGAAGAGGTCGCCTCCGCAGCGCGTGCCGCGATCCCTCCCGCGGCGACGCTCTACGAGCTGAATTGGCCCCGGCACCGGAACGCTGCCGTCATCTGCGGGTTTGGCGTACCGAACCCGACGGCCGGGGGCCAGGCGGATGCCTGGGACATCTTCATCGACCCTTACACTGCTCGCGTCACCGGCAAGCGGCTGTGGTATTCAGCGGAGAACTGGTGGAAGAATGCGTTTCTCGGCATTCTGTTCAAGATTCACTACGCGCTGATGATCCGGAAATGGGGCACAGTGCTAGTTGGGACGATGACATTCCTATTCCTGCTGCTGACGTTCACCGGATTATATGTATGGTGGCCGCTCTCGGGAAAATGGCGGCAAGCGTTGACCATGGTCTGGCCGGCTTCGGGAACGCGTCTGAATTTCGAGTTGCACAAAGCCGGTGGCTTCTACTCGCTGCTGGCGCTGGCCGCGGTGCTGATCACCGGAATCTATCTCAACCTGTCGGAGCAAGTCGTTTGGGTCCTGAAGCGAGTCTCCTCAGTGGAGCGTCCAGGCATCCCCCAGACGACGATGGCGGCCCGGCTCCCTCTGACGCTCGATGAAGCGGTTGCCGCAGCGCAGCGAGCCTTTCCCGATAGCAGGCCTTATTCCTTGCAATGGGCGCGCGATGGAAGGTCCATCGCGCTCGAGCAGATGGTCCCTTATGGCCTGGGATTCGCCAGCCGCCGGATTGTGGTGGTCGATCTAACCACCGGCGCGATCCGCCATGTGGCCGATCCGGTTCACGCCGCTTTCGGAACCGCCTACATTCAGTGGCAATGGCCGCTCCATTCCGGACGCGCCTGGGGAATGACTGGGCGGATCCTCGTGTTCCTCTCGGGCCTGGTTTGCCCTTTGCTCCTGGTGACAGGTTTTAACCGATGGTATTGGAAACGGCGTGCAAACCAGCGACAAAAGGTGCGACAATTTGCCGCAGTACAAGTGGGCTCCGAATAGGGTCAAATAGCTTTCAGTACGAACCGGCGCCCCGGTTCTCAACCCAATAGCTAAACGAGGAGAGTTTGTGAAAAAGACGATACTTGTGATGGTGGGATGCGCAACCTTGCTGCTTGGCATGGCGTTCGCGCAGGATCATGCGGAACTGCGGGCGGCAATGAAGACTGCCGGGGCGGCCAACGGGAGTCTCCGCAAGAGCATCGCGGCAAAGGACGGCGCGGAAACGGCCGCGACCGCGGAAAAGCTCGCGGCGGCCTTCAAGACGGTGCAAGCCCATTTTGAAGAGCATAAGATGGAAGACGGCATCAAGTTCGCGCAGACCGCAAACAAGGCATCGATGAACCTCGCCGCGGCGGCGAAAGCCGGGGAGTGGGATAAAGCGTCCGACGAACTCAAGACGCTCGGCGCGCAGTGCCAGGGATGTCACACCGCGCATCGCGAAAAGCTGCCGGACGGGTCTTACAAGATGAAGTGATCATCGAGTGAGCGTGGGAAACCGCTCACTCACGAAATCCCAATTGACGATGTGCAGAATCGCGGCAAGGTATTCCGGCCGTGCCCAGAGCCGCCAGTTCCAATACGAATCTCCGTGTCATCGTTTCGGCTCCTTTCTCTGCGTCAGTTCCTCCCGCTTGCGGTTCGCAAGATTCAACGCACGGGCTCTATCGACGGGCGTCATCTCCGCACCGATCCGGTCCCGCAATTCGGCGCATCCGAAACCTTCTGCTGCCGCGATGTCGAGCCACGCATAGGCCCAAACGTAATCTTTGCCTACCGCTTGACCGTTCGCGTACATGAGCGCGAGATTGTTTTGCGCCACCGCGTAGCCCAGGTTCGCGGCTCTGCGGAACAGTTCGAAGGCCTGCACGAAATCGCGCTTCACGGCGCGGCCTTGAAGATACATCGTGCCCAGATTGCTGATCCCTTCCGGGTCCCCCTGCTCCGCCGCCAGACGATACCAGTGGAGGGCCTTCGCGTCGCTTCGAGGAACACCCTGACCTTTGGCGTACATCGCGCCCAGATTGTTCTGCGCTTCGGCATCGCCTTGCTCTGCCGACTTGCGATACCAGAACGCTGCCTTCTTGAAGTCCTGCGCCACACCGAGGCTGTTTTCGTAGAGAAACGCCAGGTCGTATTGGGCCGCCGCATGACCGGCTTGCGCGGCCTTGCGATAGAACTCCACCGCCGCCTCGTAATTTTTCGGCACCCCGTCACCTTCCGCGAGTTGCACACCGCGCCGGTAATTCTCCTCCGCCTCCGCGCGTTGACGGTCGATCGAAGATGGCGTCGGCACCTTCGAAGGCACGTTCGCCAGCGAAAGCAAAGGCAGAGTCAACACCAACAATGAAAACCTCAAGGATTCCTCCTCACCGCTGCGGGCCTGACGTCGTCCAGCACGAAATCGCTGCCTTGCCGCCTAATCGAGGCCGAAATTGCTTCACCCGGTTTCAGCGACCTGAGCTGTTCCCGGTTCGCCACCAGAAACTCCATCGCGTACGGAGCTTTCATCGCCGCCAGCAGGCCTGGCACTTCATCGTGATAGAGAGTCACGGTTCCATCCTCGGCGTAAACCTTCACGACCTCGCCGCGCAGTGTATAGTGCGGCTTCACCGGCGTACGTTTGGTGACCGCAGGCGTCCACGGATTCGACAGTCTTGGATCGGTCATTACCGTCTCGTCGGTCAGCGATTTGAGAAACGCGATCAGGCCGGCCTTTTCCTGGGCGGCCATGTCGAACGGCTTCACAAACTCGCTCTTGTTCGGGTTCTCTGAGCCGACGCCGGCGTTCGGTCCCGTCTTGATGGTTCGTCCTCCGGCACGATAATGATCGACCACCTCTTCCAGTGTCTTGATGCTCCCGTCGTGCATATAAGGAGCTGTCACGGCGATGTTGCGCAGCGTTGGTGCTTTGAATTTGCCGATGTCCTCTTCCTGATTGGTGAACAGATACAGGCCGAGGTTCGGCTGTGGATAGGAGAACTTGCCCTTCAGGTTGTAGAGGCCGGTGTTATGAAATTCAACCTCGGCAAAGCCCTTGTCCATGTAATCCACGGTGCCGGTGAAATTGAAGCCTCCGTGGCAGTGGAAGCATTCAAGCTTTTCGCTGAAAAACAGGGCCTCGCCACGCTTGGCCGATCCCGAAATTGCATTCGGATCGTCTCCGCGCCGGTAGCGGTCGTACGGCGAATCGCCCGAAAGAATCGTCCGCTCAAAGCTGGCGATCGCTCGCGTCACATTGGCCAGCGAATAAGGATCTTTGTCCGCGGGAAAAGCGGCCGGAAACATCTTCTGGTACCGAGGCTCGGCCCGAACGCGTTTGAGCAGCACATCCTCTTTACCTGTCATGCCCAATTCGACCGGATCTTCTCCGAATAGCGGCACCAACGCCTGAGCCTCTAGAGTTCGCACCAGCGGATTCGCCCACGTGAGGACCGGACTGTAGACGACGTTCACCAGGCTCATCGGTCCGCGCGGATGCACCTGCCCCGTGGAACCGACGCCGCGAGGCCGGCCGTCGGTGAATGCCAACTCCTGACGATGGCATGTGGCGCAGGACTGCGTCTGATTCAGAGACAGGCGCTTGTCATAGAAAAGGTAGCGGCCCAGTTCCACCTTTTCCTTCGTCATCGGATTGTCCTCGGGAACATTCGGCAGAGGGAATCCGGGCGGCAGATCCCATTCATACGGACCGAGCTTCGCTTTTTCCACCGTCCTCTGGCGTTGCCGCAGGTCGCGGACATACTGGACCAATTGCCAGCGCTGCGTCTCGTCGGCTTGCGAGGAGAACGCTGGCATATTCTTATCGATGCCGTTGGCGATGACCCAATAAATCTCGCCATCGCGCATGGATTCCATCAAATAATTGGCGAGATTGGTGGGACGAATCGCGAGCTTGCCAGCCATGGGCGTCCTCGCTTTGCCGTCGGCGCCGTGGCAGGAAACGCAGAGGCGTTCATATGCTGCCTTGCCCGCCGCCAGATTCTCCGGCGTCGAGGGTAGCGGACTTTTCAGCCGCCGCGCTTCCGGCGGAGCGGTGGATCGGCCGTGTGCATCGTGCGCCCAGCTGAGCACGGCGATGAGCCAGAGGATGGCAAAAACTCGCACCAGACGATTACCTCGCGCCACGAGAAGGAGCGGATGTCTGCGTCGCGTCGACTTTGCGGAAAAACGTCTGCGTCCCCGCAGGCTTACCTCCGAACGGCAGGCCGAGGTTCGCGAATATGCCCGCGCAATCGGAGTCATCGGGGCTCGACATGCAACCTTCCGACGTCTTTGGCTGGTTGATGTCAACGTTGGTGTCTTTGAGCAGCGCCGCCAAGTCGGCGATCACGACGTCCTTCTCCGGGCTGAACGAATCGATCCGGATCTCAGGACGATTGGGCGCGCTGCACTGTGTCGGAATCGTGATCTTCGTGTCATTCGGCATGCAGCCCGTGCTGCCCAGGTGAATCGCAAACCCGTGCGGCTGCCCGGTGCTGGCAAAATCGAGCCGCGCGAACTTGCGTCCGGCATTCCAGACCCACGAAAGCGCGGTCAGATTCAGCGGTGGCGGCTGCGAGGTGAGTTCAGTATGGTTCTTATTGAACGGCACGCCGACCGTGAACAGCAAAGCCGTGTACTCTCCCTCTGGAACCGTTCCCGTGAGCTGATCGTTCACATCCCGCGTGCCGTTGACGCAGCTCCACGTTCCGTCCTCGAAATCGAGCAGAGCCGTGTCGTCCAATTGCCATTTGCTTTGATCTAGCTCGACGGGCACCACGCCACCCTTGGCGTCGATCAAGCGCACATTGTGGACGTAAAAGCGAAAGTCGCGCGGCGCGATCTTCGACCCCGTCGTGCCGATCCCCGTATACGTCTGGCCGCAGGCGAATTTCTCCTTGCCGACCATGGCCTGGAACCGGATCGCCACCTTCTGGTCGGCGGCGAACCCGCAAACCGCCGCGCACAAAATTATCCCCGTACGTTTCATCTCACCTCGCTTGATCCATCAGACAGCAATTCCGGTTTTTTGTCGTGCGGCAAATTGTCGCAGGGGCGTCCAGAATCATTACGCCACGGTCAGCCCTTCTTTGCGGCCGCCAGCGCCTCGGACTTCTTCACGAACACGGTAAGCATTTCGACCATGGGAGTTTTTACCTCCGGGGGAGCCGTCTTCATCGAGCCGGCGTGAAACGGCGGGTCGGGGTCGTACTCGCTCATGAGCTGACAACATTCGGCATAGGTCCGGTCACGCAGTTCTGCGACCATGGTAAGACCAAAGTCGAGCCCGGCGGTCACGCCCGCGCCCGTGATGCGGTTGCGGTCGCGCACGACCCGAGCGTCGGTTGGAATCGCACCGAAACCAGCCAACACATGGCGCACCGACCAGTGCGAGGTCGCCTTGTAGCCTTTCAATAAACCCGCCGCCCCAAGAATCAGCGAGCCCGAGCATACGCTGGTAACATACGTCGCCCGTGCCCCGCGATCGGCCATGAACGCACGCGTCGCAGGATCCGCCGCTGCCGCCAGAGTGCCGTCCGTGCCGCCAGGAGTGAACAGCACGGTGAGGTCGCGCGGGCATGTGTCAAAGGTCGCGGTCGGGGTGATCGTCACACCCGTGTCGCTGGTCACCGGATCGAGCGACTTCGCAACAAGGAACACCTTTGCACCCATAAGCGCGCCCAAAAAGCAGTGTGGCCCCATGAGGTCCATCACCGTCATCCCCGGGTACATCAGCATCGCAATCTGCTCGTCCCCCGTCCAGTGGACGGAACCCGTATTGGGCATCTTATGCTGGGGCTCCTGCGTTTGCTCGCCGGCGGCATCGATGGCGCAAGGGGCAAACGGGGCGCTGAGCGCTAGCAAGACTGCTTTGCGGCGGTTTATTTCGGTCATATTTTGGTTTCCTCTAAAAGTGGATTGTCAACGTCACGAGTACGGCGGTTGATGTCAACGGGCCGGCGAAGAATGTGAGCTTCGTACGGGTCATTTCGCCTTCACACCATCCATGAAACAGCAACTCCGTGGACTTGTCGTGCGGCAAGTTGTCGCAGGCTGATAGAAGGATGTCAAACGATAATATCTTTCATCAAAGAGTGCATGATGACGAATCGCTTCTGGTGGTTTGCTCTCGGCTTCGGTAGTGGTGATGTCGAGCATCGGATTTCTTCTATGAACTTCTCACGGATCCAGCAACCGAACCCCCTCGAACGCTGGTTCGCCTTGCGGGTTGATCTGCCGCTGTTCCTGCGGAAGCTCGTGTCCGGTCGAATCCAAACCCGACACCGAAGAGGTGCTCGCCGCTGCACGGGCGTACTGGGCCGACCACTGCGCTGGATGCCATGCGAACGATGGCAGTGGCGATACTCCGATGGGACGCAACACCTATCCACCCGCGCCGGACATGCGGCTTACCTCCACCCAGCGGAAGACGGACGGCGAGTTGCTCTTCGTCATTGAGAACGGAATCCGCTTCAGCCCCATGCCCGCTCGGGGTAGTGGTTCCAGCAGAGACAGATAAGATTCCTGGAAACTCGTCCATTTCATCCGCCATCTGCCAAACCTCACCTCTGAAGAAAAGAGGGAAATGGGGCGTCTAAACCCGGAAGAAGAAAAGTTTCTGGGAGGAGAAGACACCCGTGAACCGAAAACCCAGCATCACCACTAAAGCCGCGCTGATCGCCCTATTGTTCATTCTCGCCGTGCGCGTCTTCGCACATGAGGGCTTCGAGCATGTGATGGGAACCGCCGTCAAACTCACTAGCAACGTCCTCATCGTGAAAACAGCCAAAGGAGATGTACCAGTCAAGGTAAACGACAAGACCGAGCTCACAAAGAACGGCCAAAAAGCTCAAATCACGCGATTTGGCGCCGCGCGGGCGTGTCGTTGTCGACATACCTGAGGGGACCAAAGAGAAGGTGCCTCATTCCGTCAAGATCGGCGTGGCCGCTCCACCCGATCATGATCCCAGGTAATTTCTCAGCGCGCCGGTGGATATTTCCCCAGCTTCCGCTGCAACGAACGCCTGTGGATACCCAACAGTCGCGCCGCTTGGGAGATGTTATCTCCGCAATCACCGAGTACGCGCTGCAGATGCTCCCATTCCACTCTCGCGAGTGTCGGAACGGTCTCGGGAGTCTCGGGCGCGCCACCGGGAGCGGAGCGCAGACTCTCATAAACCGCGAGAATCTGGTCCGCGTCAACGGGCTTGCTTAAGTAATGATCCGCGCCGCGCTTCAGGGCCGAAATCGCAGTGGGGATGCTGCCGTAACCGGTGAGCATAATGATCTTGATGGAGGAGTCAATGGCGCGTAACTCCTGGACCGTGTCCAATCCCCCCATACCGGGCATACGCAAATCGACGAGAACAAGATCCGGGCTGCGATCGCGGGCGAACCTCAGCGCGTCTTCTCCGTTCGACACCGCATCCGCGGTCCAGCCGCGCTGAGAAAGGGCACGGCAGAGGCGGTTGCGAAACACTTCATCGTCATCCACGATTAGGGCCAAAGGCAGGTCTTCAGAGGGAGGCATGGGTATTTTGTCGTGACGAACTCAAGGGAAGCTCGAGTGTCGCTGTGGTGCCTTCTCCCGGTTTGGAATTGAAGAGAATGCGTCCCCCCAGATTCTGCGCGAACGTGCGCACCAGGAATGTTCCCAGCCCCATCCCCTTCCCGGGTTCCTTGGTCGTGAAAAAAGGCTCCGCGATGCGGCGCAACACGCTCTCGTCCATTCCACGACCGCGATCCTCAACCAAAATCCGCAGCATGGAGCCAGCATCTGTCACGGCGACGCGGATGGGCCGCTGCTCCACGTTTGCATCGAGGCCGTTTTGGATCAGCGCCGCCACAGATTGCGCCGTCGCCTCGATGGGCAAAATCGCGTCCAGCGCTTCATCGGCAACATCGATCTCGAGAAGATCGCGCTGCGGCTCCGGGAACTGATCGCGCACCCGGGTCAGAAGGTCCAGCACGCGGACCCGTTCGGGCGTCCCTCCGGCGGGCTGCGCTCCTTGCACACTCATTTTGTCGAGAATCACCCGGCAGCGATCCACTTCGGATCGAATCAGTTTCGCGTCCTGGCGGATGGCGTCATCCCTGGAGACGTCGGCGGCGTAGCGCTCCAGTTCCCGCGCCACAATGGCGATGGTTCCCAGCGGTGTCCCTAGCTCGTGCGCCGCGCCCGCAGCCAGCGTCGCGATCGTAGCAAGCTTTTCGTGTCGGGACACCTGCTCCTGAAGCGCGAGAACCTCCTGCTCCCTGCGCCGCAGAGCGTCTGCAATCTTTCCGGTAAAGAAGGTAATCAGGGCGGCCGCGATGACGAACGCAATCCACATCCCAACCAGGTGGGGAGACAAACCCTGCTCCACATGATGAGGCTGAAATGCTGCCAGTGGTATGTGAACGAAAAACAGTAAACCGAAACAAGCGGTGGATAGCGCCCCGAGCGCCCAGGTCCAAAATTTTCGAAGAACGATTGCCGATAAGGTGATTTGCACCAGATAGAGGAGGCTGAAAGGATTGTTCGGGCCGCCGGTGAGCCCCAACATCACGGTCAGGCAAAGCGTATCCAGGCAAAAAACGGCCCCCAGCGTCTGCTGGGGAAACCGAGCAGGTAGAACGCGCATTTGCCCGAGCAAAATGTTACTCGCCAGCACTACGAAGAGAGGAGCAAGCGTCCAGGGAAGCGGAAGATTCAGCCTGAAGCCATACGCCATTCCCAGAATGATGACGGCCTCGCCCGCAACCATGCCGTAGCGAAGACGCGAAACCCAGGGGAGCGCGAGATTGGGAGCAAGGTCCGCACTGCTGGCCGTCGAGCCGGTCGCACTGTCGATCCTGTTGGCGTCGGACATCCTCTCTTGCAATCGTACGTCAAAACTGCCGGACTCGCGTGCGACAATTTGCCGCATTGTCCCGGGCTCGGACCCATCGTAGCCTCAAGTCTATGGCTCTCCGCCGATTCCTTTGCCTGCTCGTCTTGTCATTTTCCGTTGTGCCGGCGCAAACGCCGGATGAGGTTGAGAAACGGATTGCGTCGTTACCTTCCGACCAGCGCATCTTCGAGCGCTTTCGCCTCTGGATCGCCGCGCAACCGACTACCGTACGCGGCTCCTCCGGCATCAGCGAACAGCTGCGCGATGCCACGCTCCTCGAAAAATACCGCACGTATCTGAAGGAGCGGGGCTTCAGCGATGCAGATATTTCCGCCCAATTTGAAGTCCTGCGCCAGGAGGGGAATCGGCTGGAGGCAGTGCGCTGGAATCGCATTCTCACCGCAGAACATCCCACCTTCAACGCAAAGCCGAATCAGTTTCTTGTGGAGATGGTGAAAGGCCGAAAGCCGGGGCGTGCGCTGGACATCGCCATGGGGCAAGGACGAAACTCCATCTGGCTGGCGCAGCAGGGCTGGGACGTAACTGGATTCGATATCGCCGATGCGGGGCTTGCCATGGCAAATGAAAATGCCCGAAGGCTTGGTGTGAAAATCCATACTGAGGTCGCCCGGTTTGAGAACTTCGACTATGGTGAAAATCGCTGGGACCTGATTCTCCGCTCCTACGCTGGTTGCGGTGCGGTCGCCGAGAAGCTCGAGCGGGCGCTGAAACCCGGCGGCATTCTCGTCGAGGAAGCCTTTCACGTGGATGCCACCAAAGATCATCGCATTGGTGGTTCCATCTGTGGCACAGGCGAATTGCCCTACTTGTTCCAGGAACTCCGTACGATTCACTACGAAGAGCCAATCGCTACTCCGGATTTTGCCCAGGAGCCGATGCGGATTGTTCGGTATTGCGCGGAAAAGCCAAGCAACTAGATTTGTAACTGCGTCCCAGCCGCACTTTAGCCGTAACGATTTTCCCTTATTTGTGGCTTGCAGGGCTTGATTCTTGCGCCACCTGGAGGCAACGTCCTCATGAACGTGGGCTACCGATAATGTCCGTTAACATACTGGTTTCATAGGCGCGGGGCCACGGTATCGATTCCGAGATGTCCTGATCATTGACCGGGAGGATTTCGATTCATGAAAACCATGGTTCCCGCATTCGTTCTTTGCACCGTGGCCGCCGCCAGGCTGGGTTCCCAGGAACACGACGAGCATGTCATCGCGGCTATGCCGCTTAGTGCGCTGCCAGCTTGTCCGACAGGTATCGAATCATGCCCGAAAAGGTCGCGAGCTGCGTATAATCCGATTCGGGAATCTCGACTCCGAGCCGCCTGTTCAGGCGAATCAGCACCTGGAGGAAATCAAAGGAGTCGATGTCCAACGCCTCCCGCAGATTATCCTCGGGGCGAATGGCGGTTGGATCCGCCTCAGGAGCGATTTGTCCGATCGCCTCAAGAATCGCCTGCCGGATTTCTGTTTCGGTCATAGTGCTTCAGGGTCCTGAAGGAGGTGGTCCAGCGTCTGCAGAAATTGCGCTCCCCGATGGCCGTCCGTGGCCCGGTGGTCCGCCGCCAGAGATGCCGTCAATACCGGGCGCACGCCCAGCATGCCGTTTTCCGCCCAAGACTGCTCAATGATCTTGCCGAATCCCACCAGGGCCACTTGTGGCGGATAGATCACTCCCAAAACAGTCTCGACACCAAGATCGCCGAGATTACTTACGGTCACCGTTCCCTCGGTGATCTCGGAACCGCGGAGCCGCCCCGAACGGGCGCGCGTAATGAGATCGCTCAGCGCGGTCATCATTTCATCGACAGATTTCTTCTGTGCTGAAAGGATCGCGGGAATCATCAGCCCGCCGCGGCGAAGAGAAATGGCGACGCCGATGTTCACCTCCCCAGCCATTTTCAATTTATCGTCCAAATAGTACCCGTTCAACTCCGGCACATCGGTTAATGCACGCGCCACGCCTCGCAGGAGAAGGGCAACCGGCAGCAATCGTCTCTCAATCGGCCTTCTCTGGTTCGACTGTTCGATCCATCGCAGCGCTTTGCTCATATCAATTCGAGTGGACAAATAGTAATGCGGAATCTCGCGATTGGAGCGGGCCATGGCTACGGCGATCGCGTGCCGCATCTCCGGGGCGGCCGGCTCGGCAGCTTCCGGTGGTTTCGACTTGAGGGCGGCGGCCACATGCCCCACATCGTGGCGCTCAATGACGCCGCCGGGCCCGCTGCCTTTGATGTTCTCCAGATCGAGACCCATCTCCAGTGCAAGCTTGCGAGCAAGCGGCGAGGCCTTGACACGATGCGGTTTCTCCGCTTCCGGCGCGGGGGACACTGGTGGTGGTGCCGCCTCACCTTCGACATGAATTCGCGCGAGAGTAGTGCCCACAGGGCACTTGTCTCCCGGCTGGGCAATCAACGTCTCGACCGTGCCAGTTTCATAAACCTCCACCTCGATATCGGCTTTCTCGGTGGCGACGATCGCGATAATATCGCCGCGCTTCACTGTGTCGCCCGGTTTTACGTTCCACTGCACCAGAGTGCCTTCTTTCATGTCGGCACCCAGGCTCGGCATCCGGAACTCACCCATGCGGTTGCACCATTCCTTCTATCGCCGCCGCGATGGTCGCGACCTGCGGAATGGATGCGGCTTCCAGGTGCGCCGCATACGGCATCGGGCATTCTGCTCCACAGAGCCGCTGGACCGGAGCGTCCAGATCGTAGAACGCCTGCTCGGTAATTCGCGCGCTGATCTCCGCCGAGATCCCGCCGCTCCGCCACCCCTCATCCACAATGAGGGCACGATGTGTCCGGGCCACCGAATCCATCAACGTGCGGTCATCCAGCGGACGTAGCGTGCGAAGATCGATCACCTCCGCATCGATCCCTTTGCCGGCGAGATTTCGCGCTGCCTCCAGCGCTTTTCCGAGGCTGTTTCCATACGTGATGACCGAAACATCACGCCCCGGGCGCCGGATGGCAGCATGCCGGATGTCGACTGGGCCGGCATTCGCGGGCAGTTCGCCCTCCGCATTGTAAAGCAAGGCGTTCTCGAAGATGAGAACCGGATCGGGATCCTGAATGGCGGCGAGGAGCATTCCGTGTGCATCCTCCAATACAGCAGGTGTCAGCACCTTGATTCCAGGGATGTGTGCATACCAGCCTTCCAGGCTATGCGAATGCTGCGCAGCGAGCTGCCGTCCTCCACCCGTTGCCATCCGGATGACCAGAGGAACATTGAACTGGCCTCCAGACATATGAAGCAACGTGGCCGCATTGTTCATGATCTGGTCGAGCGCCAGCAGGCTGAAGTTCACGGTCATGATCTCGACGATTGGACGCATCCCGCCCAGCGCCGCGCCGATGCCCGCGCCGACAAATGCGGATTCCGAGAGAGGCGTATCGCGGATGCGATCCGGTCCAAACTCGGAGAGCAGTCCCTTGCTCACGGCATAGCAGCCGCCGTAACGGCCAACGTCCTCCCCCATCAAGAACACGCGGTCATCGGCTCTCAGAGCTTTGCGGATCGCTTCTCGAACGGCCTCGCGGTACGTCATGCCGGATCCTCCGAATAAACGAACCGCAAAAGGTCGGCGACCGGCTCCCAAGAACCCGCCTCAGCAAAAGCGATGCCTTCATCCACCTGCTTGGCAACCTGCCCCTCCATATCCGCAAGATCCACTTTGAACCCGTTCGCTTCCATGGCCTGAATCAACATCGGGATGGGATCTCGTTTCTTCCACTCCTCGACTTCCGCCTTTTCCCGGTACAGTTCCGGATCATACATCGAATGCGCTCGAAACCTGTACGTCCGGCACTCCAGGAGATAAGGCCCTTGGCCTGACAAGACCGCAGCCGTGGCTGATTTCGCTGCGTCCTCGACAGCCAACACGTCCATGCCATCCACCGCGGACGCGGGCACAGCGTACGCGGCGGCTTTCTTGTACAGATCCGTCACCGAGTGCGAGAAATCCAATCGGGTGCCCATGGCGTATCGATTGTTCTCGCATATCAGCAGAACCGGAAGCTTCCAAAGCGAGGCGAGATTCATGCACTCGTGAAACTCGCCCTCGGCTACCGCTCCGTCGCCGAAAAAGCAACAAGTAACCCTTGCATTGTTCCGAATCTTGTCGGCCAGAGCCAGACCGATCGCAAGGGGCAGTCCGCCTCCAACAATAGCGTTGCCGCCATAAAACCGCAGCTTCGCATCGAACAGATGCATCGATCCGCCGCGCCCACGGCTGCAACCCTCCTGCTTGCCGAACATCTCGGCCATTACGACGCCGGCAGGCATGCCTCGAGCGAGAGCATGGCCATGTTCCCGATAGGTAGCCACGACGGCATCCTCCGGCCGCAGAGCCTGCATGACTCCGATGCCCACCGCCTCCTCGCCGATGTAGAGATGCAGGAACCCCCGGATCTTCTCCTGCGTATAGAGTTCCGCGCATTTCTCTTCGAAGCGCCGGACTAACAACATTTGTTTGAGCAGGTCCGTCGCGTGTACAGGATTCATCATGCACTCACCTCAAGCGTGGATAGATCACCTTCAGGAAGCCCGAGTTCGCGCGCTTTCAGCAACCGCCGCATGATCTTACCGCTGCGCGTTCGCGGAATCTGGGAACAGAACTCGACTTCCTTGGGCGCGATGGCTGCCCCGAGCCTTTTCCGAGCAAAACCGAGCAGTTCGAGCCGGAGGTCTTCACTCGCCTGTTGGCCCGGCCTCAACACCAGGAACGCTTTCACCAGTTCCCCAATCGTGGGATCGGGCTTGCCGATCACGCCCGCTTCGGCCACAGCGGGGTGCTCCATCAACGCGCTCTCCACTTCGAACGGTCCCACCATGTGGCCGGCGGTCTTGATGATATCGTCGGCCCGGCCCACGAACGTGTAGTATCCGTCGGCGTCCCGGCGCGCCAAATCGCCCGTCAGATACCACTCGTTTCCTGAGGAGTCCTTCCTGAAGCACTTTGCATAGCGCTCCAGCTCATGAAGGTATCCACGAAACATGGAGGGCCACCCCGGCCGCAACGCGAGTTCCCCTTCCTCGTTGAGTTGCTGGATCACTTCGACGGTTTCGTTCCGCGAGCGCACCACGGTGGCTTCGACCCCCGGCAACGGCTTGCCCATGGATCCCGGCCGAATCTCCATCGCCGGGAAATTCGCGATCATAATGCCGCCGGTCTCTGTCTGCCACCAATTGTCGTGAATCGGCAGACCCAGCGCTTCCTGACCCCAAACAACCGCCGACGGGTTCAGCGGTTCGCCCACGCTTGCGATTAAGCGTAGCCGGCGAAGATCATATTGCTGGCGCGGCTCCCCAGGAAGGCGCATCAGCATGCGGATGGCGGTGGGAGCAGTGTACCAGACGGTCACTTTCTGCTTTTCCAAAACGCCGTACCATCGCTCCGCGTCGAAATCGCCTTCGTCAATGACATTCGTAACGCCGTGGAGCAGGGGCGCGATGATGCCGTAGGATGTGCCAGTCACCCATCCCGGATCCGCCGTGCACCAAAAGATATCTCCCGGATGAAAATCCAGAACGTACCTACCCGTGATGTAGTGCATCAAGACCGCTTGATGCACGTGGACTGCGCCTTTGGGCATACCTGTTGTGCCGCTGGTGAAGTGCAGGAGCGCCATATCCTCGGGATCGGTCCATGGAACTTCAAAGTTGGTGGAGGCAGCGGCGAGCAAAGGCTCTAGGGCAAGGACGTTGGATTCGATGTTTTTCCGTGCGTCCGTGATTAGAACGTATTGCAAATCCCGAAGTTCGGGACGCAACGCAGCGACCGTCCGCTTGTACAAGCGCTCGGTGGTGATCAATACCTTCGCGTTCCCGCGCTGCAGGCGCTGCCGGACGGGCTCGGGACCGAAGGCAGAGAAAAGTGGGCAGAAGACACTCGTGTTTTTCAATGTCCCTAGCGCCGCGACATAAAGCGGGAGAATTCTACCGGCCAGCGCGAACACGCGGTCCTGCTTTCCGATACCTAGCGACCGCAAGACATTCGCGAAACGATTCGTTTGATCGCGCAGCGCGCGGTACGTTGTGTCCACAACCGCCCCGTCGCGGGCCAACCATCGGAGCGCAACATGATCCCGAAGTGGACCGGCCGCCGGACGATCGACCGCGAGTTCGCCGATATTCATGGATTCAGCGGATCCGCACAAATCCCTCCGCACCTCCGGCCAGGAGAACGCTTCTCGGGATTGCTCAAGGTCGATCAGATTTGGCAATACAGGGCAACCAGGCAGGTTCTTCTTGATCGGTTTCCAATGCGTAATTTCACCCAGAATTGTGTTATCTGGCACGGGAACCCAACTTTCGCGCGAACTTCCCGACGCTCTGTTGCCTCTTCCTCTAAGCAAAGTGCAATACGGGTGCCAGAGTCTCACGCATCACAGCAGCTTGGCTGGGCTTTCGCCCAAAATTGCGCGCTTTTCGGCGTCTTCGAGCATCGGATACTGAGGACTGGACAAGGACGGTGGCAGATAATGGCATATGCATCGCTGCCGAGTCTTCCCGCCGCGCCGGAGGCGGGGCGCCGTGGATCGTCCGCCGTCCGGTTTCGGATTCGTGCCCCTGCGTTCAAGGATTGGGTATGTTTCCTCGTTGAGGTTAAAACGCTACATCCCCGTTGGGAAGGTTTCCGCCGGTTCGCCCACGTCCCATACTCCAGTAGGCTCAAGCGGTTCGACCGCCCGGGTTTGGTCGAAGTGAATAACCGCGTCGAATTGATCTGAGATTCGGGCGCGAAAATAGTGGCTTACAAGTTCTGATTCCGGTAGATAGATCACGCCAATCGCGCGTTCCAGCATGGGCTCCCGGAGTCCCTGAGCAACGTGTGTATCCCGCGGCAGCGTAAGCAGGAATGCCGGTATCCCAGAATCATGGAATAATGACTCAAAGCTTCCCGGCCTTGCCGGCCGAACCCTCTTCCGTTCCGCGGCACCACCCCAGTTCGAAGCCGCCGTGACTGTTCCGCCATAGGTAGTGAATCCAATCAATTACACTCGCGGCCGTATTCTTGACGGACCAATTGTCCGACGTTCCACTCGCCCGATTGCCCCATCTGCGTGGCGCGAGCATCTCCAAGGTGGGAATTGTGAGCCCAGACGGCCACCTTTGCGCGGCGCCCCAGAAGTTCGAAATGTCCGAGGAGAGATTGCAACGTCTCAGCCATGTGCGCATCGCGCAGATTCCACGAAGATATTCGTCCGAGAAACATGGTGCGGTAGTATTGTTCTGCGTTTTTCACCAAGCGTGCGTTCTGTTCGGCGTAGAAGAAATCATCCGCCGCGATCCGGCCATCCCGGCGTGCGTACTCTGCAGCGCGTCTTTGCAACTCGATCAATTGCGCGATCACTTCCGATTCGCAGGTATGGCTGAGTCCTAGGCCGGCCGCGTAACCATACTCCTGAGGATCTGCGCCGAAGTGCTCGAAGCATGCGTACCGATGGCGAGCTCGCTCGGCGCCTATCGGATCAACCTTTTCCAGGTAGTTAAGAACCGCCTCGATGGAGGCACGCAAGCTGTAGAGATCGAGTCCATAGAAGCCAGTTCTTATGGTGCCCTCAGCAAGCGAGTCGTTATACGATCGGAGCCATCCGATGAAATCGAGAACATCCGCGTTCCGCCACATCCAAGCTGGAAATCGCGTAAACCCGGCAAGAGCTTCGGCTGCATCAGAATCCGTGGTCGCGCCACGGACGTAGCGGTTGACGCGATACGCGTCGGGCCAGTCCGCTTCCACCGCAACCACCGAAAACCCTTTTTCCTCGATCAGTCGCTTCGTGATCTGAGCGCGCTGCCGATAGAATTCATGCGTACCGTGCGAGGCCTCCCCTAGAAGCACCAAGCGCGCATCTCCAATGAATTCAAGCAGCGGGTCGTAATCTGCGCCAGCGCCGGTCAGAGGATGGGCCGCCTCGCGAACGAGGTCCGTAACTATAGAGAGAATTGCATCGCTCATATGGTTGCCTTTCCTCTATACCGCAGCAACTTGCGAGCCAAATGGCATCCAGGGTAATTTGTCTTGGCATTCAACATGCACCCCTAGGCAGTGTTTCGAGAGACATATACCTCGATGGGCTCTATTCTCCCCTGGCCTGCGCACGTGTTTATTCTGGCTGCGGTGGTGGGGCTTGCAACTGCTCTACCTCTTGGCCTCCGGACCGCACCTGGCTGGGGCCGGACCCTCCGGTTCTCTCTTGCGGGATTTCTCGCTGCCAATGAACTTGTTTGGTACGGCTACAGGCTCAGTCAGGAGGGTTTCCGCTTTCCCGAAGCCTTACCGCTGCAACTTTGCGATCTCACACTATGGCTCACTGTCTTCGCGGCGATTACCCTCAAGCCTCGCATCTACGAAGTCGCTTATTTCGGCGGACTGGGCGGGAGCACTATGGCGCTACTCACGCCTGACCTCTGGGCACCGTTCCCCTCCTATCCGACCGTTTATTTCTTCCTGTCTCACGGCTTCGTGGTGATCACGCTGATGACGCTGACTTGGGGCAATCAGATTAAGTTGCGGCCAGGTTGTGTTTTGCGAGCATTCCTCATCTTGAACCTATATACGGTCGCAATCGGGGGCTTTGACGCGGTTTTCAAGACGAATTACATGTATCTATGTGCTAAGCCTGCGAGTGCATCGCTGCTCGACTATTTCGGACCTTGGCCTGCTTATATAGTTGTGGAAGAAGTGTTTGCGCTCGCCGTGTTCTGGTTATTGTGGCTGCTCGGCCGGGGACCATCAAAAGCGCGGGACCGATGAAAGGAAATCGCGCCAATTAACCTAAGGCTCATCCTTCGTGTTTGCATCGTGGAAATTCGTTTCGTCTGATCCACCATCGGAAGTCCAATTGCACAGACTGTGTGCAAGGTGAACTAATGCGACATCAATTTTTGACTCTCGTGTCCCTTTCGTTCTTCCTGGCTCCAGGCTGTTTTCCAGCCGAGCAGGCCTCGATCTCATTACCCAGGCCAAAGAAGGCCGGTAGCGTCAGCGTAGAGGCAGCACTGGGTGCACGGCGATCCGTGCGGGGTTACGCGGAGCAGCCGCTCACCTTGGCCGAAATTGGTCAATTGTTGTGGGCCGCGCAGGGCGTGACCTCGGACGACGGAAAACGCACGGCTCCCTCGGCGATGCACCGTTATCCGCTCGAAATTGCTGTGGTGGCACAGAATGTGGATGGTCTACCCAGCGGAGCCTACCGCTATGTACCGGCAAAACACTCTCTGGAGCCACTCGTTGTCGTGAAACCAGGCACGCCGCTGCTGGCCAGTTCCACTACTCAAACTCAGGTCCATAGCGCCCCAGCAGTGTTTGTGATTAGCGCCGTCTATGAGCGAATGGGATCGGGGGCCAAGAACCATACGTGGACCGACTACGAAGCGGGGCTCGCGAGCGAGAATCTGCTGCTGGAAGCCGTGGCGCTCGGACTCGGTGCTGTGGTCACGGGAGGCATCGAACCTGCGTCCGTCAAGGAGGCTGTCAAGTTAATGGGTGGTGAAGAAGTAATTGTCGTGATTCCGGTCGGGCACCCGGTAAAGTGATGCCCGCACGAAAGTCGCTTGCGCTTTCCGAAGTCTATCGCCTGCTTGAGCCTGGGCCCGTAGTGTTGCTCACCACCGCGCACAAGGGGCACCCCAACGTGATGACATTGTCGTGGCACACGATGATGGAGTTCGAGCCGCCCCTAGTAGGTTGCGTTGTCAGCAACCAAGACTTTACCTTCAATATTTTGAAATCGACCAGAGAATGTGTGATCAACATCCCGACGGTCGAACTGGCGGCCAAGGTAGTTGGCTGCGGAAACACTTCCGGACGGGATGTTGACAAGTTCCAGACGTTTCATCTGACGCCGGCTCCGGCCTCCAAGGTGCAAGCGCCGCTCATCGACGAATGCTTTGCCCATCTCGAATGCCGAATGGCGGATGCCAGGATGGTCACGAAATACAACTTCTTCATTCTTGAAGTGATCAAGGCCTGGATCAACCCATCCCGGAAGCACCCGCTGACCATTCATCACATGGGCAAAGGGCTTTTTATGGTCGCTGGGAAGACAATGAAGCTGAAATAGGGGCTGCCGGGACGTCGCGTTGCCGCCCAATGCACTTCTTTATTAGGGCCACTGGAGTACCAGACGACCGTGAGTGTCGAGGGCGACCTTCGTGCCTTCGCGGTTCAATCGATCGCGTAACCAGTTAGCGTCCCGAGCAGTAGCATGGCGCAGCTGAAATCGCTTGATTTCGAGAGGGATCATTTCCAATCGCACCAGGCACTTGGTCAACAGGTCCATAGTCACGAAATACATCAGGACCAGATGACTGCGGAATTCCTCGTAGCCCGAGATTCCTTCGTAGTCGTTCAGGAAGTCTCCGCATCCATAGAAGATAGGCTTGCCTTGGTAGATCTCAATCCCTTTCGGGTGATGGGAGGAGTGGCCGTGCACGACATCGACTCCGGCGAGGTCGATCATTTGGCGGGCAAAGCGCCGCTGCTCGCGCGAAACCTCGTAGCCCCAGTTCGCACCCCAATGAATCGATAACACAAGCAGATCACCGGACCGCTTCGCCGCGCGCAGCCGGTCCACGATTTGGCCCGCCGCTCGATCGGACAGATCCGGCAGCCAGGCGATTCCGGCCGTACTACCGGTTGCCGCCCATTCTGGAGGAACACCGCTGTCGAGCGTCGCCACAGCAACGACCAACGCTCGTGAGTTTCCTCCAATCTCAATAACTGCCGGCTCAGCCGCCTCACTTGCATTCCTCCCAGCGCCCGCAGTCTTAAACCCCGCGTGGCGCAGTGTGGCGAGTGTCTCTACCAATCCTGATTGGCCCCAGTCGAGAACGTGGTTGTTCGCAAGGACGCAGCAATCGATTTTCGCCGCGGTCAGCATCGGTGCGTTTGCGGGATGCATTCTGTAGTTAATGCCTTTAGGCTCATAGGCCTCGCTAGTTGTGATGCTGGTTTCGAGGTTTATTAGGCGCGCAGCCGGCGACACTCGATCAAGTTCCTCAATCGCATCGCCCCAAACATAAGAAAAGCCAACCTGCCTGGGAATCGGACCGTTTTTTCTCTCGGCCAATACGACGTATTCCCATGCTGAGCTGACGAAGTCCTCGTGAAGATCCGCTTTTGAAGGATGAGGAAGCACTTGATCAATGCCTCTGCCCGTCATCACATCGCCGGACGCGAACAGCGTTATGGGCTTGACCACGTTAAGCAACGGGCAATTGCAGGGCCAGCCTCCTCGCGCAACGGGGGCATTGCCTGTGGCAGGGGACGTGCTGCGTTCTCGGTACCCGACAAGGGAATAGAGGTGCAATCATGGCAAACGTCGCTATTCGGAAAGTCGAAAGACCGGACATCAGCCGACTTCCGATTTTCGAGGAAATCGAGAAAGGGTTGAATGCTGTCCGGCACAGTGCTTTTGAGATCTTCGAGAAGCGAGGTAGCGAAATGGGCCACGCGCTGGAAGATTGGCTCCTGGCCGAGCGCTATGTGTTCGGCTGGCCTGCGGCAGAGTCGGCGGAAATGGACTCGAAGTACGAAGTAGAGTTGACGCTCCCTGGCTACGAGGCCAAAGAGGTCGAGGTCACTGCCACCCCGTCCGAAATCATCGTCCATGCATCATGTAAAACGGAGAAAGAAGGAGCACGCAAGGTGGTATGGAGCGAGTTCGGATCGAACGAAGTGTACCGCCAATTTGAGATGCCGCAGCTCATCGACGCAAATAAGGTCCAGGCTTCGCTCGACAAGGGCATGCTGCATATCATAGCGGCCAAAGCGCAAGTCGCGAAGGCAAAGCCGATGGCGGTGGCCGCAGCCTGATCGCGGGGACTGCCCCGGAGGGGAAGCGCGGACATAGCCGGAGATTGAGCAGATGCGGTTTTCGTGAAATATTCGGGATTACACTCAGTTTTGGCGCTACAAGATTCGCTATATGACTCAATTCCGGATCGTCAGCCGGCTTTGCGCGATGCCGGCTTCCTCGTCCGTACGACTTCGGTCCCGGCGGCTGCGCGGGCTTGCTTAGATAAATGCACTAGGCTGACCGTGCTCGCCTGCGGGCCTTTTCCGCCCGCCTCTTCGGCGAACCGCACTTCGCTTCCGATACGGAGCAGATCAAAGTGCCCATCCAGCACGCTGTTACGGTGAAAATAGATCTCCCGCCCATTCACGGTTTCAAGGAAGCCGTAGTCTTCAAATAGCCTGACTACCTTGCCCGGGACTTCCATCTCATGTTGCTTCGTCTGGTGCTGTAAGCGCCGGGTATAATCTTGCAGGCGACGGCGCATTTCATGAAACGCTTCATGAATCGCGCGGTGCACCTCGCGGCGGCTCCGTTTCACCTCGGACTGCTTTGTTTTCTTCGAAGCCTCGATATCCTGAAGTTCGCCGTGAAGACTAGGCGTGTGTTTAACCACCAGTTCTTCGTTAGGAACTCCCAGATCGATCCGCACGTGGTACAGACCGCCGAAGCGCTTGCCCCGAGGGCCTTCGATTGTGACCCGGCAGCTCATAATTCGCTTAAAGAACCGCTCAAGTACCGCTATTTCTTTGAGCACGACCGATTCAAGGCCTGAAACCGGCTCCATCTTCAGGAATGTGATTTGCGGGGATAGTGTCATAAGCGTCACTAGAGGCGTTTGATTGGCTTCCGCCCTAGGTCCGTGCACTTTGCGGACCAAAGGATTGCCTGTCTCGCGGTTTGGTCCGCGGCATGCAAGAGTGAATTTGTTAGCTGAAGGAGAGCGCTTATGCCGATTGGAGAACTCTGCATCCGTGAAACCGTCGTCGTGTCGCACGGGACATCCGTTCGGGAAGCGGCAAAACTCATGCGTCAGCATCACGTTGGCGATCTTGTCGTCACAGATCAGGTCGATGGGAAACGTGTACCTGTAGGTATCATTACCGACCGGGACCTTGTCGTAGAAGTATTGGCTCCGGGGTTGGATTCGACCAGTCTCGCAGTGGAAGATATCATGACTCGCGATCTGATGACAGTACGAGAGCAGGAAGGCATCTTGGAGACGATCGCAAAGATGCGGGCGAAGGGAGTTCGCAGACTGCCGGTGATCGACGCGCAAGGAGCGTTGGCTGGCATCGTGACGGTCGATGACCTCGTGGAATTGCTGGCCGGCGAACTCGGTGAGCTCGCAAAAGTGATTTCGCGAGAGCAGAAGTACGAGGCGGAAACGCGACGCGATGGATGATACTGTTGGCTCTCGTGACTCTGGTCCAACCAACCAAGCGGCGTTTGAGCAGGCCGCGCTCGGGCTGACCGCGGTCGTCACTGACCGAGGAGGCTCCAGGGAGCCTACAAGGACGTGACCGCGGTTGTGGAAGCCGCCGAATAGGCGGGACTCTCGCGTCGATCGCACTGCGTGTGGAGATGAAGAAGTGTAACGCCGCAGCGCTGTCGCGGGTACACGTGGCCACAGGGCTTTTCTATAGCCGGCCATTGCCGGACGGGAGCGAGGGCAACTCGACGGTTGTCACAGGTCCGATATCGCGGAAGTTTCCGGAGCGCAACTGGAGCGGTACGGGAAAGGTACGCACACCGACCGGGTTGGTGGAAGATACGGTCCCTGACGATCAATCCGTGGTAGTGAACACCAC
>Ga0335070_10000074_pt1 | contig 108003 bp, 85 predicted proteins | sample Lox_Sample_13_FD_206722 | JGI IMG/M metagenome (GOLD analysis project Ga0335070, IMG submission 206722) | Soil microbial communities from Loxahatchee National Wildlife Refuge, Florida, United States - Lox_Sample_1.3 | ecosystem: Environmental > Terrestrial > Soil > Wetlands | place: USA... | reverse complement strand
CGCCTACGCCTCCGCTACGCTCAGCATGGCTTCGCTCCGGCTCCGGCGGCTCATCGGTCGCTGGAACGCGGCAAGCCAAAACCCGAGGCTCAGAACCTCGGAGTAGACAAAACATCATAGGAGAACAGAATGAACCAAGAAAATCACAACATTTCATGGCTTGTAAGAGGTCGGTTCTTATGTATGCTGCTTGCAGTACTGCTGTTGCCGCTTGCAAAACTCGCCGCGCAGCAGGACAAAGTGGCTGCCCTCAAACAGTCGTTGAGCGAAAACCAGAAGCGCTTGCGTCAATACCAATGGGTTGAGACGACCATCGTCAGCCTGAAGGGAGAGGAGAAATCGAGGATTCAGAAGCAGTGCTCCTATGGACCAGATGGCAAGGTACAGAAGATTCAAATCAGCGCGCCTCCGCAACCACCGCCTTCCAAGGGCCGAGTGAAGGGAAAAATTGTTGAGAAAAAAAAGGCAGAGATGTCAGATTATATGAAGCAGGCCGTGGAATTGGTGCACCAGTACGTGCCCCCGAGTCCCCAGAACATCCAATCCGCCAAGGACGCGGGGAAAGTCTCGGTGAGCCCCACCACTTCCGGCAGCTCGCGTTTGGATTTCAAAGATTTTGTCAAGGCCGGTGACAGCCTTACGATCAACCTCAACCTTGCAAACAACAGTATTCAAGACGTGAAGGTAGCTACGTATTTGGAATCACCCAAAGATTCCATTACATTGGAGGCCCGTTTCGCCTCCCTGAACGACGGCGCCAACTACGTCGCGAATGCGGTGCTTGTGGCCACGGAGAAGAAAATCCAAGTCGTCGTCCAGAACTCGGATTACCGGATCATTGCTCCTGGAGGGCCGGGCGCCCCGCCACTTTAGGGCCACTGGCGCTATTGAATCGCCTCGCGCCGCGTGAGCTTAAAGGAGCCGACTCGATGAATGAATCTATAAGTAAGCAGTTTCCAGGCGACGTTGGTACCCACCTGGCTATGGATCGGACCTACATGGCTGGCGAGCGCACACTCATGGCCTGGATCCGCACCTCACTCTCCATGATCAGCTTCGGGTTCACCATCGGAAAGCTCGGGCAGGTCATGGAGGACATTCAGTTTAAGGGACCCTTGGGGCACATCCGTGTGGTAAGCCTCGAAAGCCTGGCTTATTTTCTGGTGATCCTCGGGACGGTCGCTCTTCTGGGGGCCGCCATACAGCACTGGCGCCGCGTGCGCAAGTTGCGCGCCATGGGCCTTAAGTACCAATTCAGCATCACATTCGTCGTGGCGCTGTTATTGACAGCTCTGGGAGGCTTCGCCCTCACTTCGCTTGTAATGCAGTTGTGAAGTACGCGAGCAGGCTATTGAGCTGATTTTCGGCTCAGTAGTTTAATCAGGCGGTTAAACACGCCCCTGAGTAGCAAGTACGGCACAATCGCCAGGCAAATCGCCACGATCAATGCTTCACCCGGGTAGAAGAAATGGAGTTCGCGGACTTGATAGACCGCGTCGAGGATCAAAGCAAAGACGAAAATCTTAACGACCGATTTCCAACCGCGCCGTAGCATTTCGATCCTATGCGCGGGGTCCGTAAACAGGGCCTCAATATAGCCCGTTTTACCTTCGCGAGCGTCTCTTCTTCCATCCAGGAACGCAAACAAAATCGCCGTCGCGGGCTGCAGGAAGAAGCGGAAGCTCATGGGCCCGCCCAAGCGGTCCACCAGGTTGGTGCCGATTCGAGTCAGAATTTCATTCATGGGCCTCCTCCGCCAGCCGAGGGCCTCCATGGCCCGAGAAGCAGGTCGTTACGAGGATTCTCCAATCATCAGGGTTCGTCCCAGATCACGAAAGAGGATGTGTCGCCCAGCCGGCGGACTCAAAATATTTGGGCAGGCGCAATGGGCATGGCCTGAACGGAAGACGTTCTTTGGATGCCCTACAGCCGGTCAAGCCGCGTCCGGGCGTCGCCAAACTGCTCAAGTTTGATCTCAAAGCGATCCATGAGCGACAAGTATAGGCTGCACATTTTGCGGTTGTCCTCGCCGGAATCCAGATAATTCAGCGTGCGTCCGGTTTCCAGCGTTCCTCCAAGTCCTCCCGCGAGCACTAGAGGCAATCTGGAGTTGTCGTGCTTGCGGCCGATCCACATGTTGGAAAGGAACATCAGGCAGCTGTTGTCGAGGACGGTGCCGTCGCCCTCCTTCATACTGTCCAGCTTGGACGCCAGGTAAGCATACTGGCTGACATGAAAACGGGCGATGCGTTCGTATCCATCGGAGTTGTTGTCATGGGAGGCGGCATGGTGCCCTTCCTTGACCCCGAGGAATGGATAATACATCGCCGAAAGATCGCGTGAGATCAGCAGCGAAGCAACTCGGGTCTTATTCGTCTGAAACGCGATCGCAATGATGTCGCACATCAGGCGGGCGTGATCGCGCAGATCTTCTGGCAGTCCGTTCGCCGGCCGGTCCAGGGTGGCGGCGAGCGTGTTTTTTGCTTTCGCCTTGTCGTCCGCGTTATCTTTACTCTTGCGCATCCCTTCGACGCGCTTCTCCACTTCGCGCACGCTGGTCAGATATTCATCCAGCTTGGTTTTGTCGCTTGAGCCAATCTTCCGGCTCAAGTCTTCGGCGCGGTCTTTCACGCGATCGAGGATGCTGATATTCAGCAGGCTGCCGCGGTTATCAAACAGATTGTCCCATGCAAGCGAAGGATAAATTTCCACCGGGACGGGCGAATCAGGGCTCTGCCAGGAGATGTGCGAGCTATAGGCGAGGGAGAAATTCGTCTCGTGGTAGCCCGTCATCGGCGGCTCACAAGCCAAAACGATGCTCGACTGCGGCGTGCCTTCGCCCACGCGATTTGCAATCATCTGATCCACGCTGATGCCGGAGTGGATGATGGCTCCTTTTGAAATATGCGCGCCGGACAGCAGGCTTCCGGTTTGTGCCGGGTGAATGCCCTGGCCAGTGAGCGCCTTTACAAAGAGACCCTCGATCACATTGATCTTCTGCTTCAATGGGTCCAGCGGCTGCAGCGTCTTGCTGACCTTCATGGCAGCGCCCGCGCCCTCGGCGCTCCAATGATCCTCATTGATGCCGTTGCCCAGGAAAACAACGGCGAACCGTTTCGGGAACGCGGACGGAGAAGGGGTGTCGGCGAACGCGTCGAGCGACTCAAGCCAAGGCAAGGCCATGGTGCAGCCAATCCCGCGAAGCGCGGTGCGGCGGGAAATGCGACGGGGTTTCGTTGTTGGTTGGGACATCTTAGACTATCTCCTGGATTGCGCTTCGGAAAACGCCGGACTTCGTTTGTTCAGGAACAGTGGGCTCGTGACGATCGTCTCCACCAGCGAATCGAAGCGGTATGCTCTCGCATGCAGTGTTGCTTCCATACGTTCGAGTAGGGCTTCGTCGGAAAGCTGGAGCGAACGGTTCAATGCGTAGGCGAGGAGTTTGCGGCTGAGATTATTCAGAAATTCTTCTTGCCGATATGCTCGGATGAACGTTTGCAACCCTTGTAGCCCGGTGCCCTGATCGCCTCCGGGATACGTCACAGCGGTTTCGAGCGGCCGGCCCGCGAGGTCCTTGGTTCTGGCGTCCCCCACCGGTCCGTAACCTTCGAAGGCGAGGCCGAACGAATCGAAGCGTGCATGGCAGCCAGCGCATAACGGGTTCGTCCGATGCCTGGCAAGCAGGTCACGCACCGGCAAGTCCGATTTCGCTTCGTCGCTCGGCAGTTCGGGGACTACGGGCGGCGGTGGCGGAATGATCTCACCCAGCACTCGCTGCACGACCCAATTTCCACGCTTCACCGGACTCGTTCTCAACCCGGGCGAGTTCTGCGTCAAAAAGACAGCCATGGGCAATAGACCGCCGCGCTCGTAGCGGTCGGCATCGTATACGTGCACCCACGTGTCCTGATTCCCCTTCACTTCCGGCATTCCATAATGTTTCGCCAGGATAGGATTCACAAACGTGTCGTGGCCGTAAAGCATGTCGAATACGGAGCGATTGTTGCGGATCGTGTCCTCCAGGAATCGGATTGGCTCCTGGAACATCGCCTCGCGCAGATCGTTGTTAAAGCTGGGAAAACGCTCGCGATCCACCGAATTGCTTATTTCGAAGTGACGGAAAGCAAGCCAGTTACCCGCGAATTCCGTCGCAAATCCGCGTACGCGCTCATCCCCCAGCATCCGGCGAGTCTGAGCAAGCAGAACGTCCGGTCTTTGCAGATCACCCGCTGCCGCGTGCCGCATGAGTTCCTCATCAGGCATGCTGCACCACAAGAAATAACTCAACCGGCTCGCGAGAGCGTAGGGGGATAGGGGGCGGCTCGGTGCCACGTAGCGCATGGCCGATTTCGACGAAGTCATGCCGGTGTCCATTAGGTCAATCCTGTACAGGAAGTCGGGCGACATCAACACGCTAACAATCGAATCGCGGATCGCGCCTTCATGCGACAGTTCTTTCTTCTTCCGAAGTGAGTGGTAATACGCCAGCAGATCGTCCCGTTCCGATTTCGTCAGGGGCCGGCGGTAGGCGCGCGCAGCGAACCGGAAAAAAGCCTCAAGCTGCTTCGGTTCGGCATCCAATCGCTCCTTTTCCAATGCGCGGAGCGTCGCGTTAACCCGGTCGAAGTGATCGCGGATCGCTTCGGGAGCGACGGGGTCATTCTTCGGGTCCTGCGCCGCCTTCGCCAGATAAGCATCACGCATACCTGTGATGATCGCGGCGTCGGTGATTTCGTGATTCAGCGGCCGAGGCGTGCCGGACTCCGCGCCCTTCCCTTGAACTTCGCCGCTCTGATTGAAGTAATACTGAACCCAGGTGCGGGCCGTGTAGCTGGCTACGAAGTCGAACTCCTCCCACAGACGGTTGAGTTCCTTCTGGCCGTTCTCGTTGAGGATGAGCTCCATCAGCGGAGTATCGTCGCGAAAATAGCCCATCGTATTGTGATAGCCCGCGCTCAAGAAACGTCCCTTATCCTGCGAATCGTCCGGGAAGTAGCGTCCTCGCTCCTGGACATAGAACGCGTCAGGGAAAACGGATGCGAAGCGCTCAAACGCGGCTTCGTAGCGTTGGCGCTCGGCCGCGGGAACCACCAGGTCGGTATCGCTGGCGCGAGCCTTTGCCGAAAGGGCGGCCCAGCGCGGAGCGGCTTCCTCATGAAGATCGGGATAGTCGGGGATTACGGGCACCTCTGGCAGCGGGTCAGTATCGTTCCGCAAAGCGCTCAGATCGCTGTCGCGGCGGTGCGCAGCGAACTCCCGCAACTTCCAGTTGAGCAAGGGCTGCGATCCGGCGGGCAATCCTTTCACCACCGGCGCCGCGAACTGCATCGCCGTGTGCCTGCGGATCCGGACCACGAAATCGCGCATTTCGACACACTTCGCTCGCACCCTGTCCGGCTGGTCCGGCGCTGGCAGACCACGCCACATGCTCTGTAGCTTCGCGATTGGACCAACCGCGTCGTTGTCCCCTAGAATCTGCCAGACCATCGACAGATACTTCGCACTGACTTTCGATTCCGCTGCGATCGCGGCTATGTTTGCGGCGGGCTTTCCGAGAGCGGCGCGATACTTGAAGCGCCACGCGGCCTGGAAGTAATCCGCAAAATCGGTGGGCTGCCGGGAGTAGAAGTTCACGATTCGTTGGATCGCGTACCGGTCGCGATCCGTCTCGACCAGCATCGGGTGCGGCGCGAAGTCCATCCCATCCAGGGTCAGCACCATCCGGTCGGCCACTCCGCGCGCGGCCTGCAGGTACTTACTCAACAGCGCAGGCGACATGGTTAACGATTCGCCCGAGTTGTCGAAACCAGCTGGATTGGCCGGATCCACGGGAAACTCGCGCGTTGGCTGCATGTCCTGGCCGGTCAAGTCCCGGATGGTGTAGTTGTATTCGGCGTTGCTCAACCGGCGCGCCAGTACCAATCCCGGATCGCCTGCACTTTTCCGAATCTCCTCGGCACGCACTGCCCGAATCCAGTCCATCACATGCTGGATGGCGTCGGCAGGCGGAGGCGCAATCGGCTTGGGGGGCATCTCTTTCGTGGTTAGCCTCTCCAGAACCTGCGCCCAGCGAGGATAATCCCGAGTCACCATCCCAATGGAGTTGTATGCCTGGAGATCGAACTGGGCGGCCGGCATCTTGCCGCTATGGCATCCCACGCAGTACTTCGTGACAAATGGCCGGACTGTTTGTTCAAACTGGCGATCGAGCACCCCGGCGGCCGCAGGCACAGGAATCGCGCCAAGGACGAGTAGGACGGGAAGGGCCCGAAGCTTCATCATGGTTCCCTATCATGATACTGAGGTATGCGGTGCGTCGGCGGATCAGGCGCGTTAGATTCATCTCCCGTAGTTCGGCCGATAGTGCAGATGACAGGTCGTGCAGGACGCGCTCAATTGTTCGTTCAAGTCGAGGATCGCCTGCATGTCTTTTTTCTGAGCCGCCTTGAAAGCAGCGGTCCCGGCGTCGATCATGAGCTTGGTGTCTTTGACCCAGCGATCCTGATCCCGGGACCGGCTGCCCATTAACAGGAGATTTCCGGATTCGGCCAGCGTCAACGCGGCGCCGCGAATCAGGTTCCAATCGCGGTCGTTCTTTGGGGGATTGCGTTCGACATAAAACAGTGCGTCGGATGTTGGGTAGATGATGTCGACCATCAGTTGGCTCATGCTTCCGACCGGCTGAAAGGAAGCAGGCGCCTGGGCGATCATCACGCTGGCAAGTCCAGCGAGGAGCAACAGTTTGAAAATCCGCATACCTCGGATTGTAGGCTAAATCCGCAGCCCCGTCCTCTACGAGGTCGATTCCTTAGCGAGGCGCCATGCGTAACGCGCCGTCCAGTCGAATCACCTCGCCATTCAGATACGCGTTTTGAACGCAGTGGACCACCAGCTCCGCGTATTCGCGCGGATTGCCAAGCCGCTTCGGAAATGGAACCGATGCGCCCAGGCTGGTCTGGACCTCGGCGGGCAGGCTCAGGAGCAGTGGCGTGAAAAACAGGCCGGGGGCAATTGTTAAGACTCGTATGCCGAACTGGGCCAATTCCCTCGCCGCGGGCATCGTGAGGGCGACAATGCCTCCTTTTGACGCGGAATAGGCGGCTTGGCCGATCTGTCCCTCATAGGCGGCGATCGAGGCTGTTGATATGATCACCCCACGTTCGCCATCTTCGTTCGGATCAAGCGCGGCCATTTCCGCCGCGGCAAGCCGCATCATGTTAAAGGTGCCGATCAGGTTCACGGAGATGATTCGTGAAAAATCCGCGAGCGGCATCGGCCCGTCTTTTCCGACGATACGTTTCCCGGCGCCGATGCCCGCACAGTTCACCAGCAGCCTGGCGCTGCCGTTTTTTTCGCGCGCTTCCGCCATAGCGGCAATAGCGCCCGCATCGTCGGAAACGTCGCATTTGATCGGATGTCCACCGATGCGGGCCGCGACCTCTTGAGCCGCATCGAAATTCCAGTCGAGAATCGTGACTTTAGCGCCGCTCTCGGCGAGTCGAGCGGCCGTTGCCGCGCCAAGGCCTGATCCACCTCCGGTGACGATCGCCGCCTGACCTTTTATGTTCAAGGCTTAGTCCCTCCGTTCCTACACAATAGCGTGATTGAGCAGTCCCGGATGTGTCGTGATTCAGGTATCATTTTTCGCCATCAAGTACACGGAACAGGATCGGCGCTGTGTCGGGAAGGGAGCACAGGAAGAGAAGCGTTTCCATTAGCCTTGCACGGGCCGCCGCGGCCTCCTTCGCTCAGGTACTCAATGAGTCCAACGCCACGGACGCCACGCGGCAGGCGAACGATCGAGCCCGACAAGCGATGCACCTCGATGACGACCGCCCCGTCGCACCTTTGCCGGGGGAATCGCGCCGGACATGATGATCCGAGTCTTTGGCGACAGTCGCAGCTCCTGTCTGAAACCGGATCACGTACTTTGGCGCGAATGGAAAACCGGCGATGCGTTCGAAACACTCGTCCGGTGTTCGCAGAACTTTACTGCGCCGCCGCGGTGCTCGCCTCGCGGGAGTAAATCCTCGTCACCGGCAGCACGATCTTCGAACGGCCGTCGAGGACGATCGTGTTGGTCGCCTTCACCGCCTGATCGTAGCTCTTGACGGGTTCCCAGGTGTTCGAGTGCACGTCGAAGCGCGGCGCATTCGTGCTCTGCACCAGCACCCCGATCTTGTGGCCGGCATTGAAGACCAGCGCCGTTGACCATAGATCGACCTTGATCGGATAGATCTTGTTCTTCTCGGCGCGTGCGGGTGCGCCCTTTTTCACCTGGTAGCGCAGCTTCGAACCTTGGTCCATCACCAGCGCCTCGTAGCCATTCGGATAGACGTCGACCAGCTTGACGATGAAATCGGTATCCTCGGCGTCAGTGGAGACCGCCAGTTCGGCCATGATCGGACCGACAATCTCGACCGCCTGTTTCAGCGGTTCACTCTGGAACTTGAGCACGTCGGGACGGTCGCTAACCTTGCGTTGATCCATGGGTCCGCGATCCATCATTAAATTATTGCCGCCGATGGCTGGAACGGGATCTTTGGGGTCGGAAACGTAGGAGAGCTTTCCGGCTCCTGAGGGTTTCGCCGGCGAGAGCGTACGTGACTCGGTCAGGTAAAAGGAGGTCGCTGTGGAAGGTGGCGGCCAGCTGTCGGCTGTGCGCCACGTGTTGCCGGGCGACGACTTGTCGAAGGTGTCTCCCATGAGGTAATAACGGACGGCAGGCTCCTTTACCATGCCGTTGTCGATACCCTTGAGCCAATAGTCGAACCAGCGGATGGCATCGCCTCCGTTTAGATTCCCGGCCTCGGCCGGATATTTCAAGTCGCCCTTGAGCGCGCCATGGCCGAAGGCGCCCATCATGAGCTTCTGATTGCCGCGCGCGTTCGGACCACCCTTGGTCTGCAGCGCCGTGAAGCTGTCGAGCGTGCCTTGCGCGAAGATGTCGTACCAGCCGCCCACGTTGTACATCGGAATGTTGACGTGAGTGACTTGAGCTCGCAGATCGTGTGAGCGGGCTTCCTCGTCATAGTCGCGGATCACGGGACGGGCGATATCCCCCGTCGGAACCCCCTGTGCCTTCAGCCACTCTTCGTTCAGGTTCTTTAAAAACACTCCGCCAGGATAGTTGGAATACCGGAAGCTGGAACTGGGGGCTACCTGCACGAACGCTGTCACCAGGTGTGGCGGAGCGGCAATGGCGGCAAGATTCTGAGTGATGCCCATGGCGGAAGGTCCCACCATTCCCACCTTTCCGTTCGACCAGGGCTGCTTGGCAATCCACTCGATGGTGTCGTAGCCGTCTTTAATATCGTCGACGAATGCCGCGTACTTGCCTTCGCTCTTGAACTTCCCGCGGACGTCCTGAGCGACGCGAACATAGCCCTGCGCGAGATACTCTTTGTGTGCTTTTGGACCATACATCACGTCTTTGCCATAGGGCGTTCGGGTGAGCACGACGGGCCACGGACCTTCGCCGGGCGGAAGATAGATGCTCGTGGCGAGATGCACCCCGTCGCGCATGGTGACCATTTCTTCACGCACCGTCTGCGCGGACATGGGCAGCACGGCGATTAGAGGCAGGAGCAGTCTAAGCCTAGGGGTCATGAAAATCATGATAATCCATTGCTCCGCCGTTGGCCGAAGGGGCAGGGAGTTCAGGACGTTCGCTCTTCTGCCATAATCTAGTGAACTGTAATTCGGAGCAGTACAGGAACGAGGATCACGATGAACAAAAAGAATCTAACGGTATTTGGAGGGATCGCGCTTGCCCTCGCCGCCGCGTTGAGTTACGCCCAGCCGCGTAAGGGATCACTGACAGCGGACGACTATATTGAAATCCAGCAGCTATACGCCCAGTACAATATGGCGATCGATTCCGGCGATGCCGAGGGGTACGCCGCAACGTTCGTTCCCGACGGTGTTTTCAACACCTTCACTGGGCATGACGCTTTGGTCGGGTTCATCCATCGGTGGCGCGACAACATGAAGGGCGCGAACATCCGCCACTGGAATACGAACCTGGCCATTACGGGCACTCCGGAAGGAGCCAACGGGGCGGTGTACCTGCTGCTGGTGGATGTGAGCGTCCGTCCGCCGGTGATCACGACCGCCGCGAAGTATGAGGATCAACTGGTGAAAACGCCTCAGGGATGGCGCTTCAAGAAGAGAGTGACGAAGGGCGAAGCTCCGCCAGCGGCTGCTGCACCAAAACCCTAGCACGCTCGAGTGGAAATATTGTCCGATAACTGGTTGTAAGGTTGAGAGGTGATATTGAATGTTGATGGAGATTCATATTCCGTACGATCCGGCGACGAACCCTCTGAATAACAACGAGTGGTCCTTCCCGCTGCTGGAAATCATTCATATCGTGGGATTTGCAATCGCGATCGGGACCATCTTCATGGTGGACGTGCGCCTGATCGGTGTCGGCATGAAGCGGCAGCTTTCTTCGCAGCTGGCAAAGGACCTAGGACCGTGGACCCTGGCCGGGCTCGGCGCCGTGCTGATGTCGGGACCATTGATTTTCACCTCGGATCCCAACCTGTACCTGAACAATTTCAGTTTCCAATTCAAGATCCTCGCGCTCCTGGTCGCGATCCTGTACCAGTACACGGTCCATCGCAAGGTGGCGCTGTCGGATCCCTCGCCGGTGGTGGGCGCTTTGGTAGGGATTGTCTCGGTGGCGCTGTGGATTTCGGTGGTCGCGGGCGGCCTCTTCATCGCGTTCGCGTAAGCGGGAGAATTCATGTCGATCCTGGAACTTTTCCGGTGGGTTCAAGATACGGCCCCAATGACCGCGCTCCGTGAATCGGCTTTGGTCTATCCGATCGTCATGACGGGTCATCTGACGGGAATGGCCCTATTCGGCGGGATGATCGCGATCACGGACCTTCGTCTGCTCGGCTGGGCCATGCGAAGCTCGTCGATCACGGACGTCGTGGAGCAATTGCGGGTTTGGAAACGGATTGGATTCGTCCTGGTTGTTGGCTGTGGCGCGATGCTATTGGGCTCGAAGGCGGAGCTGTACTATTACAACCCGTTCTATTGGACCAAGATGGCTTTGTTGCTGCTAGTGGGAATTCACGCGCTGGCGTTTCGAAGCGTGTACGGGAATCCGGCCGCGCTGGATAGCACTCCCCAGGTTCCCGGCAAGGCAAAGATAGCGGCATGCCTCTCGCTGATAATCTGGATCGGCCTGGTGACCGCGGGCCGCTCGATCGCCTACTGGGATGTCCCGGAAGATCTCACGCCCGTTTACGGGACGACCGGCACTACCACGCACCACGTGCGACGGTAAGGACCTCAGGTTTCCTGCGCGCGTGGTAGAACACTGCGGCGAATTTCGATTGCCAGCATGACGCTCAGCGCGAACGTCATACTCCCCGTTGCGACGTGAGCGACGCTGATCGCCAGGAACAGGAGGGTGCCGGCCGTCTCCATCATCCGCAACAGGAACGCTGCCATTCCCAAGAACGCCTGGATTCCGGTAATCACCATGAGTGCGACCGCCATCGGCCGCAGCACCGCATGTTTCCCGAATTGGTGTGTGACGAAGGCTCCGACAATCATGATGAAAAGCGCGACGACCAGTGCGCCGAGCAAGTGGGGTAACACGCCCACGGCGCTATGGCGGAAGCCCGCCCCGAACCCAACCTGCACGGCGACCAGGAACGCAGCCGCGCTGCTCAAGAATCTAAGCGAGGGCCATCCGTAATCCTGCACGAGTTCGGCGTCGCGTTGCCAGGAGGGTGAAGTGAATAAGGCGATCGCCGCGATCGCTGCGAATAGCAGAACGGCAAGGCCTGCGTGAAGCGTTCCGGCCACCGGCCCCTGGAACTTGCCCGGCCCGGCATCGACGACGAGCAGCGCCAAGGTGCCCCACCCAAAACGCCGGAGCCATGGTTGCGCGCCTGTACGAACGAGCCAGATGAATAGGCCCACGATCAGCAAAGCATCGACGATGGCCGCTGCCGTATGAAAGTCCTGTAATGCCACCTGCCTGTGCTGATCGCGGGAACTGGTAACGCCCGCCCCGCTCATGACCAAGAGCAGCGTGCAAAAGGTGACGAATCGAGCGAACAAATGGAGTCGCGAAGGTTTCATGATCTCAACAGTGCCTACTATGTTCGCAAATGAGCTTGTCGTCGGACGGGTCATCATGGGCCGCTTTATGGCGGGCTGATACCAGCCCGCACCATGAGAGGTATATACTGGCAGTCTGTTTCGCGAAAGGAGAAGCCCACGTTGCGCACTCTCACGATCCTGGTATTTCTCGGCCTCACATTTGGGGACGATGGTTCGGAGCTGTACAAAAAGCGGTGTGCGGCCTGCCACGACAACGGCGTCGGCCGCGCGCCCGGTCCGGATGCCTTGAAGCAGATGTCGCCTGAGAATGTTCAGACAGCACTCACCGGCGGCATGATGACGCTGCAGGGAATCCTCATGACCAGCGAGGAGATCCGCTCGGTTTCTGAGTTCGTCACGGCGAAAAAGTTTGGCGGTGAGTCCCTGCCGAAACAGGCGTTTTGCCGAGACGCCGGCGCCTGGCCGGAAAATCCGCTCGCTGGGCCGAGTTGGAATGGATGGGGCGGCGCGGAGAATCGACGCGCCCAATCCGCGGCAATGGCTGGATTGTCGGCGGACGACGTGCCGAAGCTAAGACTCAAGTGGGCGTTTGGAATTCCCGGTGTGTTGCGCGCTTTCGGCCAACCGGCGGTCGCGGGCGGGCGCGTCTTTATCGGGACGGGGGCTCGAAAGGTCTACTCTCTCGATGCCGCGACAGGTTGCCTACACTGGACGTTTGAAGCCCAGAGCGCGGTCCGCACCGCCATTACCTTGGCGCGCATCGGCACACGCTGGGCGGCTTTCTTCGGCGACCAAAGCGGCGAGGCGTACGCGGTGGATGCAACGAGCGGGCAGGAAGTCTGGCGCACGCGGGTAGAAAGCTATCCCGGCGCGTTGATCACCGGTTCACCGGCGCAGCACGAGGGCCGCCTCTATGTGCCGGTATCTTCCGGTGAGGAGGTCTTCGGTGCTGGGGACACGTATGAGTGCTGCAAGTTTCGTGGAAGTGTCTCGGCACTCGATGCGCAGACTGGAAAGATCATCTGGAAGAGCTACACGGTCCCGGACGAGCCTCGCCCGGTGCGCAAGAACAGCCGGGGTGTGCAGCAGTGGGGACCGTCCGGCGCGGGAGTATGGTCCTCGCCTACAGTGGACGCAAAACGCAAGGCGATTTATGTCGCCACGGGCGATTCTTACTCCGATCCGGCAGCGCGTACCAGCGACGCGTTCATCGCGTTTGATATGGATACCGGCCGCCTCCTCTGGTCGCGCCAGATGACGCAAGGCGACGCGTTCAATGTTGCGTGCGGCAGGCCGGATGGCGCCAACTGCCCGGAGGCAAAGGGGCCCGACGTGGATTTTGGCTCTTCGCCGATCCTGGTGGACTTGCCGGGTGGGAAGCGCGCACTAATCGCCGGACAAAAATCAGGCGTTGTGCACGCGGTCGACCCTGACCAGCAAGGCGAAGTTCTCTGGCAAACGCGTATCGGCAAGGGCAGCGCGGCCGGAGGTGTCCAGTGGGGATCGGCCACCGACGATCGCAACGTGTACGTCGCTTTGTCCGATGTTCGCAACCGGCGCCCGGCCAGCGGGGGCAACAAGACCATTTTCGGCGGCTATGGTGAGTACGATCCCACTGCGGGCGGCGGCTTGTTCGCGCTGCGGCTTACCACCGGCGAACGCGTCTGGCAGACTCCGCCGCCGCCGTGCGGAGACAAGAAGGGATGCAGTCCGGCGCAATCCGCGGCAGTGACGCTCATTCCCGGAGTGGTGTTCTCCGGCGATCTAGGCGGGCGGCTCCGCGCCTACTCCACCAAGGACGGCCAAATCCTGTGGGAAGTCGAAACCGCGCGTGAATTCGAGACCGTCAACGGCGTCAAGGCAAACGGCGGAGCCATGGACGGACCGGGGCCGGTGGTCGTGGGAGGAGCTCTCTACGTCAACTCCGGATATGGGTTTAATGGAGGGATGCCGGGCAACGTGCTGTTGGCCTTCAGCATCGACGGCAAGTAACCGACCGGCTTAGTTGACCAGCGCCTGGTAGACCATCGTGCGCGTCTGGCGCCAGATAAGTCCATTCGCTCCCTGTGGCGATTGAGTCATCATCACGGCTACCAACTTTTCTTTCGGATCGATCCAGAAGAGCGTGCCGGTGATTCCGCCCCAGGAGAAGTCGCCGATGGAGCCGGGCTCGGGGTTGCGCCCAGCGTCTACGCGCACCGCAAATCCTAGGCCAAAGCTGGTGCCCATTTCGGGGGTGGGCCCGAAGGGTCCGAGCGCCATAGCGACCGGAGTATGGCGTTCCGTATTGGCGGGAAGCTGGTCGGAGGTCATCAACGCGATCGTCTTCGGCCCGAGGATCCGCACCCCTTCCAACTCCCCGCCGTTCAGCAGCATCTGAGAGAATCTGGCGTAATCGCGGGCGGTGGAGAACATCCCGCCGCCGCCGGAAAGAAGGGCAGGCCTTTGCGTCGGATCGGCGAAGGGCAGGTTGGATTTCGTATCGGCCTTTGCCAGCCTGGAAACCGCCTCGGGCTTCACCCAGAAGCCTGTATCGTTCATCTTCAACGGACCGGTGATGTGCTCCTGAACAAAAGCATCCAGGTCCATACCGCTGACGACCTCGACCACGCGTCCAAGCACATCGGTGGAGACGCTATATTCCCAGGTTTCCCCCGGCTGGTGGAGGAGAGGCATGCTGGCGACGGTCTTTACCATCTCGGCCAGCGATTTGGAGTTGAAGATGTCGGCCTTGCGGTACATCTGGTCTACGGGCGAGTTCCCGAACAACCCGTAGGTCAGTCCAGAGGTGTGACGCATCAGGTCCTGGACCGTCATGGGACGCTTGGGCGCAACGTGATCCGGTCCGACCTTCACATCCTTGAACTCCGGAAGATACTGCGCCACCGGCGCGCCGATGTCGAGCTTGTTTTCTTCCGCCAGGATCATCGCGGCGACCGTGGTGATCGGCTTTGACATGGACGCCACGCGGAAGATGGAGTCCTTCTTCATGGGCGTTTGCGCGGCGCGATCCTGATAGCCGATATTGTCATAGGTGACCACCTTGCCGTTACGTACGATCAGCAGCACGACGCCGGGGGTCGTCTTGTTATCTACGTCGACTTTGAATGCCTGTCGGGTCCTTTCCAGGCGCTTCGAGGAGAATCCGACCTCCTCCGGGCTTTTCGCCATCGGTAGAGTCTGAGAGAACGCGGCCGCCGCGCACAGGGCGCCAGCCAGAAACATGGGCAGTCTCGAATGACGGAACATTGGTATAGTCTACCTCGGGTTTAACGTGACGTTCTAGCTTCGAAAAATCGCCGGGCGCCTACTTTCGCGATTGGACAGGCCTTCCGAATTTTACGTCGTCAATGGGGACATTCGTCTGGATGTCATTCAGCTGGATCGCATCCCGGCCGTCCAGCCACGCGAAGGTGATATGAAACGGCATCTTAATACCGCCGACGTCACGATAATCGGAGAAGTCGATCTGCGTGGGAACGCGGCCGATCTGCGTCTTGCCGTAGCGCACCAGCCGCAACAGCAGCCCCGATTTCTGATCGAAGTACAAGGTTGCCAGCATGCCACGAGGGCCCGTTCCCTGGACCACGTTGACTGGGAGATCTTGCCCCAGCCCCCCGCTCGACTGAGTCGACGTCGACGTCTGCGCCGATGGTCCGGGAAGATCGCTGATCGTGGCAGGTAAGCTCACCCGCAGATTACTCAGGACTTGCTTGATCTGTCCTGGGAACCCCAGTTCCGCGTCCAGCAGAGCGCCATCGAGCTCAACGCCGGTCAACTGGTAATCGGTGAGTACCGCAAGCGGCGTCATCATCCAACCAGTACGTCCGTTGCAAGCCCTGACCTCGTCTCCCCGGCCCGTTTTTGCTTCGAACTGAATCAGCATGGTCCGCTGGTTCGGGTATTTCGCATAGATGTGGACCTGTCCCCCACCGCCGAAGCCTCCGAATCCCACGCTGGTGCCCGTCGCGACATAGCTCTTGAGGCCGGCCAACCGCTGCTCGCCGCCGAGCGCCTGAAGATACTTGTTGATAATCTCGTCGGCCGCGGGCTGCCCCGGCATCTGGACGAGAGTGTCGTCCATCTCCTGGGACCCGGGGCCATAGACGGTTTCCATGGAGGGACTGGTCGATGGGTGGTCACGGCCATGATGGCAGCTCCAACAGGTCACGACCTGCCGGCCCTGGAAGTTGTCGCGATTGATCGCCTCAACCATCGTGACCATCTTGCGCGCGATGATCTTCTTCCCATTGTCAGCCGCCCAGTTCACTCTTTCTGTCCCGGCATTTTGGTGACACTCCGAACAGTCAAAGCCGACGGCCGCGGACATCAGCCCCATCGTTCCCATGAAATCGTCCACGGGAATCCCCTTCAGCACTTGGACGTTCTTGAAGATCTGATCTGACGTCGGCGCTTTCTCTTGTGATCCAGCCTGGGGGGCTGACAACACGATGCCGACCAGCAATACACCCGTCGCTTCCGCGATACTCAAAACCACTCTCGTCCAGAGCCTCATACTTGTCCCTTTTCCAACGCCGTTTTACTTCCTTGCAGCCGGCGTTACATATTTCGAGTCTTCGATTGTACTCCGATGTGCGGTCCGGCGCGGTCCTAAGCGAAGTTGCCTGAGGTGAAGAACCAGATGCGACGCAGCGAACGGGAGGGAGAGCACCAGCGGCCGCTCGATTCGGTTTAAGCTATTTCTTTTCCTTCGCGTCCTTCGCTTCCTTGGCCTCGTCGGCCTTACGGGCGCCACCGAGGATGTCCGTCATCGCGTAGTTCCCTTCGTGGCAGGCGTATTCGTAAATGGGGCCTTTGGTCGCCACAAAAGGATACTCAAGCGTCCACGCCTTGGAAAACGTCGTCGGGTCTTCGATCGTCGCCCGATAGAGAATCGTGTTTTGATCGACGCGGGTGAAGCGCTCGATCACGCGCAAATTCTCAGACGACCCACGGAAGCGCGTCTGGTCGTTGAAATTCGTGGTATCGACCACCAGTGTGTCGCCTTCCCAATGGCCGACAGAGTCGCCGAACCACTGTCGGACGCTCTGCGGAGCATGCGTCGCATTCATGCGGACGATCCGGGCGTCATGCACCATCTCCACAAGGATCATCACATAATCGGGAGTTTGGACAATTTGATAGTTGTTGTTGTAGAGCACCGGCAGCATGGGCGGGCCTGAAGAGGAGCCAAAGGCCACCAGGCATCGCTCCCCGAGAGGACGGTCCTTCACGCTATCGAACTTGCTGAAGCTCCGCATGAGCGCCGCGTTCCGCGCCCTGCCTTCCGCGGTGATCGGCGGGACCTTGCCATCGGCCGGATCGATAATCAGCGAAGTGCGTTTCACTCCGTCGACACGCGCCAGTTCCGTGCCGTGATCGACAAACAGCGCATTGTAGCCGCCGGTTCCCCCCGACCCTAACGCGTCCGCAATGGGATTGTCGGCCTTGCCGTCATACTTCGCCTCATCATCCTTGGATTTCTTCTCCCAGGCTGCCGCCTCGGCATCGGTCAACGTCGCTTTCCCGTTCACGGCGGCCGGCCGCTCCATTGGAGTCAGGGTTGCGTTGGTCCAGACGCCCTGCAAATCGGGCTTGCCGTCCGGAGTACGCGGGACGGTCCAATTTCTTGATCCGATCTGGCCTTCAAGAGGTGCCAGCGAAGCCAACGCCAGTGAGCCCGCCAACACCATAAATCGATAACTCATTTGATCCCCTTTTAAACGCGTTGCAGTTACTTCTTGCCCTGTTCTTGCTCCGACTTGCGCGCGCCGCCAAGAATATCTGTCATCGAATAGTTGCCTTCATGGCAGGCATATTCGTACACGGGGCCCTTGGTCGCCACGAACGGGTACTCCATGGTCCAGACTTTTGCGAAGGTCGTCGGGTCGTCAATCGTGACCCGATAAAGAATGGTATTGGCGTCGGCCCGGGAGAAGCGCTCCACCACGTGGAGGTTCTCGGAGGAGCCCCGGAACCGGGTCTTATCCGTGAAGTTGGTCGTATCCACCACCAGCGTGTCGCCCTCCCAATGGCCGATGGAGTCGCCAAACCATTGACGAACACTCGCCGGAGCGTGAGTGCCGTTAATGCGAACGATCCGCACGTCGTGAACCATCTCGATGAGGATCATGACATAGTCGGGCGTCTGCACGATCTGGTAGTTGTTGTTGTAGAGCACCGGCAGCATCGGCGGCCCCGAAGTTGACCCGAATCCGATGAGGCAGCGCTCGGACAGGGGGCGGCTCTTCACACTATCGAAGTTGCTGAAGCTGCGCATCGCCGCGGCGTTCCGCTGCCGCGCCTCCGGGGTTGATGGGGGAACTCTGCCATCGGGGGGATCGATGATCAGCGATGTCCGTTTCACACCGTCGACTCGAGCCAGTTCCGTTCCGCGGTCGACAAACAGGACGTTGTAGCCACCCGTACCGGACGAACCGGCGGCGGCAATTAGAGGCCCATCGGACTGGCCGTCTTGTTTTTGAAGCTCCTCGTAGTTTGCCTTCTCATACGCGGCAGCCTCGGCGTCAGTCAGCGTCGGCTTGCTGGCCAGGTTTGCGGGCCGCTCCATCGGCGTGATGGTGGCGTTCGTCCAGACGCCCTGGAGATCCGGCTTGCCGTCCGGGGTGCGGGGAACGGTCCAGTTCTTTGATGTGGTCTTTGCCGGCGTTTGGGCGGAGAGAAGTGCCGCACACGCCAATACTAGTGAGCTTGCGGAGAGCATTAATCGACAGTTCATGGCAACCTCGCGAAAAAGTTACTGACGAAACAAGTAGTTGCACGCCCGCCGGCAGGCGGGCGTGATCAAAGAAGATCCGAGTGACTTACTTCTTCTCTTCGTACGGAGCGCCTGTACCCTGGGAGCCAAGGAACAACTTCTGCCCGCTCGGCAGCGTGATATCCCGTCCGTTGGCGCGCAGGGATCCATCTTTCGACTGGTAGCCTTCCACCACTACGGGCGTTCCCGGAGCGATCGTGTTCTTGGTGAAGCCGCGGCGCAACAGAACGTTCGGGCTGCCGGCCTCCACCATCCAGGAGGTCGTTGAGCCGTCGGCATTCTTGATGTCCACGTGAATCCAGCTATGCGGATTGATCAGTTCGACCTTCGAAACCACACCCTCCAAATGGACGGGTTTCTTGGCGTCGAATTCCGCCGCGAAGGCATGATGGGCCCACGCCGGCACTGCGGACAAAATCAAACAAGCACTTGCAATCATGGCAATCTGCTTAATCTTCATGGTTCTCCTTACGAAATCTTCTTACCCGGTCGGCCTTTGTTGCCGTATCCGTTATCATAGCTCTTAAATCGGCGTTTTGGGATGCCGGCTCACTTAGGCTTCTTCGTGTAGTCGCCATACAGCAGGTCTTCGACGAATTCCACGCATTTGAATTCCACTAAGCGCGCGCCTTTCTCAACATGACGATACAAGGGCATTTTGATCTTCCAGGGCCTGGAAAAGACCTTGGGATCTTCGATCGTCGCTTCGTAGGACAGAATGTCGGGCGCAATCATCGTAAAGCGTTCCACCACGTGCAACGCATCGCTATGGAAGTCGCCCGCGCGGTCGAGCCAGGTGCGCTCGTCCAAGCCAGTCACGTCGATCACCAGGGTCTCGCCCTCCCATTTACCAAACGATTGGCCCATCCAGGAGTCGACGGGCGCGGGGCCGGGATCTTTCAGGAAAACGTTTCGGACCGCGCCGGCGTACTGATAGGCAAAGAAAATCGCCTTTGGGCTTTGAAAGATCTGAAACGGATAGGGCATGTAGTTGGCGCGTGGCAGGCCCGGCAGGTAGCACCGGATCTCCGGATCGAGCTTCAACCGATTTGCAAAATTCTTCTTCTTCTGTTCCAAAGCGGCCGGCAAATAGGGAATTTCACCACCCTCAACCACCCCAATTCCGCCGGGATCGGCACTGAGCGTTCCGTCCGCGATCACCAGCCCCGGGCGGGCGGCATGATCGACGAGATCCCAATTGGCGGTGTTCAGGGCCTGCCAGATGCCGTTAAAATTCGGATGGCCATCCGCGCCCTTCGGGGCATGATAAGCCTGCTGCGCAACAACTGGTATGCTCGCTGCGAGCAGAATCGCTGACATTACAATGGTCGCACTGGGACAGCTTCGGGGCTGTGTTCGCATCAAATCCTCTCTCAATCCACTTGGGCTCTGTCTGAGGCCTCGGACGGGGTCCGGCTAGGGCCAGGATTTATCATACACCGGCTTTCTCGATAAATCCTGGACGGATTGCGGATGCTGATGATCGGGCGGGACGCCCCGCTTATCGCCGGGTGTTCGTGATAACCGGGGGCAGGGGAGGGACGACGCTTCTAGCCTCCTACCTTAAAGGAGAAGTTGTATCTCATCGAGAACTGGATTCGATAATCCGGCACGGTGAAACCGCCCTTATTCTCCCGATAACCAAACTGGAACTCCGGTCCCAGCATCGCCCCCTTAACGGGGTAGTAGAGAATGTTGCAGAGAGCGTATTGGCCGGACTTGAAGGAAGTGGACGAATCACCGTCCGTGTTGCTGATATTCACGCGGGAGTATCCGATCGTGCTCGTAAACTTTTTGCTCCAGTTGAGGTCCAAGAAAGCAGTCAGCCCTAGGGCCGGAAGCGCCTGGCCGTAAATGGGCGTCTTGGTGTTGGAGAAGTTGTTCACGATACCTATGTCGGCAGGGGCATCGTTCATGTAGTTCTCAACGCCGTCGCCATAGACTGCCTGCATCCGTAGCACGTGCTTGGAGAGGTTCACCGCCGAACCCACATTGAAGCCCCAGCCATTCGCGTGGCCGCTAAGATCCCTGGTCGGGGTCGCATTCAGATCGGTCCATTCAATCCTGCGGTAGATTCCGGCTACCTGAACATGGCCCGCTTTCCCAGCCCAACGGACGTGGCCGCTAATATCGGGCGCAGGGAAGTGGGGCTTTACACCCTGAAGCTCAATGCGGTCCGCGTAGACGCCCTGGTCGGCACTGGCCCCGGGGCGCTCCGCCGCGATCATCACATTCGAGTCGCCCTTCGACCATGCAGTGAACCGGACCTGGACGTTTCGGTACCATATGACGCCGTTTGGGCCCCAGTATTCGACCGAATTCGGAAACACATCGGGATCCATGAAGGTGCTCCAGGTTTGACCTCCGCCGATTTTCCAGATTTCGCCCCATGCATGCCGCAGTCGAAAGGTGGTCTGCCCGGCATCCACTCCGGTGCCGAAGAGTTCGAACTCGAAGATCGTTTTAAGTTCGCCCAGGCTCGTTGGCACGTAACCCTTAAACCCTAATCGGCTCTGCCGCACGCCCGCATACCAATTTCCGTTGGCGCCAAACTGGTCTGTATAGGAGGGCAGTTTGCTCGGCCGCACCACGTCGTACCAATTCGGGTCGTTCTGCTTGAAATCGTAGCCCGTGTCCAACATGGCGAAGCCATAAATGTCCAAGTGCGCAGCTGTTTGGGCGTCAGTAGGTATGGTGGCTTCGGAAGGAGGATGAGGAGGACTACCCGGCGGAGGGCTTGTCTGCTGAGGTGTATCCTGCGCCCATAGCGACAACGAACCCGCCAACAGCGGGATCGCGGCGATGACAAGCACGGACCCTGAGAGCCGCCAGCGGCGATGTCCTGCGGTCAAAGTTCCACCAAGCGTTTGTTGAGTCATGCTATTCTCCTGCGGCGTCAGGATGAGCCCCTCGCGATTGATGATGCAAAATATTTTCGGATTAACCACGCTCGCCCTGGAAAATACCGCCGCTCATCGCGTTCAGTAGACGGCGACAAAGAACAAGTCGTGTAATGCCGTCGTCATTAAAACGCGTCTGTGCGCTTCGTTTTTAAGGAACTTCGACCGGCATCAGCGAAAGGGTGCTTCCCTCACCGCTTAGCCTGCATTGCATTGAAAGAAAAAGATTTCTGGCGAGGGTCTTCCAAACAGGCGACGCCGTCTCCCCTTTGCAGCGGGACATTCCCGCGCAGCTGGCTCGTCGGTATCCGCTGGCGGTTCAGCCTGAAGGCACAAAAAAATACATCGCTAGCCTGCCCAGCCCCATCACGCTCTGCGAGGTGGATGTGAAGGGAAGGTCCCATGAAGCACCGGATCCTTCATTTCTTGTTTTTTCTAAGGACAACACGGTGTTTCAGGTGACCGTCGGCAAAAGTATTTCGATCTGTCGCTGCCGAATACAGGACGGGTTCAAGCGGGTCGCACCTCGCATTGAGGCGAGTTTACCTACTATCTCAACAACTATCCCAAGGAGTGGAAATCGATGCTAACGAAACGATTGCACGCTACTGTTTTTGCTACGGCGACATTATTCGCCGTGACGATCGCCGCGGTGCCCGGCCTGGCTCAGAACAAGAGCCCGGTCGCCCCGCGCGAGGAGCAACTCAAAGCCGCAGTGAACGAAGCGTATAAGCTCTACAAAACGGACAGCACAGGAAAGAATGCCGACTACATTCCATACCTTGCTCAGGTTGATTCAAATCTGTTCGGGATCGCCGTAGTTACCACTGATAACAGGTCGTACACCCTGGGCGATCTGCAATATGCATTTTCGATCCAATCCATCTCGAAGGTATTCACCCTCGCGCTTGCCATGGAGGAACTTGGGCCGAAGAACGTGTTCGAGAGGATCGGAAATGAACCGACAGGCCGTCCGTTCAACTCTGTTTCGGCCGTCGTTGACATGCCGAGTCACACGGGGAATCCACTCGTGAATGCGGGCGCCATTGCAACCACCAGTCTGATCTCTGGCGCGAACGCGGATGAGAAATGGGCAAAGATCCTCGCCTATTACAGCAGGGCTGCCGGCGAGCCGCTGAAGCTGATCGATGAAGTTTACAAATCGGAAGCGGCAACCAATCAGGGCAATCGAGCCTTGGCCGCGCTGCTGCTGAAGTACGACAGGATCTATGCCGACGGACTGGAATCGGTCGACATCTACACCAAAGCGTGCTCGGTCGGCGTCAATGTGAAGCAGTTGGCCCAGATGGGTGCGACCATCGCAAACAAGGGCGTCAACCCGGTCACCGGCAAGCGCGTGATGAAAGAGGAAGACATTCCTCACATCCTGGCAACGATGACCATGGCCGGCCTCTATGACGGATCAGGCGGCTGGGCATGGCACGTCGGACTACCTGCGAAAAGTGGTGTCGGCGGCGGCATTCTGGCGATCGTTCCCGGCAAGGGGGCCATCGCCGTGTTCGCGCCGCCTCTCGACGAGGCCGGCAATAGCGTCAAGGCCCAGAAGGTGATCGCTTATGTGGCGGACAAACTGGACCTCAATATCTTTTCGCCGGCGTCTGTGGGCCTGAAATAAGTCCGTGAAGACGTCGACGCGACAGAACCACGTTCTAAAGGGAGATGCCATGCGAGCGAATGCCATTCGGAGAAGAATAATGGTCCTGGCCGCCTTGGTCATCCTCCTTTTGGCCGCGGCGCCGGCTGTGTTCGCTCAGACACAGCCTGCGGGCGGCGGCTCAACAGGTGGCTCAACAGCGGATGTCCTGAAGACGATCGACCAACTGATTGAGCAGAACCGGAAGCTGGAGCAGCAGAACCAGGAGTTGATGCAGCAGATTAATGCTCTTCGTCAATCCCTTGCGACAGGCACTCCAGCGCAACCCGCACCGGCTCAAGCTGCAGCATCCCAGGCGCAGCCCAGCCCGCCAGGTGCGGAAACCGCGCAGGAGCTTGGGAAACAAGCGGCCGCAGCAGCTTCCAATCCGGACGAGACTTCAGACAAGGGCAACCCTTTCCTCCCAGAAGCCTCGGATGGAAAGGCAGGTGTTTTCGGAGAGTTCAACCCGGGGCGCGGATTCACGGTCGCGAAAAGCGAGTATGGGACGCTGAATTTCAGTGGTTACATGGCTGCTCGCTGGCTCGACCAACTGCCAGCCAACCAAACCGCAACCGACCATTTAGGCCGACCGCTCACGGTGGACCCGCGCAACGATTTCCAGTTTCACCGCGTGATGCTCTTCACTCAGGGTTGGTTGTTCACGCCGAAGTTCCAATACGGAACCTTTCTGTGGACGGTCCAGGACACGAACCAAGTAGCAGTGGGCGGCGCCATACAGTACGTGTTCAACAAATACTTCCTTCTTGGAATCGGCTGGAATGCCTATCCTGGTACGCAGTCTTTGCAGGGTTCCCACCCTTATTGGACATCTTACGACCGTGTAATGGCGGACGAATTCTTCCGGCCGTTCTTCTCACAAGGTGTGTTCGGCCAGGGGATCCTGTTTCCAAGGCTTGAGTACAGGTGGATGGTCGGAAACAACAACAGTAACCTCGACACTCCCGCGACCAAGATTGACCGGGATCTGTCAGGCGGCTTTGCCATCACCTGGCTGCCGACCACAGGTGAATTCGGCCCCCGCGGCGCATTCGGGGACTACGAGCGCCACGAGAAGCTTGCCACCCGGTTCAACTTTGCCTACACCAACAGTCCCGAGGAGCGTCAAAGCGACGTCGGCACCGCCGCCAACAACACAACTCTTCGTCTCGCCGACAGCCTGAACGTGTTTGATACCGGCGCTTTTGCCCATGGTGTGACTGTAACGAAGGCGAACTATCAACTGTGGACCGCAGCCGCGGGAATGAAATATAAGGGCTTCTGGCTCCAGGGTGAGGGCTACGCCAGGAAACTGGACAATTTCACTGCAAACGGACCGATGCCCGTGGGCGCGGTCCGGGATTACGGCTTCTACGTTCAAATGGCGCACATGATCGTACCCAACAGAATCGAATTGTACGGTGCGACCTCATACGTTTTCAGTAATTATGGAAAGCCGAAGGAATTCATCGTCGGTGGTAACTATTATCCCTGGAACACACGGAACCTCCGTATGAATCTTCAGGTGATCAACGTCGATCACTCTCCGGTCAGCAGCACCTTCGGCTTCTATGTCGGTCAGATCAAGGGCCCAGTTGTAACCATCGGTTTCACGACTTTGTACTAGGAGATCCTTTTATGAAACGGTCAATCATCTTTTTGATTGCAGCCGGCGGACTGCTGGCGCAGGCGATTCGCGGTCAGGCGCAACAGTTCGAATTCAACGATTCGCATCTGCACCTGACAAACTACATCCAGGAAGGCACGGACATCCACAAGTTCCTGGACATCATGGGCACCACGACCGGGCGCGTGGCGATCTTCGGGATTCCGCTGCAACAGCAGTGGTCCACGCGGGTCGACGGAGACAATGCTCCAACCTACTATCTGAATTCCGATGCGCCGCTTTACTACTACTCGTTTGTTGATGCCCGGATCGCAATGGCGTACAAGTCTCTGCCTAAAGAGCAGCAGGCTCGCCTCGATCCGATGATCATTGGCTTCAATCCGACGGATATGTATGCCGCCGATCACATCCGGCGGGTGCTGGAGACGTTCCCCGGAGTGTTCACCGGGATCGGAGAATTCTCCATCCACAAGGAGTTTGTCTCCGCCAAGGTGTCCGGCGAGGTTGCCAGTCTTCAGGATCCTGCCCTGGACCGCATCCTTGATTTCGCCGGCGAGGTTGGACTCCTGGTGTTGATCCATAACGACATGGACGTCCCCTTTGCCAAGGAAGGTTCGCCCCCGGCCTATCTCGATCAGGCGAAGGCAATCTTCAAGAGGCATCCTGGAACCACCATCATTTGGGCTCACACGGGAATGGGACGCGTTGTCCGGCCGGTGAAGAATCACGCGCTCACGATCGCGGATATCCTCGGCGATCCTCAGTTCAGTCACTTGTACTTCGATCTTTCGTGGGATGAAGTGGCGAAATACATCGTGTCAAGTCCGGAAGCGACTCAGATCACGGCGGATCTCATCAATCGCTACCCCGATCGGTTCCTCTTCGGCACGGATGAGGTGGCACCCCCGGATCAAGCCAAGTACACGAGAGTCTATAAGATGTATGAGCCTCTGTGGGCATTGCTCACTCCAGAAGCGAGCCGTAAAGTGCGCCTGGAGAATTACGAGCGGCTATTCGATGGAGCCCGGGCAAGAGTCAGAACCTGGGAGCGTGCGAATGTCAGAATTGGAAGGACCTTTCAATAGCTTCCCTCAGAGTTCAGGGCGTTAGGAATTCCCGTTCTTAAGAAGGCTCAACAAGAAAAGAACCACCGAGACAATAACGATCGTCGGACCGACCGTTGATGTCTTGAAAACTTGCGTGCCGATGAGAAAGCCCGCGGCAACCGAGACCAGGCTCGCTGTACAGGCAACAGCCACAAAGGGGGCCATTCTGCCCGTAAGCTGGCGCGCCGTTGCGGCCGGAATAATGATCAAGGCGCTCGAAAGCAACGCTCCCATGAAACGCAGGCCAACCAGCACGGTGAGACTGAATACGAGCAGGAAACCCAGGTCCAGGCGGGCAACGTTCACTCCGGTTGCGGCAGCCAGCTCAGGCGAGAAAAGGTCTAAAATCAAGCGGTCCTTCATCTGAATGATGAAGGCGACAATCAGAATCACCGCAGCGGCTCCGAGAAGGAAGCCGGAAAGCGATAGCTTCTCGAAGTTGCCAAAAAGCGCTTCCAGAAGATCCTCGTGTGGGGTGACGAGGGCGCCAATTCCAAGACAGGCGGCGAATACCACGCCGATTGAGGCGTCTGTCGCCAGTCCTGTCTTCTTTTGAAGCTGCCAGACGAGCAACGTGCCCAAGAATAAGGTCGCTCCCCCGCCAACGAGTGGGTTGCTCTTGAGAAGGTAGGCAATCCCGAGTCCGGGAAGCGCCAGGTGCGAGATAACGTCACTGGCGAGGACCATTCGCTTCATCAAGGCAACCGATCCCACCAGGCCGGCTGCGATGGCAAAGAGCGCGGCAAGCACTATTGCGTAACCGTGGTTTGTGTCCATGCCTGTTGAAGCCCTTTCTGCCTGTCTAGTGTTCGTCGACGTGGCGATAATACTTGGGAGCCGTCCCGTATAATTCCTCGAGCATCTGAGGCGTCATGACTTCCTTCGGTGGGCCCATGCAGGTCTTGCCCTTGCTCAGACACAAAACCTGGCTCGCATAGCGATACACAACGCTCAGATCGTGCGAGACCAAAATAACGGTGATTCCCCTCTGAGCGTGCAAATTCTGAACCAATTCATAAATGCGCTCTTGATTTAATTCGTCGAGACTCGCCGTCGGCTCGTCGAAGAGTATGACGTTCGGGCGCCCAAGTAACGCGAAGGCAATCAGCACCTTCTGAAACTGGCCTCCCGAGAGAGTCCCTATCCGTGCGCTTAGAAACTCCGGCGACAGATTCAATTCGGAGGAAACCTGTGCCATCTCCCGATCTGCAATACGGAGGAGCCGAGCTTTTGCCTCCAGCAACTCGCTGACTCTTAAAGGAAGCTGCCGATCCGCGGCGATGCTTTGAGGGACATATCCAAGGCGCGCCTCGCGGCTCCAATGGATTTCTCCCTCATAGGGAATCAGTTGCTGCAAAGCCTTTAGCAATACCGTCTTTCCAGACCCGTTCGGTCCAATGATCGCCAGGGAATCCCCGGAGGATACGTCGAAGCTCAAGTCTCGAAGCACGACGTGTTTCCCAAAAGCAACTTGGAGATGCCGAACCGAAAGTAGATGGTCCGTCATATCATGGCTCCGCGGCCGTCCGCTTTGTTCACTTCGTGTCCTTTGGGGCTGGTGCGGGGAAGAGGCGCCGTTTGGCGACCTCGACGAGTACGAGATAGACTCCCGTCGCGACGGCAACAAAGATGAAAAATTCCACCGGAAGCGGCGTGAAACCGAGCATGCCCGCAAGCGGACTGAACGGCAGATAAATCCCGATCACCACGGACGCGACGCATGTCGCCATCAAGGGCCAGCTAGGGCGACTGCGAAAAGGGTTTCCCGAAGTGCGGATGACGAACAGCACCAGCGTTTGGGTCGCCAGCGATTCGACAAACCAACCCGTATGAAACTGCGCTTCGCTCGCGTGGAAGACATGCAACAGCGCATAGAAGGTCAGAAAATCGAAGATTGAACTAATCGGGCCGATGAACAGCATGAACTTGCGAATCAGACTAATATCCCAGTGTTGAGGTTTTTGCAGATAGGCCTGGTCTACGTTGTCCGTTGGAATGCTCAACTGGGCCAAATCATAAAGAAGGTTATTCAGCAGGATTTGCGTGGGTAGCATCGGCAAGAACGGGAGGAAGATCGACGCTCCCGCCATGCTGAGCATGTTCCCAAAGTTGGAACTTGTGCCCATCAGCAGGTACTTCATGACATTGCCGAAGGCTTTGCGTCCCTCGATGATGCCGTCATGGAGGACTCGCAGGCCCGGCTCGACGAGGATCACATCGGCGGCCTCGCGAGCCACGTCGACCGCGCTGGACACGGAAATGCCGACATCGGCCGCGTGAAGCGATGGCGCATCGTTGATCCCGTCGCCCATGAACCCCACCGCATGGCCGTTATGTTTGAGCGCCAGGAGAATGCGATTTTTCTGCGCCGGAGAAATGCGTGCGAAAGTGTGCGTCTCCTCAGCGACGTGCGCCAGCGCCGGGTCCGTCATCCGTTCGATGTTCTCGCCCGTGACGATCTGGCCGGCTTCGATTCCGACTTCCGCACAGACGTGCCCGGTGACCAGGTCGTTGTCACCGGAGATTACTTTTACCTCCACACCATCCTGCTTTAAGGAAGCCAGCACTTGGGCAGCGTCGGACAACGGGGCGTCTGAGAAGCTCAGAAACCCGGCCAGGATCAGATTACGCTCGTCCGCCACGGTATAGCTCGCTTGCGTCGGGACCTGGGCATAAGCCACCGCAAGCGAGCGGAATCCTAGGCCGTTCAACTCCTGGCTGGTTTCCTTGATACGTTTAGCAGCATCGTCGCGGAGAGGTTCCACCTTGCCTCCGACCTCGTAGCCGGTGAGAAGTGGGAGAATCCCTTCGGGCGCGCCTTTTGTGAGCAGAAGCCGCTGGGACTGCCGCTCCACGACGACCGAAAGCCGCCTTCGCTCGAAATCGAATGGAATCTCATCGCACTTTGTGTAGTCGTCCTTTGGCACAGGCTGACTGAGAATGGCTTCGTCGAGTGGACTGCGAAGGCCTGTCTCGAACTTGCTGTTGAAGTAGGCAACTTCCAGGGCGCGCTGGCATGCATTCCCGAAAGGGTCAAGAGAGCGATCGAGGGACATTGTCCCAGTGGTGAGCGTTCCCGTCTTGTCGCTGCAAAGCACGTCCACACTACCGAGGTTCTGAATCGAGGAGAGATGCTTGACGATGACCTTCTTGCGGGCCATCTCGACGGCGCCCTTGGACAATGTGACCGACACGATCATCGGCAGGAATTCCGGCGTCAAGCCGACTCCAAGCGCCACGGCAAACAGAAGGGACTCAAGCATATCGCGATGACGCGCGATGCTGATCATAAGCAGGAAGAGAACAAGAAAAAAGACGGTCCGCGCGAGAAACTGGCTGAATTTTCGCAGGCCATGATCGAAGGCAGTCTCTTCGGGTCTCGCGGCCAGACGCGAGACGATGTCTCCAAAGGCCGTTTGAGCGCCCGTCTTAACGACCTCCGCCGTTGCTGTTCCACTAACAACGGACGTGCCCTGAAAGACCATATTGCGCGCGTCCGCGCTGGTTGATGCGGGGTCTCCGGTCGCCTCTTTTTCGGCAGGCATTGATTCGCCTGTGAGTGAAGCTTGCAGGATATAGAGGTCACGCGCGATCAGGAGACGAGCGTCCGCGGGTACCAGGTCTCCGGCGGAAAGCCGGACAATGTCTCCCGGCACCACCTCGCGCCGCTGAAGTTCCTTCCACGCTCCATCGCGTAAGACGGTCGCGGTTGGCGCAACTTGCTTGCGCAGTTGCTCGATGGCCCGCTGAGACCGATAGCCCTGGCTCAAATCGATCGCCGCGCTCAGCAGGACAATGACAGCGATGATTCCCGCATCCACTTCTTGACCCAGGAACGCGGATGTGATTGCGGCGATTAAGAGGATCAATACGAGCGGGTTCGTGAACTCATGGAGGAGATCGAAGAGAAAAGAATGATGCTTGGTCGCGGCAGGCTCATTCGGCCCGAACTGGTCCAGGCGTGCCTCAGCTTCCTGAGCCGTCAAGCCGGCAATTGCGAGGGGGGGCTTATCAAGTTTTGGGGACATGATTAGCTGGAACGCTCAAACATTCGCGCGGTAACCGCGCCAAAGAGGAAGCCGCCAACGTGAGCCACATAGGCGACGCCCCCAGTCTGCACATCTGCCACGCTGCCGACCTGATTGAAGAGCTGAACAAGGAACCAGAGGCCGATCAAGAGCGCCGCTGGAATAAAACGAATCCTGGTAAATATCCCAAGCAGAACCAGCGTGCGAATTCGGTCCCGAGGGTACGTGACCAGAAACGCGCCCATTACACCCGCGATCGCGCCGCTCGCTCCCAGATTGGGAACAGTAGAACCGGGCATGGCTAGCACCTGCGCCAGGGAAGCAACCAAACCGCTTAACAGGTAAAACGCCAGATAGCGTAGCGGCTCCATCGCATCTTCAACTTGGGGACCAAATGCCCAGAGGAACACCATGTTTCCCACAATGTGCATCCAGCCGCCGTGCATGAACATCGCCGTCACCATATTGACCCAGTGGCGCCCCGAGGCAATATCGGCGGGGATGACTGACCACTGCTTTACAAATTCTTCGCCACCCCTAAGCTCCAATGCGAAGACAAATGCGTTTGCCAGGATGATGGCGGTCGTGACGGCGGGGAAACGGCTTGGCTGCCGCGATACGTCCGCTAACGGGATCATGCCCACGATGTTCTTCCTCCGATTCTCCGGCCTGCATTGCGCGATCAAACAGCCTGGCTCGCCTCCCGGTTGACGAGGACCACCACGCTTCGTGCCTGCACTGTGTACGCATTCCCGACGACAGGACGTTCATGGCCAAGGTTCGCTATATCGAGGGGCGCGGCCTGAGATGTATCCACCGCTCTTAGCCAAATCCTCCCCGGCACAACGGGCAGTTCGAAATCCAGATTCTCCCAGTGCATGTTCAGCATGATGTGAATATCCACATCGCCGTCAAAACCTGCCAACGTCAGGCCCAGCGTTCGCCCATTGGGGTCGTCCCATCCCGGGCGGTTGAGCCTGGTTCCATGCCAGGCGACGTCCGTCAAGCCGCGTTCGTTCGTTGCGCCGGTAAAAAACCGCCCACGATGCAGAGCCGCATGCCTCTTGCGGAACTCGATCATGCGTTTCCAGAAGCGGAACAGATCGCGGTTTTTGTCCACGAGTGTCCAATCGAACCAACTGGTCTCGTTGTCCTGGCAGTAGGGATTATTGTTGCCATTCTGGGTGCGCCGGACCTCGTCCCCGGCAACGAACATGGGGACGCCACGAGAGAGCAGCAGAATCGCGGCGAAGTTCCGCACCAGTCGGCTGCGAAGCGATTCCACCCCGGGGTCATCTGACGGGCCCTCGACGCCACAGTTCCAACTCAGGTTTTCGTTGATGCCGTCCCGGTTGCCTTCGCCGTTGCCTTCGTTGTGCTTTTCATCGTAGGAGACCAAGTCATTCAGCGTGAAGCCGTCGTGACAAGTGACATAGTTGATGCTATTCACCGGCAATTGCCCGCGCTCCTGGTAAAGATCGGCGCTCCCCGCCAGTCGCGAAGCGACGGCCCCCAACATTCCCGGATCACCCTTGACGAAGCGGCGGACGTCATCCCGGTAGCGGCCGTTCCACTCCGCCCATCGATCTCCGGGAAAATGTCCGATCTGATAGAGGCCGGCGGCATCCCATGCCTCGGCAATGACTTTGGAGTTCGTCAATTCTTCATTGAGTTCGATCTGCCAGACCACCGGCGGGTGGACGCAGGGCATCCCGTCCTCACCCCGAGCCAGGATAGACCCCTCATCGAACCGGAAGCCGTCCACGTGCGCCTCGCGGACCCAGTAACGCAGGCATTCAATGATCAGTTTCTGCGCGATCGGATGGTTGCAGTTGAAGGTGTTTCCGCAGCCCGAGAAGTCCATATAGTACTGGAGATCCCCGGGCACCAGCAGGTAATGGTTCCGGTTGTCGATCCCCCGGAAGGAGAACGTTGGCCCCAGTTGATCTCCTTCGTCCGTATGATTGAACACGACATCCAGAATCACTTCGATTCCGGCCCGATGGAGGGCCTTCACCATGTCCCGGATTTCTCGCAGGTGGCTGCCGCTTTCAGGGCTCACACAATAGGCGGATTGAGGCGCAAAGAAGCCCATCGTGCTGTACCCCCAGTAGTTGGTGAGGGCCTTCCCATTCACTTCACGCAGGGATGCCGTCTCGTCGAAGTCGAACACCGGCAGCAGTTCCACCGCCGTCACGCCGAGGTCCTTCAGGTACGGGATCTTCTCGACGATTCCGGCAAATGTACCGGGATATTGCACCTTAGATGACGGCGACTGTGTAAATCCCCTGACGTGCATCTCATAAATGATGGTGTCGTCCATCGAATTATTCAGCGGACGGTCGCCTTCCCAGTCGTAGCCCGACGTGTCGATGACCACCGAGCGCATCGAAGTGGGCAGGTTATCCTCGGGCCCGCTGGCGGAAGCGCGTTTCCAAAGGATGTTGTTGTTGCCCCGGGCGTACGGGTCAATCAGGACCTTTTTCTTGTTGAACCTGTGCCCGGAGGCGGGATCAGAAGGGCCATCCACGCGATACGCGTAGTGTGCTCCGGCTTTGAGTCCGCGTACAAACACGTGCCAGAGGTGGAAGGTCTTGTTCACGGACGGATCGTAGTGAATCACTTGAAACGGCTGAGGCGCATCGTGTGTCGCGAATAGCAGTAATTCGACCCCCGTAGCGTTTCCCGAAGCCAGCGAGAAGTTGACACCCGCGGGCCCAGGATTCGCCCCCAATGGATGCGGCGAGCCGCTCTCGATCGCAAACGGAGCGCGCGATGTTACTTCCCCGGCCGTGGGCTGGACTAGGCTCGGAACGCTCATTTCGTGATCTGTCCCTTCGCGGGGAGCTGCTGGCCCATATTCGCTACGAGCCTATCGATGCTTTTCTCAACTGCATGACTCATTTGCACGACCACCGAGCCTACATCCCGCGTCTCGACGCTTAAGGTCTCCTCCGCGTCACCAGTCCACGTGGCGGCGCCGGTTTTCAAATCAACCAACTCGGCCGATAGTTTCGCTTGCACTCGAACACCGCCATTGTAGTCGATCTCTTCAAGCCGCTCGAGCCGGCCGCTCATGACATAGTCCGGCCGCTCCAGGCTGGTGTAAGGTCTAACGAAAGAGAACAGCCGCGAAGAGCGGAGGGACGCGATCACTGCTGCCGTGACCGTCGCCGCGGGATCGGCAGCCCACCGGTGATACTCGTAAAAGCCGACTTCGTTCGGGGCTTTGCGGTACACGATCCGCCCCTGGCGCAGGTACGACGGAGTATCGAAGCGGCGAACCGCTACTGTGACCGGCAGACGCGCATCGCTAACCGCCGGTCTTGGCGGCGGGGGGATTTCCAGGGAGTAATAGCTCGGGTAGAGAACCTTGCCTCCGCAACCGGCCAGAAGCAGCACCAACGCGCCGGCGCCCGCGCGGGTTGGGGTCTTCGTCTTCATGGGTTTTGGGGAACTTTCCGGTCTTTCGGCTGCTTGATCCGTATCAGACTCCACGGGCGCTCCTTCACAGACTCGGTCAGGTCATTCAGGTTGTCGGTGGCTATGCGAATGTTCTCGATGATTTCGGTAACATCCTGATCCTTCGTCCGTATCCCCGCCTGGAGATCGGCGATCAGACCGCGCGCCTGATCGAGCGTCTTTTTCACTTCGGCAAGGTCGGCCTGCAGGGGCTCACGGAGCGACGTGATCGTCTCGTTCGCATTGGAAACGGTTGCGTTTGCATTATCCACGACCGGGCCTACCTTCGCCATGACGCCGTTTGCGTCCGTGGTCAACTTGAGAGCCTGGTCGCTAATCTGGTCGATCTTAGGGGAAATTCGCGCAATCATCGTATCGGCATTCGCCAGGATCTCCGCCAAATGCTGCTGATTCGGCTTGCCCGTGACGTCGTTCAGATTTGCCATCAGGCGACGGGCATCGCCCGTGAGATTGTTAACGTCGGTATTCACCGATTCAAGAAGCTTCTGCGCGGAATCGGCCAATCCCACGATTTTGCGCTCGGTGTCGTCCAGGCTTATTGTCTCTGCGGATGGAATCACGCTGTCCGGCGCTAAGCGTGGTGCGTCATTCGAACCGGTGCTGATGGAGATCACCGGGCTAGTTACCACGGTTACCGATCCGAGCTTGGCCTCGGACTTGGCGTTCAATGGGGTGCCGGGCTTCACGTCCAGCAAGATCTCAATCCTCGTCGGGTCGCTGGCGTAAGGCCGAACGGCTGTCACCTGGCCCACTTTAATGCCGCCAAACAGGACGTCCGCTCCCGGCTCCAATCCGCCCGCATATCGCAGGTATGTCCGGTAGGAGACTCGTGCGCCTCTGAGCTCGGCTTTGCTTACCTGGTAGATGGTCGCGAGTAGAATCCCTAAGCTTATTAAAACAAAGGCTCCGACCCTGGCTTCCGTCTTCATGCTCTTGCTCCCGCTATCCCCGCCAGTTCTCGAAAGCGGTCCTGAACAGCCATGCTTTCCGCAATGGGATCGGGAATCCGATCGAGAAACTGCCGGATACGAGGATCCGTGCTCGCCTGGAATGACTCCTTGCTGTCGACCGCGATGAGCGAGCCCCGGTATAGCATAGCCACGCGATCGGCGACGTGGAATGCGCTCGCCAGTTCATGGGTTATGACCAATATGGTCATGTTAAAAGCGCGTTTCAGGAGCAGGATCAGTTCGTCCAATCCCGCCGCGACAATCGGATCCAGGCCCGCAGACGGTTCATCGAAGATCAAGATGTCGGGGTCCAGCGCGGTGGCGCGCGCGACGGCCGCGCGCTTCTTCATGCCCCCCGACAGCTCCTGCGGCATCTGTTTGCTGGCTTCGCCTAGGCCCACCGCCGCGAGTTTCATGTACGTCATGATCTCGATGATCGGATCGGCCAGCGTCGTCAACTCGTGCATGGGAAGGCCGACATTATCTTCGAGAGACATCGAATTGAATAACGCAGATTCCTGGAAAGCGACACCCATGGCGCGCCGGATCGTTCTCAGTTCTTCTGCGGAACAATGATTGATGTCGAGACCCCGCACGCGAACCGTCCCGGACGTGGGCTGTTCGAGTCCGATAATATGCCGCAACATCGTGCTCTTGCCGGAGCCGCTGCCACCGAGGAGCACCATCACTTCACCCGGCACGATGTCAAGGTTCACGCCATCCAGCACGCGGCGGCCCCCATAAACAACCGTCAAGCCGCTGACTGAGATGATTGGGTCCGCCATACGCTAGTACTTCCTCACGAGGTAGAAGATCGCCGTGAAAAACACGTCGGCGAGGATAATCAGAAAGGTGGACCTCACCACGGCGGACGTGGCCGACCGTCCTACCGCATCCGGCCCCCCTCGCGTTCTGAAACCCTCCATGCACCCCACGTTCACGATAATCGTCGCGAACACGAGGCTCTTCAGTAGCCCGGTCAGGACGTCACGGAGTACGATCGAGTTAAAGACATATCGCAGATACATCGCGAGCGTGATTTTCGTGCTGATATACATAAACCCGGCGCCGGCCAGGATCCCGAACGCATTGCTCATGCTGGTCAGGCAGGGGACGACGATCATCGCCGCGACGTACTTCGGCGCCAGCACAAACTCGATCGGATCGATCGCCATGGTGCGGAGCGCATCGATCTCGCTCGTGACGACCATGGTTCCGATTTCGGCTGAAAATGCCGACCCCGATCGGCCGCCCACGACGAAGGCGGTCAGGAGCGGGCCCAGTTCGCGCGTGAATCCGATCGCTACGGCGTCCATAACGTACTGGAGCGCTCCAAACCTCCGCAGTTCGGCTCCGGCTTGCATCGCGAGGATGAAACCTGCACACACGGACATGATTGCGACGGTTGGGAGCGCATCTACGCCGATAGCCGCCATTTGGCCCATCGCCGCTCGCCATCGCCCCCGCTTGCCGACGAACGGCAGTACGTGAGGCGAGGCGCAAAGACCTGCCCAGAACTGCATCGCGATTCCCCCGACATAGGCAAGGTCGTGGATGACGCGGCTACCGATGGCATCGAGAATGTTCATTTGCTCGCCTCCTGTTCCGCGATATCGAACAGTTGATCGAGGTGAGTGATCTCGAGAAGGTAGCGCGGCTGATCGTGGATGCCGCCAAGGATGAGCCGAGTATCCTGTTTGCGAGCGATACGGCCCGCCTCCACCAGAGTGGCCAAGCCCGAGGTGTCGATGTACGAGACTTCGGATAAGTCCACGGTCAGCTTCGCCGGCTTCTTGTGCAACGCGCTTGTCAGCGCACTCCGCATGTCGCCCGAGTTGAAGATGGTGACTCGGCCACGAATCGCGACGCTGTCATCCCCCATGGGACCTCCGCTAACAGCATGTGTATTGACGGTAACTCTCGCATCCTTACCTCACGGCGGCCTTGCGCCCGCATCCAGCGGAACGCCGGCCACATTTGCAATTCGTTGGTGCGCAGGACCGGGAAATCCTTTCTGCCGTCGTCACCCAAATTTTATTCTTGAATTGTTGGCAACCGACTACCCGTAGAAATCGGAACCCGGTAGTTTGACCTAGACACTCACATCTTGTGTTAGATCAAGAGCCAACGCGAGGATGATGCCGCCCATGACCAAGGACGGCACTTAACGATCGAGCGGCGGGCGCCGGGAAGACCTAATCTCGGCGCCCCCCGAGTCAGTGCGCCTTTACCTTTGACTCTATCCCCTTCACCGACTTCTCGAAGTCTGCGACCAGCTTCTCGAGATCGGTTTTCGCCTGCTCCTTTCCGCCTGACTTCTTCATTTCGAGCAGTTTCTGCTGGATCATATGCTTCTTGTTCAGCAGCTCCGCGATCCCTTTAATCTCGGCGTCCGCTTTCGCTGTTTCCGCCCTCGCTTTCAGTGTGAGCAGATGTGCGCCGGCGGTATCGATCTGAGACTCGAGCTTGTCGAGGATGACCTCCTTCGCGACCTTCAGTCCGGTATCCATTTTGTCTTCTCCTTGTGTTCAAAATTTGGTTTACTGCAAAATAGTGCGGCGGGCATTAGCTGCGCCGCCGAAAAGCGGAGAGCTACCCAGCATTCGCGAACCAGTGTTCCTTGCCGTCCAGAATGGACTGCACTTTCGCGGCTTGTGCCTTGGTGAGCGTGGTCTGGAGGACCGTTCCGCCATAGCCGCGAAACCGCTCCGCAACCTCAAGGGGGTCGGCCGTGCGAATCAGCGCCAGAAGCGCCGAGTCGCCGTTTCCGACCATGCCTCCAACGCTCTCTACGAAGTTTTCCGGAAGCCCGAATTCATCTTTCCACCAGCTCGCGCGAGTCGCGCCGCTAGTTGCGCCGAGTACTCCGCCCCCCAGGGCTCCTGCGGCGAGCGCTCCTGCGGCGACTGCGCCACTGGCCCCTGCGGTAAACGGCACCGCAATGAGCGCTCCAATCAAGGAACCCCAAAAGGCGCCTAACCCGGCGCCTTCACCGGTGGTCAGTCGGTAGCTCTGATCAACCCTCAACCGGCCGTCGCGATCCCGGTAGACTGCAACGGCGTCGCGAAGATCAACTGTCCAATTATCGAGGTCACTGAGCGTGGCGAGAACCTCTGAAGCTCGCCCAATATCTTGTTTGAATCCAACTACGATCAATTGTGCCATTGTGATCCTCCATCGCTATCGGTTCCTACCGCTCCAGTCGCGCTGCGGCTGTCCTCAATTGCCCAGCGAGCAAGTGCTTCTGCTTCGTCACCGCTTCCTGGTACTCCTCGCGGAGGAGTTTCGCGCGCGCATCGAGGGTAGTCTTGACGTCGCCTTGTGCCTTTGCGATCTTCTTCTTCAGATCCTGCACTTTGGCCTCGGTCTCACTCTTGAGTTGTTCCGATCTCTTCTCCGCCTCGTCTAACTTGGCTTGCAGCTTCGCGTTGAGTTGGTCGATCTTGGCCTGAATCTTGGCCTTACGATCGGCCTTGGCTAGGGCGTGCTCGGCCCTCAACTGGTCGATTTCCGCCCGAAGCATCGCGACATCCCTGGCCCTTTGTTCGTCCTCGGCGCTCTTTCTGGGTGTGCGAAAGCCCGCTCCCCCCAAGGCTTCCATTCTGGTATCCACGGGGGTAACCCACTCCTCGCTAATGTCGGCAACCACCGCGCACTTGCCCGGCGTAAGCGCGGCACCAACGTCTTGCAGGAATTCTGCGTTTACTCCCGCCACGTGCAAGTCGCCAACGATGCCCGCCGCCAGGCCAGCAGCTGCACCGATGCCCAAGCCAATCGGCCCCTCGAGGAGTCCGATGAGGCTGCCAATTGCTGTTCCGCCGACCGTCCGAATCGGGAAGTCGCCTTCCGACTGCTTCACCGTAACCGTGCCATCGGCGTTCTTCTTGATGACCGACTCCTCGTAGATTGTGATGCTGCCTTCAGCATCGAGCTGCTTCAACGCACGCGATCCTTCATAGGCCTTCGACTCGTCGTCAAAGACCACAACCAGCATTTTTTCCATTGGATTTATCTCCTTCTGTTTTTTGTGCTTACGCGGTTTTAAAGGCCGTACGGCCCGGCAAATTGTGTATCGCGGATGCGAAACCGGTGATGGCTACACCGTCAAAAATGAGGTCAACACCGATGGCGAATCCGATGAACCAGACGCCGGAGACCGGGATCTGGACCAGTAGCATGACTCCCAACACCACCGAGACGATGCCGGAGAACAGAGCCCAACCCCAGCGCGGAAACCGAATCATCCCTGAGCCGACTGCCCGAAACACTCCGCCTACGATGAAGAACGAGGCGAGCACGAGCGTGAGAGTCTCAGCTCCGGCCAGCGGGTAGCGAATGAGCAGATATCCGGTGAATCCCCGGAACAACGCACTCAGCAAATAGAGGAAGAATCCGCTCCACGTTCCAATAAAGAACGCTTGAACGAGCGCAAAGATCCCGCTAATGAACAGCAACCAGCCGAAGACCAGGACGGTCGCGAAGGTTGCCGTGACGTCAAATACAATGCACGCTACGCCAAGAATGGTGAGCAAGATTCCTAGGGCAAGAAACCAGCCCCAGGATCGGCGAACGGATTCAAGGCCAGCAATAAGTGGATTGTCAATGAGCTCGGACATTTGTGTTTCTCCTTATCCTGAAACCAGATTAAGGTGAGGTCAGCAACCGAGTCGTGAGCCGGCGGTTAGGGTTAGGTGGAAGGAAGCCTTTCCGCATTCCGGGCAGCGGGCGGGAGCCGACACTGGCAAGACCTTCGGTTCTCCGAAATGCGATAGACTCAAAGTGATCAAGTTCTCCTAACCGCGCTTGGCATCCAGAAAGGGTGCGAAGGAATTAGACGATGCGGGAGTTTCCACCTTTCCGCCTGGATACGGTAAACCAGTGCCTTTGGCGCTGCGAGGCCCGAGGCGAGGAACGCATCCTGCTGACGCCTAAAGCGTTTACCGTCCTGCGCTACCTTGTGGAGAACGCCGGCCGCCTCGTGACCCAGGATGAGCTACTCGAAGCCGTGTGGCCCAACACCTTCGTCCAACCGGAAGTCCTGAAATATCAGATCGCCGATATCAGGAACAATCTTGGAGACAGGGCAAGGAACCCGCTTTTTATCGAGACGCTGCCCCGCCGCGGGTATCGTTTTATCGCCGAGGTAAGGGATTGGAAGCCCGTGGGCCCTCCGGTGCCGGCAAGTCCGGCTCGCGGCAAACTGATAGGAAGGGACCGCGCGCTGAGTTCGTTGCAAGATTGCCTCAGGCGGACATTAGAAGGCCAGCGCCAGATCGTCTTCATTACGGGAGAGCCTGGGATCGGAAAGTCCGCTCTAGTCGACGAGTTCCAACGTTGTACAGTGGCCGGGGAACCATCCGTTCGTATCGCCCGCGGACAATGCGCCGCGGGTTACGGAGGCAAAGAGCCCTACTATCCAATGCTCCAGGCGCTGACTCAACTGTGCCGTGGGCCGGGAGGCGACTCGGTGATCCGGATCCTCGACGCGCAAGCTCCAACATGGCTAGCTCAGCTTCCGGCGCTCATCAAGCGCGAGCGACGCGAAATGCTGCAGCGGGAGATCCTGGGGGCCACTCGCGAGCACATGCTCCGCGAGATCGAGGACGCGCTGGAGTCAATCGCCTCGGAAACGCCGCTCATGTTGATCTTCGCGGACCTGCATTGGGCGGATCCATCCACGGTCGATCTGATCTCCGCATTGGCGCGACACCGTGGGCCCTCCAAGCTGATGGTGCTCGGAACGTATCGTCCGCCCGACGAGCCTCCAAACCGTCCATTGAAGGCGCTTACAGGGGAATTGCTGGTTCGGCGGTTGTGTCGTGAAATCGTATTGGAGCCGCTGACCAAGGCGGAGATCACCGAGTACCTGACGGCGAATGGTCACGCGAAGCCCCCTGAGGGCTTGGCCGCGTTGCTTTGCCGCCGCTCCGAAGGCAATCCGTTGTTGATGGTGGCCGCGCTAGAGCAGTTGGAGGAGCGAGGCTTGATTTCTCGGGAGCACGGATGCTGGCAATGCGAGGTTTCCCTGGAGGAGATCGATCCGGGGGTTCCGGACGATCTGCGCAAGACGATCGAAGCCCAGATTGAGCGGCTGAGCACCGCGCAGCAGCGGGCGCTGGAGGCTGCTTCCATCAACGGTGTTTTGTTTTCGGTGCGCGTCAACGCCGCCCCCGGGATCGACGAGGAGAGGTTTGAAGATCTTTGCGAAGGCGTCTCGCGCAGCCAACACATGGTGCGCCGGGCCGGATTGCGCGAATTCCCGGACGGCACGGCCTCACAGCGCTACGAATTTGTGCACTCCTTATACCGCGAAGTCTTTTATCAACGGCAGACGCCGGGCCGCAGAGCGAAGCGACACCTGCGCGTCGGTGAGAGGCTGGAGGAGCTGTTCGCTGGGCACGAAAACGAAGTGGCGGCTGAACTTGCGGAACACTTCGAAAAAGCATCCGATTGGCCACGAGCCGTCAAGTACCTGCAGCTGGCGGCGGCTACGGCCGAGCGGCGGTTCGAACCTCGGCAAGCCGCGGAGATTCTCGATCATGCTCTTGAGCTGGCGAAAAAACTGCCGGGCGCGAAGCTCGACGCAAAGCACCAATCGGTGTAATCGACGGACTTGTCGGTGGTAGCTGTGAGTCTGGGCGGGCGCTCGTACATAGCCCTATCGAAACAACGCTTCGACCGGCATCCGTCCAACTGCTGGTATGGGCTAGTTGCCGGACGGTTTTGCCGGGTACTTCTTGGCAGCGTCTTCCCATTTGAAGGGGAGGATGTCGGGCACAACCAAGACTTCCGTTGAGAATTTGAAGGGCGGTGCGCCAGATCTGCCGGGGCCGGGATAGGTGAGCTCGACGTAGAAGGCCGTAAAGCCTCTTGGGGGCTTCGGAACTTGTGCTACGTAGACGCCTTTCTTTTCTTCGCTCAGTTTGGTGGAGGTGTACGCTTTGCCGATGGTGTCGACGCGGAAGTCGCGGGCATTAGGGTTGGTCGCCTGCCAGAGGTTGACTTCGAGTGGCCTGTCCTGGACGTTGACGACGATGGAGCCGTTCTGCATTTTCCAGGTAAAGCGCGGGCGAGGAGTCTTGGAGAGGATCGCCTGATAGAACGCCAGCATACTGTCTGTGGCGTCGCCCCCTTCGAGGTTGTGTTTGACATTCGGGACATAGCGGATGTGCTTTTCTTCCGGGAGCGCGGAGTAGTAGAACTGCGAATTATCGGGGAGAAAGAACTGGTCTCCAGAGGCGTTGATGAGGAACTTCGGCATTTTCATCTGCGGGCGGTTGCGATAGTTGTACGGGTCCTCGATGTCAAGAACGGCTTTGTATTCGGGAGTTCCGATTTTCGCGGGAAAGAGTCCATGGCGGACGTAGTCGTCCAGAGCGGATGAGAAAAAGCCGTAGGCTTCGAAGTGATGTTTGGTCACGGCCTCGCTGTTGAGGGCGTCAATGACCAAGGGCATGATGGCGACGACGCGCTTGTCGACGGCTCCGACGAGCCAAGTGGTCCAGCCGCGCTTGGAGCCTCCGGCGACGACGAAGTTGTCGATTCTTGTCTTGCCGCCGGCTTCGGTGGCGAGAAACTCCTGGATGGCGTCCATGGCGCGGACTCCGCTCTTGACCATGGCAAGACGGACGAGCCACGTGTCGTCCTTGGTGGTGAAGTGTTTGACGCGGGAATAGGCGATGATGTCGTCTTCGGAGCGGCCCTTATCGGGGGAGTCCGTGAAGAAGAGGGGTTGGTTGGGAACCATGCCGAGGTCGGCGACGACCGAGTTGGTTTCGCTAGCGATGCGCACGGAGCGGGGGTTGGACTTGGAAGGCGCGGGGTCGCTGTTCTTACCTCCGCCGATGAAGAGGAGCGCCGTATTGGAAGTGACCCTGTCGGGGTGGGTGATCGAGAGCCAATGCTTCCAGACAGGGCGGTCGACGTCCTTTTCGCTGCGCCAGGTTTGCGAGGTGAGTTCGAGGACGTCGGTGCGAACACCTTCGCCGGGGATGGTCTTGACGAGTTTCCAGCCATAGACGGAATCTTCGGCCGCGACGTAACGGTCGAGCGCGGTTTCCAACTGGGCGAAGAGAGTAGCGCAGGCAAACAGAGGCAGTGCGAGTCGACGTAGGCGCATTAGCGACAGTATAAGGGGAAATGAGAAGAGGGTGCGGGAGCTTTCCTGGGGAACCGTTATGCTGGAAGCGCGAGGGAAGAATGCGACTGGCGATGGCATTGCTGATGCTGGTGAGCGTGGCGAAGGCGCAGCCACCGGTGGAAATGGTGGCGCTCACGCACGCCACCGTGATCGATGGCACGGGCGCGGCTCCGATGGCCGACTCTACTGTCCTGATACGGGGTGGTCGAATCGCCGCGGTTTCTAATCCGAGCAGCCAACCGATACCAGCTGGCACGCGGGTCGAGGATCTGAGCGGGAAATGGATCATCCCCGGGCTGATCGACGCCCATGTTCACCTCGCTACTGGAAGCGGGGACTTGGACAGGTACCGGGAACTGCTGGGCAAACTGCTGATGAATGGCGTGACCGGCGTGCGCGAAATGGCGGGCGACGCGCGAGTGCTGGCGTACCTTGCTCGCGAAGCGCGTCTCGATGCGCCGGGTTGGCCGGACATTTACTATAGCGCTCTAATGGCCGGGCCGACGTTCTTCGCCGAAGACGCGCGTGTCCCCGGCGCGGCGCGCGGCCTCATGCTGGGCAGCGCTCCGTGGATGCGGGCCGTGGATGAGACGACCGACATTCGCGTCGCAGTAGCGGAGGCGAAGGGAACGGGCGCCACCGGCGCGAAGCTGTACGCCAACCTGCCACCTGCCCTGGTCAAGGCGATCACTGCCGAGGCGCATCGCCAGGGTTTGTTGGTATGGACCCACGCAACGGTGTTTCCGGCGAAACCCAACGACGCGGTACAGGCGGGCGCTGACACGATCTCGCACACCGCGTATCTGGTATGGGAGGCCGCATCTCATGTTCCAATGGACTACCGTTCGCGGGCATTTGGGGACTTCACCAATATTCGGCCCGACAACCCCAAGATTTTGGCCTTGCTCGATCAGATGAAGGAGCACGGGACGATCCTCGATGCCACACTTCGGGTGTTTGTGCAGCAGGCGGAACACTCGCCGAACGCGGTGGGAAATGGCATTCTGCCCTGGATCTATGCAGTAACGCGCTCGGCGCACAGTGCGGGCGTGCTTGTCGATGCCGGGACGGACAGTCAGGGTCTGGTCTCCGCGAAGGAATCGGATGCAGGGCCAACGGTGGTGGATGAGATGGTCCTGCTGGTAGAGCACTGCGGTTTCACACCAGAGGCGGCGATCCAGGCTGCGACTCAAGTGAGCGCGATGGCCGTGGGGCAGGGCGCCGGGCGAGGCACGATTACACCGGGCAAGGCCGCGGATCTGGTGGTGCTGAGCGCCGATCCGGTCGCGGATGTGCACAATGTGCGGAAAATCGTCGAGGTCATGAAAGACGGCAAGGTTTTCAGGCCCGCGTTGAAGCGGTAGCTGTTATGATCCCGATAACGATGTTGTAGACTGGACCGTGCTTCGGCGCTCGATGTCGTGGAGGTGTGGGGCGGCGATTCGTTCATGAGTGACGCGCGGGGCCAGCCGCCAGGAAGAACGTTTTGAGATCAGGTGGCCAACAGAGCCGCGTTACCCTGGAGGCCTAACGTTCTTTCTTGATGTCTCCGCCAAATTCGCGGGCGCGGAAGCCTCTCAGTATGTTCGGCAACGCGTAGTTGCCCTCGTGGCAGGCATATTCGTAAATCGGTCCGGGCGCCCGCACCATCGTTAGTTCACCCTTCCAGGGCCGCGTGAAAGCGGAGGGGTCATCGACTTCGAACCGATACAGAATGGTATCCGCGTCAAGAAGGCTGAACTGCTCCACGACGTGGAGATTTCTGTCCGACCCGAACATGCCGCCGGCATCGCCGTAAAAGCCGCCGGCGTCATTAAAGTTCGTCGTATCCACCACCAGCGTGCTGCCTTCCCAGTGTCCGACAGAATCGCCCAGCCAGAACATGACATTCGACGGAAGGTGCGGACGACCGTCCAGCGGAATGATTCTCGTATCGTGGATCATCTCCGCGTGTACTACTAACTCGTCCTGCGTCTGGACGATTTGGTAATTGCTGTTGTACCGGTATGGGATCATCGGTGGTACGGTGGTTGGAAAAACAAGGCACCGATCCTGAAGACCGAGATCTTGCGCACCGCCGGGATTCCGGAGCAGTTCCTCGCGACGGAGTTTTCGGGCGGCGGCCTCTGGCGTGAGAGCGGGGATCCGGCCGTCCGGAGGGTCGGTGATGATCGCAGTCCGGAGCGTCTTGACGACACGAGGGCCGAACTCGAAGAAGACTTTGTTGTAGGTCCCGACGCCTTTTGCCGGGGCCTCTTTTGCCGCTGCCTCTGGCGAAGGCTCCTGGTTTTGGTCAGCCATCGCGCGTTCCCACGCCGCTGCTTCGTCCGGTGTGAAGAACTCTTTGTCCTTTAGCCGCGCGGGGCGCTCGAGGGGAGTGGCCGTGGCCGAGTTCCAGATGCCCCCGAAGTCAGGATGCCCACTTGCAGCCGGGGACGACCTCTGTGCGGCGAGCGGCCGGACAAAGAGAAATGCCAACAGAACCACGATCATTCTTCGTTGAGCCATTGCCGAGCCGTGTGGACCTCCGGTTCATCAGGCAAGAAAGACTCTCGCGCTACTTCTTGACTTTCTCCGCTGCCTCCTCAGCCTCCTGGCGCCGGGCGCCTCGTAACACATCGCCGAGTGCGTAGTTGCCTTCGTGGCAGGCATATTCGTAGATCGGCTGATTGGTCGCCGGCCAGGTCATTTCGCCGGTCCAGGGCCGATCCCATGTGTTCGGATCCTCCACCGTGAAGCGATACAAAAGGGTTTTTTCATCGAGGCGCGTCAGGCGCTCGACCACGTGGAGGTTCTCCGTCGATCCACGAAACCGCGTCTTGTCCGTAAAATTGGTCGTGTCGATGACGAGCGTGTCCCCTTCCCAATGACCCACCGAATCGCCCATCCAGCGGCGGATGTTCTTGGGAAGATGCTGAGCGTTCATCCGCACGATGCGCGCGTCGTGGATCATCTCGGTGAGGATCATGATCGAGTCCGGTGTTTGCACGATCTGATGCAGATCGTTATAGAAGTAGTCCGGCAGCGCCGGTGGGCCGGAAGTGGAACCAAATCCAAGGAGGCAGCGCTCGCTGAGCGGCCGCTGCTCTGGATTATCGAACTGGCTGCGAGGCTCAGTTCTGCCGTCCTGGTTCTCGCCCGTGTCCGACGTCGGCAGCCCTCGCCCTCCCCGGCCACGCTGGCGGGAGGCCGCATTGACTGGAGGCACATGGCCATCCGGTGGGTCGATGACGATGGACGTTCGAATCTGGCCATCGACCACCATGTATTGCGTACCCTGGTTCAGCCACAGACGGTCGTAGCCGCCGACGGCGCCGCCGCCCGCCTTTTCCAGAATTTCAAAAAATGATTTTCCCTGGCTCTTGTCGCCCCCCACCGGCAGCGGAGGGCGATTCGGGTCCAGGTGCGTCGCGTTTACCGCCCTGCGAGCAGCTTCGGCTTTCTGCAGAGTTTCGGCTTGTTCCTTTGTCAGTACCGGCGGATCACCGGGCAGCCGCTCGAACGGGGTCATCGTGGCCAAATCGTAGGTGCCCTGCAAATCCGGATGTCCATCAGGCGTGCGGGGCAGGGCGGACTTTGTCGCCGTCTTCGCCACTTGGGCGGTCACGGGAAGGGCCGCGAGACACAACGCCAGCGCCATTCCAGCGGCGCTCTTCCTTGAGATAAATCGATTCCGCATCTTCATACCTCCTTGATCATTTTCCAAGCGGATGCTTTCGGTACGGGCCATATAGCAGTTCTTCAACAAACTCCACGCACTTGAAATCCAGGATCTGCGCGTTCTTTTCCTGGCGCCGATAAAGCGGCATGCTGATCTTCCAGGGGCGCGTGAAAACCTCCGGATCTTCCATGGTTGCCTCGTAGGAAATCACGTCCGGGCTAGTGCGTGTGTAACGCTCAACCACGTGCAGCTTGTCGCTATGGAAGTTTCCGGCGCGGTCGAACCATGTCCGGTCGTTCATGTCGGTGACGTCGATCACCAGGGTGTCCCCCTCCCAATGGCCGACGGACTGCCCCATCCAGGAGTCTGCTGGAGCAGGCCCGGGGTTCTTAAAGTAAATATTCCGCACCGCGCCGTCGTACTCATAGACGAAGGTCAGAGCACTGGCGCTTTGAAGAATCTGGAACGGGTAAGGCATGTAGGTCGCCCGTGGCACCCCCGGCAGATAACACTTGATCTCCGGATCGCGGTTTAACCAATCCTGTAGGTTCTGTTTCTTGATCGCGAGCGCTTCTGGCTTGTAAGGGATTTCACCGCCTTCCACTACGCCAAGGCTCGGTGGCACTGCGCCGACAGCGCCCAGCGCCAGCACTCGGTCGGCCGGCACCGGACCATAGGGCCCGGGGCGAAGCGCCATCGCCGGACGCGCCATGTGACCTTCGAGATCATAATTGGCTTCGTTCATTGCCTGCCAGATTCCATTCAGGTCGGGCTTGCCGCCGGGCCCGCGCGGTGCATGATAAGCCTGTCCCGCCAGCGGCACCACGCCGGTCGCAATGACTGCCGCCACGGCGGAGGTCGTGATTAGACTGCGAAGGACTTTGTCCATTCCAACTATCCTAGTCCAAAGATCGCCCGCCTGCGCGGTCCCTTACCACATGGACCTCGTCATCGAGGACGACTCGCGTGTGGGGACCGTCTGCTTCCTGATGAGCGCCGACAACATAAGGCCACGGATCGTTCTCCCTGGGTCAGCTTCGCCGCGGATTGCTCAAGGAGGGTTATTTCGCCGATAATTCGCACGGGGATGCGGAACTGCGCGACGACATGGTCGTCGATCTGCCATCGGGGTGTTCCCGCAGGCGGTAATGGACGGTTACTTGGTAGCGGCCAAATAAGCTTTGCTCTGCTTGCCAACGAGTGCGACGAGATCGCCCATTGCGACATTGGCATCGATCAGATGTAAGCCCCAAACTGGCTGCTTCACTCCGTTGGTGACGACGTCACCGGGTATGTCGTCCGCTCTGGGATCTTTCGGATCGCCGTGCACCGTGATCGCGAAATAAGATCCGTTGGCATCGCTGATGCATTCCCCGCTCAACAATCCCGGCACGCTCACGAACATCGTGCCGATCGGTTTCTTGGGTGGAGGCGTGACCCAGGGCTTTGCCTGCGGAGTCAGCGTCGTAGCGGCGCCTTTTCCCGATCCCAAGTAAGCATGCAGCGGCGCGGACCCTCCCGCAGGCGCAGCCGGATTCACGCATGCCGCCATCATGTCGGCGCCCGGAACGTGCCCAAATAAGCTCGCCTTCGGGGGAGGCTCATTGGAGCGAAACGAGGCGTATGCCACCACGCATCCGATCTGCGACAGCGAGCGGCATAGCGGGATTTTCTGAAACGCTCCGCCCGCGTCCTTGCCCTTCGGCACCGGAAGATTGGTGCCCATCAGCAAGGCCGAAATCAGCCGGCCTTGGATTGGTTTGCCATCGATCTCATTCTTGATCAACTGCGTCAGCACGCCCGAGCCCTGAGAGTGTCCGATCAGCACGACGCCACGGCCCTTGTTGTAATGCTCCAAATAAAAGTTCCACGCGTCGAGTACGTCGTTGTAGCCGAGCGCCCTGTCAACCGCCATCGGTTTGCCGGACATATTGGCGCGCAAAGCCGTCAGCGTGACCTGGCGGTAAAGCGGGGCGTACAACTTGCACTCCGATCCAAAGCGCGCAAACTGATGCAAGATGACTGACCGTTCCTCAGGTCCAGCGTTCATGTCGGAATTCGGAGTCGGATCGTTCGACACGGTGGGATAGACATAAAAGCAATCGACCGGCGCGTTGGCGTTGCCGTGCCACTTCTCAATCTTCAATTTCCCCTGCGCGGTCACGATGGTAGTGGTGAGGTCCGCAACCCCGCAAGCGTCCGTCGAATTGCCTGGCAGGCAGAGCCAGGTTTCAGACTTGCTGTAATCGTTCTTGGGAGGGGACGAAGGAGCTTGTGAGAAAGCCGCGTTGGCGGCGATCAGCGTAAGAGCGAGGAATAAGCGGCGTGGCATTGGATTCCCCCGAGGATTGTACCGCAATTGCCCTGGAGCGTCCGAGCCCATGCGTGCCGACTCTTCCGCACGAACCCAATCTCCACGCGCTAAGTGATTGCTCTCCGATGAAACGCTCGTCGGCGTGAATGCACAATACTCTGTGCAGGATCGAGCCAGGGAAGACGTGAAGCTTCAGTTCGCTCGCCAACTTTACGAAACGTGCCGCGAGCGATATGGGGAGAACCATGAGCAAACGAGGCTCATGCTGAAATATTTCCACGACACGGCCTCAGTTTCCGAGCCTTGTCTGCACCTGGAGTCTTTCGTTCTCCCACTACAGAACAAAACGTAGCTCGTGTTACCTTCGCGATGTGTTGAGGCCTGAGATGCCCTGAATTGCCCTTGTGTGCAAGGATAAGGTATTGGGGTCAAGTATGTCACTCGGGGGGCGCTTCTGGTGCCTAATCGCAGCAACTTTCCTAGGATTCCTGGGATTCGGGGCCGTACTGCCCGGTCTCGCGCCTCATATTCACCGTGACCTCGGCGCGTCGGATCGTACCGTTGGATTCGTTATTGGCACGTTCTCTGTGATGGCTTTGTGCAGCCGGCCGTTCGTCGGGCGACTGGCGGATTGCAGAGGTCGCAAGCGAGCTTTCCTCACAGGACTGGGTAGCTGCACGCTCGCTGGCGCGGCGTATCTTCTGCCTTGGGGCGTAAGCGCCATGTATCTCGCACGGGCATTACAAGGAGTAGGCGAGGCCTGCCTATACACTGGCGCGGCGGCATGGGCCGTTGAGCTGGCAGGGCTACATCGGAGCGCTCGCGCGTTGGGATATGTCAGCAGTGGCATTTGGGGCGGCATCGCCGCCGGACCCTTGGTGGGCACGCTGCTCGGCTCCTTCAGGCACGCCGCGGAGTTCCAGATCATCGCGGCACTTGCGGCGGGTGTATTTCTGACGCAGGTGGCGGAGGACTACGAGCCCTCGCTTCATCACGACCGAAAGCAGTGGTTTCGACGGTCGCTGTTGGGACCGGGCCTCGCGGTTGGGTTCGTCAACGTGTTTTACCCGGTCATTACGGGATTTCTCATTCTTCACTTGGCGCGGCGCAGTAGTGCAGGACCCGTCGCGTTTTCGGTTTACGCGGGATTCGTCCTTCTATCGCGGTTCTTTCTCGGCGGATTGCCGGATCGCTTGCATCCGCGTTCCACCTTCTATCTGGGAATAGCCTGCATGGCGATTGGCCTGAGCATTCTCGCCGCGGGACCGAACTGGACATGGGCCGTGATCGCAGCCGCGCTTCTGGGGTTCGGCTATTCGTTTCCTTGGGCATCCATAGCAGCCACTGTCCTGCGCCGCGCACACGAGAGCGAACGAGGGTCGTCCGTCAGTGTCTTGAGCGCATTTTATGACGTATTCGTGGGCGCGAGCTCGATCTCGGCGGGATTTCTGGCCAATTCGTTTGGTTACAGCGCTGCTTTCATCATGGCAATTGCAGCTCTCGGGGTTGCCGCGATCGTGGGTAAGGCTGTCTTCGCCGCGAATGATGCTGCGGCGCATGAATACGCAGCACATATCGAAACCGCGCCTGCCACCTCCGAAGGTTGAGGTTGCGCCCCAGTACCGACGCGTTCGGTAATTGAAAAGGTCGGCTCTTATCATTAGGTCCTTTCGCCGCCCAGGTGATGCGTCTCAACTTGGGCGATTAACGATTTGCCCGATTCTGATAGAATCAGCCCCGTTGCGCGCCCACCGGGCGTGGGCGGGAGAAGGAGATCGATATGAATCGTGGTTTTCCAGCGATGGCTCTGACCGCAGCAATGGGATTTGGCATGTGTCATGCACAGGGGCAACCGCCTCGGCCGAACGCCGATCCTTACGCGAATAATCCAGACGCGGGGAAGATGCAATTCCCACTGGCGGCGCCCGCCGGCAAGGATTCCGGCGCGATCACCAAGCCTCTTCCCGGGGCCGTTAATCAAGGAGTCGTCAATGAGTCCAAATGGAAATACGGACCGGCGTTTAATCCGCCGGCCAACGCCAAGATCTGGAATCCGGTGAAGCTCAAAATGATGCGGGGCGAAAAGGTGACCGGTGGAACGTTTTTCAGCTCGTCCGATCCATCCACATATTGCGCCATGGCGAATGCCGGTTACGACTTTATCTGGACCGAGATGCAGCACGACTCGCGGGACTGGGAGAACGTCGCAAAGATGTGGCAGGCGTGCCCGCATGCCAAAGCGGTTCCTGGCGTCCGCGTGGCCTATGCCGACGAGCGCGAGATTCAGCATGCGATGGATGCCGGCGCGCTTGTGGTCGTTATCCCTACCGTCAGGACGGTTGAGGAAGGAGTTGCGGCAAGGGACTGGACCTACTTCCCCCCGCTCGGCAAACGCAGTCAAGGCGGCGGTCCCGCCTTTTCCCCCGATTTCTGGGGCACCGTACCGGGCGGCTATCGCAACACGATCAACGACAACGTAGTGCTGATTGAGATGATCGAAACGGTCGGCGGCGTGGCGAACGCGCGCGAGATCGCGGCGATTCCCGGCGTGGATGCCGTCTTCGCGGCGAGCGGAGATCTCGCCAATTTCTCAGGCTACAAGCAAGGCGACCCCGATTACGAGCGACTCATCAATGTGGTGCACGACGCCGCCCTCGCGGCCGGGAAACGGCTGTGCGGACCGTTCGCGTGGCGCGACCGGCCCGACTTCACTTGCTTCCAGAACGGGAGTGAAACGGCCGCTATCGCGCGCGGCGTGGCGGTCGAACTCGGTCCGCTGAAGGACACGCAGGCGAAACCCGAAGTTGGACCCTATGCCCCAAAGCAGTAGGTACGACGCCTCAGAATCGTCCTTCGTGACAAAGGACCGCAAGACCATGCTCCATTTCGAGGTACCACGGCACGGAAGATCATTGAGTTTTGATCGTCCTGAAACGGATCCGCTTCAGCGGAGGCGGTAGCCGGTGGCGATGCATCCCTTTTTCGTATGGCTGGAAGCAACCTCTCTCAGCACCTGGATCCGCGAATCGACGTCCGTTCTTGCTTTCCCTGCTATTCTCACGCTCCACACCATCGGTATGGGATTCGCCGCGGGCCTGAGCGCCGCAGTTGATCTTCGCATTCTCGGCTTTGCACCTGCCGCGCCACTGCTCGAACTCAGGCGGTTCCTTCCTGTCATGTGGATCGGCTTCTGGATGAACGCCGTGTCGGGTGTGTTGCTGCTGATCGCATATCCAACCAAGGCGCTCACAAATCCGGTGTTCTACCTGAAGCTCTTTTTCATCGCCCTTGCGCTGGTGGGAACTCGATTTATGGAGCGTTCCGTCTTCGGAGACGCCGATCGTGACTTGAAACCCGCTGCGCGGAAATGTAGAATGCTGGCGATCGCGTCGCTCGTTTGCTGGACGGGTACCATCACGGCCGGGCGCCTGTTGGCTTACACTTACTCACATCTGACATCGCTCCAATAACAGGATGCACGCGCTACAGTTTTGGATCTACGACACACTGCGCGCCATGAAGTGGGCCAAGCCGTTCATGACCTCCAGATGGGGGTGGCCTTTCTGCGAGACGGTGCACTTTCTGGGACTGTCTCTCTTGGTCGGAACCATCGGGATGTTCGATCTGCGTCTGCTCGGCATGGGAAGAAGGATACCGATTCGCGCTCTGCACAAGCTCGTGCCCTGGGGCGTTTCTGGCTATGTGGTCGCCTTAATCACGGGAATCATGTTTCTTGCAACCGAGCCCGATCAGTATGTTTTCAACCCAGCGTTCCATTGGAAAATCTTGTTCATGGCGGGCGCCGGATTAAACATGGCGACGTTCTACCTCACGGTCTTTCGCCGCGTAAGGTTCCTCGGAAGCGGTGACGATGCAGAAGTACCAGCCAAGGTGATCGCGGCACTCTCTTTGTTCTTGTGGATCGGAGTGATCGTGTTCGGGCGAATGTTGACCTTCTATCGCCCGGCCGACTGCGGTTCGGAGCCGCTTTCCTCTATCTCCACATGCATCCCATTGCGTTAGCTTGACCGTCTTGCCCGCGGGCGCGAGTCGTCGCCTACACCTTTGTGCCGGCAGCAAGAATCGATTCGCTCGTAATCTTGGCGATGGACGGGATTCCACACTGGCGCATAATCAAGGCCAATTCGGCTCGGAGAATCTCTAGCACCCGTTCGACGCCCTCCTGGCCGAACGACGCCAAGCCCCAGATATACGGGCGCCCGATGCCCACGGCGCGCGCGCCAATCGCCAGTGCCTTTAAAACGTCGGTGCCGCGGCGAAATCCGCCATCGACCAGAACCGGAATCCCGCCGCCCACTGCGGCGACCACTTCGGGTAGGATGTCCATGGTGCCGCGGCCTGTCTCGGCGGCGCGGCCGCCATGGTTGGATACGATGACGCCGTCGGCGCCGTGCTCCCGCGCGAGTTTGGCGTCCTCGCCGGTATCGATGCCTTTTAGCACCAGCTTCATGCTGGTCATCTTCTTCAGGCGGTCGACGTAGGTCCAATCGGCGCCCGGCGGATTCATTTCGCCCGAGAGTCCGGCGAACATGGGCCGCACGCGGTTCCGCTCCAGGCCGGAGCCTGTAATCGGGTGCGTCACGTGACAGGACAAACAATCCCGTGTGTCCATCCTCGCGAAGCGGGTCGCGGTCTCTGTGTGCCGCCCGGCCAGGACGTCGATGGTCCAGACCAACACGGGACATCCGGCGGCCTCCACTCTCTTCACCAGTTTTTCGGTTTCGGCCCAGGAGTTGGGCATGTAGAGCTGATACCAGGGCGGGGCACCCAGCGCCGTGGCCACTTCTTCCACCCCAGTTGAGGTCACGGTGGAGAGCATTTGCATCGTCTTCTGCCTCTTGGCAGCGCGAGCCGTGGCCAACTCGCCTTGAGGATGGAATTGCTTCTGGTGGCCCACGGCGCTGACGTAGATCGGCATGTCCCAGCTAGTTCCGAATACTTCGGTCTTAAGATCCACCTTCGCCACGCCAGTCAGGCGGCGGGCGCGAAGCTGATAGTGCGTCATCGCCTCGCGATTCATACGGAGCGTCAAATCGTCATCGACGCCGGTGGCCAGGTATCCCCAATGCGCCGGCGGCAGCGCCTTGCGAGCCAGCGGCTCGAAGTCCATTACGTTAATCGCATCCTTGGCACTCGCGATCGCCGGCACCGATTCCTGGGCCATCGCGGAGGTTACCAGCGGGCTCCCCGCGAGAAAGCGGAGAAACTCGCGACGGGCAAAGCGGCTACTCATGGCTCGTAATCATACACCAAATGGTTTCCATCGCGGTCCGGGAGTCGCGTGAAGTTCCGTGCCCCAGAGACGTCCCTGGGCGTTCCTAGTGTTTCTGGTGTTCCTGCCCCAAAAGTTTCAAACAGCCTGTCTCAGGCTCAACATTGGCATTCAGATTGCTCCTGGATATCGGGATGCCACGTTCTCGAGTCGCAGTTCTCAAGACCACTCCTTCAACCGTCATTGACGATTACAAACGCTTGATGCGTTTGGCAAATTACCAGGAATTTGTTCCGCGAGATACACAGACGGCCCTAAAGATCAATATCACGTGGGACTACTTCTATCCCGCCTGTTCCACAACCCCTTGGCAGCTTGACGGCGTCATCTCCGCCCTGCTCGAAGACGGCTATAGGAAAGACCAGCTTTACGGCTGTCACAACCGCACAGTCGTGGTCAGCGCCAAGCGTGGCGAATTAGTAAACAAACAAAAGCAGGTAGTTGTGGATAAGTACGGCCTGCGCAACATTCACTTGTACGAGCCCAGCGAGGAATGGATCCGCTACCAGCCCAAGACCAAGATGCTGGCGTTGGACAAGATCTTTTCAGAGGGCATCCGGATTCCGAAGCGGCTTATCGGATCCAACGTCATCCATTTGCCCACCATGAAGACTCACGTGTTCACTCAAATGACCGGGGCAATGAAAAACGCCTTCGGCGGTCTGCTTTTCGAGAAGCGGCACTGGACTCACGGCATGATCCACGAGACGCTGGTCGATCTGCTCGCCATTCAGAAGGAAATCCATCCGGGTACTTTCGCGGTTACGGACGGCACGTTTGCCGGCGACGGACCTGGACCGCGCTGCATGGTGCCGCATGTCAAGAACTACATTCTAGCCAGCGGCGACATGGTGGCCATCGATGCGGTGGCCGCGAAGATGATGGGCTTCGATCCCCTCGCGATCAAGTTCATCCGCCTGGCGCACGAGCGAGGCCTGGGCTGCGGCGATGTGCGCGAGATTGAAATCGTGGGCGAAGACATAGCAAGCGTGAATTTTCACTTTCATGTTGGTGACACCCTCGCCAGCGACGGCCAGAAGCTGATCTACTGGGGTCCGCTGAAACCCTTGGAGCATCTGTTGCTCCGCACCGTGATTGCTCCATGGTCTTACGCCGCTTCCTTCCTTTATCATGACGTCTATTGGTACAACTTCATAGGGCGCCGCAGAGTCCGGGAAGCGCTCCAAACTGGTTGGGGCGAGCTCTTCCAGGCGTATTGACTGCAATCGCCTCCAGGCAGGACCCTCACTTCACCGTCTTGCAGCAGCGAAAACTCAAATGATAATTCGCGTGGCTGCTCTCGTCCATCACGCGGGTACCGTGCCAAAAAGGCGCACGCCAGCGGCACCAATCCTCGTGGGCTCTGTAAGTATCGAAGATAAACCAACTGCCCTTCATTTCGGTATAACCTAGTTCACGGCTCCCGAGGCTCGACATCTGGCCCTCGTTGAGAGGCAGATTCATGTGTTCAGCCGCGTTCCCGTTAAGATCGTAGACCTGCAGCTTGCTGTGGCAATCCGGAAAATCTCCGGCGGGAAAAGTATTGGAACCGCATGCCGTCCAGCTTCCTCCATTGCAGCCAGCAGTCTTCGTGCTTGAAGCGGCGCAAACTCCCTTCTCATAGGCGGGACCATAGCTCCAGCTCTTGGTAGCGCTGTCCGCCTGGTTGTGCGCATACCGCATCCGTTCGACTGCCGCGTTGGGGCTTAGTCCTTTGGCGAGGTCCCAGCGGTAATCCGGAGGCTCAAGGCTTCCCGCGCAGGCGCCTTCCCATTCGTGCGCGTCGCACAGGCGCTTGCCTATGGCCCAGCAGACTTCCGCGGCTTCTCGCGCTTTCACCCAGACGACCGGGTAAACGGCAGGAATATCGGGGAACTCGAACTGATCGATGCAGAACTTGGCGTCTTCCGGCCTTTGAGTGGCAGGGTTATAAAGAGGCGCCATGTACTTGCCTCCGCAAATCTTCTCGAACTTCGGATTCGCGTAGTCTATGCCCAATCGCTTCAGCTTGGCCTGAGCCTCTTCGGGCGTGACCGGATGGTGGGTGACCGCGGGATTCCCCTGGCCCATAATTGCGGACTTGGCAAATATCGCACGGATGGCAGTCATCTGGGCATCCGACAATCCGTGGACTCGCTGCAGTTGCTGGAACAGAACCTCATTCTGCTCGTGCAGCGATGGAGAAGACTGGGCAAAGAGGACCACGCCCAAGAGCACCACTGTCACAAGTCCTAATCCGCGCCAGATTTTCATGTCTTAACCTCCTCTAATTGCGCCGCATCAGATAAAAGAAATCCCGGTTGTCCGGGTATCCCAGGAAACGGGGAATCAGCTCACCTGCGGTCGACTTGTCCAATTCACTCATCCCTTTCAGGAGGTGATCGACAGACATTTTCGAGCCTGACCTTCGATAAAGCGCCATGTAGGTGTGTTCGAGAGCGTTCATATCCAGAGGCATCGCGTAATCGCACCGGTAAGCCTGAAAGATGCGAGCCATCGCCGAAGGTGTGGCATCGGAGAAAACGGCATAGATCAGGAAACGCTTGCCATGATTCGTTTGCAGGGCAGCGCCGGAGCGCAGTGTGCGCAACCTTCGGTCTTCCGAACCAGACCAATTGCCCGGTCCCCAACGGCCGACCGAGGGGCCAGGAACCGGCGACCGGGAGGCTTCATCGAATTCAATCACCGGAACGCCATTTTGGCGTGCATGCCTGATCTGAGCCAGCCGTCCGTTGTCCGCGTCTGCCCAGGTTTTCATTTCCACAGACCCGTCATTGAGGACCAGAATCGTCGCCAAACCTGGCTGAAGCTTACTGAACACGACACCATTTTCAATGAAGCCATAGTGGCTTCCGTGGTTCTGTAGAGAGAGCTCTCCCCATTTGAACGCTCCATGCTCCCGCTTAAAACCTCCCGTGAAAGTCGCGACAGTCTTCGGGGCCGCTTCCGGGCTGACAAGGCCGGTCTTAACCAGGGGGCTGATGTTTCCGAGGCCATCCGGCCCAGGCAACTTTGGATTTCTCATCTGCGCCGGAATGTGTTCGGACCACTCCACTCTTGGATGCTCCGTGCCGAGCGTGTATCCGAGCTTGAACTGATCGAGATCAAAGGCAATCAGGTAACATAGCGCGGACGCCTCGACATTGTCCAGGTTGTTGACGATCGTCTTGTAACTCTGCAGAATCGCCGGATCGATGAGATTCGGTTGGAGGATGCTGACGTAGACTCCTGGGGTACCGCCTGCCGCATACCATGTTCCGGGCCTCATGCCGGTTTGTTCAGGACCCTCCAACTCGATTCCCAGATTGTTGGACGTCAGTACTCGATCGGCGTATTTCGAATCGATGCGGGCAGTGAGCGGAAGATCGTTCGAGCCACTGGCTCTGGTGCGCGCGCCCGCCGGGGACATCACCTCAATTTTCCCCGTCTCGCGATGTATTTCTCCCATGAGGCCGTGGCCCAGATCGATGAGTTTCTCTCCGCCCCAGACGTGATCGCGCAGAATTTCGGTGCCGGCTTCCAAAGTTGTCCTATGCCCTATTGCGGCGTTTCGGAGGTATACGCGGCCCTCGCACAAAGGAGCAAAGATGTGCTGCGAAGCCTTGGCTTGCTGCAAGGCGTCGCCTCCAAACACCTCACAGTAGTATCGATTCTTCCCCTCGGTAAAGACAAGCCCTGCAGGATATTTCGCGTCGAGCAGGAGCCTTCTCGTCTGCGGTTCCGGGTTCTCCAGATGATAGGCGGACTCGGAGGCGCCGTCGCTCGACGCGACCTTGAGCAAATACCACGCGTTGCTCGCGGGACTGAGGTTGGTCAGAGTTGCGACGCCCTCTCTTCCTCCACGAGACTTGATATGGATGGAATTCGCCTGCCGAAACTGCTGCAGTTCCAGAATGGTCTTGGGAACTTCGGCGTTGTACTCATTCACCTGATTCGGCGAAAGGGTCTCGCCTGAGTTCGCCATCCGGAGCGTCGTCAAAACCAGCAGGGGCACAACGGCGATGCGCGAACGCACCGTCATAATGCCACCAAAGTACTCGCCAGCATCAGCAGCGCCAGGATCTGGCTGGTCCGGTCGCGGGTGGCGAAAACCACTGGATCATCAGGCATTTTCCCGCGATGAGCGATCAACCAAACGTGGCTGATCCAATAAAACAACAGCGGGCACAGGAACCACATTAGCTCGGACCGCGCGTACAAAGCCACAGCCGTGCCGCTATTGATATAGAGTGCGAGCACCAACACCGCTAGATACCCGCTCGCGGTTCCCATGGCTGCCAGTAGTTCCTCATCGTTAACTTCGTAGGCTCGCGCCTTGGCTCCATCCCCGTCGACCTTCCGCATGATCACCAACTCGCTGTAACGCTTCACCAGCGCTAAGCTGAAGAACACGAACGTTGAGAATGCCAACAACCAATGGGACGGCCAGATGCCAACCGCCGCTGAACCCGCAATGATCCGCATGGTGTAAAGACCTGCCAGGACGATTACATCCAGAATGACGACCCTTTTCAAATAGAAGGAGTAGGCCAAGGACGATGCGAGATAGATCAGCGCAACTCCGAGGAAGAGCGGGGAAACCAGCGTGCCGATTATGCAGCCAAGGCAAACGAGCACAGGAATCATTAGAAGAGCGTACGAAACTGGGAGGTCGCCCGCGGCGAAAGGCCGGAGCCGCTTGTGGGGATGATGGCGATCGGCGGCCAGATCGAACAGGTCGTTGAGCAGATAGCCGCAGGATGCGAAACATCCGAAGGCCAGAAAGGCCGGTAGCAGCTTTCCGGACAAGGCGATCTCATCGGCGCGATGGGCCGCGAGCAGTGGTGCGAAGACCAGGATGTTCTTCAACCAGTGCTGGAGCCGCAAAGGCTTGAGATAGTCAAGCAATCCCCTGCCTGGTTGCTCGAACACACGGTCGACTTGAGCCACTCGCGCCGCGCGCCAGCGAACCAGAGGACTGGCGGCCACTACAATCGCTTTCCGCGCCGAAGACCAGACCCGCAAATCGCTCCGACCGTTGCCGGCATAGTCGAAAGCCTTTTCTCCGAATACATTCACCAGGCGATTCCGTTTGGATTCACCCGCTAGATTGGTAATACCGTCGCTGGCGAAGACCCAGTCGAAGATTTTCAGGTACTCCGCTACCTGCCGGGCTTGACCCACATCGGCGCCCGTTGCGAGAGCAATAAGCCGCCCCTGGTCGCGCTGCTCCTTGAGATAGTCTAGGAAATCGCTTCGATACGGCAGGACGCTGACGTCCAATTCAACCCGTCGCGCGATTTGCTCCTTTAGATAGGCCTTCCCCTTCAACAGCCATAAAGGAAACAGGAAAAGACACAACGGCTCCTGCTTTAGCAATGCCAGGAGCGATTCCCATAGAAGATCTGTTTTCAGTACCGTGCCATCCAGATCGACCACCAGGACGGGCGCTGCGACCGGGTGTTCCGCGGCCGGTTCCCTCGCGGGCGAAATATCGAGGAGCGGCCGTGCTCCCAGTTCAGACCTGACATCAAGCATGTCGCCCCAACCGCCTCGCAAGCGGGCCTCAGGCTCACCTACGGCACGCGGCATACCAATCGGCAGGTCGATGAATCTTAGTAGATGTGCAGCTCTTTTTCGAAAGCGCTGACGAAACGCCGCCACTTGTTCGGCATTTGACCGGAAGTCGGCAGCACCCGGCGAGGAATGACCCAGAAACGAACTGGACACCGATAAGCACGAGCGCACATGTTAGGATCATGCGTTGCGGAGATTCCTAATTGTTTCCCTATACGAATAGTCCGCTCACTGAATCGTTATTGTGAACAGCTTGAATTGCTTTTGCAAACAATAATGCAACGGAAAGAGTGTGAAGCTTCGTACTACTGCTCTGATTTATCTCCTGCGGGATCGTATCCATCACGATTACTTCCCGAATAGGAGACTGTTCGATGCGGTCGAGCGCAGAGATTCCGGCTTTTTTGTCGTAAGAGAAAATACCATGCGAGGCGGCAGCGTTGACAGTCTTTGCGCCTTTTGCAATCAGGACATTTGCGCCATTGACCATCGTTCCTGCGGTGTCGATCATATCGTCTACCATTAGGCAGTCTCGGCCATTCACTTCGCCAATGACGTTCATGACTTCTGAAACGTTGGCAGACTCACGAAATTTGTCGATGATCGCCAGTGGCACGCCGAGTTTCATCGAAAGTAGACGTGCTCTCGCCACGCCGCCTGCATCCGGTGAAACGACAGTCAAATTGGAAAGATCCCGGCCACTCGTCTTCAGATAATCGATCAGAACCGGAAGAGCGTACAAGTGGTCCACCGGGATGTCGAAAAATCCCTGGATCGGTGCGCTGTGCAAGTCCATCGTCAGCACTCGTTTGATACCTTGGGGCTGAAGCATGGACGCAACCACTTTGGCCGAAAGCGGCGTTCTCGGGCGATCCTTGCGATCCTGGCGAGCATACCCGAAGTATGGCAGCACTGCTGTGACTCGCTTCGCTGACGCCAGCTTTGCCGCATTGATCATCAGCATCATTTCCATCAGATGATCGTTGACTGGAGCGCAGGTCGGCTGAATGATAAAAACGTCGAAGCCACGGATATTGTCCGTGTATTGCACCCAAATTTCTCCATCAGCAAATTGCTTGATTTCCTGCCTGCCAACTGGAATGCCCATTGCGGCACAAATGTCGGCAGTCAACTTGGGGTTTGCACGCCCACCAAAAACTTGTAATCCGTTTGGCATTTCTTCAGTCCCGTTCTGCGATGAACTCTGTCAGTTGTTTTTGGGTAGTACCAGTCGTGGCGCAGGTCGGAGGCGGCTCTCGCGTCGCCGGAGCAGCCTGGATAGTTGTCTCCACCGCCAGCACCTCAAAGTGAGCAAGTCAACCTCCAAAAGTTGGCGCGGGCAAGAACCCGGGATTTCCCGTGAGGCGGGGCCGGACGGAGATTTCTTTCCTTACAGGGCCGGATCCGCGCGGAAGCTCTGCCGGAAATCCACCGTTGTCCGACTTGGGCCAAAGTGGCTCTGGAACGCGATTACGGCTGGCCTGGCGCGCGCAATTTCTGGGACTCCTCGAGCATCTTGCGCCCCTCTTCGGTCTTGCCCTCTTGCATCAGGACCTGACCGAGCATATAGTGCGCCTGGTAGTTCATCGGATCCATCCGGATCGCCCGCCGCAGCATACCCTCGGCGGATCCGAGGTCCTTTTTCTTGGAATAGGCTTTTCCTAAGAGAATGTAAGGTCCGCTATAGTCCGGATTCAGCCAGATGGCCCGCTGCAGCGGCGCGATCGCGTTGTCCCAATCCTCGCGGCGCGTGTAGGCGTCGCCAAGCCGGTAGTGGGCCATCGCGAAATTGGGGTTGATCGCGATCTCCTGGCGCATTTCCTCGATCCCACGATCCAGCTCATTGCGGAAAATCGCCATCATCCCGACGAGGTAATGCGCCTGGGGAATCTTCGGGTCGAGCTCCAGAGCTCGCACCAGTTCCTTCCCTGCAAGTTCCTCGAGTTCCTGGCGAATAAGAAATTGAGCGGTGAGAAGATGCGCGGCTGCCGACTCGACGGGGACTCCAAACATCGCGGCAAAGGCGGTCCGGGATCTGGCGGGCTCCCGCTGCTGGATATAGCAGTTGCCCAACATGTAATACACTTCGTTGATCCGCGCGCCGTCGTCAACTGCCTTCTGCAGCCAGGAGGTGGCCTCCGGAATGTGCGAGGTCAGGTAATAACTCTGGCCGAGCAGCACGGCCGATTCGCGATATTCCGGAGTGCCGGGCTTTTCCCCGGCAACGGCGCGCCCCAAGAATTCGATGGTCTTGGTGAACTGCCGTTGTTTATAGGAGGCGACACCGTCGGCGTGATCGTCGGCAAGCAGGGCCACCAGGAGGAAAATGCCACTGAACATAATCCTCAGTATAATGACGGCAGCGTGATGGTTCGCCGATTTTTCTTTCTTGTAGCTGTCGTTTCCCTGGGACTGGCGGCCCAAACGGCTCCCAAATGGCGGCAGGAGGCCGACGCGCTGAAGGCGAAGGGCGACGCCGCAGGCGCACTCGCGGTGATCGAGAAGGCGGCGGAAGCGGATCCTAAATCAGCGGAGCTTCAGGATGAGGCAGGCTTCTTACTCGCCGTGCTGAAGCGGCCCGCGGAAGCCACGGCGCGCTTTGAAAAAGCCATCGACATCGATCCAGGCCTCGCCGCGGCGCATTTCCATCTCGGCGTAATCTGCTGGCTGGAGAAGGATCCGAATCGCGCGATTCCGCAGTTGCAGGACGCGGCGCGGCTTGCGCCATCGGTCTTCGATTATCGCCTGAAGCTGGGCGTCTCCTTTTATGAAGTCTCGCACTACCAGGAAGCCATCGCCGAACTGAGGGCAGCCACGCAGTTGAACCCGGCGAGCGCTTCGGCCTGGGGATCGCTTGGTGCCGCGCTGCAACAGACCGGCGCGATGTCCGAAGCGCGCCAGGCGTACGCCAAAGCGGTGGAACTCAATCCGAACGATCTGGCCGCCCGCAATAGCTATGGCTTCATGCTGGTGCAGTCGCGGGAACCGGCGAAAGCCATGGAGCAGTTCCATATGGTTCTGGAAGCGGACCCGTCCAACATTGACGCCATCCTGAACATCGGATTCACATACTTGCATACCGGTGAATACAGTAAGGCGGAGGACCAGTTCCGGGCAGCCTTGACGATCAACCCGAACTCCGCTATCGCGCGTTACAACCTCGGCCTGTCGCTCAAGCAGCAGGACGATCTGGAGGGCGCCAAGAAGGAGTTGTCCGAGGCCATCCGGCTCGATTCGAACCTGCCGGAGGCGCATTACACGCTCGGCATGACGCTGTGGCAACTCGGCGACTTCGAGGGAACGATGAAGGAAACGCGTGCTGCCGTCGCGCAGCGTCCACAGTACGGGCAGGCCCATTACCTGCTTGGGACGCTACTCAAGCAGACTGGAAAGCTCGACGAGGCCCTAAAGGAACTCCGCGAGTCCGCCCGCCTGCTTCCAGACGACCCAGGTCCGTTCAACATGATCGGCCAGATTCTGCGGATGAAAGGCGATCTAGTAGGAAGCAAGCAGGCCTTCGATGAAGGAGCTCGTATCAAGCAAGCCAAGGAAGCTGAACAAGCCGAAACGTTACGGCGAAAAAAGTAATCGACAGGGGCCCCTATCTTGGCACGTTCTGAAAATAATTACATGCCTCTTTTTCAATCACTTAGCTAGAAATTTACATGAGGCGTCGATTGCAGCATAACGATTGCGTGCATAGCTCATTAATTTGTGTTGACACCCGACTGCAAACAGCTATATAGTCAGCAAGACAACTAATTGATTTCGGTTAGAGGCCTACTCGCTCGCCTCAACCGAATCCGTCAGGTTCGCTTCAAGGGGTTAAGGGAGAAATAGTCATGATAAGGCAACGTTGCCGCATGCTCCTGGTCGTTAGTGCACTCGCGCTGTTTGCAGGCACCTCGATCGGCTATGCACAGCAGGTGTTCGGAAGTATTTTTGGCACCGTAACGGATCCGGCTGGAGCCGTGGTGTCGAGCGCCAAAGTCACCATCACCAATATCAACAAAGGCAACAAGTTCGAGGTCACCACCGACTCGGCGGGCAACTACAGGCAGGGCCAGTTGATTCCGGACACGTATCAGGTCACGATTACGGCGCCAGGCTTCTCGAAGGTCATTTCGAGCAACCTGGAGGTTCACGTCGACGAAGCGGCCCGTTTCGACGCGGCACTGAAAGTCGGCGAAGTGACTACGGAGGTGCAAGTCACGGCGGCGGCGGAGCTGCTGCAATCCGACCGCGCCGACGTCGCCCAGACGTACTCGGCGAAGGAAATTAACGATCTTCCGAACATCGGCCGAAATCTGCAGGCGATGGAACTGCTCGAGCCCGGCACGGCCAAGATCGGCTGGCAGCACGCCTCCGACGAAAATCCACAGGGCAGCGTACAGATGGTGGTCAACGGCCAGTTGTTCTCGGCCATGGGCTACGAACTGGATGGCACCGCGAACCAGGACCCGATTCTGGGAATCATCGTCATCAATCCCACAATCGACTCGATCTCCGAAGTGAAACAGGCCCTTCAGAACTTCGATGCTGAGTTCTCCTATGTGGGTGGTGGTATCGCCTCGTACTCGACCAAGTCCGGCACAAACCAGTATCACGGCGACGCCTTCGAATACCTCCAGCTCAACACTCCCGGATTCACGACGTTCGCGGCGAACCCATTCACTGGCCTTCCTCCGGCTACGTATCGACAGAATCAATTCGGCGGAGCGGTGGGCGGCAGGATCATTAAGGACAAGCTGTTTTTCTTCGGCGATATGCAGTTGAACCGGCAGTCGCAGGGAGCTTCGGTGGTGACCAGCGTGCCCGATGCACTCAACCGCACCGGTAACTTCAGCGACTGGCTGAAGTATAACTCCGTCTATCAAATCTACGATCCAACGACGGGCAACCAGGCGACCGGCGTCGGCCGCACGCCGTACCCGAACAACACAATTCCGACCAGCCAGATCTCCACACAGGCGGCGGCAATCATGGCGAACTTCCCGAGCCCGAACTTCCAGCAGATCGCGAACGCCCCGTTCGTCAACAACTTTTCCGTAAACGGCGCGGTGGCGATCACCGGAAACCTTTTCGACACCCGCGAAGATTACTACATCAATCAGAAGAACGCGCTGTTCGGCCGCTATAGTTCCCAGGCCTACACCGAGCAGGCGCCTGGCGCTTTCGGTAGCGCTGCCGGCGGACCCGCCTTCGGCAACTACGCCGGCGATTCGAGTTCACACCAGCAGAGCGTTTCCATCGGCTGGACCAGCAGCATCAGCGCGAGGGTGGTGAACGAGTTCCGCTTCGGCTGGATGCGGTACCACGTGTTCGACGTTCCGAACGGCTACGGCACGCAACCGGCGCTGGCCGCTGGAATCCCCGGCCTGAACCTGGACAAGACGTACACGTCCGGTATGCCGTACTTCAATATCCCCACCCCGAACGATTCGATGCAGTTGGGTTACGCCCTCGGCGTCAATCAGTGCAACTGCCCGCTGACGCAGACCGAAAGCCAGTACCAGTTTATCGACAACTTCAGCAAGACGATCGGCAGGCACACGATCAAGATCGGCGGCGACATGCGTTGGGCCAATAACCTCCGCGTGCCTAGCGACAGCCACCGCGCGGGTGAATTAACCTTTAACGGCGGCGTGACCGGAACCGTTCCTCAGGCCGGCCAGAACCAGACCCAAGGTATCGGTTTTGCCACCTTCCTGCTCGGCGATGTGACCAACTTCCAGCGCTACGTCAGCACCTCGACCAACGCCACGGAGCACCAGCCGCGCCTGTTCTTCTACGGTCAGGATGAATGGCGTCCCACCTCGAAGTTCACCGTCAACCTCGGCCTGCGCTGGGAATTGGTGAAGCCCGAGAGCGTCAACGCGGCCGGTAACGGCGCGACCCTCAGCTTGAACAACGGTCTGATGTACGTGTTCGGCGTGGGCGGCGTCTCGATGCATGGCATTCAGACGACGAACTACAAGAACTTCGCTCCTCGGCTCGGCATCGCCTACCAGTTGGACCCGAAGACCGTCGTTCGTGCCGGATTCGGCGTCGGCTATGACCTCGGCACGTTCGGCTCGAATTTCGGCCACAACGTGACGCAGAACCCGCCGACTCTGACCAACCAGAGCCTGCAGCCCGCCAACGGATTCACCGACGTCTTCACTCTGGCTCAGGGCCCCTCGGCTCCGCTGCCGATCACAGTGAGTTCGGGCGGCACGTTCCCGCTGCCGGCCGGAATCAATCCGAAGTTCCGTCCTGAGACGTTTACGCCGCTGGCCACCTATCAGTACAACATCACTGCGCAGCGCCAGATCACCAGCAAGATCGCGGTGACGGCGGGCTACGTGGGCAACGTGAACCGCCACGGATTCATCGGAAGTGGTCAAAGCATCAACCCGAACGAAGCGGTCTTCGTGGCGGGGGTCAGCAACACCAACCTCGACCGCCCGTACTACAACAAGTTCGGCTGGACGAACGATCTGTCGTATTACTGCAACTGCTCCAACGAGAACTACAATTCGTTCCAGAGCACGTTCAAGATCAACGCCTGGCAGGGATGGACGCTGCAGGGCAGCTACACCTACCAGCGCCAATACGGCGACGGCTGGGGCTACGACTCCAATTACTACTTCATGTTCGATCGAGCGGCCGGCCAGGGTTACACGGCCATGCTGCCGCGCCAGCAATGGACAATCGCGCAGATCTATCAGATTCCTTTCGGAAAGGGCATGAAGTACGGCGCCAATATTAACAAGGCCACCGACTACCTGCTCGGCGGATGGCAGATCAGCGGCGTCATGACCTACTACAGCGGCTTCCCGTTCAACCCGTCGCTCGAGAACTACGGCTCCGGGACTCAGCCCAACCAGGGTCCGAACAATCGTCCGAATATGGGCAGCGGTGATCCCTATGCCGGCGCTCAAGGCAACCGCAATCAATGGTTCGTCGGCGGTATCGGCGGAGCGTTCCTGTTCCCCGCGTCAAACACGTTCGGCAACTACCCGATCAACACCCTGTTCGGACCGCAGTTCATCCAGCAGGACCTGTCGATGTTCAAGTCGTTCAAGATAACGGAGAAGGTTGCCTTCATTCTCCGAACGGACGCCAGGAACGCATTTAACCACACCAACCTCGGCCTCCCGAACAGCGATGTTCAGAGCCCTAGCGCGGGTCAGATCACCGGTCTCGGTGGCGGCGCCAACATGCGCTCGCTGCAGTTCTCGGGCACGATCAGATTCTGAGGTTCGCCTCGGAGTAAGTATCCCAGCAAGCCGGCGGAGCGAAGGTTCCGCCGGCTTTCTTGTTTGCACGGGTTTATAAACTAAGATCGAAGTAACGATGGGCATTCGCAACGGACTGAGCTTGGCGCTGCTCTGCGCGCCCCTGGGAGCGCAGACCGTCACGTACACCAAACACATCGCGCCGATGATTTACAGCCGCTGCGCGCCCTGCCATCGCCCCGGCGAGGCAGCGCCGTTTTCCCTGCTTTCCTATAGCGACACCCGAAAGCACGGCAACCAGATCGTCGATTTGACGTCCAAGCGTTACATGCCTCCGTGGATGCCCGAGCCGGGTTACGGAGACTTCGCCGGATCCTGGCGATTGAGCGATGAGCAGATCGCGCTGTTCGCGAAATGGGTGCAGCAGGGTATGGCCGAGGGCAATCCCGCCGATCTGCCGCCTGCCCCTCAATTCACCGAAGGATGGTTCCTGGGCCAGCCGGACCTGATCGTGCGGATGCGCCGCAGCTATATGCTCCGTGCTTCCACTGGAGACGTGTGGCGGAATTTCGTCATGGAAGTGGACCTCAAGGAGACGAAATACATCCGGGCTTTTGAACTGCGCCCGAACAATAAGAAGGTGGTGCATCACGCGAACGTCATCGTGGACCGTTCACGCCTGCTGCGCCGCCGCGACGGCCAGGACGGCGACGTTGGCTTCTCCGGCATGGACGTAGAAACCGAGGCGACCGGGGAATTCGATCCGGACTCGCACTTCCTCTTCTGGAAGCCGGGCTCGCCCACACAGGTCGAGCCGCCCAACAGCCCCTGGAGACTCGATCCCGGCTCGGATCTCATCGTCAATTTGCATCTGCAGCCGTCGGGAAAGCCGGAGGAGGTGACAGTCGAAATCGGCTTGTATTTTTCCAACCGTCCAGCCACCGAGCATCCGATGCTGGTGCAATTGGAGCACGACGGCGCGCTCAACGTCCCGCCCAACGACAAGAGCTTCGTGGTGACCGACCATCTCAAGGTGCCGATCCCCGTGAGCGTGCTCTCGGTTTATCCGCACCAGCACTATCTCGGGAAATCGATCGAAGCGTGGGCGACGAAACCCGACGGCTCGCGCGTTCCCCTTCTGCGGATTTCTCGTTGGGATATCAACTGGCAGGCCAGCTACAACTACCTGAAGCCTGTTTTCCTGCCCGCCGGCAGCGTGATTACGGCGCGGCTTACTTTCGACAATTCGAGCGATAACCCGCGCAATCCGAATCATCCGCCGAAACTCGTGCGGGCGGGCAACCGCACCGAAGACGAGATGGGCCACGTATGGTTTCAACTGCTGCCACAGGTTGCCGAAGGCGGAGATGATCCGCGGCTGATCCTGCAGCAGGCGGTGATGCGGCGCAGAATCGAGAAATATCCGGCCGATTTCGTGGCGCACTTTAACCTGGGCGCGGCTCTTCAAGCGACGGGCCATTTGGACGAAGCGCTTGAATACCTCACCAAGGCAACGCAGATCCGGCCATCGGATGCCATGGCGAGGAACAATCTCGCGGTTGCTCTGTTCAGCCTGGTGCGATATGACGAGGCGGCCAACCAGTTCCGCGTCGCTCTCGAACACGATCCCGGCTATCCTAGCGCACGCTATAATTTGGCCCGTACCCTGCTCGCACAGGGCGATAAGGAGGGCGCGCTCGCCGAGCTGGGGACGTATCTTTCTTCCAACCGCGACGACGCCGATGCGCGCGAGCTCACCGGCCGCGTTCTCGCGTCCCTGGGTCGGTTTGGCGACGCCATTCCGCAATTCCGACGCGCGGCAGAGTTGCAGCCGGATAATGCCGATTTTTTCACCAACCTGGGCGCAGCTCTGGCATCGGCGGGAGATCTGCCAGGTGCGGTCGCGGCATTTGAGCAGGCACTGAAAATGAGCCCGCTGAACGAGGTTGCCCGCGACAATCTGGCGCGGGCCCGTAAGGCTCTGGAAGGAAAGCATTGACAGTCAGCCGCCGAGGGTTCATCCGCTCCATCAGCGCATCCGCCTCCGTATTTACGCTGGAGCAACTGCTTTCCGGCGCGACGGGCGATATCCAGTTCGTCAATATCGCGCAGCAGGCGGGATTGAGGTCCAAGACGATTTTCGGCGCCGAAGCCAACAACCGGTTTCTGCTGGAAACCACGGGCTGCGGCGTGGCCTTTTACGATTACGATCATGACGGCTGGCTGGATATTTTCTTCGTCAACGGCACGCGCTTCGAAGCGAAGTGGACCAAGGACGACGCTCCGGTATGCCGTCTGTACAAGAATAATCGCGACGGCACATTCACCGATGTGACCATGAAATCGGGCCTGGCTCGGACCGGCTGGGGGCAAGGCTGCTGCGTCGGCGATTACGATAACGACGGCCTGGACGATCTGCTCGTCACCTATTGGGGCGACTGCGTGCTCTATCGCAACAACGGCGACGGTACGTTCACCGATGTATCCGAGAAAACGGGCGTGGCCAAGACCACGCGCAAGACGCCAGCCGGGCTGAACCGCTGGAACACCGGCTGCGCGTTCCTCGATTACGATCGCGACGGCTGGTTGGATATTTTCATCGCCAATTACATCGACTTCGATCCCAAGACCGTGTCGAAGCCGGAGGATGGTCACTGCCTGTACAAGAACCTGAAGGTCGCCTGCGGTCCCCCCGGGCTCGACGGCGGAAAGAATATCCTGCTGCATAACGACGGCAAGGGAAATTTCATCGACGTCAGCGAAAAAGCGGGCATCTGGAAGACCCCCGGCACCTACGCGCTTGGCGTTCTGATCGCCGATTTCAACAACGACGGCTGGCCGGATATTTACGTCGCCAACGATTCCACTTCCTCTGCGCTGTACCGCAACAACAAGGACGGCACTTTTACCGACATTGCGATCGAGGCGGGCGTGGCGTATTCGGCCGACGGGAAATCGCAGGCGGGCATGGGCGTCGCCGCGGCCGACTATGACGGCGACGGCCTGCTGGACATCGTGAAGACAAATTTTGCCGGCGATACGTCGAGCCTGTATCACAACCAGGGCAATCTCTTTTTTGAGGACACCACCTTCGCCGCGGGACTCGGCCGTAATACGCGCTTCCTCGGCTGGGGCGCGCTGTTTATCGATTACGATAACGACACGTGGCCCGATATCCTGCTGACCAACGGGCATGTGTATCCCGAAGTGGCCGATACGGCGATCGAGTACGGATACTCGCAGCGCAAGGTGCTGTATCGGAATCTTGGAAACGGACGTTTCCTCGATGTCTCGCTGAACGCCGGACTGGGGATTCTGGAAAAAGTAGCCGGCCGCGGCTGCGCAAGTGGAGATTTTGACAACGACGGCGATCTGGACGTGGTCGTGAATTGCGTAAATCAGGCGCCTCAACTGTTGCGCTGCGATTCGACGAACGGAAACACCTGGATCAAGATCAAGTGCATCGGCACGAAGTCCAACCGCTCGGCGATCGGGACCCGGTTGCACTGTGTCACGGGAAATCGCACGCAAATGGACGAGGTCCGAAGCGGCGGCAGCTATATTTCGCAGAACGATTTACGGGTGCATTTCGGCCTGGGAAGATCCGAAAGGGCGGACATCGAGATCCATTGGCCGAGCGGCGAGGTAGAAAAATTGCCCGGCTTGGCGGCCAATCGCATCTACACCGTTGTGGAAGGAAAAGGGCTCCGTTGAGGCGCCGCGATTTCATCGCCGGCCTGGGAGTAGGGGGGCTTCTGACGCGCCCGCTCTGCGGCGCGGCGGAGGGTCCGTTTCTGTTCGCGGACATCGCCGCGAAGGCCGGCATCACCGCGCCGATCGTCTACGGCAATCCGGACCGGAAGACGCACATCATCGAGACCAACGGCTGCGGCATTGCATTTTTCGATTACGACAACGACGGCTGGATCGATCTGTTCGTCCCCGGTGGCTCGCGATTGGACGGCAACACTTCGGGCCTGACGAATCGCCTGTACAAGAATAATCGCGACGGCACCTTCACCGACGTGACGAGAAAAGCCGGCCTCGAGCGAACGGTGTGGGCCTCTGGAGTCTGCGTCGGAGATTATAACAACGACGGATTCGACGACCTGTTCATCAGTTGCTGGGGCCAGAACATTCTTTATCGCAACAACGGCAACGGGACATTCACCGACGTGACGAAGCAGGCAGGCCTGCTGCATCCCACCACCGTGTGGGGGGCGGGATGCACCTTCGCGGACTTCAATCGCGACGGTTTCCTCGACCTGTTCGTCAGCACCTATCTGGACTTCGAATTGAAAAAGGTGCCTCTCCCTGGAGCCGGCGAATACTGTAACTGGAAGGGCATTCCCGTGAATTGCGGGCCGCGCGGTTTACCCACTGGGCGTAATTTTCTTTACCGCAACAACGGCGACGGGACCTTTACCGATATTTCCGAAAGCTCGGGGATCGCCAAGGTGGACCGCCGTTACGCCATGACCGCCGTTGCGGCGGATTTCGACGACGACGGCTGGCCGGATATTTACGTTGCGTGCGATTCCACGCCCAGCATACTCTACAAGAACAATCGTGACTTGACGTTCACCGACATCGCGCTTGAATCCGGCGTCGCCTATAACGAAGACGGGCGCGAACAGGCCGGCATGGGCTTGGCGATCGGCGATTTTCGGAACTCCGGGCGGCTGGACATCTTCAAGACGCATTTCATGGACGACACTCCGATCCTCTACAGCAACGAGGGCATGGGCCACTTCGCCGATAAAACGGCCAAAGGAGGGTTCGGAGGGTTTACGCACTTTGTCGGCTGGGGCGCGGGTTTTGCCGACTTCGACAACGACGGCTTCCTCGACCTGCTGTTCGTCAACGGTAGCGTTTATCCCGAAGTAGAGCAATATTTTAAAGAGTACAGCTACAAGAATCCTCGTTTCGTGCTGCGGAATCTCGGCAAAGGTGAATTTGCCGATGTCAGCAAGATCTCCGGGCCAGGCATCACCGATCCGCATTCCAGCCGAGGCTGCGCGTTCGGCGATTTCGATAACGACGGTATGGTGGACGTAGCGATCATGAACATGGGCGAACCGCCCTCGCTGCTCCGCAACCAGACGCCCAACCGCAATCGCTGGCTGAAGCTGAAGCTCATCGGGACCAAATCGAACCGAACGGCGATCGGCGCCAAGGTCTACGTCGCGGCCAGCGGGCGGCGGCAGCGTCAGGACGTGATCAGCCAGTCTAGCTTTTACTCCCAGAACGATTTGCGTCTCCACTTCGGGCTCGGGGAGGCGCAAGCGGCTAACGTGGAGATTCTGTGGCCAAGCGGGCTAAAGGAATCCTATCGCGATGTTAAGGCCAATCAAATCCTCACACTAAAGGAAGGCCATGCAAGCTAATTCTTCTTAACGACACTGTCTTGTCAGGTTTTGGCGCTTGTGTCACACTAGCCGGAAGTGATTAACCCCGGGCGCATGCCAGAGTCGCGAGCAAGCGGGGATCGCCTGCCGAGTGAAGTGGACCGGATCTGCCGGCTCGCGACATTCAGCTCCATTGTAAGCTGATCGTCCAGAAGTCTTGCGGCTCCAACGGGTGAGTCGAGTCGGGATATAATTCATGGGCTACCGCTCATGAGCCTTTCCAACCTCCTTGTGAGGAGCACCATTGTGGCCGCGCTCGGCGGGCTGCTCTTCGGTTTCGACACCGCTGTCATTTCCGGCATCACTGACGCCCTCACCAAGACGTACGGCCTCTCCGCCAGCGGCCTGGGGCTGACCGTCGCCAGCGCGCTGTGGGGCACGATCCTGGGCGCGATGCTCGCCAGCATCCCGGGCGAGAAACTCGGGCGCCGGGATAGCCTGCGCGTCATGGCGATTCTGTATTTCGTCTCCGCCGCAGGATGCGCGCTGGCCTGGAATTGGGACGCGCTGGTGTTCTTCCGCTTCATCGGCGGCCTGGGCATTGGCGGATCTTCCGTGCTAGGCCCGATGTATATCGCCGAAATCTCGCCGGCGAAATGGCGAGGCCGCTTGGTGGCGTTTTTCCAATTCAACATCGTGGCGGGAATTTTGCTTGCCTACCTGTCCAATTACCTGATCGGACTCGGCGGCTTCGGCGAGACGGAATGGCGCTGGAAGCTCGGCGTGTCGGCCCTCCCCGCACTGCTGTTCCTGGGAATGCTGTTCGTCATCCCGCGCAGCCCTCGATGGCTGGTATCGCGGGACCGTCCCGAGGAGGCCCGAAAGGTCCTGATTGAGATCGGCGAGGAAGATATCGATGCCGAACTGAAGCAGATGATCGCCTCCGTCCACCTCGACCGGCATCACGGCGCCGAGCCTCTGTTCCAGATGAAGTACCGTTTGCCGATTTTTCTGGCGATCTCCATCGGCATGTTCAATCAGCTTTCCGGCATCAACGCGATTCTTTATTACCTGAACGATATTTTCGCCAAGGCCGGATTCACCAAGGTTTCAGGCGACCTTCAGGCCGTCACGATCGGCGCCACTAACTTGCTGTTCACCGTGCTCGCCATGTCGATCATCGACAAACTGGGGCGCAAGAAGCTGCTTCTGGTCGGTGCGCTCGGAACCGGCGCATGTCTGGCCGGAGTGTCCGCGGTGTTTGCCTCCGGATCGCACGAGAATATGCTGGTCTGGCTGCTGGTCGGCTTCATCGCGTTCTTCGCCTTCTCCCAGGGGGCGGTGATCTGGGTGTACTTAAGCGAAGTTTTTCCCACGCGGGTGCGCGCCAAGGGACAGAGCCTCGGCAGTTTCACGCACTGGGTGATGAACGCGATCATCTCCTACTCGTTCCCGATTCTGGCCGCTCGGTCAAAGTCGATTCCATTCGCATTTTTCGCGGCCATGATGTTGGTCCAGTTTTTCGTAGTGCTGCTGGTTTATCCGGAGACGAGCGGCATCACACTGGAAGATATGGAGGAACGGCTGGCCGCGCAATGATAACTCATCGCATGATTGCCGGTTTGGCGCTGGCGCTCTGTGCGCCGGCGCAAACGTATCACGAACCTTATCGCCCGCAGGTTCACTTCTCACCCAAGCAGAATTGGACGAACGATCCCAACGGCTTAGTGTATTTCGAGGGCGAGTATCATCTGTTCTTCCAGTACAATCCCTTTGGCGACAAATGGGGCCACATGAGCTGGGGCCACGCCGTCAGCACCGATCTGCTGCATTGGACGGAACTTCCCGTCGCGCTGCCAGAAGGAAACGGCGTGATGATTTTCACCGGCAGCGTGGTTATCGACCGGACGAATACGAGCGGGTTCTGCACGGGCGGCAGACCCTGCATGGTGGCGATTTATACCGGCCATCAACCGTCATTGCAGACGCAGAACATTGCCTACAGCAACGACCGCGGGCGCACCTGGGCGAAATACGCGAAGAATCCAGTACTGAACCTCAACATGGCCGACTTTCGCGATCCCAACGTCCTCTGGTCTGAGGCGTCGAAGCGCTGGGTCATGGCCGTTTCGCTGCCCAACGAACATAAGGTGGCCTTTTACGGCTCGCCCGATTTGAAGCGCTGGGATCGATTAAGCGAGTTCGGACCCGCCGGCGCAACCGGAGGGCAGTGGGAGTGTCCCGACCTGGTGGAACTTCCCGTCGATGGCGACCCGAAGAACACGCGCTGGGTGCTAAAGATCGGCCTCAACCCCGGCGGCCTGCAAGGAGGCTCCGGCGAGCAGTATTTCGTCGGCCGCTTCGACGGGTCACGGTTCATCAACGACAATCCGGCAGGTCTGACACTTTGGGACGATTATGGAAAAGACTGCTACTGCGGCCTCACGTTCAACAACGCGCCGAAGCCTACCCTGCTCGGCTGGATGAGCAACTGGCAGTACGCGGATCAGTTGCCCACCCATCCCTGGCGAGGCCAGATGACCATTCCTCGCGAGGTAAGCCTTGAAACATTCGCCGAAGGGATCCGCCTGGTGCAGAAGCCCGTTTCGCTCGATGCTTTGCGTGAACCACGTGTGCTTGCAGGCGCACCGCTCAAGGGGCGGAGCTTCTGGATCGAAGCTTCGTTTAACCCCGGCAGGGCAAGCCAGTCCGGATGGAAAATCTACGGAGCCAATGGGGCCTACACAACGATCGGCTATGACGGCCGGCGAAAAGAGCTATTTGTCGATCGGACTCATTCCGGCGAGGCTGGGCTCATTAAGGATTTCCCCGCCCGTACAACCGCGCCTTTGACAATCACTGGACCACTCATGCTTCAGATCCTTGTCGACGGCAATTCGCTGGAGGTTTTTGCCGACCAGGGCCGCATCGTATTTACCGACCTGATCTTTGCAGGCGATCCGACGCGTCTCAACTTTTTCTCCGATGGCGACAGTAGCGCCGGGCTCCTGAGCGCCGATGTTTGGCCTTTGAAATCGATCTGGTAGTTGTCAATACAGCCTGAAGGATGTAGCATAATCAAGGCTTATCCGATCCAGTGAATACGAGCACTCCGAAGCATGAAAACATTTCCGCTCTTGGTAGCGTTTTGCGCAGTTTCCCAGGCGCAGGATTGCAAGCCTCTCGACGAGATTCGCGCCTACATCCATGACAGCTGGCAGACGCTGACGCGCTCGAACAAATCGCTGCCGGATTCGGCCGTGGATTCGAAGGTCGCGCAGAAGGGCCCGGTGACCGTGTGGGTGGCTGCCGACGAGGACGCCGACAAAATCGCCCGCGATCTGAAAGCCAACGTCCGCAAATTGGGTAACGTTCCTACGCAGGAATCCGGTCTGCTCTACCTGCCCGAGCCCTACGTCGTGCCCGGCGGCCGCTTCAACGAAATGTACGGATGGGACAGCTACTTCATTCTGCTCGGGCTGCTGCGCGACGGCCAGCTCGCGCTCGCCAAATCGATGACCGACAATTTCCTCTATGAAGTGCGTCATTACGGCAAAGTGCTGAACGCGAATCGAACTTATTACCTGACGCGCTCCCAGCCTCCGTTCTTGACTCGCATGGTGCTGGATGTCTATCGCGCCAATGGCGACACGGAGTGGCTGCGAGCTAGCCTTCCGGCGCTGGAAGAATATTACCGCTACTGGACCACCGAACCGCATCTGACGCCGCAAACCGGGCTTTCGCGCTATGACGGAGGCTCGGATCAACCCGCCCCCGAGGTGGTGTATGGCGAGCGCGACGAATCGGGCAAGAGCCACTACGATCGCGTCCGCGAATACTACCGCACGCATGACGTGAAGGAGTACAACATGGCGGATTTTTATAACAGAGAGACGGATCAGTTGACGCCGCTCTATTACCGCGGCGACCGCGCCATGCGAGAATCCGGCTTCGACCCGTCGGCGCGCTTCGGCCCCTTCAGCGTCGGCATCGTGAATCACAACAGCGTCGACCTGAATTCCCTGCTGTATCGCATGGAGATAGACATGGCGGCGATTTACACTTTTCTCGATTCACCTCGAGCCGCGACCATCTGGGCCGGCCGCGCCGCCACACGCGCCGCGACGGTCCGCCGCCTGATGTGGGACGCCAAGTCCGGTCTTTTCCTCGACTACAACTTCGTTACGAAACAACGGCTGGATTATCCATTTCTGTCCACGTTTTATCCGCTGTGGGCCGGGCTTGCCACGCAAGAGGAGGCGTCTGCGGTCGCTGCGAATCTGCCTCTCTTCGAAAAAAACGGCGGATTGCAGACCAGCGCTCGCATGTCAGGCAACCAATGGGACGCGCCGTTCGGCTGGGCTCCATTGCAAATCATCGCAATTCAAGGCCTGCGCCGCTACGGATTCAACGCTGAGGCCGAGCGGCTGAGCATGAAGTTTCTTTCGATGGTTCTTCGCGATTTCGATCAGCACCGCGTGATCAAGGAAAAATACAACGTGGTCGAGGGCAAGAGCGACCTCGGCGCGGGCGTCCGCTTCGGCTATACGTCGAATGAGATCGGCTTCGGGTGGACCAACGCGGCGTTCGTGCTGCTCTGGCAGGAGCTTTCCGACGCCGGCAAGCGCACCCTGGAGACGAAATGCATCGCGCGCTAAGCCTCGGCTTGATGGCTATCTGCGGTCTGCGTGCCCAAAGCGTTTGGAAGGCAACTCCCGTGTTTCCGCTGGCGAAGAGCCCGCTGGCGATCACCAGGCCCGCGCAATCGCGCATGCCGTTCACCGTGGCGGGCGAGGCTGGCGCGATCTTCGGCCAAGGCGATGGCTCGTTTGAAGCATGGGTTTATCCCGTGAAGGTCGCGAGCCACTTTCGCATCACGGCGGAGCTGGCCGACTATCCAATTCCCATTGATCTGGCCGATTGTGCCGCGTCGATCGAGGTCGACCCGGACCACACGACGATCACGTATTCGCACGCATCGTTCACCGTCAAGCAGCATATGTTCTCGACTCGCGGCGCGGGCGCAACGGGCCCCATTGTGTTCTTCGAGATTACCTCCATCCGCCCGCTGACGCTGACGTTGCGGTTCACGCCGGACATGCTGCGCATGTGGCCCGCTCCGAATTTCGGGCTTCCGAACGCGGAGTGGGTAAAGCTCGGCGCGAGCGGCTATTACATTCTGCATACCGATAACGACTCGGTTTCGGGGGCGATCGGAATTCCCGGCGCGATGCCCGGCATTCTGGCCCCGTATCAGGAGCGCCCTCGAACCTGGCCAGTGGAATTGAAGCTGACATTCGATCCGAAGACGCAATCGCGGCAGTTTTTCCCGCTGTTGATGACGGCGGGCGGCAAGCCCGCTGAGGTTGCAGCGAAGCTGCTGGATCTGAATAAGACATGGGCCCCGAAATACGCGCAGACAGCCGATTACTACGCCCATTTCTTTGACCATCGCCTGACCGCGGAGACTCCAGACGCCGCTTTCGACCTCGCGATGCGATGGGCCGAGCTTTCTATTGATCAGGCGCAGGTGCGCTTTCACTCGGAAACGGGTTTGGTCGCGGGCTACTATTCCTCGGCCGATTCGGCTCGCCCCGGCTTTGCCTGGTTTTTTGGCCGCGACACCTTGTTCAGCCTGTACGCCGTCAACAGCTATGGCGATTTCGCGCTGACGCGCCGCGCGCTCGAATTTCTGCTTCGCCGCCAGCGCGCCGACGGCAAGATCATGCACGAGTATTCTCAGACTGCCAATCTGGTGGATTGGGCCGCCACCCCTTATTTCTACGCTGCTGCCGATTCGACGCCTCTGCTGATCATGACCGTCGCGGATTACGTCCGATCGAGTGGCGATACGGAGTTCCTACGGGCGCATTGGACTGAAATCAAGAAAGCATGGACATTCGAGCGCGCGCACGATTCCGATGGAGACGGCATTTACGAAAATACCGAAGGTACCGGCTGGGTGGAAAGCTGGCCCGGCGGCATGCCGCATCAGGAAGTTTATCTGGCTGCCCTGGACCAGCAGGCCTGCAGCGCGATGGCGGATCTTGCCGAGGCGATGGGCGACACGTCGCTCGCCGGGGAAGCCCGCAATCACGCCGCGTCGATTACGGCCACGCTGGCGCGGGAATATTTCGAGCCATCGCGGCAGTTTTACGCGTTCAGCCGAAACTCCGACGGCTCGCTTGACCACACTGCGACCGCGTTCCCCGCTATCGCATGGTGGGACGGCACCTTCGCCCTACCTAATGCCGACGCAATGATGCAGCGATGGGCCTCACACGAGTTTTCAACCGATTGGGGTGTGCGCGACGTGAGCAACAATGAGGCGATTTACGACCCCATGAGCTACCATCAGGGCTCGGTTTGGCCACTGTACACGGGCTGGATGGCGCTGGCCGAATATCGCGCCGGCCGGCCTTTTGCAGGCTACGCGCATCTGATGCAGAATGCTTTGATGACATACACACAGGACCTCGGCGCGGTGACGGAGCTTCTCTCCGGCGAATTCTTTCAGCCGTTCGGACGCAGCAGCTCGCATCAACTGTGGTCGTCGGCCATGGTGCTGACGCCCGCGCTGCACGGCCTGTTCGGCATCAGCGCGAACGGGAAGACACTTAGCGTTCATCCGCAGCTTCCAGCGGCGTGGGAATCGGCGGCGCTGCATAACGTGCCCGCAGGCGGCCTGTTCACCGATTTGCTCTTTCACAAGGCCGGGGGCAAGCTGGTGATCGATGCGTCGAACCCCTCCGTCTGCCTGGGCGAAGGCTGCAATCATCGTCTGGAATTGAATTTGCCTACATTCGAAGTGAATCTACCGCCCGCGCTTCCGCCGCCCGGCGCGCCGACGGCGTTCGCCAAGATCCTTTCGCAATCGGAAGACGGTTTCGAAATTGAAGGACCAGGCGGATCGACCGCGGAACTTGACGTGCGATTCGTCCGCGCGCCCGCTCAGATCTCCGGCGCCGCCCTTGCAGGCAGAAAGCTGACCGTCCATTTTCCCGCCGGCGAAGGGTATCAGAGAGCGGCCGTCCGCTTCACCTGGTGATTATTCAAGCGCCGGCAACCGCCTTAACCTAGCCTGCCACCGCGTGGCGCGGCTCTTTCAAGGCCTCAGAGGGAGTTTTCACGCGCAGCACAAGCAGCGCAGCGAGGAGCATGAAGCATCCTCCTGCCAGAACCGCCAGCAGTCGATTGTTGTTCAGCAGGTGCTGCATGACTTTGCCGAAAAACAGCGACGCGCAGATTTCCGGCAGCACGATGAAGAAGTTGAAGATGCCCATGTACACGCCGATTTTCGATTCCGGCAGCGCTCCAGCGAGCATCGCGTACGGCATGGAGATGGTGGATGCCCAGGCGATGCCGACTCCGGCCATGGAGAGCAGCAACAACTTTGGCTCATGAATCACGCCGACGCTGAGCAGCCCCAGGCCGCCGCAGACGAGGCACGCCGCGTGGGTCGCTTTTCTCCCAAAGGACTCGGCCAGGCGCGGCAGCATCAGCGAAAATGCGAACGTCACGGCAGAGTACATGCTGAAGCACAAGCCTGCCCATTCAACGCCCTTCTGATAAAGCGGCGACGTTTCGCTGTCTGCGCCAAAGACGTTGTGGGCCACGGCGACCGGGAAATAAAGCCACATGCAGAACAGGCCGAGCCAGGTGCAGATCTGCACGAGGGCGAGGCCTCGCATCGTTTCAGGCATGGCCTTGATGTCCTTCAGGATTTCCGAGATGGCATTGTCCTTTTTCGACGCTGCGAGCTTTTCCAGGTCCTCGGGCGGATATTCCTTGGTTGTCAGGATCGTATAAAGCACTGCTGTGAAGAACGCCGCGGCGCCGATGTAAAAGCTGATCCTAACGGCAAGAGGGATGGTTCCGGCGGCTCGTGGCCCGGCCAGGACACCGAACCAGTTGGTGAGCATCCAAGGCAGGGCAGAGGCGACGATGGCGCCCGCGCCAATGAAGAAGCTCTGCATGGCGAACCCGCGCGAGCGCTGCTCATCGGGCAGCATATCGGCGACGAAGGCGCGGAACGGCTCCATCGAAATGTTGATGGACGCATCGAGGATCCAAAGGAGACCCGCGGCCATCCACAACGCGCTGGAGTTCGGCATCAGGAGGAGCGCGATGGTGGAGAGTATCGCGCCCGTGAGAAAGTACGGACGGCGGCGGCCCAGCGAGTTCCACGTACGGTCGCTCATGTGGCCGATAATTGGCTGCACGATCAGGCCCGTGAGCGGCGCGGCGAGCCAGAGGATCGGAATATTCTCCGGCTTTGCGCCGAGGTATTCGTAGATGGCGCTCATATTGGCCATCTGCAGCCCCCAGCCGAACTGAATGCCAAGGAAGCCGAAATTCATGTTCCAGATCTGCCAGAAGTTCAATCGCGGCTTGTTCATTTGGACGCGGTTCCCTTTCTGATGAGGACGGCAGCGGAGCGTGCGGGCAGAACCGCGGCGAGATGGCCGTTTCGGATGGAGATGTTGCCGAGGCCGCCCAACCGATCGATGTAGTCGCCGTTGGGAACGGAGTTCGCCTCGATATTGACTGGCTTGGAATCGTTATTCATCAGGACAAGGGTAGAGGCGCGCAGGAACACCCACTGCTGCTCGGTCGAATAAAGGTTGCGCGTCGGCGAATCGCCCAAGAGCGCGGGGTTCGTCTTGCGCAGCTCGATGAGACGGCGGACGTGCTCGAAAATCTCTTCTTCCTCAGGCGTGCGGCTGGTTCTTTGAAACGCGTTGTGCGCGTCTCCGGGCCAGCCGCCGGGGAAGTCGCGGCGATTGTCGGGGTCGCCTCCGCCGTGCATGCCGATCTCGTCCCCGTAGTAAATCATCGGAACGCCGCGTGTGGTGAAGAGCGCGGTAAAAGCAAGCTTCAGGCTATCCACCGAGGCCTTCGGTTCGTTGGCGAACCGCGACACGTCGTGCAAGCCGAGGAAGGTGACTAGAAGCTCGGGGTGCGTGTACAGCCGGTCGTGAGCAAGTGTTTGCGGCACACCGCGCAGCGGCTCACTGTTCCCGAACGCCTTGCGAATCGCGAAATAGAGAGGAAAATCGAAAACCGATTGCACGCCGGAGTCGACTCCATCGAAGCGCTTCGCTCCGCCCTGGAAAAATGACGTGAATGCGGGGTCGCCGTCGAACACCTCGCCCACCACGTTGATGCCCGGAAATTCGCGCTTCAGTGCGGCAGTCCAATCGCGCCAATAGTCGCGAGGAGCATAAGGCAGCGTGTCCTGACGAATCGCATCGAGTCCAGTGCGGCCCACCCACCAGAGGCTGTTCTGGATCTCATAGCGGCGGACGTCGGGATCGTTCTGATTCATATCCGGCAGAATGTCGATGAACCAGCCGTCGAGCACCTTGCGCTTCGATTCGGCCGAGGCATAAGGATCCATCAAGGGCCAGGTGATGAAATCGTTGACAAGATGGGCAGCCGGCGTGCCATTGTACCAGGTGGGTTTGGGCGCGTCCCTCGTCCATGAATGATATGGGCCAGTGTGATTCGCGACCTGATCCTGAATAATCTTCAGGCCTCGGCGGTGGGCCTGGTCGACGAACTGCTGGAGTTTGGCAAAGTTGCCGAAGTGCTCCTCGACGCCGTAAAAGTCCACCGCGCCGTAGCCGTGATAATCGGTGATCGGCTGGCCCCCGTAGGTCTCGCGCTCATTCAGGCCGTTGTAATTGTCGTACCAGGGATTGATCCAGAGGGCGGTGACGCCGAGCGATTGCAGATAGTCCAAGTGATCGATGATTCCCTGGAAATCGCCGCCATGGTAGTAGCGAGGCTTGGCGCGATCGGTAAGCGAATCTTTGGAATGCGCGCCTCCGGAGGCGAAGCGGTCCGGCATGATCAGGTAGATAATGTCGTGAGCATTGAATCCTTGAAAGCGGCCTTGGGAGGAGAGGGCTTTGTGGATCTTGAACGGCGCTTGTGCGCGCCCGCTTCCGGTGGCGATCGTGAGCTGATAATCTCCCGGTTGCGTGTTTTCGGGAACGGCGAGGTCGGCCAGTAGATACGTGCCGCCGTCATTGATCATAACGTTCGACGCCGCGAGCGGCGGGCGCACGGCGATCGTCGCCTGTTTCAGATTCGCGCCGCGGATAAGCAGGCGGATCGGACTGGTTTTCGTCGGCGCCCACCAGTCGGGCGGCTCGACTTTGGTGATGACAGGTTGGGCCGCAGCGGGAAACAGGGCGGCGAACAGCATCACGAGCGAAACTTTGGCTGCGTGCACCTCACCATTGTGCATGATTTGCCGTGAGGTGGCCGCAGGTCCCGCGTAATTTGCACCCTCTGAAATCGCGCCATTTTGGCATCTTAGTCCTATAACGTACTCAATCTACAGGGATAGCCGGAGAATTTAAGAAACGGCGGCACAGTGGCCTATTTCAAATGCAGGGCCTGAATCACGGCGTATACGGAAGCGAGTCCAGCGCCGATCGCGGTGCGCACTATCATAACGGGTATCCACACCTTGGTCCGGACTCGCATCCGCCAGGGTGTCCCATTTCAGGTACCGAAGCAAACTCCCGGCCGATGGTCAGTCACTGAAGATTGGGACAAATTGTCCCACTGGAAGATAACCCAAATGTTCGAACCGCACCATTCCGCGCTATGGGCAACCCATAGACTAATACCCTTAATTTCCATTGCAAGTTGAAAAATAACGATGCTGTCAGAACTCGATGGCACTCATTGCCGAGTGAGAGCGGCCTAATTTTCTTCAAATTCCCTCAGTGCCATCTTGTCTAGTACATGCCGCTCGAAGGGGCTAAGAGACATCGCTGAATCAGTATCTTACGGACATCCGAGAGTGGCGAGAGACTTGCACCGAGGGAACACTTCCGGTGCTGCCTTCGGAGGAGCGCTAGAACTGAAAGGTGACTCTGCATGAGAAACCGATTACTGATCTTCGCTGCATTTCTGTCCACCGGGTGCCTGGCCTTCGGGCAACTACACCCGAAGCTCTCTACGGAACTCGAAAACAAAGATCCGGGAGCAAGAGTAAACGTCATTATTCAATACAAGCACGCGCCGGGGCAGCACAACATCGACGCCGTGGTGGGTAGAGGCGGCCGGCACCTCGGCATGTTGGGCTTGGTCAAGGGAGCCGTATACTCGGTGACCGCAAGAACGCTCGCCGACCTGGCGAACGATCCTGAAGTCGAGTTCATCAGCCCGGACCACAAACTGGCGGCAGCGGGGACTCCGTGGCCGACCACCGGGAACACGCCCCTTGTGAACACGCCTGACTACGGTTGGATGGGAACTCTAGGCGTGACCTCACCTACCGCCAGGGCCGCCTATGACGGAACTGGCATCGGAGTAGCTGTCATTGACTCCGGAATCCATATGAACAAGGACTTGAGTTCAGGAGGGGATTTGGATCAGGACGACAGCCGCGTCGTTTACAGCCAGAGCTTCGTTCCAGGCGACCCCAGCACAGACGACGCTTACGGCCACGGCACGCACGTCGCCGGGCTCGTGGGTGGCGACGGCTACAACTCCCAGAATTTCAGCTTTTTCTACGTAGTCCGCGGTCTGGCGCCTAATGTAAACCTGATCAATCTTCGCGTGCTTGACCAGAACGGCTCGGGCACGGATAGCGCCGTGATCGCCGCCATTCAGACGGCCATCGCCCTTCAGTCGCAGTTCAATATCCAGGTGATCAATCTCTCGCTCGGCCGGCCGGTCACGTCATCCTACAAGACTGATCCTCTCTGCCAGGCGGTGGAAGCAGCTTGGCAAGCAGGAATCGTGGTGGTGGTCGCTGCGGGGAATCATGGCCGCAACAACACTGCCGGTACTGCGGGCTATGGCACCATCACCGCGCCGGGAAACGATCCTTACGTGATCACGGTCGGCGCGATGAATACCGTGGGCACGCTGTCGCGCTCGGACGACAAGATGACGTCCTCTAGCTCCAAGGGCCCGACGCTCCTCGACCACGTGGTGAAGCCGGACCTGGTTGCTCCTGGTAACCGGATATTTTCGGACATGGCCCCGGGAAGCACGCTGGCTCTGGCATATCCTCAGAACATCGTCTCCACGCTCCTCGCGATGATGCTGCCGGGATATACAAGCAGCTACTTTCAACTCAGCGGCACCAGCATGGCGGCCGCTTCGGTCAGCGGGACAGCGGCCTTGCTGCTCCAGCAGAATCCCAACCTGACTCCGGATCAGGTGAAGGCTCGTCTGATGATGACGGCCGACAAGACTTTCCCGGCGGCTACTTGCCCGGCGGGCCAAAGCTGCACATCCCAGGCCCAGATGATGACGACCGCCACCGACGCGACGACAGGCGTCACGTATACGACCTACTATGATGTTTTCACGGTCGGAGCGGGATATCTGAATGCTGCTGCGGCGCTTTCCAATGGCAATATCGCTCCTGGTTGGGAAACAGCGTTGTCCCCCACAGTTAGCTTCAACGGGGCCACCAATGCGGTTACCCTGATGAATGCATCGAACGTGATCTGGGGAACAAACGTGATCTGGGGAACGAACGTGATCTGGGGGACCAGCGTTCTCTCGGGAAGCAATGTCATCTGGGGAACCAACGTGATCTGGGGAACGGGCACCACCATCGCGTGCAACGTGATTTGGGGGAGCAACGTGATCTGGGGATCAGGCTCTGCCACCACGGAAAGCAGCAACCTGACTTTCAGGGGAGAGCAATAGGAGGCATATGAACATGCTGAACTCTTCCCCAATGGTCCCCGCTGTGAGCAAGGTTACGACGATGAATTCTCTTACGAGCTATGGAAGTTGCCCGGCAGCTATGCCGCTGGGAAACCAGAATTCGGTAGACACAAATGCCTACTCGGATGGCCACGGCGCGCGGCACGCGACGGCGTCGGAGACATTCACAGCCATCTGGGGCTGTAGAGCCCTCATGCCTGCGGAAACGATGAAGCGCGCGAGCCGGATCAACCGCACGTATTCGTAGAAGAGTTCATCGTGAAAAACTTTCCCATTTTCACACGCGGATTCGTCGCCTTGGTCACCTTGATCGGGTTGCTGGCCACTTTGCATCTTCTGGTGCCGCCCTCTGAGGACCTTTCCATTCGTTTTCTGTTCTATCTGGTCCTCGCGCTGTTGTCGGCGGGTCTCAAAGTGAAGCTCCCTGGTGTTACCGGAACGATGTCGGTGAGCTTCTTGTTCATCCTCATTGGATTACTCGAGTTGGGACTGCGCGATGCGCTCGTCCTGGGTCTCGGTTCAGCGCTCGTGCAAATCTATTGGCATGCGAAAACGCGGCCGGCGCTTTACCAGGTCCTATTCAACTTAGCGGCGATTTCCATGGCGATCACCGTGGCCGACGTGGGCTTTCACTCGGTCCTGGCCACGGCTCTCGGAGGCAGCCTTCCGGTGAAATTGCTTCTGGCCACCGTGGGCTATTTCGTCACGAACACGTTCCTGGTTGCGTGCGCCATCTCGTTAACCGAGGGCCGGAGAGTCACTGCGATCTGGCGAGAGTGCTATTTCTGGGCGCTCCCCTATTACTTGCTGAACGTGCCCATCGTATGCGTGGTCAACTGGGTGAACCTTAATTTCGGCTGGGAACTCACGATGCTGGCCGCGCCGATTGCATGGGTTCTTTTCCGCTCCTATCGCCTCTACATCGGCCGGCTTGAGGCGGAGAAGGCGCACGTCGAGGAGATGAACGCTCTTCATATCCGCACCATTGAAACATTGGCGTTGGCGATTGAGGCGAAGGATCAGACGACCCACAATCATCTACGGCGTGTTCAGTTCTATGCACTCGAGGTTGGTAAGGAGATGGGCCTCACCGAGCTGGAACTGAATGCGTTGCGGGCGGCTGCGCTGCTGCATGATATCGGCAAGTTGGCGATTCCAGAGCACATCATCACGAAACCCGGCAAGTTAACGCCTCAGGAATTCGAAAAGATGAAGATTCATCCCACCGTGGGCGCCGAGATTCTGGAGCAAGTCAACTTCCCCTATCCGGTGGCGCCAATCGTCAAGGCGCACCACGAAAAATGGGATGGCAGCGGCTATCCGCTCGGATTAATTGGAGAGGAGATACCCCTTAGCGCCCGCATCCTTTCTGCCGTCGATTGCCTGGACGCTCTTGCCTCCGATCGCCAGTACCGGCGCGGCCTGCCGATCGACGAGGCGATGGCGATTGTCCAGGGCGAATCCGGCAAGAGCTACGACCCGCGTGTTGTCGAAACATTAGCGAAGCGCTACCGCCAATTAGAGGAAGATGCGATTCGGCTGCACAGGCCAGCGTCGAGACTCTCCGTCGGGGCAAGAATCGAACATGGCAAAGCGCCCGCGCTCGGATTCGAAACCGCGGAGAACGAGGAACCGCTGGGCGATTTCCGTGCCCAAATTGCGGCTGCAGGCCGTGAGGCGCAGTATACCCTGGAGCTCATTTCCGAACTGGGAAATTCACTTGGCATGGAAGAAATGCTCTCGGTCCTGAGTTCCCGGCTGACGCAGCTCATTCCCTGTGACGCCATCGCCTTATATGAATGCAAAGATAACTTGTTGATTCCGGTCTATGTCGACGGCCGGGACCGCATGCTGTTCTCGTCACTCCGGATTCCCATGGGCCAGGGGTTATCGGGCTGGGTTGCCGAGCACAACAAGCCGATTCTCAATGGGAATCCCTCGGTGGAGCCGGGGTACCTGAACAATCCTTCCAAGTTCAGTGTGCTGAGGTCCGCACTGTCGGTTCCTCTCAGTGGTCTCGAAGGGAATGTGGGGGTGCTTTCGCTCTATCGCGCCGATGCGGACGGGTTCACGGCGGATCACCTGCGGATTCTTACCGGAATCAGTTCGAAAATTGGTCTCTCTTGCGAAAATGCTTTGAAATATCGTGCTCTCGAAGAGTCCGCAACGACGGATTACCTCACCGGCTTGAACAATCCGCGCGCCTTGTTCGAGCGGTTAAGTCGCGAGATCTCGCGGTGCGAACGGGAACACGCGCCAATCACTTTGATCGTCTGCGACCTGGATAACTTCAAAGAAGTGAATGACCGTTTTGGGCACAACGCGGGAAACAGAGTGTTACAAGAGTTTGCAAAAGGGTTGTCCGACATCTGCCGGGATTATGACGTGACAGCGCGCTTTGGGGGAGACGAATTTGTCGTTGTCCTTCCGGGGATAACACCCGATGCTGCGACCGACAAGATCCTCGCCTTGTCCGCCCTCGCCACCAAGGTGGGCCGGAACATCTGCGGGGAGAACGTGATCTCGGCCAGTGTCGGCGTTGCTTCCTGGCCCGAAGATGGCGCCACGGGCGACGAGCTTCTCGGCGAAGCGGACGTCAGAATGTACGCTCAAAAAACGAGTTGCAAGCGGAAGCGTACGACCACGCGAGTAGCTGCGCGGACTGTCGGAGCCCACTTACGTAGTCCCGTTCCTACAGAACCTGTAGTCGCCGGCCGATAAGTTATTGATATGTGGCCCAGTTCGATCTTGCGCTTCCTTTCGCGACTGGGACTGGGGTTGCTGATCGGCGGATTCCTCACGTTGCTCCTCGTCCGGTTTGCCCCGGGATTCGGAGTGGACGAGCGTGAATTGGACCCGGCCCTGAGCGAAGCGACGCGCACTAGAATCCGGAACCAGGCAGAACAGCGCAGCATTTGGCGTTCTTATGCGAATTATGTCGAGGGCGCGCTGCACGGCGATTTCGGCACTTCATCGAGTCTGAACACGCCCGTGAGGCAGTTGCTGGCGGATCGCGCGCCCGTGACGGCAAATGCAGTAGCGACTGGGCTGGCTTTGGCTTGGATCATTGCGCTGCCGCTGGCTGCGCTCACGGTTGTCTGGAAAGCCTGCGAAATCCCATTCATGGCAGCGAACGTTCTGCTCTTGTGTCTGCCGGCGGGATTGGTGGCCGTCTATTTCTTCCTGATGGGGCTCCCCTCGACGGGCGTCATTGCGGCCGGAGTCGCACCAAAGGTATTCATCTATTCGCGCGAGATGCTGATCGCCAGCGAACGGCGCCCTCATGTTCTCGGCGCGATCGCCAGGGGCGTCCACCCATGGCGCGTTCTCTGGCTACACCGAGTGATGCCGGCTGCCCCCGAGGTGCTCGCGCTGCTGGGTGTTTCCGTCACGATCGCCCTGGGAACGGCGATTCCCGCGGAAGCGCTCTGCGATAGCCCGGGATTGGGACAGCTTGCCTGGAAGGCCGCCGTGAGCCGCGATCTGGCTCCGTTGCTGGCCATCACGTGGTTGATGACGGTTGTGGCATTCACCGCGAATGCCTTCGGAGCGGCGGTCACGAGTTCTCAGAGGACCTGGCGAGAATGAAATGGGCTTCGCGCATGGCTTGGGCGTTCCTGATCCTGGTGTACTTGGTTGCTCTGGCGGCCCCATGGATCGCTCCGGCAGGTTACGCCGATCAGTTCCGTGATCATGCGGGTGAGCGGCCCAGCGCCAGGTTTCCGCTAGGCGTGGATGAGTTGGGCCGGGATCGCCTGTCGCGGCTCCTGTATGGTACCCGCGTTTCTTTGTTTCTAGCCCCCGTCGCGGCAACGATTTCCGTCGGCCTAGCCTTCGCCATCGGCCTGACCGCAGGCCTGGCGACACCCTTCCTGGCGCGCACACTCGACCTGGTCATCGATCTCCTGTTGTCGTTGCCGACCTTGTTCCTATTATTGATCGCCCGCGCGATGCTCCCCCTGAATGCGAGCCCATTCGCTTCGGTGCTTTTGACATTTCTGCTCATGGGAGCCCTTGGCTGGCCTGCGTCGGCCCGCGTTCTCAGCGGTGCGAGCCGGGCGCTGCGCGGATCTACCTTTCTGGTGCAAGCCCGCGCGCTGGGATGCTCCTCAGCAGGGCGGCTAGCGATCCAGATCCTGCCAAATCTGTGGCCGCTGGTGGTGGCACAGTTCTTTTTCCTCGTGCCGATCTTCATCCTGGCGGAGGCGAATCTGGGGATTCTTGGGCTCGGCGTCAGTGAGCCGCTTCCATCCTGGGGATCGATGCTTGGCGAACTTACGAATCCGGCTGGGATCAGTCGAGCCCCTTGGATACTGGCGCCCGCCGCCCTGCTGTTGATGGTGGCGTTGAGCTTTCACATTGCCGGAAAACAAGAAAAGGCTCTCTCATGAGACGTTTCTCGCCGGTCCTCTGCGCTGTTGTCCTCGCGGGTCAGGCCTGGGCCCAGACGGGTGGGGAGCTCCATTTCGCAATATCGGACGATCCCAAAACTCTGGATCCTCTGCAAGTGACCGACGAGCCCTCGGACGCAATCCGCTATCTCACCACCGGGACATTGGTTCGCATCGACCGGAAAACGTTCGAGTTGAAGCCCGAGCTTGCGGAATCGTGGAGAGTATCCGAGGGGGGGCGGCGCATTTCGTTCAAGCTGCGGTCAGGCGTGCTCTTTTCCGACGGATCGTCTCTGGATGCGGAAGATGTCGCGTATACGATGCGGCGCATTCTCGATCCCAAGACACAGGTCCCAGCGGGCGATCAGCTTCGGCCGGAGAACGGATCGCCCACGGTGACCGTCCTTAATCCGCGCGAAGTCAGCCTTCTGCTTCCCAACCCCGTGGGCGGGTTGGAGGCGCTGTTCGATGCCGTCCCGATTCTTTCGTCCCGGTCGATGCTCAAGGAGAGAGCCGGGCTCGGCCCATTCATTTTCTCCGAGTACAAACCCGGAGCTTTCCTGCTCCTCAAGAGGAATCCAAACTATTGGAAGAAGGACGACCGGGGACGTCCGCTTCCGTATCTCGAATCGGTGAGAATCGAAATTCAGCAGAACCGGGAAATCGAGATGGTGAGATTCCGGCGAGGAGAATTGCACCTGATGTCCGCGCTGGACGTGGACTCTTTTGATCAAATCGGGACGGCGCAGGGCGCCTTGGATGCGGGGCCAACGTTCGACAGCGAGATGCTCTGGTTCAACCAGGTTCCCAATGCGCCAATCCCGGCGTATAAGAAGAAGTGGTTCCTATCCACGGCCTTTCGGTTGGCACTTTCAGAGGCCGTGCAACGAGAAGATATCGTAAAGCTCGTATATCACGGCCGGGCCACGCCCGCCGCCGGTCCATTTTCGCCGAGCGCCAAACCATGGGCGGATACCCGCCTGAAACCTACCGCGTTCGACCCGGAGGGCGCCTCGAGGAGATTAGCTGCGGCCGGATTTCGTAGAGAGAACGGCGTCCTCAAAGATTCGGCAGGCAATGCCGTCGAGTTCTCTCTGATCACGAACGCCGGTAATCGTAACCGGGCACGAATGGCGTCCCTGCTGCAGCAGGACTTTCAACGCCTCGGGATCAAGTTGAACATCGTGACGCTGGATATGCCGTCGCTGGTCGAGAGGATCAATCGAGGCTTTCAATACGAGGCATGCCTGCTGGGGCTCACGGGAACGCACCTGGACCCCAATGACCAGCTGAACATGTGGCTCAGCTCTTCTTCCGATCATGTTTGGAATCCGCACCAGACCGCTCCCGAGACACAATGGGAAGCCGAGATCGATCGCCTGATGAGAGAGCAATCCTCCACCAGCGACCCGGTGAAGCGAAAACCGCTGATCGACAGGTTCCAGGCCATCGTCCATGACCAGGCGCCGATCATCTACATCGTGCATCCTGATGCACTGGTCGCTGTTTCGTCGAGGCTGGGGAACGCCGCGCCGTCGGTTTTGCGGCCCCGCGTCTTCTGGAATGCGGAACAGATCTATCTGTCGGACGGAAGCGGGGGCAAACCGTGAATCCGTTACTCTCCATCGACGTCAGCGTCAAGTACGGCGAGAAGGCGATTCTCGATCGCGTGTGCATGAACGTCCTTGAGGGACAAGCAGTCGCGATCGTAGGCCAAAGCGGCTCAGGCAAGAGCACCCTGGCGTTAGCGATCCTTGGGCTGATCGGCTGGCACCGTGGAACGGTCACAGGCTCGATCCGCTTTGGTGAGCGTGAACTGGTGGGGGCGAAGGAACGGGAGTTACGCAGACTGAGAGGGAAAGAAATCGGTTTGGTCCTGCAAAGCGCCAGTTCCGCCTTGAACCCGGCCCTTCGCCTGGAAACTCAGTTTTGCGAAGCCTGGGAGGTTCACTCCCGAGTTCCCTGGCGCGAACAGCGGGCGGAAACGTTGTCAAAACTGTCGCGCCTTGGCCTCCCGGCCACGAATGAATTCCTGCGCCGTTTCCCCAGGGAGATCAGTATCGGCCAGGCGCAACGTGTCCTCATCGCCATGGCCCTGCTGCATCGTCCCGCGGTTCTGATTGCGGACGAGCCCACCAGCGCCCTTGATCAACTCACCGCGCAGGAGGTGTTGAACAGCTTGCGCGTCGCCAACCGCGAATGGAAGACAACGCTGATTTACATCACTCATAACCTGGCAACCGTCCCCGGCCTATGCGATCGTGTAGCGGTTATGCAGCAGGGCAGGATCGTAGAGCAAGGCAACAGCGAAGACCTGCTTGCATGTCTCCAACGGGTGAACCGCGCACCCGAGATGGCTATGCCACAGGTCCGTCAACAGATATCTGAAGTTGAAGTTTCAGGAGTTTCACGGATACAAATTTGGGATTGAGTCTCCGCAAAAGCCGATCGTGAGAAAGAATTTTGGAGCAGAAGTGAGTAACCTCGCCCACATTACTTCGCCGAAATTCCCCCAAGTGCTAAAAGTTCGCACTATTGTCAAGATGCTAAATGCGAAGGCGAACGCTTGGATCTCGCGCTCGCGAAATCACCCAACACCGATTGCAGCTGGCGTTGAATTCCCGACGGCCAAGAGCTTGTCCAATTCCGCGCGCTCAAGCGTTTCCTTGCGAATCAGCTCTTGCGAAATTCTTTCCATGGGTTCGCGCCGCTTCGAGAGGATTTCGGTGACGCGTTTACCGATCTCATCCATGATCCGGCGAGCCTCGTCGTCGATTTTTTCAGCCGTCCGTTCACTATAGTCGCGCTCTTCCATCTCAAACGGCGACTTCAAGAACTGTGCGCCCGAAGGCCGCCCGTAGGTCAGCGGGCCGAGCGCGTCACTCATGCCGAATCGCGTCACCATCTGGCGTACCAGCACGGAGGCACGCTCTAGATCGTCGGCAGCCCCGGTGGAGACGACACCACCGTAGTGCAGTTGCTCCGCTATCCGCCCGCCCAGAAGAACAGCAATTTGATCCTCCAACTGGGGCTGAGTCATCAGGAACCGGTCTTGCGTGGGCAACTGCAGAGTATAGCCCAAAGCTCCGATGGACCGCGGAATAATCGAGACGCGGTGCAGCGGATCCGCGTGCTTCAAGGAGAGAGCGACCAAGGCGTGACCGGCCTCATGAACGGCGACACGTTCTTTTTCGTCCGGGCTCATGACACGACTCTTTTTTTCCAAGCCGAGCATTACCCGGTCGACTGCTTCTTCCAGGTCATGCATCTCAACCCGTTCACCGCCGTGCCGAACCGCCAGCAGCGCCGCCTCATTGATAATGTTCGCCAGGTCGGCTCCCACCATTCCGGGCGTACGAGCCGCGATCGTCTCCAAGTCGACGTCGCCGGCCATGAGTATCTTCTTTGCATGCACCTTGAGGATTTCGACGCGGTCCTTGAGGTCTGGGCGGTCCACAAGCACCTGACGATCGAATCTCCCCGCCCGCAACAGTGCCGGATCGAGCACTTCCGGCGTATTCGTGGCAGCCATGATGATCACGCCCTCTGAGGTATCAAAACCGTCGATTTCGGCCAATAGCTGATTGAGAGTCTGCTCGCGCTCATCATTGCTGAAGCCAATGGCTCTTCCCGAACTCCGGGCCTTGCCGATGGCATCCAGTTCATCGATGAAGACAATACAGGGCGCTTTTTGCTTTGCTTGTTCGAACAAATCGCGGACACGAGCCGCGCCGACTCCGACGAACATCTCCACGAATTCAGAGCCCGAGATCGAGAAAAATGAGACCCGGGCCTCCCCCGCCACGGCTTTCGCCAGCAGCGTCTTACCTGTGCCTGGGGGACCAACCAGGAGCACCCCCTTGGGAATACGCCCGCCCAGCTTCTGGTACTTCGCCGGCTGACGCAGAAAATCGACGATTTCCTCCAACTCCAGCTTGGCTTCGTCCAAACCGGCGACGTCCGCAAAAGTGACTTGGATCAGGCTGGACTCGTCATGAATCTTCGCCCGATTCTTACCAAAGGTCAGCGGTCCGCTTCCTTGCGCGATGCGGCGCATCCCGGCGCCGTAAATCATGGCAATGAAGATCAAGGGAAAGAGCCAGCCGAGAACATTCCAGACCCAGGAACCTTGGTCGATATGCCCCACGAATTTGACGGGGTGGGCTTCCATCTCCTTCAGTAGCAGCGATTCGTCGACGCCGGGCAACCGCGTCGCCTTGATCGTCAGTTCTCGGGCTGTCTTGGGATGCGAGGGATCGGCTTTGAGAACACCGATAAGCTCGTGTTCCCTGATCTGCACCTCGGCTAGGTTGCCCGCACGCAGTTCTGTGAGGAACTCGCTGTATGCAACGTCTTTGGGAGCCGGGTTTGTGGACCGGCTGGTTAAATAAAGCACGAGTGCGATGGCGGCGAGATTGACGGCGGTGAAAATCAAACGATGCCGTTGTTGGCGATCCATTGAAAATCCTTTCATTGCGAGCAGCGTGTATCGACGCAACTAACCCCCGGATTGCGCGCTATGCCGCAAACCTTGGGGCTGCTAACTCGATTTCGGCTCGCGCTCCCGCGACTCCGCTTTTGTTTTGTTGATGATCCCAGGCACGCCTTGCGCTCTGGCCGTTTCGGGCTTATTTCGCTGGCGGTCCTTCCCGGTGCCAAGCCCTTCGCGGCGTTACTTCTTATTAGTGGCGCGAGGTACCAGCAAGCCCAAAGCGGCACCCGCAGCAAAGGCAACCGCGAGGGAGCCGAACGGGTGTCGCTTGATAGTGCGGGTAGTCTCCCTAGCGCTGTCCTCTAACGCGTATTGGCCCTGCTTGAGAAGGCGCTCAGCCGCGATCTTGCCGTCCTCCAACTTCTCGGAAACAACAGCTTTCGCGTCGCTCACCCCTTTCTCAAGTCGCTTCGCCACTTCCTTCGCGTCGAGTTCAAAGCAGGTTACAGCGCAACCCGATCCGGCCTCGGCGTTTCTTTCGACCTTGGATTCGTACAATGCGGTCTTCATGGTTTCTTCTCCTAGCTTCAATTGTCGCAATCGCGTTGCCAAATCCACGGAGGATTGGCAAGGTCAATTTGGCAAAGATGCGGGCTCGCGAAAATCCACCCGGCCTAGGTCAAGGGCAAACGAATATATGGTGGCGCGCACTCGAAGCAGTCAATATTTCTCAGTCACGAACCGACGTCCTTCCAGGGAAGTCTCGTCATCGTAAGCACCCTTGCTGGAGCGTTTTGGCATTTCCACTTTCTCTCTAGGGACCTTCTTGTATGGAATCTGCCTCAGGAGGTGAGCGATGGTGTTGAGGCGTGCTCGCTTTTTGTCGTCGGATCGCACCAGGTACCAGGGTGCTGTGTCAGTGTCGGTCGCATCCAGCATCATGTCTCGCGCCCGGGAATATTCATACCAGCGGGCGCGTCCAGGTAGATCCATTGCGCTCAGCTTCCACTGACGCAGAGGATCGTCGATGCGGGCCCGGAATCGCCGTTCCTGCTCATCGTTACCCACCTCGAGCCAGATCTTGATCAGCGTGATTCCACCTTCAACTACGTAGTTTTCCATGATTGGGCATAGCTTGAGAAAGCGGCGATGCTGCTGTTTTGAGACAAATCCCATGACGTATTCGACGCCCAGCCGGTTGTACCAACTGCGATCGAAGATGACGACCTCGCCCGCAGCAGGAAAGTGTGCAATGTAGCGTTGCATGTACATCTGCGTCTTTTCCCGGTCCGATGGTGCGGGAAGGGCCACAACCCGAAAAATGCGCGGGCTAACACGCTCCGTGATCGTGCGGATCGTACCACCTTTTCCCGCTGCATCGCGGCCCTCAAACACCACGATGATGCGTGCGCCCGTCTGCTTTACCCAATCCTGGAGCCTGCATAGCTCCACTTGCAGTTTTCGTACTTCCTTCAGGTATTCCTTGTTGCTCATCTTTGGCTTGACTTCGGCGCTTGAGTCTTTCTTCATGATCTAACCTCGGTTCTGTTGCACCGTCTTACCGTTACTGCTTGCGGAATCGCCACGCACTGATCGAAAAGAGCACGATGGCAAACGCCGACAAAATTACCAGATTCGGCCATAATGCGCTCCACGGTGCCTCCTTCAATGTGACGCCCCGCACGATGGTTACCAAATAGCGAAGTGGGTCCAAATACGAGAGCTTCTGAAAGAACTCCGGCATGTTCTCGATCGGGGAGGTGGCTCCGGAAAGCAGCGTGATCGGCGGGTTGACGCAGAAGGTCAATAACTGGGCCTGTTGCTGGGATTTCGAAACGGTCGCCACCATCACGCCAATTCCAATTCCTGCCAGTGAGGCGCACGCGCCCGCGATAGCAAACATCCAGAGTGCTCCCCTGACAGGCAAATCGAACACCAGTACGCCAGTACCGAGCGCCACGAACATGACCACCATCATCAGCACGAATACCGGTGTAGTCTTGGCGAGCAGCATTTCGCCTGTCTGCGCCGGCGTCATCATTAACTGTTCGATGGTGCCTGTTTCTTTCTCTTTCACGGCCAGTGCCGAGGCAACCAACGACGCATTAATGAACATGATGATACTCATGACGCCCGTAACGTAGTGCCACGACGTTACCAGGCCGGGGTTGTAAATATAAGCCGGCCGAACATCGACGGCTCCGGGTGGTGGGGCAGGGTGGACCGAACGCGTGATCGTACGGCGTGGGCGAAGATCCGCAACGGCAACCGCTCCGCTCGAAGTGTTGTAGTCTTCCATCGCGCGCTGCAAATAGCCTTGCGCGATCTGCGCGGTGTTCGCATCCACGGCGTCGATGACGACCTGTATGCTCGCCGTCTGACCGCGTTGTATCGTCCGGTCGAAATCGTGTGGGATCGCGAGAAATAGGTCCAAATCCAGATTCTTTAGCGCCTTTTCCGCATCCTTGGTGTTCGTATAAACACGAGTTACATTGAAGTTCACATTCTGAGTCAAGGCATCGATGAATTGCCGGCTCTCGACCGTGAGATTCTGATCTACTACACCCAGGCGCAGATCCCGAACTCGAGGATTCAGGGCGAACCCAAAGATGACCAATACGATGGTGGGAGGAATCATCAACTGGATCAGGAGGCCGGGATTGCGTCTCAGCTGCTGGACTTCCTTAGTGGCCAGAGCCAGGTAACGCCGTATAAATGCACCCATACGAACCTCCTTATCCTTTGAACTGCATCTTGCGCATCTGGATCACATTCAAGGTGAAAAACGCGAATGCGAGGATCGCTAAAGCTACTAGTGGCTGGAATGATGCGGCCCATCCGACATCACGCAAAATGGAATTGCGAACGATTTGAATGTAATGAGTCGCGGGCAAGATGTCCGAGAACCAGCGAATCTGTACGGGTATGTTAGCGATTGCGAACAGATAGCCCGAAAGCAGCAGGGAAAGCAGAAACGATCCCATCTGCACGCCTTGAATCGCCGCGCTCTGGCTACCCGTGGCGTTGCCCATCATCATCCCGAAAAATACACCCGCGCAGAGATAGAGGATCGTTGCCACTAAGAGCACGCTGGGATTGCTCGGGACGTGGTAGCCGAACGCAACCAAGCCCAGCAAGAAGCAGATTACGAATTCCACTACTCCGATCAGGACATAGACTAACGCTTTCCCCGCGATCCACTGGGCCGCCGTGAGACTGGAGGCGTATGCCTGGATAATCGTCCCCATTTCGTATTCCTTTGCGGTCGCCAACGCTCCCAGCAATGCGGGGAAAATGATGAGCATCATTCCGAGCGCGCCCGTTCCGAAATAGATAGGATTGGATAGTCCGGGGTTGTACCAGAGCCGGGTGTCCAACCGTGCCAGTTGCCGTTGCGCAGACCAGCCGATTCCGCTATTCCGGCCGAAGCTTGCATTGAGTGCCTGCGCCATGTTGCCAAGGGCGGTTGCGGCGTTTGAATCGGTCGCGTCAATCATCAGTTGCACGGTGGGTGCGGCTCCCCGTCGTGCGTCCCGCTCAAAATTCTGCGGGATGATGAGCGCCGCCCGTCCCCGCCCACTGGCGAGTGAGCGCTCGGGTGATTCGTCAGACAGATGCGGAGTAATGACGAACGTGATCGCCGCCCCGTACGTTTCCAGGTAAGTCCGGCTGAGTGGAGTGTCGTCGTAATCGTACACGAGAAGGCGCACGTTGCGTAGTCTCAAGGATGAGGTCAATCCCGCCAGGGACATGAAGATTAACGGCATCAGAACAGCGAGTACAATCAGCAGCTTGTCGCGGCGGAACAGGCGCCACTCCTTCATTGCCTGGGCTAGAATCTTCTTCATCATGCGGGTATCAACGCCCTTCGCGATTCAATCAGCGAAATGAAAACGTCCTCCAGGGAAAACTGCGTCGGATTCCACGAAAGCACTTTCACGCCTGCTTGCTCTAATTCGGCGGCTGCTTGCTTGGTCTGCTCCTCGTTTTCGGCCACCAGGTGCAGTTTGTCGCCGAAAAGTGAAACACGGGATGCGCCGAATTTCTGCTTCAGAGTACGCAACGAGAGATCCGGCTTGTCCGTCAGGATTTCAGACATCGTCCCCTTCATGTCGGCCTTCACTTGGCTAGGGGAACCTTGCGCGATGATCTCGCCAGCCACCATAAAGCCGATGTTGTTGCACTGTTCGGCTTCCTCCAGGTAATGGGTCACTACCAGAATGCCTGCTCCTCGATCCGCGAATTCGTTAATCATCCTCCACATGGCGCGCCGCGCGAGCGGGTCCACACCGGATGTGGGTTCATCGAGAAATATTGCGTCAGGCTCGTGCATCGTGGCCGCGCCGAAGGCCACGCGCTGCTTCCATCCACCCGGGAGTGACTTCGTCAGCATTCCCGCCTCGCCGCTCAACTCCGAGAGGTCGAGGACCCACTTCTTGCGCTCCTCGCGAACGCTTTCATCTACACCATAGAGGCGTGCGTAAAAGTCGAGGTTCTCGCCGATAGTCAAATCGTCGTACAGCGCGAACTTTTGCGACATGTACCCGATTCTGGAGCGCACCGCAGCCGCACGCAGTCCCTTGGACTTCCCCAGGAGACTGACGCTTCCAGAGGTGGGGTCGAGCAAACCGCATATTATCTTGATCGCCGTCGTTTTTCCAGCCCCGTTCGCTCCGAGAAGCCCATAGATATCGCCGTTGCGAATCTCTAACTGGAAATTCTTGACGGCCTGAAACGATCCAAATATTTTGTTCAGGTCCTTCGCGCCGATCACAATGTCCTTCTGCTTTCGTGGCGGGGAAGGCTTGGGAAAGTGAGGAATCACCTGAGTGCCGCGCATTTTCCGCAGCACGCCCACAACCGCGTTCTCCAGCGTTGGCTGGGAGCGGCGGATTGCGGTTATGCGCAGGCCATTTGCTGCGGCGCGCTCCTGCAATTCGGCTTCGGCGGTATCCGGGTGGGCCGCCAACACGTCCAGCCTGTCGCCAAACCGCTGCACATCCGCTGCTTCGGGGGACTTAGACAAAATGTCTTCAGCCTGCGCCAGCGGATCCACTTTCACTTCAAGTCGTGTCAGTCCCATCTTGGATCGGAATTGTGCCGGAGTATCGATATCGTAGATCTTGCCTCGCTCCATGAGCGCGACGCGGTGGCAGCGTTCCGCTTCGTCCAGATAGGGCGTAGCGACAATGATCGACATTCCCTCGGTGGCAAGGGATGTCAAAGCATCCCAAAAGTCGCGGCGAGTTACCGGGTCGACTCCCGTGGTAGGTTCATCGAGGAGCAACAACTTCGGGCCGGCGATCAGTGCGGCGGAGAGCGCCAACTTCTGCTTCATGCCGCCGCTTAAACGTCCAGCCAGGCGATCAGAGAAGCGCAAGATATCAAACAGTTTGAAATAGCGCTCTCTACGCTCCGCGTAGTCCTTCTGCGGCACAAGGCGCAGGCCCCCTGCGTAACTGAGATTCTCATCGATGCTGAGATCCATATAGAGGCTGAACGGCTGCGTCAGGTATCCTACCTTCGAGCCCGCCTGGCGGGGCGTTGTTCCAAGAACCTGGACTTCTCCGCTCCCGTGCGCCAGTACGCCGGCCATGATCTTGAATGTCGTTGTCTTGCCTGCTCCGTCGGCGCCAATGAAGCCAAAGATCTCCCCGGGGCGGACCTGGAAGTCGATTTCGTCGAGAGCCTTGAGTGATCCGTAGCTCTTGCCGAGCGCGCGGGCTTCGACAACCAAATCCTGGGCCATTCTTAGCTCCCGGCCTTCTCTTGCCCCTGGCCTTGAATTTGAATTCGTCCATCGGCTGGCATGCCTGGCTTGGCGAAGCCATAGCCTCCGCGCAAGCCGAGCTTCAGACCCAACACCTGCTTCACGCGGTCGTCTTTGAAATAGGTGTTTTCCGGGGTAAACATCGCCTGCGGGTCGATCCGGATCACTTCGGCGGGAATGGCTTCGTTTTGGTTCGAATCCAGGAACACTTGTGCCTGCTGTCCCACCTTGACCTTGCCGACATTGCCTTCAGGAACAAAACCGCGCAGGTAGAGTTTCTTGAGGTCGACCATGGTGAGGATCGTCTGGCCAGGCTGGATCACGCGCCCAGGCTCAGCCGAACGCGTCAAGATCGTGCCCGCTATGGGCGCACGGATCGTCAGGTCGGCCAGGTCCGCTTCGATCTTCCGCAGCGCGGCGTGGTCGGCTTGGATGTCCGCCTGGGCCGATGCGATCTGCTCTTTGAGCTCGTCGACTTGCCGCATCAAAGTTGTGCGATCCGCTGCCTTGATCGGGATGTTCTGCATTTGTGCCCGCGCGCGCCGCACCGCCGCCTCCGCCGCGGCTACCTGTTTCCGGCTCGCCTCCAGGGATGCATCCACGACCTTTTCGCGGGTCGTGTATTGCTCAGCCACCTGTACGGCGACTGCGCCCGACTTCGCCAGTGGGGGATAGCGTTTCGCATCGATTTGGACTTGCTGCAGTTCGGCTTCCCATCGAACAAGGTCCGCCTGGGCGACCGCCAGATTTGCCTCCGCCTGCTGCACTTGTCCCGGTGCGTCCGTCTCCGCCTGGGTTTCGTAGAGAGCCGCCTGCTTGATCCTTTCGTCGTATGTGGGCAGTTCCTTTTGCAACTGGTCCAGCCTGCGTTCGTCGCTGACGATCCGGGCCTTCTGCGTGTCGCGTATGGCTTCTTCCTGCGGGCTCGAAAGCCAGGCGACGACCTGATCGGCTTCAACGGAGTCGCCCTCGCGCACCTTGAGATCCACGATACGGCCGGCGATCTTGGATGAAATATCGACGGTATCGCCGTCAATGCGCCCACTCACGAAGAGGGTACCTTCCGGTTCCGCGGCCTGTCTGCATCCGGACAGGACCAGTAAACTGAATCCGATGAACATCCACGTGTGTTTCATAAAATCCTCAACAGTCCTCATTTGTGGTAGGTCTTCTCAGCCGCGCCGGTTGCCCGAGCGAGGTTCGCGCGGGCCACTCCCAGCAGGTACCGGGCCCTGATATTGGCGTCGTCGGCTCTTGCGAGGCGGTCCTGCGCATTCACGACTTCCGTGTTGTCCGTCACGCCCTGGGCGAAGCGCGCGCGCGCGAACTCGACTTCCTGCCGTGACAGCTTCACGTTTCCGGCGCTCGTGTCCAACTCTTTGAGAGCCCACTCCACGCCGGAAATGGCGGTGAGCACGTCGGCCTCAACCTGAGACCGGTCCTGATCCAAAATGATTCGCGCTTGGCGTAACGCAGCCTGGGCTTCGTCGATTTCGCCGCGAGTGCGCCCGCCGGTAAAAACGGGGAAGTTAACCGCGCCCTGCACCTTGTACGTGTTCATGTTGTGCACGGGCGAATTGCCGCTTTGGCCGTCGTCGAAAGTGGCTGTCACGCTTGGCAGCCGGGTCGCTTTGACCGAGCGGACCTGCAACTCCGCGGCTTTGACATTTGATTCTGCCGCCCGATAGTCCGCGCGCGCGCTGAGCGCCAGCTTGACGGCGGTATCGCGATCAGGCGGCAAGGCTTCACCGTACGCCGAGGTATCCGCGACGTCGAACTCAGAGGTGATTTGCGCCTTCATGATATTGGCAAGGGTGAGTTTCGCGGCAATAAAGTTCTGTTCCGCTTCCTGCCGCTGCTGCTCAAGCGCGTTGACCTGCTGCATGGCCCTATTCGCATCCAGTTCGGCGGCAGCGCCCTGGTTCACCCGGTCCCTTGTCAGTTGGTATAGCTCCGCTGCGAGCTTCGTTTGGGCTGCCAGAGTATCCCGGCTGGCTTTCGCCCTCAGCGCCTGCAGGTAAGTCGAAACGACATCAAGGGACACCAGTTCGCGAGCGTTATCCACCAGAAGGCGAGAGGTGTCTTCCTTGGAACGGAAGCTCTCGCGGGACCGCCGGTTGGCGAAATTCAACAGGTCCTGACTGATAAAAATCCGGGCATCCATCGAGCCGAACGGCCCCACTTTTCCCACTTCACTGGGAATTGGAATTCCAATCCCAATAAGGTTGACCGTTTGATAGTTTTGCCGAAGGCCGATATCCACCTGCGGCATAAGCGTCGACCTGGCCTGGACGTACCGTCCGGAGGCTTGGTCCAGGCGGGCCTGCGCCTCCCGAAGGGCTGTGCTGTTGGCAAGTGCGATGTCCAGAGCTTTGGCCAGGGTGAGTTCGGCGGGCACCGTCGGCGAGTCCGCCGCAGCGGCCACCGCCGCTATTATCACGAGGAATAGGAAATTTCGTCTCATCACTGCACCTGACTCCAGTGGGAGTTTCGTGTCATCGCTGGAGCTGATTCCCGCCCGGTTTCGTTGATTCTTTTTTTGTAATCCACAGTTAATACTCCCGGTCGAAAGGTAACCGACCAAAATCAGTAAGTTCTTAGGCCAACCGCGCGAAATTGCTCACAGGCCTGCTCAACCGCTTCCGGCGACGGTGGCTGCACATCGGTGAGCGTGTAATTGATTTTGAGTTCCTTCCATTTGAATTTGCCCAATTGATGAAATGGAAGGACATCGACTCGTTGGACGTTACCGAGACCAGCGGCAAAGTCTGCGATCCTTGCGATATCTTCACGGTCGTCGGTCAGTCCGGGTACCAGAACAAAGCGCACCCAGATCGGCCGTTTCAGCGCCGCGAGCCGCTGGGCTAGCTGTCGCGTATGGGTTGGATCCATTCCGGTGAGGCGGCGATGCCGCTCCTGATCCCAGGTCTTCATCCCGAGTAGCACGAGATCGATCTTCTCCAGATCCTCATCCGTGAGGCGGTCGCCGAAGTTGCCGTTCGTTTCTATGGCGGTGTGGACGCCCATTTTCTGTGCTGCGGTGAGCAATTTGACGACGAACCTGTGTTGCATCAGTGGTTCTCCTCCGCTCACGGTGATGCCGCCGGACATGATCTTCAAGCCGTGGCGATACTTCTGTAGTTCTTCCGTAGCCTTGGCGATCGTCACGGGAAAACCGTTGCTCATCGTCCAGGTATCCGGGTTATGACAGTAGCTGCAACGCCACTGGCAACCGGTAGTCCACGCGACAACACGAACTCCCGGCCCGTCCACGGTGGAGCCTGTCGTGAATGAGTGCAGAAATCCCATATCTCCACTGGCGAGCGCCGAGCGGACATCAGATTCCGGAACATCCCGGCCGAGGTTCACGCGCAGTTCAAAAGGGCTTTTCGCCTCCAACGGATCTTGCCGCGCGGTTTGGGTCTCAGGCATAATTTCTACTCCCATGAAACGTTCGATTAATCACGTCCATTTGCTGTTCGCGCGTCAGCCGCACGAAATTGACTGCGTAACCGGACACGCGAATCGTAAGATTCGGGTACTTCTCCGGGTGGTCCATCGCGTCCATGAGCGTTTCGCGGTTCAGCACGTTGATATTCATGTGGTAACCAGTCGCGCCGAAAAATGCGTCCAGCATGCTGGTCAAATTTGTGATGCGCTCATCGCTCCCGCGGCCAAGGCCCTCCGGCACGATGGTCGAGGTAAGCGAAATACCGTCCTCAGCATCGCGGTACGGAATCTTCGCCACCGATGAGGCCGAAGCATGGATGCCGTGACTGTCTCGTCCGTGCATCGGATTTGCGCCTGGTGCGAACGGCTCCCCGTAGCGGCGGCCGTCCGGAGTATTGCCGGTATTCTTCCCATAAACGACGTTCGATGTGATCGTCAGAATGGACTGGGTGTGATGAGCGTGGCGATACGTCGGATATTTCCTCAACTTGTTCATGAACCGGCTGACCAATCCCGCAGCAATATGATCCACGCGGTTGTCGTTGTTGCCGAACTTCGGAAAGTCGCCTTCGATCTGATAGTCCGTCACAAGTCCGGTCTCATCCCTGACCACCCGGACCTTCGCATACCGGATGGCCGAGAGACTGTCTGCGACGACGGACATGCCGGCCATTCCGAATGCCATCGTTCGAAAGGGGTTGTAGTCATGCAGCGCCATTTCAATACGCTCGTAAGCGTATTTATCATGCATGTAATGGATTACGTTCATCGCGTTCACATAAACGCCGGCGAGCCAGTCCATCATGCCCTCGAACTTCTCGACCACATCGTCGAAGTCGAGGTAATCGCCTTGGATCGCTCCCAACGCCGGCCCCACCTGCTTTCCGGTGATCTCGTCTCTGCCTCCGTTGATTGCATACAACAGACACTTGGCCAGGTTCGCCCGGGCCCCGAAAAACTGCATCTGCTTGCCAAGTTGCATGGGCGAAACGCAACAGGCAATACCGCCGTCATCACCCCAGGCGCGGCGCATCATCTCATCGCTTTCAAACTGAAGAGAGCTGCTGTCGATCGCGACTTTTGCCGAGAAGCGCCGGAACCCGTCGGGTAGTCGCGGTGAATACCAGATGGTGAGGTTCGGTTCTGGAGCGGGCCCCAGATTGTAAAGGGTCTGCAGAAAGCGAAAACTCGTTCTTGTCACCAGAGACCGGCCATCGTCTCCATTGCCGCCGATGGACTCCGTAACCCAAGTGGGGTCACCCGCGAACAATTCGTCGTATTCCGGGGTTCGGAGAAAGCGCACAATCCGGAGCTTAATGACGAAATCGTCGATGATTTCCTGCGCCTGCGCCTCGGTGATCACGCCCGCGTTCAGATCGCGTTCGATGTAGATGTCGAGGAATGTAGACACACGGCCGAGCGACATCGCCGCTCCGTTTTGTTCCTTCACGGCGGCTAGGTACGCGAAGTAAAGCCACTGGACGGCGTCCTTCGCGGTTCTGGCGGGCCGGGAGATGTCGAACCCGTAGGACGCGGCCATTTTTTGCAGTTCTTCGAGCGCCCGGATCTGTTCGCTGAGTTCCTCACGGTCACGGATGATGTCGTCCGTCGACATCAATTCATCAAGAGCCTGCTTTTCCTCTTTTTTCCGCTCGATCAGCCGGGCGACGCCGTAGAGGGGCACCCGGCGGTAATCGCCGATGATGCGACCGCGGCCGTAGGCGTCAGGTAAGCCGGTCAGGACATGGGAACTCCGGCAGCGGCGGATGTCCTCCGTATAGGCGTCAAACACCCCTTCGTTGTGTGTTTTGCGGTACTTGGAGAATGTTTCCACCATGTGTGGATCAGGTTCATAGCCGTAGGCCTTCAGGGAGTTGAGCACCATCCGGAGTCCGCCGCTCGGCATGATGGCGCGTTTCAGCGGCGCTTCAGTTTGAAGTCCAACGATGATCTCTTTGTCCCGGTCGATATAGCCAGGGGCGTGAGAGGTGATCGAACTGGGAACTTGCGAGATGTCAAGAACCCCCTTCTTGCGCTCCTCTTTGAATAATTCTTTGAGACGGTTCCAAAGCCCCTCGGTACGCTTGGTTGCCGGAGCCAGGAAACCCTCGTCGCCATCGTAAGGTGCGTAATTCTGTTGAATGAAGTCCCGGACGTTGATCTCTTTCTGCCAAATGGCAAATTGGAATCCTGTCCAGGCTTCGGTCGAGCCTTCACGCTGTGTTGCTTGTGCGATCACAAAGTACCTCCGCGCGCCGCTAATGGACGTGCCCCGCTTAATCCAAGTACGTGCGCGGTGTGCCGCGCAATCATTAACTCCTCGTTGGTCGGAATTACCCATGCGCTGACCTTGCTCGATGCCGTGGAGATCCGGGCGCGCCTACAGGCGTTGGCCTCCACGTCGAGTTCAATGCCCAGCCAAGCCGACGATTCACAGATGCGCCGGCGAATTTCAGCAGAGTTCTCTCCGATGCCGGCCGTGAAGACCAACCCGTCGATCCCCCCCAGGACCGCGGTCAGCGCTCCGATTTCCTTCGCCGCGCGATACACAAAGTAGTCCACTGCAAGGCGCGCTGAAGGCTCGTCACTCTTGAGTAGATCCCGCATATCCTTGCTGATACCCGAGATGCCGAGTAAGCCGCACTTCTTATAGAGAATCGTCTCCACTTCCTTCGCGTTCATGCCGAGCGTCTGAAAGAGATACAAAACCACGCCCGGATCCAGGGAACCCGGCCTGGTGCCCATGCAAAGCCCGTCCAGGGCCGTAAAGCCCAAACTGTTGTCGACGCTTCTTCCGCCTTTCATGGCGCAGAGGCTGGCACCGTTTCCAAGGTGCGCAACGATGACCCGTCCTCCGGCGATTTCTGGCGCAACCTCCGGCAGCACGGAGGCGATGTACTCGTAAGACAAACCGTGAAACCCGTAACGCTGCACGCCTGCAAGGCAGATCTCACGCGGCAGTGGAACCACGTCCGCCACGGCCGGCTGGCTCCGGTGGAAACTTGTATCGAAACAGGCAACTTGCGGCACTCCGGGCAACCGCTCCAGCGCTGCTTCGATCGGCGCCAGGTTATAGGGCTGATGCAATGGCGCGAGAGGTGTTAGACGGTGAAGTTCAGCCAGGATCTGCGGGGTCACGACGGTTGGGGCGGTGAAACGGGCCCCGCCATGCACCACACGGTGTCCCACCCCCAGCAGCGGAGCGTTGCCAAACCTGGACCTCAGCCACGAAGTGACGGCCTGCAGTGCATCGCGGCCATCCCTCACAGCGATGTCTGGCTCCTGATCGACGAGAACCAGACCACCGGCATCCTTCGCCGTTAGCCGCGGCGCTGTCCCGATTCCCTCGATCTGGCCCCTGGCTCCCAAATCCCAGGCGCCGCCTTTCGGCTTCTGGTAGACACAAAACTTCAGGCTGGACGAACCGGCGTTGAGTACGAGGGCGTAATCATTCGTCATGTCGTTAACTCCCTTTCAGCTTCTCCCGGCGTGCATGCGCGACCAGTTTCGCCACCGCGCAACTGGCGATCCTGGAGCGAACGCTGTCCGAGCGGCTCGTCAGAATGATGGGTACCCGAGCGCCCAGCACCAGGCCCGCGCCGTCTGCATTCGCGAGAAAAGTCAGCTGCTTGGCCAGCATGTTGCCGGCCTCGAGGTCGGGAACCAGCAGAATATCCGGGTCCCCGGCAACGGCCGATTGAATTCCCTTGATCGCCGCCGCCTCTTTGCTGATGGCATTATCGAAAGCCAAGGGCCCATCGAGAATGCCGCCGGTGATCTGACCCCGATCCGCCATTTTGCAAAGAGCCGCCGCGTCAATCGTCGACGGCATCTTCGATGTCACCGTTTCGACGGCGGCGAGAATGGCCACTTTGGGTTTCTTCACGCCCATATCCACAGCCAGATCGATGGCGTTCTGGCAGATGTCCACCTTGTCTTCGAGGGTTGGAGCGATGTTAATCGCAGCGTCCGTCACGACCAGCACCTTGTGGTAGGTAGGAACATCCATTACGAACACGTGACTGATGCGGCGCCCGGTCCGAAGGCCTGTTTCCCGCGCGACGACGGCGCCAAGCAGTTCATCCGTATGCAGACTGCCCTTCATAAGGAGTTCCGCCCGGCCCGCGCGAACCAACTCCACGGCCTTCGCTGCGGATGCCTGGCTGTGCGGCGTGTCTACGATCTCCGTCGTGCCAAGTTCAATCCCCGCCGAGGCTGCGATCGATCGAATCTTGGCTGCCGGACCGACGAGGATTGGTGTGATCAGGCCCTTTTCGCCGGCTTCGAGTGCTCCGGCCAGAGCCGTCTTCTCGCAAGGATGGGCGACTGCGGTAGGAACTGGAGCCAGCTTGGTGCATTGCTCCAGAAGACGTTCGTATTTGCCAGTGCCACTACTCATAATCTCCCCTAGAGGGCCACGCCACTCCTGCTTTTGGATCTCATTGCTCTTCCGCCGGGATAATGCCTGGCCCTTCCTTGGAGATTTAATTTTTTCCCCTGCAAATCTTCAGGGCGCCGAAAGAAGCAAGAAAAGTTAGATCCGCTTCTAAAAGCGACGCATCAGTGCCGCTGAGGCGGCCAGTCAATATTGGCGCCCGCCCATGTGGGCTCTGAATTCCCACAACAAGGAGAGATCAGGGATGACTCCCCAGGCGAAAGCCGCGACCGGCACCGAGACGGGCGCGGCACTGCTGGTGAAGAGCTTGGAAGCCCAAGGGGTGCAGTATGTATTTGGCATACCTGGCGCCAAGATCGACAAAGTATTCGATACACTCCTCGACTCCAAGATCAAGACCGTCGTCTGCCGGCATGAGCAGAATGCGGCCTTCATCGCTTCCGGAATCGGACGGATGACCTCCAAAGCGGGGGTTGTGTTGGTCACTTCCGGGCCCGGTTGCTCGAATCTGGTAACGGGCCTGGCTACAGCGACATCGGAAGGGGATCCCGTTGTGGCGATCGGCGGCAACGTGTCGAGTTCCATGCGGCTGAAGCAATTGCACCAGAGCATGGATACGGTAAACCTGTTCCGGCCGATCACGAAGTTCAGCGCTGAGATTGATGCGCCGGGTTCCGTTCCGGAGGTGGTCGCGAACGCCTTCCGCAC